>Ga0209847_1000517_pt1 | contig 15583 bp, 15 predicted proteins | sample OrgsoiDNA_201060_FD_185808 | JGI IMG/M metagenome (GOLD analysis project Ga0209847, IMG submission 185808) | Permafrost soil microbial communities from the Arctic, to analyse light accelerated degradation of dissolved organic matter (DOM) -... | ecosystem: Environmental > Terrestrial > Soil >... | reverse complement strand
TCGACCTGTGCCGCCTACATCTGGCCTTGGGGCTACCGCTCAAGCTGGTGCGGGACTCTGTGCTCCCCGATACGTTGCAGGCCGCCGGCGGCCACCATTTCCGGTATTGCCGGAAATGCCTGTGCCGGAGAAGACAGCTTACGGGAAAAGGTGCTTCGCCTGCATGCCATGACCCATACGGTGATCAAGGGCGCCGGCATGTCCGTAGGCACCGGCGCTGAAACGCTTCCGGAGCTCGCAGACGCGATAGTGGACGACATGAGGGAAACGATCGATTGGATGCGTACTTGGATCGCAAGGTTGGAGCCACTGGTGAAGTTAGAACCCCGTCACTGATTGCGGAAGGCTGCAAGCCTAAAGTTCTTTTATGCGCAATTCACCATAAAATTGAGTGGCTTTATTACTTTTACGCTTATGTGCTATTACTGGCCTTATCCCGGCTGACCCTCTACTATGACGGCGCAATCGATGGCATCCCCTTGCCCGTGCCCGAGCCCTCCACCGCCGGCATGCTGTTGTTGGGTCTGGCCTGCCTGGCCGGCGCTACCCGCCTGCGCAAGACCGGCGCCTAGCAAACGGCGTCGCTGCCGGTCGGCCGTGGCGGCCGCAACGCCTAAAGCCGCAATGGATGCATTGCGGCTTTTTTTTGCTGACGATTAAGGAGGCCAATGACAGTCAATTTCACAGTCAATTTCATCCCGGACGGCATGCGTGCCGTCACCGACATGTGCTGGCAGGTTGCGGGTGACAACGGGGCTGGGGAGCTCGATATGCAGAATATCGCGATATCCGATGCTCAGGGATCGAGTTGCGACAGATAGGCGGCGGCCTGCCGGATCTGATCTTCATCCATCCTGGAGGCCACGGCCGTCATGCTGCCGGGCGGAGGAGGAGCTTGTCTGGCCCGCTCTTGGAATTCGTGCAGGCGCGCCACGATAAAGCCCGGCGGCTCCGCCACCAGCGAGGGAAAACGCGCGCCGTCGCCCTTGCCGCCGCCACCATGGCAACTGAAGCAGGCGGGAACGGCGACGCCAGCGCCAGTCTCGGCCAGGCGCTGGCCGGCTGCGACCAGCGCCGCATCGGGCACGGGGCCGGCGAGACGGGGTGGCCGCAGGGTCGAAAAATAAGCCGCCAAGCTGGCGATCTCGTCGTCCGTCAGGGTCCGCGCCACGCTCTGCATGACGGGACTGGCGCGGGTGCCGGCCTTGAACATGCCGAGGGCATGGGCCAGGTATTGCGGATTTTTCCCGGCCAGCCTGGGCGCGCCGTCCAGGCTGCCGGCCACGGCGGCGCCGTGGCACGCCAGGCAGGCCGCCGCAAGCGCCGGCATCGGCGGCACCGGCGCCTCGGCGCGGGCATGCAAACCGACCAGGCCAAGCATGGCGAACAGTCCCCCACGCAAGGGACGATAGAACAGCTTCTGCATCATGATGATCTCTCAGGTTGGGGCCGGAACGCCTGGCGCGTGCCGAATCATGCCTATTGCAACGCGTGCTCACCTATGCCGCTTTCCGGACGGCGGCGAACAGGCCATCATCCTATCGCTTATTGCGGCGCCCGAAGATGAACAATAATTAATTTCCCGCAAAGCCAGGCTTTAGTCCGGTGCAGGCATAGTAGGCCCTGTTGTGCCGCCACTCGCAGCGCATGTTTGAGGTATGCCCTCGCCCAGCCACAGGACTGAATATGAATCCGACAGCGATATCACGAAGTGCCGTCTGCGTCGCAACCGCGTTGCTGGCCGCCTGCGGCTCGCATGACCGGCCGCCGCCTTCCCCAGCCATGCCGATCGTCACGGTACTGACCGTGCACCGGGGCGACGTCCCTCTCAGCACAGAGCTGTCCGGCCGCACCTCGGCCTGCCAGGTGGCGCAGATACGCGCCCGCGTCGACGGCATCGTCCAGCAGCGCGGCTTCGCCGAGGGCAGCGAGGTCAAGGCTCAGCAGTCCTTGTACCGCATCGATCCCGCGCCGTACCAGGCCGCCGTCGCCAGCGCCCAGGCAGCGCTGCAGAAGAACCAGGCGACGCTGGCGGCCACCGATAGCCAGCTCGACCGCTACCGCCAGCTGGTCGGCGCCCATGCCGTCAGCAAGCAGGTGTTCGACAACGCCGTCGCCGCGCAGGCCGAGGCGGCGGCGGAGGTGGCGTCGGCCCGCGCCGCCCTCGATACGGCGCGCATCAATCTCGGCTATACCAACGTGCGCAGCCCGATCAGCGGCCGTATCGCCACCTCGCTGGTGACGCAGGGCGCCTACGTGCAAGCCGGCGCCGCCACGCTGATGACCACGGTCGAACAGCTCGATCCCATCTACGTCGACATCGAACAGTCCAGCGCCGACGGCCTGCGCCTGCGCCGCGCGCTGTCCAGCGGCCAGTTGCGTGCGGACGGGGCCGGCGCGATCAAGGTCACGCTCAAGCTGGAGGACGGCAGCACGTATGAACGCAGCGGCACCTTGCAGTTCAACGGCGTGGCCGTCGATCCGGCCACCGGTTCGGTCACCCTGCGCGCGCTGTTCGCCAATCCGCAGCGCCTGCTGTTGCCCGGCATGTTCGTGCGCGCCAGCGTCAGCCAGGGTATCGATTCCGGCGCGGTGCTGGTGCCGGCAGCCAGCGTCACGCGCGACCGCCAGGGCCGCGCCACCGTGCTGGTGGTCGGCGCCGACCGGAAGGTTGTCCAGCGCGAAGTGCGCGCCGGCACGCTGATCGGCGATCACTGGGTCGTCGATGGCGGACTGGCCGACGGCGAGCAACTGGTGGTCGCCGGCCAGCAGCGCCTCCAGCCCGGCATGCTGGTGCAGACGGTGCAAGCGGCGGCGCAAACGCGCGCCGCGGCGACGGCCGGAGGTGCGCAACATGGCTAAGTTCTTCATCGGACGCCCGGTGTTCGCTATCGTCATCGCGCTGCTGATCATGCTGGCCGGCGGCCTGGCCCTGACCACGCTGCCCATCGAGCAATTCCCGCCCGTGGCGCCGCCGACGATACAGATCGCCGCCAGCTATCCCGGCGCGTCGGCCGGCACCGTGCAGGACACCGTCGTGCAACCCATCGAGCAGCAGATGAGCGGCATCGACCATCTGCTGTACCTGTCCTCGTCCAGCGACGACACGGGCCAGTCCACCACCACCCTCACCTTCGCCGGCGGCACCGACCCCGACGTGGCGCAGGTGCAGGTGCAGAACAAGCTGGCGCTGGCCGTGCCGCGCCTGCCGGCGCCGGTCCAGCAGGCCGGCCTGCGCGTGACCAAGGCCAGCAGCTCCTTCCTGCTGGTGCTCGGCGTGGTCTCGACCGACGGCGGCATGAACAAATACGATATCGCCGACTTCCTCGTGTCCCACTTGCAGGATCCGCTGAGCCGCATCGACGGCGTGGGCGACATGAATGTGTTCGGCACGCAGTTCGCCATGCGCGTCTGGCTGGACCCGGTCAAGCTCAACAGCTATGCCCTGACGCCGACCGATGTCATCGCCGCCCTGCAGGCGCAGAACGTGCAGACCTCCGGGGGGCAGCTGGGCGCGATGCCGTCCGTGCCCGGGCAGCCCATCAGCGCGACGGTGCGCGCCTCGACGCTGCTGCGCACGCCCGACGACTTCGGCAACATCCTGCTCAAGGCCGGCAGCGACGGCGCGCAGGTGCGCCTGCGCGACGTGGCCCGCATCGCCCTGGGCGGCGAGAACTACAACATCGACGTCAGCTACAACGGCCAGCCGGCGTCCGGCATCGGCATCCTGCTGGCGCCGGGCGCCAACGCGCTGCGAACGGCCGAGGCGGTGCGCGCCAAGGTCGCCGAACTGGCGCCCTTCTTCCCCAAGGGGCTGCAAGTGGTCTACCCGAACGACACCACGCCCTTCGTGCGCATCTCGATCCGCGAAGTGGTCAAGACGCTGTTCGAGGGCATCGCGCTGGTGTTCCTCGTCATGTACCTGTTCCTGCAGAACGTGCGCGCCACCATCATCCCTTCGGTCACCGTGCCGGTGGTCCTGCTGGGCACCTTCGGCGTGATGGCCGTGCTGGGATTTACCATCAACACGCTGTCGATGTTCGGCCTGGTGCTGGCCATCGGCCTGCTGGTGGACGACGCCATCGTGGTGGTCGAGAACGTCGAGCGCGTGATGCACGAGGAAGGCCTGGCGCCGCAGGCGGCCACCTACCGCGCCATGGAACAGATCGGCAGTGCCCTGGTCGGCGTGGCGCTGGTGCTGTGCGCCGTGTTCGTGCCCGTGGCCTTTTCCAGCGGCACCGTGGGCGCCATCTATCGCCAGTTCGCGCTGACGGTGGTGGCGGCCATGCTGCTGTCGGTGTTCGTGGCGCTGACGCTGACGCCGGCGCTGTGCGCCCTCGTGCTGCGTCCGCCGGTGCCGGGCGCGCCGCCCAGGGGCGGCTTCTTCGGCGCCTTCAACCGCCGCTTCGACCAGGGGCGCGCCGCCTACGTGGGCGGGGTGCGCCGCGTCATCGCGCGCGGCGCGCGGGCGATGCTCGTCTATGCGGCCATCGTCGGCGCCGTCGCGCTGATGTTCGCGCGCCTGCCCACCGGCTTCCTGCCCAGCGAGGACCAGGGCTATCTGTTCGTCCAGGTGCAGACGCCGCCGGGCACGACCCAGCCGCGCACCGGCGCGGCCCTCGACGACGTGAGCCGCTACCTGCTGCATGACGAGGCCGACATCGTCGACGCCACCTTCATGCTCAACGGCCTGGGTTTCTCCGGACGGGGCCAGAACCAGGGCCGCCTGTTCGTCCACCTGAAGGACTGGGACCGGCGCAGCAGGCCCGATCAAAGCGTGGCCGCGCTCGGCGCCCGGCTGTCGGCCCGCTTCGCGCGCTACCAGGGCGCGCAGGTGACGCCCATCGAGCCGCCGCCGATCGCGGGTCTGGGCGTGGCCGCCGGCTTCGACTTCGAGCTGGAGGATCGCGGCGGCGTCGGCGACGCGGCCCTGCAACAGGCACGCGTGCAGTTGCTGGCCGCCGCCGCCAGGGATCCGGCGCTGACCCAGGTGCGCTTCACGGGGCAGGACGCGGCGCCCACCTTCCAGCTCCACGTCGACCGGGCGCAGGCGGCGGCCATGGGCGTGTCGCTCAGCGAGCTGGACCAGACCTTCTCGGTGCTGTGGGGCTCGCGCTACGTCAACGACTTCCTCGACACGGACAAGCGCATCAAGAAAGTCTACCTGCAAGCCGACGCGCCCTACCGCATGACGCCCGACGACCTGCGCCAGATCCACGTGCGCAACGCTGCCGGCGCCATGGTGCCCTTCTCGGCCTTCGCCAGCAGCGACTGGTCGAGCGCGGCGCCGGCCATGCAGCGCTACAACGGCGTCGATGCCGTGGAAATCCAGGGCAAGCCCGCGCCGGGCTACAGCGCCGGCCAGGCCATGCAGGCCATGGAGCGGCTGGCCGACCAGTTGCCGCCGGGCATAGGCTACGAGTGGACCGGGGTCTCGCTGCAGCAGCAGATGTCGAGCTCGCAGGCGCCGCTGTTGTACGGCCTGTCCATCGTGGTGGTGTTTCTGGGCCTGGCCGCGCTGTACGAAAGCTGGTCGGTGCCGGTGGCCGTCGTCATGGTGGTGCCGCTGGGCGTGGTCGGCGCGCTGGGCGCGGCCATGCTGGCCGGACTGGCCAACGATGTGTACTTCCAGGTCGGCCTACTGACCACCATCGGCCTGTCGGCCAAGAACGCCATCCTGATCGTCGAATTCGCCCGCGATCTGGTGCATGCCGGGCAGCCGCCGGCCCAGGCGGCGCTGGCGGCGGCCCAACAGCGGCTGCGCCCCATCCTGATGACGTCGATGGCCTTCGTGCTGGGCGTGCTGCCGCTGGCCCTGGCGCGCGGCGCCGGCGCCGCCAGCGAGCGCGCGATCGGCATCGGCGTCATCGGCGGCATGCTCAGCGCGACCTTCGTGGCCACCTTCCTGATACCGCTATTCTTCGTGCTGGTTAGCGCCGCGGCGCGGCGCGCCGGCCGTTCAAGAGCCGCGCCGGCGCCGGCCACCCTATCCACCGGAGCACACTGACATGCGTGTATCTCTCCCTGCCCTGCTGATTTCTCTGGCGCTGGCCGGCTGCGCCGCCGACGCCCCGCTGCCGCGTCCCGCCGCGCCCGTCCCGGCGACCTACCCGGGCGGACCGGCGTATGCGCCGGCGCCGCCGTCCGGCGCCCCGCCGCAGCCCGTGCCCGGCTGGCGCGATTTCCTGCGCGACGCCAGGCTGCAGCTGCTGGTGGAACTGGCGCTGCACAACAACCGCGACCTGCGCGTGGCCGCGCTGAACGTCGAGCAGGTCCGCGCCCAGCATCTGCTGACCCACGCCGCGCTGGCGCCGCAGGTGACGCTGGGCGCCGGCGTCCAGCGCCAGAGCGCCGAATCGCTGTCGGGCACGCACAGCGGCGTGGCACGCAACCTGTCGACCGACGTGGCTGCGGCCTGGGAGCTGGACTTCTTCGGCCGCCTGCACAGCCTGGACCGCGCCGCGCTCGAGCAATACCTGGCCAGCGCCTATGCGCAGCAGGCCGCCCGGCTGCTGCTGGTGGCGCAGGTGGCGGACCAGTATCTGGTCCTGCGCGCCGCCGACGAGCAGCTGGCCGTCACCGCCGACCTGCTGTCGACCTCGCAGGCGGCGCTGGACCTGATGGTCCTCCAGTTCAAGGTCGGCAGCGTGTCCGAGCTGGACTTGCAGCAGGCCCGTGGCACCGTGGAGCTGGCGCAAGCGCAGCTGGCGGCCCAGCAGCGCGACCGCGCCCAGGCCGGGAACGCGCTGGCGCTGCTGGTCGGCCAGCCGCTGCCGGCCGACCTGCCGCCCGGCATGGACTTCGACGCCCCCGGCCTGCTGGCCGACATCCCGGTCGGCCTGCCGTCGGACTTGCTGACGCGGCGGCCCGACATCGCCCAGGCCGAAGCGTTGCTGCAGGCCGAGCACGCCGATCTGGCGGCGGCGCGCGCGGCCTTCTTCCCGCGCATCGGCCTGACCGGCAGCGTCGGTTCGGCGGCGCCCGCGCTGTCCTCGCTGCTCGGCGCCGGCACGGGCGTATGGTCGTTCGCGCCCACGCTGCTGATGCCGCTGTTCGACCGCGGCGCCAACCGGGCCAACCTGGCTGCGGCGCGGGTGCGGCAAGACATCGGCGTGGCCCAGTACGAAAAAGCGGTGCAGACCGCGTTCCGCGAAGTGGCCGACGGCCTGGCCGCGCGCGGCACCTACGGTCCGCAGCTCGACGCCCTGCAGCGCTACTCGGCCACGCAGCAGCGCCGCCTGGAACTGGCGCGGCGCCTGTACGACAACGGTATCGACAACTACCTGGAAGTGCTGACGGCGCAGACCGATGCCTACACGGCGCGCGGCAGCGTCGTCACGGCCCGGCTGAACCGGCTCACCAGCCTGGTCGGCCTGTTCCGGGCGCTGGGCGGCGGCTGGGAAGAACCGGCCGCGGCCCCTCAAAAGACGGCGGCAATCGGGTATGCTGATCGCCAGGCCACGGACAACGCCGCCACGACCCTGTGAGCGCGGCAACACGGAAAGGCGCAGCCACCCCATGAAACTTCTGCTGGTTGAAGACAACGAACGCTCGGCGCGCTTCGCGCTGAAGGGCTTGGCCGAGGCCGGCCACACGGTCGATCACGCCGACAACGGCCGCGACGGCATGTTCATGGCTGCCAGCGGCGTCTACGACGCCATCATCCTCGACCGCATGCTGCCCGGCGGCGTCGAGGGCCTGGCCATCGTCGACGCGTTGCGCAAGACCGGCAACCAGACGCCCATCCTGATCGTCAGCGCGCTCGGCGAGGTGGACGACCGCATCCGCGGCCTGCGCAGCGGCGGCGACGACTATCTGGTCAAGCCCTTCGCATTCGGCGAGCTGCTGGCCCGCCTCGATGCGCTGCTGCGGCGCTCGCAGGTGAGCTACACCCAGACTGTGCTGACCCTGGCCGACCTGAGCATGGACCTGCTGTCGCGCCAGGTGCGGCGCGCCGGCAAGGCCATCGAGCTGCAGCCGCGCGAATTCAAGCTGCTCGAATATCTGCTGCGGCACGCCAACCAGGTCGTCACCCGCACCATGCTGCTGGAAAATGTGTGGGACTTCCATTTCGACCCGCAGACCAATGTGATCGACGTCCACGTCAGCAAGCTGCGCCAGAAGATCGACAGCGGCCACGCCCAGCCCTTGCTGCGCACCATCCGCAACGCCGGCTACATGCTGCGCGCCGATGAATAGCCCGCTGCGCTTTTCCGCGCTGGGCATGGCGCTGGCTTACGGCGCGGCCAGCTTTCTGGTGCTCGGCCTGTTCGCCGCGCCGCTGTGGTACGCGTGGAACAACACCATCAACAGCGGCCGCGTGGCGGAACTGGACAGCGACGCCAGGCGCTACACGGCAGTGCTGGACCACGGCGGCGGCGCCGCGCTGACGGCGGCCATCGACACCAGCGTGGGCGGCGAGAGCGGCCACGTCGGCCGCGTGATCCTGCTGGCCGATGCGGCCGGGCGTCCGCTGGCGGGCAATGTGCCGGCCTGGCCCGCCGCCTTCGACATGGCGCCGGGACCGCACCTGGGCACGCTCGTGCTGCACGGCGAAGCCATCAAAGTGGCCTACCTGTGCCGCCGCTTGCCGGGCGGCCTGCGCCTGCTGGTGGGGAATAATATCAACCGCTTCGACAAGCTCGAGCATCTCTTCCTCTACGGCCTGCTGGGCGGCGCCGCCACGCTGCTGGGCATTGCCATCGCCGGCGGCCTGCTGACGCGGCGGGCGCTGCTGTCGCGCGTGCGGCACATCGAACAAGCCACCTCCGCCATCATCCAGGGCCGCCTGTCCGATCGTCTGGCCACGCCGCGCGGCAACGATGAAGTGGCGGCCCTGACCTACACCGTCAATCGCATGCTGGACCAGATCGAGCACTTGATCGTGGGCGTGCGCGACGTCTCCAACGCCATCGCCCACGACCTGCGCACGCCCTTGTCCGCGCTGCGTTACCGGCTGGAAGAGCTGCTGGTGACGCGACTGCCGCCGGAGCAAACCTATGCCGAAATCGAGGCGGCGATCGCCGACGTCGACCAGGTGCTGGCCATTTTCAACGCCCTGATACGGCTCGCGGAGATCGACAGCGGCGCGCGCAGTGCCGGATTCGTGGACATCGATGCAGACAAGGTTGCGGGCGAAATGGTGGAGTTCTACCAGCCGCTGGCCGACCTGAGGGGAACGCGGCTGAGCTATGCCGGTCGCGGCCAGCAGCTGACGCGCGGCGATCCACTGCTGCTGGCCCAGGCGGTCAGCAACCTGATCGACAACGCCCTGAAATACACGCCGCCTCAGGGCGCGATCGCGGTTGCCACGGATGTGCGCGACGGCGCAATCCACATCACCGTGGAGGACAACGGCCCCGGCATACCGTACGATGAACTCGACAAGGTGATGCAGCGTTTCTATCGCAGCGACGCGAGTCGCGCCACACCGGGTTCCGGACTGGGATTGAGCCTGGTCGCGGCCGTCGCCCGCCTGCACGAGGGAACGCTGATACTGGAAAATTGCCAGCCCGGATTGCGCGCCCGCTTCGTTCTCGGCCCGCACAAGGATCGCGGCTAGCCACAGCATCGCCCATGAGCATCACAGGCCACCTTAGCAGGAGCGTGACAATGGTATCGAGACAAGAATGCCAGGGGCTGACGGCTGCGGAAGCGGCCGCGCGGCTACGCGCCCGCGGTCCGAATGAACTGACCGCCTCGCGCCCGTTAAAAGGCTGGCGCCTGCTGCTCGACGTGCTCGCGGAGCCTATGTTTCTGCTGCTGGCCGCCTGCGGGGCCATCTACCTGATGCTTGGCGACCGCAACGAAGCGCTGATGCTGCTGGGCTTTGTTGTCATCATCATCGGCATCACGTTTTTTCAGCAGTGGCGTACCGAGCGCTCGCTGAACGCATTGCGCGACTTGTCCTGCCCGCGCGCCCTGGTCATACGGGAAGGCGTGCAGCAACGCGTCGCCGGCAGGGAACTGGTGTTGGGCGATCTGGTCCTGCTCGCGGAAGGCGATCGCGTTCCCGCCGATATCGACCTGCTGAACGCCTCCAACCTGAGCGTGGACGAATCCATGCTCACCGGGGAGTCGGTCCCGGTGATGAAGCATGCGGCCGACGCTGCGCGAGGCGAGGCTGCAACCCGGGTCTATTCCGGCACCCTGGTCACGCAGGGCAGCGCCAGCGGCGTGGTGGTGGCCACCGGCGTCGATAACGCGCTGGGGCGCATCGGCGCGTCGCTGGCCGCCATCGGCGGCGAGCTGACGCCGATCCAGCTGGAAACCCGCGGCGTCGTCAAGACCGTTGCCACCGGCTGCATAGGCCTGGCTTGCGCTCTGGCGCTGGCGTACTGGTCGCTGCGGGGCGATGGGCTGCAAAGCCTGCTGGTCGGACTGACGCTGGCCATGGCCATCCTGCCGGAAGAACTACCGGTGATACTGACGCTCTTTCTCGGGCTGGGCGCCTGGCGCCTGGGGCGCGAACAGGTGCTCGCGCGCAGCATACCGGCGATCGAATTACTCGGCGCGACTACCGTGCTGTGCGTCGACAAGACCGGCACGCTGACGGTCAACCGCATGCAAGTCGCCCAGCTGTGGTCGGAGGAGTCCGGCTACGATTGTCGGGCCCGGGAGCCGCGCCGCTGCAGGAGCAGCTGCACGGCCTTTTGGAATATGCGGTGCTGGCCAGCCACCGCCGGGCGTTTGACCCGATGGAGTCGGCCATCGCGCAGATCGGTGCGCGCTTGCTGGTCAATACCGAACACCTGCATGCCGACTGGGCGCTGATCGACGACTACCCGCTGTCGCGGCAAATGCTGGCCATGTCGCGCGTGTGGCAGTCGCCGGACCGCTCGGAATACCTGGTGGCCGCCAAGGGCGCGCCGGAAGCCATCGTCGATCTGTGCCACCTGGCGCCGGCACGCACTGCGGCCATTGCGGCCCGGGTCGCGGCGCTGGCCGGCCAAGGCCTGCGCGTAATCGGCGTGGCCAGTGCGACCTTCCCTGCATCCAGCCTGCCGCACAACCAGCACGACTTCGAATTCGGCTTTCTTGGCCTGGTCGCGCTGCAGGACCCGGTGCGGCCCGAGGTGCCGGGCGCGGTGGCTCAATGCCACGCCGCCGGCATACGGGTGGTGATGATCACGGGCGACCATCCGGCCACCGCGCTCGCCATTGCGCGCGACGCCGGGATAGGCGGCCCGGACACGGGCCTGTTGTCCGGCACGGATCTGGCCACGATGGACGACGCCACCCTGCGGGCGCGGCTGCAGGACACCGACGTATTTTGCCGTATCGCGCCGGAGCAGAAGCTGCGCCTGGTGCAAGCCTTCCGCTCGCGCGGCGATATCGTCGCCATGACCGGCGACGGCGTCAACGACGCGCCGGCGCTGGAGGCGGCCAGCATCGGCGTGGCGATGGGAGCGCGCGGCAGCGACGTGGCGCGAGAAGCGGCCGCGCTGGTGCTGCTCAATGATGATTTTTCCTCGCTGCTGCTGGCGGTGGCGTAGAGGAAAGCAAATTTGTCTGCAAATTCTGGGGCATCCCCCTCTGCGCGCATTTTTTTGCAGACAAATTTGCCCGCACTCACAAGAAAGTAAATTTGTATACACAGAGCATTGGCGGCACTACGTCGCGCGAAAAGCCAGTCTGCACGTGGGGGTGGCGCGGCACGCGCCTAGGAGCTGCAGCGTGCCGCGAAGGTGCGCAATGCCGCATCGGCATTGGTGAAAGCGCGTGCTTCGCGCGCCGGAGTGCGATGGTCTTGGATGGAGCAGCCCTATGAGCAGCCGCGACGACGACCGTTTCCGCGTCCGCCCTGGTGCGCCGAAGCAGCGCGGCGACGCCTTCATCAGCAAGGTGCTGCGCCAGACCAATAAGGCCGGTGCCAACCTCGGCAAGGCAGTCGGAAAAGCTGGCCAGCGGCCCGGTTCCCGGCTGGGACGCGGCCATGTCGCGGCGCGCTTCGCCGGACGCTCGCTGACCGGGAATGCCCGGCGCGTGACGATCAAGGCGCGGCTGGTCAATCTGGCGAAAGCCGGGCCGCGCTCGACCGTCGCGCATTTGCGCTACATCGAACGCGAAGGCGTCGACCGCGAGGGCGGGCCGGGCCATGCCTACGGCCCGACGACCGACGCGGCGGACACCGCCGCCTTCGAGGAACTCGGGCGCGATGATCGGCACCAGTTCCGGTTCATCGTGTCGCCGGAGGATGCCGAACAGCTCGACGATCTGCGTACTTACACCCGGCACTTGATGGCACGCATGGAGGCGGACCTACCGGCGCAGCGTTATGCTTGCCAGCGGGCGCTACGCCATGCTCGATGACGGCATGGGATTCAGCTTGGTGCCGTGGAAGCCGGTGATTGAACAGCGGCTGGGGCAACAGCTCGCCGCGATGGTGCGCAATGGCGGCGTGTCATGGGAGGTCGGACGGCAACGCGGCCCGCAACTTTAGCCCCTCTATTGCTGCGAGATGGGGCCTGTTTTTCTCTATATTCACGAGCTGAGCATTTCATAGCGCACCTGAAGGCGTCACTGAATGCGCCAGTCAGAGTTGAATCTGTTGCTGCTTAGAAGCGAGAGGATGGCGACTCTATTCGGAGACACGATATCTCGAAGTGATCATATAACTACCGGATTTCAGGGCTACGATCAACTCCACAAGGATCCTTGCGCTATTTGAGGCGGGATTAACGCGATGCCCGCGAGGTAGAAGTGGTCCGAGAATTGAATCGCCCCGGGGAGATTCACTTCCGAGGCATCGAGGACCATGTCGATGTCCATCGCTTATGGATTGGGCGGGCTGAATTCCTGAACCACTTCGTACATGCCGGGATCAAACCGGGCGATAGAAAGCGCCTCTTCGAGAAATGGGCGCGGACCCGGATCCTGGCGCATGACCTCATAGTCGGCGAGGCTGCGCCAGCGGGCGTACATAGTGACCTTGGTACCGTCCGTGCTGCGATGAAGTGTGGAAGAGGCGAAACCCGTCGCCTTGCTGACGATCTCTTCCGTAACCTGGGTCAATATATCTACAAGCCGCTGTTGATTAGCGGGATCGACATGGAAAACATTGATGAAGACGATCATTTTTGGCGTGATTATCGTGGGCACCGCGTCGGTGCTGTGGGTGGAGGCCGCTTCGGAGTCGGTGATACATCAGTCTTGCGCTTTATCTGCAGTGCGTCAACAAGGTTAGTGGCCGACGAAGCAGTGACCATGGGCTCTTCGCGCTGCGTGTCGCTACTGACGGTCGGACATTCGACCAGATGATTTCCATATCTCAGCATAGCCGGAAGCGACGCTCTTTCTAAACGCGCTCTGCATCGAGGGTGCGAAGTTCCAAGAGGGCATCGGCTAGTGTTCGCCTATCCAACAGGCGCACCACCGACTCATCTACTTCGCCGGCCAAGTTCCCAAAGAATCGTTCGACATTGCAAGTGACGAGGCATCGATGAGGAAGATCGCTACGTCCGGTCCATGTCCTTTTGTCCCCCAGAGCCGCCTTATAGATTTCACCGAGTGTGATCGCGGCAGCGTCGACACTTAGACTCACTCCCCCGCCGCGCCCCATTGTCGAACGAACAAGACCCGCCTGGATCAGGGGCACCAACAATCGCCTAACAAAGGTTGGATTGGAATCGACCCCCTCGGCCAATTGAGCAGAACTCAATAGTTCAACGCCTTCGGCATGAGCCAGAGCCAGGCTGAGCATCATCTGCAGCGTGGTCGGGAAACGAACATCGATCACCGTCTACTCCTAGTCTATAAAAATATATCCATCATTATTGCACATCTGTAAAAATGCGTCTATCATAGGCTCACTTTTTCTAAAGGAGAGCTTCCATGTCTGAGGAACGTGCAATTCAGGAGGTGCTGGCGCGATACGTCAGGGCCGCCGACCACCGAGACGGTGCTGCAATGAGCAACATCTTCCTGCCGGAAGGCAAGGTCGAGATTTTCTACAACAATGCAGGTACCCCCGAGCTTCTTGGCCAGTTGGTCGGGCCGGAAGCCATTGGCGCAGCGGTTACCACGATGATGAAGCCGCATCCGCCGAGAGGGTGGAGCCATCACACCACCCATGACCCGATCATCGAAGTGAATGGCGACACCGCGACCATCGATGCACAGTTCGTCAGGTTCAACGTGGTCGGCGCGGAAAAGCCTTCGACTGGGTGGCCCAAAGGAACCCGTGGTCCGCAGGGAACCGTCACCCCGGTCGAGTCGGGCTACTACCGGCCGATTTTGAAGAGAGTTGGTGGGCATTGGATGATGGAGCATCAGCGCATCTATCTCGACCTTCCAGCGGCTTTCTAGGGAGACGCGATATGAAGGGCGTCTCATATAGTCGCTTTGGCGGATCCGAAGTCCTTGAATACCGTGAGCTACCAGAGCCAAAGCTGTCGCAGAACGCGGTGATCGTCCGTATGAAGGCTGCGGGCATCAATCCAGCCGATATCGCGCTGCAAGCCGGCGTCGGCGAAGGTCTAATGGATACTTGGTTTCCAGTCGTCCCCGGATGGGATCTTGCCGGCATCGTCGAGCATGTCGGAGCCGGTGTCTCCGAATTCAAACAAGGTGACGAAGTCGTCGCCTATACCCATCAGGAAATACTACATAGCGGTACCTATGCAGAGCTTGTGAGCGTTTCGGTGGAACGCTTGTGGCGAAAGCCAAAGAACGTTTCATGGGGCGAAGCGGCGGGGCTCCCACTTGCCGGTCTAACTGCCTATCGCGCGGTGATTGATACATTGCGCGTGTCCGATGAGGACAACGTTCTCGTGCTCGGTGCTTCGGGAGGAGTCGGCTCGCTGGCGACCCAATTGGCGGTGGCGGCAGGCGCCACCGTCATTGGAAGCGCTTCTGCACCACACCAAGCCTATGTGAAGTCGATTGGCGCGGAACCCATCATAGCCAGTGACGATGTTGTTGAACAGGTCAGAAGGCACTTTCCCGCCGGCGTGACGGTTATCGTGGATTGCGCCGGCCATGGCTCGTTAGCGAAGGCTATGCCTGCAGCGGCCCCCGGTGCGAGAGTCGGCTCAATCGCGGACGGCGGCCCCGGGGTAATAACTGTGTTCGCCCGACCAGATACCGAGATTCTCGCCCGACTTGTTGATCTGGTTGAAGCCGGTTCACTCAGGGTGAAGGTTGCGGCCTCGTTTGCCTTGGCAGATGCCGCAATCGCTCAAGATGCTCTGAAAGCAAGGGCCTACGGACCAGGAAAGATCGTCCTCGTTCCTGATGCTGCTTAAGACAATCGGCCGATACCGCTCCTAAGAGTAATCCATTCCGTCTTCAGTCGAGGCCGAGTTTTATGAAGCCCAGAAACGCACGACGCGAAAGCCGCTCTTTGTGGAATTCGCTGGCGCTTCCTTGGGGCGTCGCGCCCTCCCTGCCAGAACTGATCTAAACAAACGCAAATGTAGGAGTAAATTATGATAATTAGTCGCGACGACTTTCAATGGTATTGTCAACTTGCTGAACCGAGATAACGAGTTGTAGAATTCCAGACGAAATTGCCGCTGGTCGGGTAACACGGTGTCACGGATTGGCGATTATTGCTACGTCTGTGACCTCATTCCATATAGAA
>Ga0209847_1000516_pt1 | contig 15591 bp, 29 predicted proteins | sample OrgsoiDNA_201060_FD_185808 | JGI IMG/M metagenome (GOLD analysis project Ga0209847, IMG submission 185808) | Permafrost soil microbial communities from the Arctic, to analyse light accelerated degradation of dissolved organic matter (DOM) -... | ecosystem: Environmental > Terrestrial > Soil >... | reverse complement strand
TTGGCGCCTACCGCGTCGAACTTGAAGCGTTCGCGGTACATATAGTAGCCGTCGGCGATCTGGTAGGTGACGGCGATGGTGTGGCCGTCGACCATGCGGGCGCTGAAGTGGAAGGCCGCGTCCGGTTCCAGGAAATCGTCGTCGGCGTGGGCGGCGCGCATGCCGGACAGGGCCAGCAGCGTGAACAAAATCAGGCCGGAGAACAGGGCCAGGATGCGCCGCTGCAGCGGCTGGCGGTCGAGCGGACGGGCGTTATGGAACATGAAAACCTTCTTGTATGCGGGACTGGTCAGGGGAGCAACAGGCATAGTACACCGCAGCGCAAAACCGCGCCTGAGGTGATGCTTAAACGCAAAAAAGCCAGGCTAGGCCTGGCTTCTTCTACAACCCGGAGGGCTGATTACTCTTCAGCGGTTGGAGCGCTGTCGATGTCGGTGACTTCTGGACGGTCCAGCAGTTCAACGTAAGCCATCGGAGCATTGTCGCCAACGCGGAAACCCATTTTCAGGATGCGCAGGTAGCCGCCGTTACGATTGGCGTAACGTGGGCCCAGTTCAGCGAACAGCTTCAAGACCATTTCGCGGTCGCGCAGGCGCGAGAAAGCCAGGCGCTTGTTGGCCAGGGTGTCGGTCTTGCCCAGGGTCAGCATCGGCTCGACGACGCGACGCAGTTCTTTGGCTTTCGGCAGCGTGGTTTTGATGGCTTCATGACGCAGCAGCGAGACGGTCATGTTGCGCAGCATAGCCAGGCGGTGGGACGAGGTACGATTCAGTTTACGGAGGCCGTGACGGTGACGCATGGTACTTCCTTTCGAGGGTTTTATTCCAGCTCTTCGATCGGCTCTGCACTGTGTGCATGGCCGCGGGCCGGTTCAATAAAGATTAAAAATAAAAGTCCGGAACACCTGTCCCGGACAGTTTGCTGCAAATACGAGTGGATTACTTCTCGAGGCCGGCTGGTGGCCAGTTTTCGAGTTTCATGCCCAAGGTCAGGCCGCGCGACGCCAGCACTTCCTTGATTTCGTTCAGGGACTTGCGGCCCAGGTTCGGCGTCTTCAGCAGTTCGTTTTCCGAACGCTGGATCAGGTCGCCGATGTAGTAGATGTTTTCGGCTTTCAGGCAGTTGGCCGAACGCACGGTCAGTTCCAGGTCGTCGACCGGACGCAACAGGATAGGATCGACCAGCGGAGCGCGCGATGGCGCTTCGGCGGCCGCTTCCGTGCCTTCCAGGGCGGCGAACACATTCAACTGGTCGACCAGGACGCGGGCCGACTGGCGGATCGCTTCTTCCGGCGAGATGACGCCGTTGGTTTCGATGTTGATGATCAGCTTGTCCAGGTCGGTACGCTGTTCGACGCGGGCCGATTCAACGAAATAGGACACGCGGCGCACTGGCGAGAACGAGGCGTCCAGGATGATGCGGCCGATGGTCTTGTTGGTGTCTTCCGACAGGCGACGGACGTTGCCCGGCACGTAGCCGCGGCCTTTTTCAACCTTGATCTGCATGTCCAGCTTGCCACCGGCGGTCAGGTGGGCGATCACGTGGTCAGGGTTGATCAGTTCGACGTCGTGCGGCAGGTCGATATCGGAGGCCAGGATGGCGCCTTCGCCTTCCTTTTTCAGGGTCAGCGTGACGGAATCGCGGTTGTGGACTTTAAAGACCACGCCCTTCAGGTTCAGCAGCAGATCGACGACGTCTTCTTGCACGCCATCGAGCGACGAATATTCGTGGACGACGCCAGCGATCGTCACTTCGGTCGGCGCGTAGCCCACCATCGACGACAGCAAGACGCGGCGCAACGCGTTACCCAATGTATGGCCATAGCCGCGTTCGAACGGCTCCATCACGACTTTAGCGTGGCCGGCGCCGAGCGCCTCTACATCGATAATACGTGGCTTCAACAAACTGTTTTGCATGAAATGTCCTTTTCAATACCCTCGGCTCGTTACGCCGATAAGGCTGATGGCATTAGTGAAAACGCCCACTCGAGCGAGTGGGCGGGGATGTTACAAACTGCTATTAACGCGAATACAGCTCGACGATCAGCGATTCGTTGACGTCGTTGGCGATTTCGTTACGTTCTGGCAGGGACTTGAAAGTGCCTTCCATTTTCTTGGCATCAACCGACACCCAGCTAGGCATACCAACTTGCTCAGCCAGCGACAGCGCTTCCAGGATACGCACTTGCTTCTTCGACTTTTCGCGCACGGCGATGACGTCGCCGACCTTGACAGCGTAGGAGGCGATGTTGACGACCTGGCCGTTGACGGTGAACGCTTTGTGCGACACCAGCTGACGCGCTTCAGCGCGGGTCGAGCCGAAGCCCATGCGGTAAGCGACGTTGTCCAGACGCGTTTCCAGCAACTTCAACAGCGTTTCGCCGGTGTTGCCTTTACGACGGTCGGCTTCAGCGAAGTAGCGGCGGAACTGGCGTTCCAGGATGCCGTACATGCGTTTGACTTTTTGCTTTTCGCGCAGTTGGTTGCCGTAGTCCGAGGTGCGGGCGCCGGATTTAACGCCGTGCTGGCCTGGTTTGACGTCCAGTTTGCACTTCGAGTCCAGCGAGCGACGGGCGCTCTTCAGGAACAGGTCAGTGCCTTCACGACGGGAAAGTTTTGCTTTAGGTCCGATATAACGTGCCACGATGCTTCCTTTTAATAAATATAACGCCCCAGCCATCACACGATGGTTAGGCGCTAGTCTGGTCCGAGCTGGTCCAGACGGTGGCTAAAAACGAAAAACCCGCCAAATGAATTCGGCAGGCAATAACAGCCGGGCAGTATAACCGTTTCCGGCCAGCTGCTCCAGCGTTTTCTGAACGACGACGATGCGACCGCTGCTGCGTACCAGTGAAACAGAAGGCGGGCGGAGAACCGCCGCCAACTGGCACACTTAGATACGACGACGCTTAGGAGGACGGCAGCCGTTGTGCGGTACTGGGGTAACGTCCTGGATCTCGGTGATCTTGATGCCCAGGTTGTTCAGTGCGCGCACTGCGGATTCGCGACCAGGACCAGGGCCCTTGATACGCACTTCCAGGTTCTTCACGCCGCACTCGACGGCAACTTTACCAGCCGCTTCGGCCGCAACCTGCGCTGCGAACGGGGTCGATTTACGCGAACCCTTGAAGCCAGCGCCACCGGAGGTCGCCCACGACAGGGCATTGCCCTGACGGTCGGTGATGGTGATGATGGTGTTGTTGAACGAAGCGTGTACGTGGGCGATGCCCTCGGCGACGTTCTTCTTGACCTTTTTACGGACGCGCGCTGCTGCTGCGCTGCTTTGCTGCTTAGCCATATGATTTCCCTAGATTATTTCTTGAGCGATTGTGCGGCTTTGCGCGGGCCCTTGCGGGTACGTGCATTGGTACGGGTACGCTGGCCGCGGACCGGCAGGCCCTTACGGTGACGCATGCCGCGGTAGCAACCCAGGTCCATCAAACGCTTGATGTTCATCGAGATTTCACGACGCAGATCGCCTTCGACGATGAATTTTGCTACTTCATCGCGGAGCTTTTCCAGTTCGCTGTCATCCAGATCTTTGACCTTTTTGTTGGTCGCAATGCCCGTCGCGGCGCAGATGAACTGCGCGCGTGGGCGGCCTACACCGTAGATGGCCGTCAGGCCGATAACGGTGTGCTGATGATTGGGGATATTAACCCCTGCAATACGTGCCATTCGTTATTCCTCGATAAATAACGGTTATTAACCTTGACGCTGCTTGTGACGTGGTTCGACGCAGATTACGCGAACGACGCCCTTGCGCTTGATGATCTTGCAGTTGCGGCAGATCCGCTTGACTGAGGCGTTAACTTTCATTTTGCACTCTCTTCTTGGTTCGGTTACTTAAAATTTACTTGGTCCGGAACACGATGCGGGCTCGGCTCAAGTCATAAGGTGTCAGCTCTACCGTCACCTTGTCGCCAGGAAGAATGCGGATATAGTTCATCCGCATTTTACCCGAAATATGACCGAGCACCACATGGCCGTTTTCCAGCTTCACTCGAAATGTTGCATTCGGGAGATTCTCAAGAATCTCGCCCTGCATCTGTATGACGTCGTCTTTTGCCATTCGGTATGTTTACCAGCGCTTATCGCGTCGGAATTCCGCCCTTGAAGTTTGCTTTGCGCAGCAGCGATTCATACTGCTGCGACATCACGTAGTTTTGTACTTGCGCCATGAAGTCCATGGTGACAACCACAATAATCAACAGAGAAGTGCCGCCGAAATAGAACGGTACCTTCCACTGGGCTTGCATAAATTCCGGCAACAAACACACCAGAGTGATGTAGATCGCGCCTGCCAGCGTCAATCGCGTGAGGATCTTGTCGATGTAACGGGCTGTCTGCTCACCGGGACGGATCCCAGGCACGAAGGCCCCGCTCTTCTTCAAGTTATCCGCCGTCTCTTTGCTGTTGAACACCAAAGCGGTGTAGAAGAAGCAGAAAAACACGATGGCGATGGCATACAACAGTGCGTGGATGGGCTCGCCTGGCCCCATCGATGCTGCCAAATCGGACAGGAAATGGATCGTCGGGTTGGCCTGGTTGGCGCCCTGCGAGAACCACTTCACGATAGTTGCCGGGAACAAGATAATCGACGAAGCGAAAATCGGTGGGATCACGCCGGCCATGTTCAACTTCAATGGCAGGTGCGACGTCTGTCCACCGTAAATCTTGTTACCAACCTGGCGCTTGGCGTAGTTGACCAGGATCTTGCGCTGGCCACGTTCGACAAACACCACGAAGTACGTCACCAGGGCCACCAGGATCACGATGATGATCGCCGAAATGCTGTTGATCGAACCGTTGGCGACCTGGGAGAACAAGCCCCCCAGGGCGTTCGGCAGACCGGCAGCGATACCGGCGAAAATGATGATCGAAATCCCGTTGCCCAGGCCACGTTCCGTGATCTGCTCGCCGAGCCACATCAGGAACATGGTGCCGGTCAACAGCGTGACGACGGTGACGAAGCGGAAGCCCATGCCGGGATCCAGCACCAGACCGGCTTGCGACTCCAGCGCCACGGCGATGCCGAGCGCCTGGAAGGTCGCCAGCGCCACCGTGAAATACCGGGTGTACTGGGTGATCTTGCGACGGCCTGCTTCGCCTTCCTTCTTCAGCGCTTCCATCTGCGGCGACACGATCGACAGCAACTGCATGATGATCGAGGCCGAGATGTACGGCATGATACCCAGCGCAAACACCGTAAACCGCGAGAGCGCGCCACCGGAGAACATGTTGAACATGCCCAGGATGCCGTTTTCCTGCGATTTGAACAGCGCGGCCAATTGTACCGGATCGATCCCGGGAACCGGGACGTGAGCGCCGATACGATAAACCACCAATGCGCCAAGCAAGAACCACAGCCGCCCCCAGGGGAAACCGGCTGCTGCACTCTTAGCAAGTTGTGGATTAGTCGCCAATTTTCGCTCCGATCAAGCTGTTAGCGGTCAACTCAGGCTACCGAGCCGCCGGCTGCTTCGATGGCGGCTTTCGCGCCAGCGGTCACTTTCAGGCCTTTGAGGTTCACCGCTTTGGTGATCTCGCCGGACAGAATGACACGCACGTCGCGGGCCAGCACGCTGAGCACGCCAGCTTGCTTGAGCACCAGGATGTCGACATCGCCAACGGCCAGGTTGTTCAGATCGGACAGGCGCACTTCAGCTTTGAAGGTCGCGTTGAGCGATTTGAAACCACGCTTAGGCAGACGGCGTTGCAGAGGCATCTGACCGCCTTCGAAGCCGACTTTGTGGAAGCCGCCCGAACGCGATTTTTGACCCTTGTGACCACGGCCCGAGGTTTTACCCAGACCGGAGCCGATACCGCGGCCGACGCGGCGCTTGTAGTGCTTCGCGCCATCGGCTGGTTGAATGGTATTCAGTTCCATGATTTCTCCGTACGCAAGCCCGGGGGCTTACGCAACAACTTTAACGAGGTACGAGACTTTGTTGATCATGCCGCGCACCGATGGGGTGTCCTGCAACTCGGCAACCGAGTTGACACGACGCAGACCCAGGCCGCGCACGGTGGCGCGGTGCGATTCACGGGTACCGATCAAGCCCTTGACCAATTGTACTTTGACTGTATTTGCCATGATGTCCGCCTTAACCGAGGATGTCTTCGACCGACTTGCCGCGTTTGGCGGCGATGTCGGAAGCAGTGCTCATTTTGGCCAGGCCGTCCAGCGTGGCGCGCACCAGGTTGTACGGGTTCGACGAGCCGGTGGATTTCGCCACCACGTCCGTCACGCCCATCACTTCGAAGATAGCGCGCATGGCGCCACCAGCGATCACGCCGGTACCAGGCTTGGCCGGGTTCATCATCACTTTCGACGCGCCATGACGGCCGTAGACGGTGTGATGCAAAGTGCCGTTTTTCAGAGGTACTTTGATCAGGTTGCGACGGGCTTCTTCCATTGCCTTCTGCACACCGACCGGTACTTCCTTCGACTTGCCCTTGCCCATGCCGATGCGGCCATCGCCGTCACCCACAACGGTCAGCGCGGCGAAACCCATGATACGACCACCCTTGACCACTTTGGTCACGCGGTTGATCGCGATCATTTTTTCGCGCATGCCGTCATCCGGCTTGTCGCTTTGCATTTTTGCTTGCATTTTTGCCATGATTGTTCCTTAGAACTTCAGACCGGCTTCACGCGCGGCTTCAGCCAGCGCCTTGACACGGCCGTGGTAACGGAAACCGGAGCGGTCAAACGCGACTTCGGTGATTCCTGCTTTCAACGCTTTTTCAGCGACGCGCTTGCCGACCAGTGCGGCGGCGGCGGCGTTGCCACCCTTGCCGGACTTGCCTGCCAGTTCCGTACGCACTTCAGCTTCGGCGGTCGATGCCGACACCAAAACTTTTGCGTCCGGGCTGATCAAGTTCGCGTAAATGTGCAGGTTGGTGCGATGCACCGACAGGCGATTTACTTTCAGTTCCGCGATCTTGATGCGTGTCTGGCGTCCGCGGCGAAGCCGTGATTCTTTCTTATCCATCGTCAGCCCCTAATTACTTCTTCTTGGTTTCTTTGATCTTAACCACTTCGTCCGCATAGCGAACGCCCTTGCCCTTATAAGGCTCGGGAGCGCGGTAAGCGCGAACTTCAGCGGCCACCTGGCCAACCTGTTGACGGTCGATGCCCTTGATCAGGATCTCGGTCGGGGTTGGGGTTGCGCACGTGACGCCGACTGGCATCGCATGCACGACCGGGTGCGAGAAGCCCAGCGACAGGTTCAACTTGTCGCCGGCGGCCTGGGCTTTGTAGCCCACGCCGACCAGGTTCAGCTTTTTCTCGAAACCCTTGGTGACGCCGGTGACCATATTGTTGACCAGGGCGCGCAGCGTGCCGGACATGGCATTGGCTTCGCGGCTGTCGTTGGCCACGTCGAAACTCAGGGTTCCGGCATTGTTTTCCACCTTGACCAGGCCATTCAGGCTCTGGGTCAATACGCCCAACGGGCCCTTGACGGTGATCGCTTGTGCGGAGATGGCGACTTCGGCGCCAGCCGGCACGGCGATAGGCATTTTAGCTACACGGGACATGTCTAACTCCTTAAGCGACGTAGCAAATAACTTCGCCGCCGACACCGGTGGCGCGTGCTTTGCGGTCCGTCATGACGCCTTGCGGAGTCGACACGATCGCCACACCCAAGCCATTCATCACAGTAGGGATCTCGTCTTTACCCTTGTAGACGCGCAGACCCGGACGGGACACGCGCTCCAAGCGCTCAATGACGGGACGGCCAACATAATACTTCAAACCGATTTTCAGTTCCGCTTTGCCACCAGCTTCGGCAACAGCGAAATCTTCAATGTAACCCTCGTCCTTCAGGACGTTGGCAATCGCAATTTTGACTTTCGACGATGGCATGGCCACGGTCGTTTTTTGCACGCCCTGGGCGTTACGAATGCGGGTCAGCATATCGGCGATAGGATCGCTCATACTCATTGCATATTCTCCTATTACCAGCTTGCTTTAGTCATACCCGGAATCTCACCACGCATGGCGAATTCACGGAGCTTGATACGGCCCAGACCGAATTTACGGAAAGTGCCGCGAGGACGACCGGTGATGGCGCAGCGGTTACGCTGGCGGGTCGGGGCCGAGTTACGTGGCAGCGCCTGCAATTTCAGGCGCGCTTCGTAGCGCTCTTCTTCCGACTTCGACTGGTCATCAATGATGGCCTTCAGCGTAGCGCGTTTGCCGGCAAATTTGTTTGCCAGGTCGACACGTTTCTGCTCACGGTTAATCAGTGCGAGTTTTGCCATGATCTTCTTAGTTCCTGAACGGGAATTTAAAGGCGGCGAGCAGAGCTTTCGCTTCGTCGTCGGTCTTGGCGGTCGTGGTGATCGAAATATTCATACCACGCAGCGCATCGATCTTGTCGTACTCGATTTCCGGGAAGATGATCTGCTCTTTGACGCCGATGTTGTAGTTGCCACGGCCATCGAAGGAGCGGCCATTGACGCCACGGAAATCGCGCACGCGCGGCAGCGCCACGGTGATGAAGCGGTCGAGGAACTCGTACATGCGAGCGCCACGCAGCGTGACCATGGTACCGATCGGATAGCCTTCACGGATTTTGAAACCCGCGATAGCTTTGCGCGACTTGGTGGTCACTGGCTTCTGGCCGGCGATCTTGGTCAAGTCGCCAACAGCGTGCTCGAGCACTTTCTTGTCAGCGATGGCCTCACCCACACCCATGTTCAGGGTGATCTTGGTCAGACGCGGAACTTCCATCACCGACTTGTAACCAAACTTGCTGGTCAGGTCGGCGACGACTTTTTCTTTATAGAATTCTTGGAGACGTGCCATGATTTCTTAAGCCTTCACTACTTCGCCGGACGATTTAAAGACGCGGACTTTTTTGCCGTCGACATCTTTGAAACCTACGCGGTCTGCCTTGCCAGTCGCTGCATTGAACAATGCAACGTTGGACACGTGAATCGGCATAGTCTTGTCGACGATACCACCTTGTACGCCAGTCATTGGGTTAGGCTTGGTCGCTTTTTTGGCGACGTTGATGCCTTCAACCACGACGCGCTCAGCATCGATACGCTGCTGCACGACGCCACGTTTGCCCTTGTCTTTCCCGGTCAGAACGATGACTTCGTCGTTTTTACGAATCTTATCCATTACGACTCCTTACAGGACTTCCGGTGCCAGGGACACGATCTTCATGAACTTCTCAGTGCGCAGTTCGCGCGTGACTGGTCCAAAAATACGGGTACCGATCGGTTCCAGCTTGGCATTCAGCAGGACAGCAGCGTTGCTGTCGAACTTCACCAGGGAACCGTCTTGGCGGCGAACACCTTTAGCGGTGCGCACAACCACGGCGTTATAAATTTCACCTTTTTTGACACGACCACGTGGCGCAGCAACCTTGATGGTTACTTTAATCACGTCGCCGATGCCAGCATAACGGCGCTTGGAGCCGCCCAATACCTTGATGCACATAACTTCTTTGGCACCGGTATTGTCAGCCACTTCGAGCCGGCTTTCAGTTTGAATCATAGTATTCTCTTTCCCAACTTAAGCCGAAGAATCCACACAATGTAGACCCGCGGTCAGTCTTGGTCCCGCCAGAGGACTCATGTAGAGCCCACTGTTTGGGTGCTTGACCTTCGTACTGCACTGACCGCGCGTTCTGCGTCTGTGGCCAGACACTTTGCGGCGTTACATGAACGAAGCCCGCAAGTATTACATACTATTTGCGGGCTTGCAAGAACTAATTGAAAATCGCCCCCGGACCGGAATCCGGGGGCGATGACTTCAATTAAACGGTTTGTGCGGCTTGCACCACACGCGTCACGGTCCACGCCTTCGTTTTGGAGATCGGACGACCTTCCTGGATCTCGACCGTATCACCGGCCTTGACTTGGTTGGTTTCGTCATGCGCGTGATACTTGTTCGAACGCATGATGATCTTGCCGTACAAAGGATGTTTGACGTGACGTTCGATCAGAACGGTAACGGTCTTGTCCATTTTGTCGGACACCACTTTGCCGATCAGCGTGCGCTTGAGCGGCTGGTTCACTGATTCGGTCATTTGGCTTCCTTGGTGTTCATTACCGTTTTTACACGCGCGATATCGCGGCGTACCTTCTTGAGCTGCGAAGTGTTGCTCAGCTGTTGCGTAGCGATTTGCATACGCAGGCCGAACTGTGCCTTCAACAAGTCATTCAACTCTTTTTGCAGAGCTGGCTGGTCTTTGCCGCGGAGTTCAGTTGCTTTCATAATTCAACTCCTGTTATTGGCCGACTTGGCGGATGACAAACGTCGTCGCCAGTGGCAGTTTAGCGGCGGCAAGACGGAAAGCTTCCCGTGCCAGCGCTTCGTCGACGCCGTCCATCTCGTACAGGACTTTGCCTGGCTGGATTTCTGCGACGTAGTACTCTGGATTACCCTTACCGTTACCCATACGGACTTCGGCAGGCTTGTTCGAGATCGGCTTGTCGGGGAAGACGCGGATCCAGATACGACCGCCACGTTTGATGTGACGGGTCATGGCGCGACGTGCTGCCTCGATTTGACGGGCCGTGATACGACCGCGAGCGACGGCTTTCAGACCGAACTCGCCAAACGACACGGCGGTGCCGCGGCTGTGCGAGATGCCGGTGTTACGGCCCTTCTGCTCTTTACGATACTTTCTGCGTGCTGGTTGCAGCATGATTATTCTCCTGCTTTCTCAGCTGGCGCAGCAGCAGCGGCGGCCGGTTTAGCGGCAGTACGCACACGTGCAGCACCTGGTGCTGTGGATGGTTTCGCACCGGCGCCGGCGCCGGCTGGACGCGGACGGCCAGCTGGTTTGCCGTCGTCACGACGCGGGCCACGTGGCTTCTTGTCGTCCGGCGGGGTATCGATGACTGGTGCATCGCCGTTCGGCGCGCGGTCACCCTTGTATACCCAGACCTTGACACCGATGATGCCGTAGGTGGTCGACGCTTCGCTGGTACCGTAGTCGATATCGGCGCGCAGGGTATGCAGAGGCACGCGGCCTTCGCGGTACCACTCTTTGCGGGCGATCTCGATGCCGTTCAGACGACCGGACGACATGATCTTGATGCCCAGGGCACCCAGACGCATGGCGTTTTGCATCGCACGCTTCATCGCGCGGCGGAACATGATGCGCTTTTCCAGCTGCTGGGCGATCGAATCGGCGATCAGCTGCGAGTCGATTTCCGGCTTGCGGATTTCTTCGATATTGACGTGCACCGGCACACCCATGATTTTGGTCAGGGCGGCTTTCAGCACTTCGATGTCTTCGCCTTTTTTACCAATGACCACGCCCGGACGCGAGCTGTAGATCGTGAAGCGCGCGTTCTTGGCTGGACGCTCGATGACGATGCGGCCGACCGAAGCGTTCTTCAGTTTGGTTTTCAGGTAAGCGCGAGCTTTCAGGTCTTCGTTCAGCATCGAAGCGAAGTTGCTGTTGCCAGCATACCAACGCGACGCCCAGTTACGGGTAACCGAAAGGCGGAAGCCTGTTGGATGTATCTTCTGTCCCATCGTGACTCCTTAGTTGCCGACAGTCACGAAAATGTGACAGGATTGCTTCGAGATACGATCACCCCGGCCCTTAGCGCGTGCAGTGAAGCGCTTCAGGATCGGACCCTTTTCGACGTAGATCGTTTTCACGAACAATTCGTCGATGTCTGCGCCATCATTGTGCTCGGCGTTCGCGATGGCGGACTCGAGTACTTTCTTGATGATGGTCGCGCCCTTTTTCGGGCTGAACTGCAGAATGTTGAGTGCTGCGTCAACTTTCTTGCCGCGGATCAGGTCAGCGACGAGGCGACCCTTTTGATCCGACAAGCGCACACCTTTGAGGATAGCTTTGGTTTCCATTATTTCTTCGCCTTCTTGTCAGCGGCATGGCCCTTGAACGTGCGGGTCAGCGCAAATTCGCCGAGCTTGTGACCGACCATGTTTTCCGAGACATACACCGGCACGTGCAGCTTGCCGTTGTGGACGGCGATCGTCAGGCCGATGAAGTCAGGCATGATGGTCGAACGACGGGACCAGGTTTTGATCGGCTTTTTGTCTTTGGCAGCTTGCGCGGCTTCGACTTTTTTCACCAGGTGGGCGTCACAGAACGGCCCTTTTTTCAATGAACGTGTCATGTGCTACCCCTTATTTCTTGCCGCGGCGCGAGACGATCATGGAAGTCGTGCGCTTGTTGCGGCGCGTCTTCTTACCCTTCGTCTGTTGGCCCCAAGGCGACACTGGATGACGACCAGCTGCGGTTTTACCTTCACCACCACCGTGCGGGTGATCGACCGGGTTCATGACCACACCGCGGACGGTAGGACGAACACCGCGCCAGCGCATCGCACCAGCTTTACCGATCTTGCGCAGGCTGTGTTCGGCATTGCCGACTTCGCCCACGGTGGCACGGCACTCGATGTGCACGCGACGCACTTCACCCGAGCGCAGGCGCACTTGAGCGTAGGTGCCGTCACGGGCCATCAGCACGACGCCGGCGCCGGCGGAACGGGCCATCTGGGCACCCTTACCTGGCAGCATTTCGACGCAGTGCATCACGGTACCGACCGGGATGTTACGGATAGGCAGGCAGTTGCCCGACTTGATAGGCGCTTCCGAGCCGTTCATCACTGCGTCGCCAACGGACATGCCCTTGGTGGCGATGATGTACTGGCGTTCGCCGTCGGCGTAGCACAGCAGGGCGATATTGGCGGTGCGGTTAGGATCGTATTCGATCCGTTCCACTTTCGCTGGAATACCATCCTTTTGACGCTTGAAGTCGATCAGGCGATAGTGCTGCTTATGACCACCGCCGATGTGGCGGGTGGTGATGTGGCCGTTGTTGTTACGGCCGGCAGTTTTCGATTTTTTCTCAACCAGGGCGGCGAACGGACGACCTTTGTACAGGTCCGGGTTCACCACCTTCACCATGCCGCGACGGCCTGGCGAGGTTGGCTTCATCTTTACGAGTGCCATTATTTAGCCTCCTCGGAGAAATTGATTTCCTGGCCAGGCTTCAGGCACACGAAAGCGCGCTTGGTATGGTTGCGACGGCCGGTGTGCTGGCCCGTGCGCTTCTGCTTACCTTCGCGATTGACGGTTTGCACCGACAGGACTTCAACCTTGAACAACAGTTCAACGGCTGCCTTGATTTCTGGCTTGGTCGCATCCGTGGTGACACGGAACACGATCTGTTCGTTCTTTTCCGCGACCATGGTGGCCTTTTCGGAAATGACCGGAGCCAGCAGCACCTTCATCAGGCGCTCTTCGCTAAATTTCAATGCGCTCATGCCAGCATCTCCTCAATCTTAGCCAGTGCAGCCTTGGTGACCAGGATCTTCTTGTAGAACACCAGGGACATTGGATCTGCGTGACGTGGTTCAACAACCAGCACGTTCGGCAGGTTGCGCGAAGCCAGCAACAGGTTTTCGTCCAGCGTGTCAGTGATGATCAGGACCGAGTCAAAGCCCATGCCGGTCAGCTTTTGCGACAGCAGCTTGGTCTTTGGCGCTTCGATCGTCAGATCTTCGATGATGGTCAGACGGTCTTCGCGTGCCAGCTGGGACAGGATCGAGCAGATACCTGCGCGATACATCTTTTTGTTCACTTTGTGGGTGAAGTTCTCGTCAGGCGAGTTCGGGAAGATGCGACCACCGCCGCGCCACAGTGGCGACGACGACATACCAGCACGGGCGCGGCCCGTACCTTTTTGACGCCAAGGCTTCTTGGTCGTGTGGTGAACTTCTTCACGGTCTTTTTGCTTGCGGTTACCGCTGCGTGCGTTGGCCTGATAGGCCACGACGACTTGGTGGATCAGCGCTTCGTTGTAGTCACGACCGAAAATGGTATCGGCGGCGGCGACGTTCGAGGCGGCTTGACCTTGCGCGTTCAAGAGCTTGAGTTCCATCGTTTAAGCTCCCTTCTTGGCTTTGGTTTTGATGGCTGGCGAAACAATCACCTGGCCATTTTTCGCGCCTGGAATCGCGCCCTTGACCAGCAACAGCTGGCGGTCGGCGTCGATACGAGCGATGACGAGGTTCTGCACGGTGCGGTTGACGTCACCGAGGTGACCGGTCATGCGCTTACCAGGGAACACGCGGCCTGGATCTTGCGCCATACCGATGGAACCTGGAACATTGTGCGAACGCGAGTTACCGTGGGTAGCGCGGCCGGAACCGAAGTGGTAACGCTTGATGACGCCGGCGTAACCCTTACCGATGGAAACACCTTGCACGTCGATCTTTTGACCGACTTCGAACAGCGAAGCGGCGACGACATCGCCGGCTTTCAGTTCAGCAGCTTTAGAAGCGTCAACGCGGAACTCACGCAACATGGTTCCTGCTTCGACACCGGCTTTAGCGTGGTGACCAGCAACAGCCTTGGTCACGCGGGAAGCGCGACGTTGACCGAATGCGACCTGAACAGCGGAGTAACCGTCTGTTTCAGGAGTTTTGATTTGCGCAACACGGTTGTTCGATACGTCCAACACGGTGACCGGGATCGAATCCCCTTCATCCGTGAAAATGCGCATCATACCAACCTTGCGACCGAGGAGGCCTAGGCTCATTTTTTCTCCATTCCCACCTGCGATTGGGCGGGGCTTGTTTAACTACAAAGTAACGTACAGACTCAAAAAGGACGAATCCATACCGAAGCCGGCTAGTGTAATACGAAAAGACCCTTGACGCAACAACTAATTAGGATGTATGTCGAGTTTTCGCCGCGCCGCTTCTGGGCAGCGCGGATTGGAGCAAAGCACGCAGGCATGCGGCTTTGCCGCCAGAGCAAAGTTTGGAAATGCTCGGCCGTCATACCGGCGCCGCGCACGATATTGAACAAAGCATAGGCATTCACGGGATTGTGACGGGGAATAGCGCGGCTTGACTTTTGCAGCAAAAGTCCAAGGCAAATGTTTGCCGCAGCACAAACAAAAAAACCGGGCGTGCTCGCGATCGCGAACAGGCCCGGCCTTTTCGAAGCTGGCAGCGGAGCTATCCGCCGGCCGGCTTTAACAACAATTATTGCAGTTTGATTTCGACATCAACGCCAGCTGGCAGGTCCAGCTTCATCAGCGCGTCAACGGTCTTGTCGGTTGGGTCGACGATGTCCATCAGGCGCTGGTGGGTGCGGATTTCGAACTGGTCGCGCGAGGTCTTGTTGACGTGTGGCGAACGCAGAACGTCGAAACGCTGAATGCGGGTAGGCAGTGGGACTGGGCCTTTGACCACAGCGCCGGTGCGCTTGGCGGTCTCGACGATTTCCAGTGCGGACTGGTCGATCAGCTTGTAATCGAAAGCTTTCAGACGGATACGGATTTTCTGGTTTGGTGCGGACATGATATTTCCTTAAAAGAGCGAACTGGCAACTATGTAGCGCCAGCAATTTTTAAAAGAACGATTTACAACTGAGGCCGGCATGATATCACACCATGCCGGCCTCGTTTTATCGCACTAAATAATAATTAGGCGATGATTTTTGCAACCACGCCGGCGCCGACGGTACGACCGCCTTCACGGATAGCGAAGCGCAGACCTTCTTCCATCGCGATCGGGTTGATCAGCTTGACGGTGATCGACACGTTGTCGCCTGGCATGACCATTTCTT
>Ga0209847_1000514_pt1 | contig 15612 bp, 10 predicted proteins | sample OrgsoiDNA_201060_FD_185808 | JGI IMG/M metagenome (GOLD analysis project Ga0209847, IMG submission 185808) | Permafrost soil microbial communities from the Arctic, to analyse light accelerated degradation of dissolved organic matter (DOM) -... | ecosystem: Environmental > Terrestrial > Soil >... | reverse complement strand
ATGCCCTGCCAGGACCCGGCAGTGCCGGCGGCATAACCAAGCAGCAAGCGCTTCAGGCCGAAGACCCAGGTGTTCTGGTCGGCGCCGCCATCGGGCAAGGCGGGAAAGCCCCACTGCTCCCGATGGCCGGCATCAAGGCCCCAGCGCACGCCGGCGCCATCGAGCCAGTCGCGTAAATGCGCCACGTCGACCTCGTCCAGTCCGAAACGCCGCCGCAGCGCGGGAACCTCGAACAGTGCCACCCAGTCCGTCAGCGTCAGGCGCGAGGCCGGCAACAATAGCAGTTGCTCGAACGCCAGCAGCAGCGCTGAGCGCCGTTGGGTCAGGTCCGCCACGGAAAACGGAATATGCCGGGGTTGGCCGCCACGGAAGCGGTTGAAGACGGCCTGGATATGCGGGGCGAACTTTTCCATGTCCGGCACCATCACGATGACATCGGCCGGCTGCAGGCGGGCATCCGCATCGAACCACGCCAGCAAGCGGTCGTGCAGTACCTCCACCTCGCGCTGCGGCGAATGCGCCATGGCCAGCGTCACCGAATCATCGCCAGGCGCCAATGCGGCACCGGCAGCGGCACGACCGTCGTAAATCCCCGATTGCAGCTGCGCCAGCAAAGACGGCCTTGCAAGGGACAGCGGGTCGACAAAAGCATCTTCTCGCCGCGCTGCCGGAACGCCTTGCGCCGCGCCGAGCAATTGCAGATACTCGCGGCCCTGCTGTCCCCAGGAGTCCAGCAGCGGGTGGCTAACCCGGAGCATATCGTGACGGCACGGCGCCAGGACAAAAAACAGCACCTGGCAATAGCTGCCCATCAGGGTCAGCGCTTCGAGCGTATCGGGCGGCAGCGACGACACACCGAAGACTACGATCCGCGACGGCAAGGTGGCGCGCGCGGCCGCGGAGGACGGATCGCCGGCCAAGCCGCGCAAGCGCTTCACGAACAGCCGATGGACCTGCCCGCGCGCTGCCAGGTTGCAGTCGCCTTCTTCAGCGATATCTTCCTGGACTGCGCGCCACAGCTTTGCCTGCCACAGCTGGTTAGCGTCGAGCGGCACCCTGTCCGCTGCGGCGTCGTTCTCTTTGCGCAGCACATCACGCCCGGCGCTCCAGTCGGCCAACCAATCGGCGCGGTAATTCTGGTAACCATCGAACACGTCGGCCACCTCCCTGGCAAGCTGATACAGCTTGCGCCCATCGCGATCGTCCGCCAGGTAGGACGACAGCTGCCCGTACACGGAATCGCCAGGCACCAGGACCGGCAGCAGGCGCACCAGGCGCCACAGCAGCTCGGTCTTGTCGAAGGGGGATTGCGGTGGCAGCGCCCGCGCACCGAGCACGGCACGGTACAGTGACCAGACCGCAGCTCCCGGCAACTGTATGCGGGTAGCGGCGCAAATTCCAAGGCCGGCGTCACTGGCCAGCCCCAGCTCCAGCCAGTCGCGCATGCCATTACTTTGCACCAGCAGCCATTCGGCATCCAGCGGCGCCAGCGGCTGGCGCTTTAACTGATCGACCATCCGCGAGCGTAACTGCTCAGGCTGGTTTCCATAAAAAATCGTCAAACCTGGACTGAGTGCTGTCATCGTTGCGGATCGTTCCTGTGAAATGGGCCCGACACGGGCACTGGCTGCATCGGATCGCAGTATCCCGGGCATGCCGACAAATGGCGTCGCTAGCAATCATCCGCAGATGATGCTATCGATACAAATTCTAACACCATAGATTCTTAAAAAAACAAATTTTTCATTTTAGAAATTATTTTATAGGTATAGAATTGAAAACAAATTCCTCTTGCAGGACTTTTTCGTTTAAATCGATCTAATTTTCATATCAATATTTGCAAGTAGCCATTCATCACGTACCGATCCCATCCATTACACCAAGAGGAAATCTGTGATGCAGTCGAAATCCGCAAAAATTCTGACGTTTCTGGAACAGCACGAGGAATGGAACCTGGCATTCCAGCGCGAGGAATTGCAGCGCCACCTCCAGCATTACGCAACGCCGAAAGGGCGGCTGGCCGCCCTCTTGCACTTGATCGCCTATACGCAATCGCAGCCGAAGATGGAGCCGCTGGCCGCCTTGTGGGAGCGCGTGGAAAATCACGACTGGCACGCCGACGGTCCCTCGCTCGCCGAGTTGGTCGCGTTTTTTTATGCTTCGCCGCAAGCAGCGGGCACGGCCACTCCCTGGGATGCGCTGTACCGTGGTGTTCGTGCGCAAGAGGGCATGGGCGAAAAAACCGCGGCCCTGTTCGTCAAGAGCATCATCATGCTCCATCGCAGCGACCTGCAGCACCTGTACTTTTTGCGCGATCCGCTGAGCGCGCAGGCACCTGTTACCGCAGATATCATCCGCCTGCCGGTCGATGCAGTCATTAGAGATATTTTTTCGCGCCACCTGGGGCAAGAATACAAGACGTTTTCCCGGATAAATAAGTACCTGCAAGAGCATTTTTCCCCGGAACAGATACTGCGCTGGGACGACCTGTGGTTCTGGGGCTTTTTCTCCCAGCGTACAAGCAGCGACTCGTCACGTGTCACGCAATGGAATCCGGCCAAGTACTGGTGCCAGCCATCCACGGACAAAAAACGGATCGAAAGTGCCGAAGTGCTGTGCAAGGCGTTTATCGGCCTGCTGACTGCATCCTGAGCGGGCAAGCTGCGGCTACCCGTCCGTCAGCTGGCGGCGACGCCGACATGGAACAGGCCGTGGTGGCGCAGCAGCGCGCGCAGGCCCTGCGCCGCTGCCGAGCCGGTCTGCGCGTGATCGGCGAGGATGTGCTTGAGGCACAGGCCATCGTGCCCGCCCGCATCCGGCAGGGGAACCCGGATGTAGGGCACAAACGCATTGTCACGCACCCCGTATTGCATCTTGCCTTCACTGTCCGCCCGGTCCCCGAGCAGCGTCGCGACCCATTCCTGCTCGGCGGCGCGCGCGCTGTCGCGAAACAACATGACCAGGTCGATGGCCACCTGGCGAAAATTGTCCCAGCACAGCGCAAGAAAACTCTCGCGCCTTTCCTTGCCGAACCAGTTGACGGCATCGATATAGGTGTCTTCGCAGGTGTCGTACCAGTGCTCGAGCAGGGACTGCTGCTGTTGCCGGTCATAGATGGCGCGGGCCAGGCGCAGCGCGCCGCCGGCCGCCGTGGCGTCGTCACGCACATCCATGCCCGCGCAGGACAACAGCAGACGATAACCAGTCCCCGGCAAAGCCCCGGCTGTGCCGGCATGCAGGCGCATCACAAAACGGTCCGGGCCGGCCGCTTCCGGGTCCAGGTTGGCCGTCACTTCCGCGCAAAAGAAACGCTGCAAGGGATCGGTCGCGCGCGCCATGCGCCCGGCCAGAAACGCGGCGAGCAGCGCCAGGCCGGCATCGATGTCGGCCCTCATCGCGCCGCAACCGGCGTGCTCTGCATTCAGGGCGCGCTGCACCAGCACCTCGCGCAGGCCGGCCGCATCGGCATGATAAAACAGCGCGGCAGGCAGCTGCGCCGCATCATCGGCACGCATGCCGCAGACAAAGTCCGCGCGCTGCTTTGCCAGACTGCCCTTGACCTCGTCAAACACGCCTGCATGGAACAATGCCACCTCCCCGAAAAACATGCGCATCACCGCAATGGAGCCGGCAGGATACGGCCAACGTGCGACCAGGCGTGTCGCATGCCGCTGCACGCCACTGCCGCGCAAAAAAAACCGTGCCTGCGACGCGGATCGGCGCAGCGCCGCGGAAAATGGAATCGTCTTTTCACTCGGAGGTAGCGCTTATGGCGTTGATGCTGTACGGTTTGCTGTACCTCGCCGGCACCATGCTGGCGCTGGCGCTGATCGCCCTGCTCTGCTGGTGGCTGCGCTACGCGGTGCTGGTCTTCTACCTGTTGCTGCCGCCCATGGTGCTCGCCTGGGGTTGCTGGGCTTTTTTCGTGGCAATCCCGATGGGCCTGCTATTCGACGGCTCGACGGCAGAACGGCGCATCGTACGCATCTCGCATTGGCTCAATGACGAATGCGCCGCCGTCCTCTGGTTTGCCCTGACGCTGCCCTTCAAGGCCTTCATGGTGGCCACGGAACTGGCGACCTGGCTGATCGGCTAGCGTCGCCATGAATGGCGATCAGGACTCAGCCCAGGCGCGCTCCCAGAAGCCGGGATCATCGTGTTCCGCGTTTTTTTCGGCCAGGTCGAGCGGCAGCGCATAAAAACGCACGCCGCCATGGCGCATGCCGCCGTCCGGCAGTTCAAGGTAATCGCGCAGGACGCGGTAAGCCGGCAGGGCCTCGTCGTAGGGCACATCCAGGTACACCTGCCCCCGGTAGGGCAAGATGGTGCCGGGATCGGCGTAAGGTCCGCATGGCTGCCAGCCGACTTGGTGCTCGTCAAGCCAGGCCAGCACCGCGTCGCGCGCCGCATCCGCTTCATACCGGTAATGGCGCCACGCTGTTGCGGGGTGGAATTCGAGGTACAGCACCGCGCGCCGTTTCTGGCGCGCGATCGCGTCAATGTGTTCGATCAGTTGAGGCATGGGCAGCTCACGATTCGTCGCCGAATTCAGCTTTGGCGTCAAAGACCTGCTGCAGCGCAGCGGTCGGCTCAAGGCCATCCATCAGCAGGTAAGTGATTTCTTCCCTATCGAGCCAGCTCAGTGCGGCGTTTGAGTTTCTTCGGCAGCGCGGAGCGCACTTCGCGTGGATCAAGTCAGCGCCATCAGCGCTGCCAACTGGTTTCCGTAACCGACCACGGTAAAGTGGGCGTTCCTGGTGGCGTTGCTCTTCGGGTCGTAATAACCGAGGATGCTGAAATGGGCATCCCTGGCGGTCTGCCTGCCATCCGCAGCGGTATCGATATAGCCTATCGTATGAAAATGACTATCCTTGATGGTTTGCCTGGTCATGCTGAGTCCTTGCGTGCAGTGCGAGCAGAGTCGGCTCGGGACACGGCGCCCGGAGTCCCTCGTCGCCAGTCCAGCATAGCGCGGCGTGCGACAGATTGCGTCGCCTCTGATTTCAGCTGCCAGGTCTGGCGGGAGCACCGGGCAGCGGCGCCAACAGGATGCAAGCGGCTAGCGGGGCTAAGCGGCCGCTGCGAGGAATCCCACCTGACGCAAGCGCTCCTGCAGCAACCGCAGTCCCTGCAGCGCCGGCAGGGCGATGCCCAGCTGATTTGCGCCACGGGTCTGACTCGCGGCCGGGTTAAACCGGATCAGCGGACACTGCATCGATTCACCCTTGCGCCGCACGGAAGGAAGCGCCACGCCGGCGCCCAGTTCGATCACCACCATCGGCCCGCCCCTTGCCTCCCATGCGTCCATGGCGAAGGCCTGCACCTCGCTGCGCGTGTCGACCCACGCGTCGTCGTTGAACATCAGGATGTTGGGACGCGCAAGGCCGCCACAATGCGGGCAGCGCGGCAAGTCGGACCGTGTCCGGCCGGACGCTTCATCGACCTCGATGCGCAGCGTCTCCGCGCTCCAGATGGCGTCTTCGCAGGCGCGCACGCATTGCAGAAAATGGATGGAGCCATGGTGTTCGACAATGCGCTGCTCGGAAAACCCGGCCCGCTGGAACTGCCCGTCGACATTGCTGGTAAAGACAAATGCGCCACCCGGCAGCGCGTCGCCGATGTCGCGCAGGATCCGGAAACCGGCGTGCGGCACGGTCTCGCGGTATAACTGCAGCCGGTGCCCGTAGAATCCCCACGCGAGCGCAGGCCGCTCCCTGAACGCCTGACCGTTGGCGATGTCCACAAAACGTATGCGGCCGCGTCCCAGTGCCGGGTAAGCCTGCCAGAATCCGTCATCGCCGCGGAAATCGGGCAGTCCCGAATCGACGCCCATGCCGGCGCCGGCGGTGACGAGCAGGGCGCCGGCATGGGCGATCCATTCGGCGGCCTGGTCTATCGCATCGGTCATTTTTTCATCATTCATAAATACACTCACCAATCCATGAGGGGCGGCGGCCGGCACCGTGTGCGCCGGAACTTCCTCCCCCTTGATTTTACCGCCGCGCCAGGAGGATATGTCGAGGCAGGAATGCCGCTGAGACACAGCTTGTCGCACGGGTGCATAGAGTGTAAGAGACGCCGCCGATCGGCCATCTGCTTCCGGTTTTTCTCCATTCCCGGCGCAGTAATTGAAGACCTACCGCAGCATCACGTTGAATTAAATAAAAACCAGTAGTTAAGCACTTTCAAAGCCTTTCTTTTAACTTATTAAAATGCAATACTCTGAATTTCCTTGTGGAATTTAATTGCCGATTTGAAAAGTCGGACCGCGTGCCCGGTCACGTCCCTTAACAATGCCCATTTCTATTGATTGTTTTCATGATTACCATCTTTTCCGCATACGATGACCGCGCCCGGCCAAAAGGATCGCGCGACGCAATCGGCGCCGAAGCCGTTTGGAGCCACTTGGGCCGCAAGATAGTCGGCAACCTGACGACGGTGACCTCGAATCTGGACAACTTCATGGTCGCCCTGCTCTGCTGCCATTATGCCCACCAGACCGGACGGGACGCCCCGTCGAGCGTAGCCATTCAGGAACGCTATCTTCGCGCGGAACAGGTCGCTGCCTATCTTAAATTGGCCGATCAATCGCCGACCGGATTTCTCGGGATCACCCGGGCCAGGAAAAATTTCGCGGAAAGCCGCATCCTGCTGGGCGCGGCGGCGGAGGCGCAACTGCTGGCCAACCAGGCCGCGTACGGCCTGTGGGGGCTTTATTCCAGCGCGCTCGAGGCGGCCGGCTTGATCTCCGGCGCCAACCGCCGACCGAGCGCCAGCGGCGCCGCGCTGATAGCCGAGATCCTCGGCCGGTTTGGCAGCGCGCGGTGGGAAAAGTTCTGCACCCTCGCTGGCGCCGGATCGCTCGATAAAACGGCCTGCAGCGCGCTGGCCCCGCATTTCACGAAGCTCCTGTCCGAGCCCGCCCTGCGCGCGACGGTGGTGCACGCCCTGCTGGCAAGCCAGCGCGACTGCGCGCTCCAAGCCGAATTGTTCCCGCTGGCCCAGGCATACCTGGCCGAACACCAGCAAGTTGACGTCGGCGCGTTCTGCGCCTGGATCCTGGCAAAGGTTGGCCCCGGCGACGCCCTGAAGACGGCACTGCGGCGCATCGTGGAGCTCGACCCCTTGCTCGCGCTGGCGGACACCATCATGCTGTGGCTGCAAACCAAACATGGCGCGACGCTAACCGCTCTCGTGCAAGTGTTGCAGCCACACCTGACGGCCCTGACATTCGGCCACGCCTGGCAGGAGGAAGCCGAACTGCCTCACCGCGATTTTCTCAAGACCTTGCGCGCGGCAGCGATGAATGCCGATGCAGAAGCGACCATCCGCGCCATCCTCGAACAAAACCGCGCGCTGATGCGGGCACGCGGCGGCGCCGCCTGGATCGACATCGATGGCGCCGGCCGCTTGGTGGTTCTGGTGCGCAACGACCATCCGCAGGACCTGGGCAGGCTGCAAACGCTCGATGCGCGCTGGCTATACAACTATTTCCTCGCTTCTTTCCTCATGATCACACAGCAAGGACAAGCATGAAGTCCCTTACCATCAGCGAAGGATTTCGCCAGGCAATTGGCGCGCGGCCGGTCAAGCGCGCGTTTTTTTCCACGTATTCCTTCGAACCGCATTTCTTTGAACTCGAGGTCCTGCCCTTGCTGCTCGACGGACCAACGCTGTCGACCGACGAAATCATCCGCTATCACCAGCTGGCCGCCCTGATGAGCGACAGCCGCGGGCGCTTCGCGGTGGCCTATGACATGGACGTATTCAGGCCGGAATATGCCCCGCGCCTGGAAGTGGACTACGTAGCGGTGCGCGTTGATGGCGCGTGCCAGCACGCCAAGATTGCCGTGATCGAAGTGGAGAACGCCGATGGCACACCTGCCATCATCCTGGCGGCGGGATCGTTCAACCTGACCTTTGCCGGCTGGTGGACCAATATCGAAGTCGGCCACTGGATCGAATTGAACGCGGACAAGTATCCAGAGAATATTGCCGCGCCCCTGACAAGAGCGCTGGCATTCTTCCAGCGCCAGGGTGCCGTGCCTGCCTTGGCCACGCTGCAGGCGACCCTGGCAAAATGGACAGCCGGCAGGCGCGACCCGGGCTGCACCTTCTATTTCTCCGACGCGGGCCCCGGGCGGCACACCTTCCCCGCCCTGCTGCAAGCTGTCAGCCATGGTCACGTTGACATCGTCAGCCCGTTCTTTTCCGACAAGGGTGACAACACCCAGGTCGCAGCCTTTTTAGACCGCTTCGGCAGCGTGTCGCTATTCGTGCCAAGAGACGAGGCTGGCATCGCGCAGATGACCGAGGCCGTGCACGCTGCACTGTCCAAACGCGTCACCTGGTGCGGGTGGCATGCCGAAATGAGCAAGAAAGGCTACATCCCGCCGCAGGACGCGCCCAACGCCACGCAGGGCAAGGGCTTTCGCATCCTGCACGCCAAGATCTATTCTGGCCAGGGCTGGTTGTTCATCGGCTCCGTCAACCTCAGCTACAAGGCATTGCACGAGAACGTTGAGGCCGGATTCCTGCTGACCAACCTGCCCGGCCTCAATCTGCTTGCTGCAGACAAGCAAGCGCTAGAGTTCGTGCCGGTGGACCCCGTCAAGGTGCCGGGCAGCGACGATGCGGCTTCCATGCCGCCCATCCAGCTGGCCTACCATTGGCAGTCTGGCGAGCTACACGCATTGAGTCCCATCACTGGCGCACTGACCCTGTACGACGCCGAGGGCACGAGTTACGGCACTTATGCGCTGCAGGCAGGCGTAAGCAGCGTGCTGGCCATCGCGGCAATTGCCGCGCAGCTGAAGCGTTCCTCGCTGGTCAACGCCAGCTGGACGCGGCCTGACAACATCTCCAGCGAACGGCGCACGCTGCTTGTCTCGCAGCGCCAGGTGTATTGCCGTCCTACGGTGCTGCCCGCACTCGATGTGCAAGACCTGCTGCGCATATTCCAGAACATGCATCCGAGCGCCCGGGTGGCGTTCATCGCAACACTGGCGGCACGCCAGGCGCGCCTGGACAAGAGCGGCTTGTCATCGAACGAATTCCTGCCGCCGCTGCCTGCGGCCGAACTACCGCCCAGCTTCTTCTCTGAATTCTCCGAGGTGAACGGCGCCTTCTGGAATATGCGCAAGGAACTCGCCAAGGCGAAGAGCAAACAGCAAGCGGACCGCCTGGCGTACTACCTCGACAGCGACCAACCTGACTCCTTGCGCGGCGTGGCGCGCTCGCTCGGCGCCGCCGCGACGCATCCGGTATCGACGATCGTGAAGTACCTCGTACTGCTGAGCATGGACGAGATCCTGGAGATCTATGCGTCAGGAAACGGCGCACTGGCGCACGACGTCAGGGCACTGATCGCGCAGACCGAGCAGGGCGCGGAGTTCAACGCGCTTCCCGAGAAGGACAAATTCCTTGAGTGGGTCAAGGAAAAATTCAAGGCGTCCGTGCACCCGGTCGAGGCAGCAACGCAGGAGCAAAACAATGGATAAGATTGACTGGAACACCGCCGCTGGCCTGATCGACTTCAGTGGCAAGCAGGCCGTATCGGAGTCCCTGGCGCAGCAGCAGCTGCAAGGCGCGGTCGCGCTGCACAATATGCTGGCCTCGGAAGACGGCGTTGCGTATCTGGCCGACGAAGTTGGCATGGGCAAGACCTATATTGCCCTTGGCGTCGTGGCCCTGATGCGCCGCTTTCAGCCAGGCCTGCGCGTGCTATACCTGCTACCCAAGAACAATGTACGCGACAAGTGGCAGAAGGACTACCTCAGTTTCATAGACAAGAACTACCTGCTGCACGACGGCGTCGTGAAGGGTTTCGGCAATGCGCCGGCGGCCCCCTTCCGTTTATGCGAGACGCTGCCGCACTTGGTCCAGGCCGCGGCAACCAACAGCGCCAGGGATTATTTCATCTGCACCTCCGCCTTCAGCCTGTCGCTGGGCGATACGCGCGCCGAGCTGGCTGACGCGCTGGAAAAGTTCCGCCACGCCTTGCCGCAATATGCCGTCGACGTCGACTTGCTTACCCAGGAACTCGAACGGAACAAGGGGGACGACGCTGCCCTGCCGGACCTGAAATCGCGTGTGAAGCGCTGCTGGGCCGCCGCCTTGAACGCCATCTTGCCGCGGTTCGATCTGGTGGTGGTCGACGAGGCCCACAACTACCGCCGCGGCATAGACAGCTCGGACCGCAACCGCCTGCTCGCAACGGTGCTTGGCACGCAGGCCGACGACCAGCAGCCGTCCACGCCGCGTGTCACACGACTGCTATTGTTGTCGGCGACGCCGTTCGACCGCGACATCGAACAGTTACGTCGGCAGTTGCAGCTGTTCGGCAAACAGCATGCGCTCAAGCTCGCCGCTGGCGCCAGCTGGGAAGAGGTTCACGCGGCACTGGCACCGTTCATGGTAAGGCGGCTCAACAGCCTGACCTTCGGCGAGACCGTCCATACGCGCAATATGTACCGGGCCGAGCATCGCTCCGGTAAAGATGCCGAGATCAAGCTCGGCCTGCACCAGCAGCTGTTCGCGGCGCTGATGCAGAAAAAAGTCAGCGAATCGCTGCATGAAAACAACAACGGCAAGTTCGAACTGGGCATGCTGGCGTCGTTCGAGAGCTACCTGCCATCGAACAAAAATCAGCCTGTCCTGTTTGACGGGGCCGAGGAGCGGCGCGCAACGCCCGGCGATGGCGACGCAGCCGACCGGGGTGTCGTGGAATGGCTGGTCAACGACTACAACAAGCAGTTCGGGCAGTTCCCGCCACATCCAAAAATGGACGATGTGGCCGGGCGCGCCGGCGATGCCGCATTCGCCTACAACAAGAAACAGCTGATTTTCGCGCGGCGCGTCGGCAGTGTCGGCGAACTGAAGGCCAAGCTGGAAGACCATTACAACCGCTGGATCGGCGACTACATCGCCACGGACGGCGAGGTGGCGCACTGGTACGGCGTGTACAAGGACCTGGCGCGCCGTCGCGAGTCGGGCCGGCTGGACGACGAGCAAGATGGAGATAACGCCAATATATCGAGCTTCTTCGCCTGGTTTTACCGGGGCGCAAACGACCTGCTGGCCCAGGCCGGCAGCGGACTGCAACCCACGCCAGCCAACTACCGCAACACGCTCACGGAAAGCGCCATGTTCGCGACCAACTGGTCGACCTTGCCCGGCATGCCTGCGCCTGAGTCCGTCGATTTCACTGTCTTGTCGCGCTTGCCGTCGTTGCCGGCGAACCCGAAACGCGCCCAGTTCTTCGAGCGTGGCCAGCATGCCTACCTGCGCGCCGTGGCAAGCGGCGAGTCGGCTGCCGCACTCGTGGCCAGCCGCATCCTCGCGCTGGCATTCGACGACGTAGGCAGTACCGCCGGCCCAGTCGACCGCGCCGCGCTGGTCGAGGAAATCGGCCAGAAGCCGATTTGGGACGTCTTGCGGGACAGCACATCGCCCCTGTCCGAGCTGGGGCGTGACTGGAGCAGCGCCACCTTCGACCTGATGGCGGGCGGGGACGCCGCCGCCGCCGAACAGGCCATCCGTCACGTGCTGGTCCACCACCGCCTCGCGGCGGCGGTTTGCCGTCTCGACCATCCTTTCATCGACCTGTACGCGCTGCGCGCGAGCCGCGGCAAAAGCGATAGCGAAGACTCCGCCGATGACAAGCTGATCAAGGCCTTCGCGCAGCGACTGCTGGAGCAAAGCGAGCGGCCACATGCCTTTAGTTCATTTGTTATCTTGCGTGACCTGGCCGCCAACCTGGAGCTACTGCTCAAGCAGAACTTCGAATACGCGATGAGCAAGCGCGCCAGCGAATTGACCGTGTACCTGACGCGCCAGCTGCAACCGCTGTCGCCTGTGCTCGGCGCCACCGGCGCCAATTCCGACAGCCGTTCGGCGATCGCGCGCAAATTCCGCATGCCCGGCTACCCGCGCGTGCTGGTTTCGACCGACGTCTTCCAGGAAGGCGAAGACCTGCACACCTTCTGCGACAGCGTGATCCACTATGGCATTTCGGCCAGCCCGATCGCGCTCGAACAGAAAGTCGGCCGGGTCGACCGGATTGCGTCGCTATCGCATCGCAACATGGCCGGTGCCGGCAACGCGCCGCAAGCCCACTTCATCCAGGTGCGCTTCCCGCACATCCGCGAAAGCCTGGAATTCCTGCAAGTACGCCAGGCGGCACGCAACCTCAACCAGTTCCTGCTGTCGATGAACCGGATTGGTGACGCGACACCACAGCCCAAGCCGCTGATCGATATCGGGCAGCAACTGCAGGATGCCAGTCCGATCGAAGCACCCTTGATGACCATGCTGGAGAGCCCCTTCTCCATTCCCGCCAACGCCTTCGAGGGCGTCGATCGCAGAGTACAGGTCGCACGCGAACAGCATGCGTTCGAAGCGCGCGTCGCCCACGGCAAGCGTATCGTGGAAAGGCAATTGACGGAGCAAACCGCGCACCCGGTGGCACTGGCCGCTTCCGCGGACGGGCTGGCCTGGCAGGGTCCCGAAGGCCAGCGCGTGGCATTGCGCGGCGCGAAGGGCATGCCCCATCTTCTGCTGTCGGTATCGATGCTGGATCTGGCGCCCTTGGACCTGGCCCGCGCCGACGGCGCCGCAGCACCAAGCTATCTTTCCGATCTACAAACCAATCCCCTGGCACGCCTGCAGCTGGCGTCAGATCACGATAAGCACCTGGCTCCCGGTCTCCAACGCAATGCGGAAATTTATGCCGGTGCCGCCGATATCCTGTCTGCGTTAGAAGTCAAGGACGTGTACCTGCGCGTCACCGACCCGGCGTGGCAGGGCGACGCGCCGATCGCAGCCATGCCCGACATCGCCTCGCTCATGCGCGGCCTGTACGGCCAGCAAGGCGCCTACCGAATTGCGGCGGGAAGCGGTCAGGCACTGGTCTTCCACTTCGACTTGGAGCAACGCCAGCAGGAGGTGCAATGGCAGGTGTCCGGCAATTACGTCGTTTTCACCGCGCAGGTGCTGAGCGCGGAGCAGACTACGGAACTGGCCTCGAGTAAAGGCAAACTAGTCGCCAATACGCTGGAACGCAATTTTGCGTTCGACATGGTCGACTTCCATATCAGCGCAGATCTGGCGCTGGCGGTACGCGCGCTGCATCCGGTCGGCCACCTCGATCACGAAGAGCTGGCCTTCACCGCGACGCTGGTCGCCAGCGAAGCGGACCGGCTGCGCCAGATCATGTTTACCGATCCGCTCAGCGATGGCGACGAGGACGCGCCTAAGCTGGTCAGGCGTGAAAATGGTTTGCGCATCTGGGCCGAGGACAATCACGTCATGTGCAAGATCCGGGAAATCCTCGCCGACGGGCCCTTGAGTGCCGATAATCTCATCAAGAAAATGGGCCATGCGCTTGGTTACCAACGCGTCACTGCCCCCCTGGCAAGCGCGCTCGAAGGCGTGTTGCTGGCGGCAGCCAGGCGCAAGATCACGGTCCGGGATGGCGGCATCGTGTACCTGGCAACACGTTCGATCAGCGAATATGAAGACGAAGACCTCAGCACCCAGTATCTTGCCGCGCTGCGCAAGCAAGGAACGGGTTGGGTCGAGCAGGACCAGGTCATGCGCGCTTTCGCTCACAGGCTGGGCTTTTTACGCGCAGGTTCAGCCATCAGGGAGCGCGGCGAAGTGCAGATCCGCAAGCTACGGCGCGCCAAGGTCGTGACCATATCCGGCCAGGAAATCCGCCTGTGCTGATCAGTTCTTAATTGGGTGGGCTAATTTCAATGAGTGGACAATGAAAAAAACTATATATCTCGGGCAAGTCAAGGAATTCATCAGTTGGATGGCGAAACATTTAAGCAGGGAATCCGAGCTCGGCCACCAGTATCAACGTCCGTACGCGGCCGATGCGACGCGGTTTGACAACCTGGCCGACGCGCTAGGGAAATATGAATGGCCGATCGCTGCGGCCGTGCGTGATGGCGATATCGTCGGCGATTCGCTGGTGGCGAATACGCGGGTACTGGACCGGCTGCAAAAAGCATTGGTCGCTGCGCACACCGACGAGGAAATGCGCGACGCCTGTATCGCGGTGATGCAATGGGGAGGGGTGGTAAACGGCAACGTGCCATGGCTAAAAAACAATACCGCTGGCCTGGCCCAACGGATACATGATGTGTCCAGCCTGCTCAATTCAGACGACGACGATATCCGGCGCCTGCCGCCGGACCTGCGCTTCAATGCCGGCATGACCAAGGTCTACTCGCTGCTGCTGGATAACTTCATTATCTATGACAGCCGCGTGGCGGCGGCGCTGTGCTGGTTCATCATGCGTTGGGCGCAAGATAGCAAAGCGGCCGCTATTCCCGATGAACTGAGCTTCCCCTGCATGCCGGCAAAAGAAGGCTACGATCCGCGCATCCGCAAGCTGCGCAATCCGAGCGCCGGCCCCTTGCAATTTCCTCGACTGCACAATCGACCGCGCCTGCATGCGCATTGGAATCTGCGCGCCAGCTGGCTGCTCGAAGCAATATTGAAGGAAGCGGGCCCGGGAACGGCATTTCACGAATCGCCCCCCTCCCTGCGAGCGCTTGAAGCGTCGTTGTTTATGTGGGGTTACGATCTCGGCCAGAATTTGACGGAGGCAAATGCAATGACCGAGGGGCCGATTCAATTCGTGGAAGAAGCATCTGAGCCGTCCGAGGTCGACGAAACCGCGGACGTAGACATGAAATCAGCAGCTTACGAACTGTGCACACTGGGCAGGAAAAAGCCCTTTTCATGGTACTTCGACGAAGAGCAGGATGCCGTAATGATTGGAAGAAATAGCCAGTTCCAGGCCAAGCTAACCACGGCTGAAATGTTCCTTTACCTGCATTCCTTGTACGACCAATTTGAATCGGGTGGCATACCGCTGGCGAATAATGTTGTGTTCAAAAAGAATATTATGCAAGCACCCGATGGAATGGGAACGACACTATTAAGACTGCTCGGCAAGGACCTACCTCTCGCCTCGCGGTTGGGCGCCATCCTGGTGGCGACGGGCCAGCTAGGCTGGAACAATCAACCAAAAAACATCACCTTCCAGTTCAACGCACCGCCGCCTGCCGACATAGCAGCATTGCGCGAGCAGCTTTCGGCTTACGCCAAGTAAATTCTCTACCTATAAAATGATTATTTACTCCCCAACATGCAACATGCTGGGACCCGAATGGCCTTGCCCGGGTTTGCCGGATGCTGCCGGCTAAAAAAAGAAAAAGCCCCTGAAAAATCAGGGGCTTAATCTCATCCATTTACCCGGCAATGCCAGCGGCTGCCGGACCCGGAATCATTCCCACTCAATGGTTGCCGGCGGCTTGCCACTGATGTCGTACACCACGCGGTTGATGCCGCGCACTTCGTTGATGATGCGGTTGGACACCTTGCCCAGCAGCGCGTGTGGCAGGTGCGCCCAGTGCGCCGTCATGAAATCCTGGGTCTGCACGGCGCGCAAGGCCACCACGTATTCGTAGGTGCGGCCGTCGCCCATCACGCCCACCGACTTCACCGGCAGGAACACGGCAAACGCCTGCGACGTCGCCTCGTACCAGTTCTTCGGCAGCTGCTCGTGGTCGACGGCCTGGCCGGCGACGAATTCAT
>Ga0209847_1000509_pt1 | contig 15782 bp, 10 predicted proteins | sample OrgsoiDNA_201060_FD_185808 | JGI IMG/M metagenome (GOLD analysis project Ga0209847, IMG submission 185808) | Permafrost soil microbial communities from the Arctic, to analyse light accelerated degradation of dissolved organic matter (DOM) -... | ecosystem: Environmental > Terrestrial > Soil >... | reverse complement strand
TGATTTATCGCAGTGATTACGTGATTAGTTATCATTCAGCAAATTGGGCTTTAAAAAACCATAAAAAAAGCCGCTGAAATTCAGCGGCTTCGGCTTAAAAATGAACAGGTAGCGTTTAGTGCTTTTTACCCATGGCCGCGGCCAGGGCATCCATCATGGCGCTGTTACCCGTATTGTTTGATGACGGACGAGCCGCGGGTTTATTCGGTGCGCCGCGTTTTTGCTGGTCACGGCCATTCGCTGACGCGGGTGCGGCGGAACCGCTGTTGCGCCGTGCTGGTGCTTCACCCGGTTGCTCATCCAGACGCATGGTCAGGGCGATACGCTTGCGTTGCAGATCGACTTCCATCACTTTGACTTTGACGATATCGCCTGCTTTGACCACGGTGTGCGGATCCTCGACGAATTTATTCGCCAGAGAGGAGATATGTACCAGGCCATCCTGATGCACGCCAATATCCACGAACGCGCCAAAGTTAGTGACGTTAGTGACCGAGCCTTCGAGGATCATGCCCGGCATCAGGTCGTTCATGGTCTCGACGCCGTCGGCAAAGGTGGCAGTTTTGAACTCTGGGCGCGGATCGTGCCCCGGTTTTTCCAGCTCTTTGATGATGTCAGTGACGGTTGGCATACCGAAGCGTTCGTCGGTGAACTCGCTGGCCTTCAGGCTGCGCAGCGCATTGGAATCGCCCATTAATTCTTTCAGCGCGAGGTTAGTCGCCGCCAGAATACGCTCGACCACCGGATAAGTTTCCGGATGCACCGTTGAGGCATCGAGTGGGTTATCGCCGTGGTTGATACGCAGGAAGCCTGCACACTGCTCGAAGGCTTTCGGACCCAGACGGCTGACGTTAAGCAGCTGTTCGCGGTTGCGGAACTGGCCGTTTTCATCGCGCCAGTTAACGATATTCTGCGCCATTATGCGGGTCAGCCCAGCTACACGGGCCAGCAGCGGCACCGACGCAGTGTTGAGATCAACGCCGACGGCGTTGACGCAGTCTTCCACCACGGTATCGAGTTTCTTCGCTAGCTGGGTTTGGCTGACGTCATGCTGGTACTGGCCGACACCGATAGATTTTGGATCAATTTTCACCAGTTCAGCCAGCGGATCCTGCAGGCGGCGCGCAATAGACACCGCACCGCGGATCGACACATCGAGATCCGGGAATTCCAGCGCTGCCAGTTCGGACGCCGAATAGACCGACGCCCCGGCTTCGCTGACGATCACTTTTTGCGCTTTCACTTCCGGGAACTGTTTTTGCAGGTCAAGGAAGAAGCGCTCAGTTTCACGTGACGCCGTGCCGTTACCGATCGCCACAAGCTCGACGTTGTGTTTGATACACAGCGCCGCAACCTGCTGGGCGGCTTTGGCTGCCTGACCGGTATGTGGATAAACCGTATCAATACCCACCAGTTTGCCGGTGTTATCCACCACGGCAACTTTTACACCGGTGCGCAGGCCCGGATCGAGACCCATGGTGGCGCGCATGCCCGCCGGAGCGGCCATTAGCAGATCGTGCATGTTGCGGGCGAAAACGTTGATGGCTTCATCTTCGGCGCGCTCGCGAATGGTGCTCATCAGTTCAGTTTCGAGGTGCAGCAATACTTTGATGCGCCAGGTCCAGTTCACTACTGCACGACGCCAGACGTCAGCGGGCGCGTTGTTTAAACGCAGGCCCAGATGGTCGATGATCAGCTGCTCGGCGTAGCTCTCTTTCGGTGTTTCTTCTTGTTGCGGGTCAGCGTTCAGGGACAGTTGCAATACGCCTTCGTTGCGGCCACGAAACATTGCCAGTGCGCGGTGTGACGGCACTTTGGCGATGGGTTCGTGGTGGTCGAAATAGTCACTGAATTTCGCGCCTTCCTGCTCCTTGCCGTCCACTACGCGTGAGACGAGATGGGCATTCTTCCACAGATAATCACGAACTTTTGCCAGCAGGGCAGCGTCTTCAGCGAAACGCTCCATCAGAATATAGCGTGCACCGTCGAGGGCGGCTTTGGTATCGGCTACGCCTTTTTCGGCATCAACGAATTTAGCGGCGGTGGTGTCTGGGTCATGTTGCGGTTCATTCCACAGCAGATCGGCCAGCGGTTCCAGGCCGGCTTCGATGGCAATTTGCCCGCGGGTACGGCGCTTGGGTTTATACGGCAGGTATAGATCTTCCAGCTCGGTTTTACTCAGCGTGGCGGTAATGGCGTTGGCCAGTTCGTCGCTCAGTTTGCCCTGATCCTCGATAGATTTGAGGATAGTCTGGCGGCGATCTTCCAGCTCACGCAGATAACTCAGACGGGTGTCCAACTGACGCAGTTGGGTATCATCCAACCCACCGGTGACTTCCTTACGATACCGTGCAATAAACGGCACGGTATTACCTTCATCCAGCAAGCGCACCACGGAAGCGACTTGTTCCGGGCGAACCTGCAATTCAGTTGCGATAATGCGGCTCAGTTGATCATTCATAGGTCTGGTATCTGTTTTTCTTTAGTTAAGAGACATAAAAGCAGGGGGACAGTTATACGTTTTGAAGGTCAGAAATACCAGTGGTCTGGCCTTTCTGACCGACGTTTTGAGAGTTATGAACGGTTTACTGATTCGGGCTTTCATCACCGTAATGGATTTCATTGACGTACCACATCGCATCGCCCACGGGGGTCTGTACCACGGCGCTGTCGCCGACTTCTTTTTTCAGCAGTGCGCGCGCCATTGGGGCGTCAATGGAGATGTAATCTTTGCGGCCAAAGATTTCGTCATAACCGACAATGCGAAAACGTTTGATGTCACCGTCGTCATTTTCGACTTCCACCCAGGCACCAAAGAAGACTTTACCATCCTGCTGCGGTGAGTGATCCACAATGCGCAGTTCTTCCATGCATTTGGTCAGATAGCGGATGCGGCGGTCAATTTCGCGCAGGCGTTTCTTGTTGTACTGGTAATCAGCATTCTCACTGCGGTCGCCGAGGCTGGCCGCCCAGGTGACTTTTTTGGTCACTTCCGGCCGCTCTTCGCGCCAGAGGAAATCCAGTTCTTGCTTGAGCTTGTTATAACCTTCGCGAGTAATGAGTTTGGTTTTCATGTTTTTTTCACAGAGTAAGCCTGTTCGTTATTGTGCGATCTTTCCACAACCTGGTGGAAGCTACAACATGACTAACGCGATTTCGTCGTAAAGAGGTAAAGTGCAGGGAAGCGCAATATTAAGGCTGAGATAGACTTTACTGGTCGAAAATTGTTGATAAATTAGGGAAAGCATAAGCTTTGTAACAATTTCGACTAGAATGTATACCATTAATCGCTGTCTGTTTTAGCACATTTTTCTAACAATACGGGCTTGGGTATTAATGCCTTTGGGAGTAATAAAAAATGCAAGAGAATCACAAGATTCTGGTCGTTGATGACGACATGCGACTGCGTGCTCTTTTAGAACGCTATCTGACTGAACAAGGCTTCCAGGTACGTAGCGTAGCCAATGCTGAACAAATGGATCGCCTCCTGACCCGCGAATCATTCCATCTGATGGTGCTGGATCTTATGTTGCCGGGTGAGGATGGTTTGTCTATCTGTCGCCGTCTGCGCAGCCAGAGCAATCCGATGCCAATTATTATGGTCACGGCTAAAGGCGAAGAAGTTGACCGCATCGTCGGCCTGGAAATTGGTGCCGATGACTATATTCCTAAACCGTTCAACCCGCGTGAATTGCTGGCCCGTATCCGTGCCGTTTTGCGCCGTCAGGCCAATGAACTGCCGGGCGCGCCTTCACAAGAAGAAGCCGTTATCTCCTTTGGCAAGTTCAAGCTGAATTTGGGTACGCGCGAAATGTTCCGTGAAGACGAACCTATGCCACTGACCAGCGGTGAATTCGCCGTGCTCAAAGCGTTGGTGAGCCATCCGCGTGAACCTCTGTCCCGCGACAAACTGATGAATCTGGCCCGTGGCCGCGAATACAGCGCCATGGAACGCTCCATTGACGTGCAGATTTCCCGTCTGCGCCGCATGGTAGAAGAGGATCCTGCACATCCACGTTACATCCAGACCGTTTGGGGCCTGGGCTATGTCTTCGTGCCGGACGGCAGTAAGGCATGAGACGAATACGCTTTTCACCGCGTAGCTCGTTTGCCCGAACCCTGCTGTTGATCGTCACCTTGCTGTTCGTCAGCCTGGTGACGACCTATCTGGTGGTGCTGAACTTTGCCATCCTGCCCAGTCTGCAACAGTTTAATAAGGTGCTGGCTTACGAAGTTCGTATGCTGATGACCGACCGGTTGCAACTGGAGGATGGCACTTTACTGGCTGTGCCACCGGCATTCCGTCGCGAAATCTATCGCGAGCTGGGCATCTCTCTTTATACCAATTCTGCGGCGGAAGAGAGCGGCCTGCGCTGGGCGCAACATTACGAATTTCTCAGTCAGCAAATGGCGCAGCAACTCGGTGGCCCGACCGATGTTCGCGTTGAAGTGAATAAAAATACCCCTGTGGTATGGCTTAAAACCTGGTTGTCTCCGGATATCTGGGTGCGCGTGCCGCTGACTGAAATCCATCAGGGTGATTTCTCCCCGCTGTTCCGTTATACGCTGGCGATTATGTTGCTTGCGATCGGTGGCGCATGGTTATTTATCCGTATTCAGAATCGACCCCTGGTTGAACTCGAACATGCTGCCTTGCAGGTCGGGAAAGGGATTATTCCGCCGCCGTTGCGGGAGTATGGTGCCTCTGAAGTGCGCTCCGTGACGCGGGCATTCAATCAGATGGCCGCGGGCGTGAAGCAACTTGCCGATGACCGTACCCTGCTGATGGCCGGTGTCAGCCATGATTTGCGTACGCCTCTGACCCGCATTCGCTTAGCCACGGAGATGATGAGTGACGGCGATGGTTACCTCGCAGAGTCCATCAACAAGGACATCGAAGAGTGCAATGCTATCATCGAGCAGTTCATCGATTATCTGCGTACCGGCCAGGAGTTGCAGACAGAAGAGTGTGATTTGAACTCGATTCTCGGCGAAGTGATTGCCGCAGAAAGCGGGTATGAACGTGAAATTGAGAGTGACCTGATTGCGGGTGAGGTGCTGGTCAACGTGCATCCTCTCTCTATCAAACGTGCCGTGGCAAATATGGTGGTGAATGCCGCCCGCTACGGTAATGGTTGGATTAAAGTCAGCAGTGGCAAAGAGTTACAGCGCGGCTGGTTCCAGGTGGAAGACGACGGCCCTGGTATTGAACAAAGTCAGCTGAAGCACTTGTTCCAACCTTTTGTACGCGGCGACAGCGCCAGAACCACCAGTGGTACAGGGCTTGGTCTGGCGATTGTGCAGCGAATCATTGATGCTCATGCTGGCTCCCTCGATATTGGGCGCAGCCCGCGAGGGGGATTACGGATCCGGGCTTATCTGCCATTACCGGTGGAGAAGGTTGTGACGGCAGCCCTTCCGCAAAAAACAGTTTAATTTAAGGGGCGGCGCCCCTTTTACCTCGCTTAAATCTTTAAATTCCAATTCCAATTCAAGGTCGTGGGCGTCGGCCCACGCCGACCAGAGGGCGGCCAATCGCCGCCGCCCTCTGGTCGCCCGGGCTTTTTCATGGAACACCGGCAGCTGCGCTGGTCACAATGGCCGTGTTTCAGGGGCCAAGACGATAGCCGCAAAATGTCGCCGCGTTGCGGTTCCTTCACTTCGGGTTACAACCCGCGTAAAAACACACGCGGTTTTTCACCTCTCGTTCAGCGGCATTTTTGAATGCGGCCCACACTTTTTTCAAATCAAAATCAGACCGTGTTTCTTTTTTATCTTTTCTTTTTATTTACATAGCAGCTAAGGCGCAATCAGAAATGGCACCGGATGAGAGGTTCGAGACCTAAGGCTCGAATCCCGAAATACGGGGACGGTGGAGCCGTGACATTTTGCGCCTCCCACTGAAGTGGCGAAATAAGTCCTTCATCCCAGCGATAACGCGCAGTGAAAGAGCCGGGGATTCTTAAGGGGTGTGGCGATAGACACCCCTTAAGGCCCGTTTGGGTGGCAACCCAAGGTTTTGAAGTTGGATTTAAAAATTTTCCTCAAGCTTTTTAAAGCTAAAGTTTCGGCCCTGCCGCAACCAACCGAGCCCCCGCCTCCGTATCGGTATATTTATCAAAATTCGTCACAAACCGCTGCGCAAGATCATGGGCTTTCTCTTCCCATTGCTCGCGGCTGGCATAAGTATTGCGTGGGTCGAGAATGTGCGTATCTACGCCGGGTAATTCGGTGGGGACCGCGAGGTTGAATACCGGAAGGGTAAAGGTTTCTGTCTGGTCGATAGTTCCATTAAGGATGGCGTCGATGATGGCGCGGGTATTCTGAATAGAGATACGCTTCCCGGTACCATTCCAGCCGGTGTTAACTAAGTAAGCTTTCGCGCCAGCGGCCTGCATACGCTTCACCAGCACCGCGGCGTATTGGGTCGGGTGTAACGTCAGGAAGGCGGCACCAAAGCAGGCAGAGAAGGTTGGCGTAGGTTCTGTTACACCGCGCTCAGTACCTGCCAGCTTAGCCGTGAAGCCAGAGAGGAAATGGTATTGGGTCTGGTCGGCGGTGAGACGTGATACGGGCGGCAGAACGCCAAAAGCATCGGCCGTCAGGAAGATCACTTTGGTTGCATGGCCAGCTTTGGACACCGGTTTGACGATGTTATGAATGTGGTAAATCGGGTAGGAGACGCGGGTATTTTCTGTTTTGGAATTGTCGTCGAAATCAATTTTACCGTCAGCGCTAACCACAACGTTTTCCAGCAGGGCATCGCGGGTAATCGCCCCGTAGATGTCCGGTTCAGCCTCTTTGCTCAGCTTAATGGTTTTCGCGTAGCAACCTCCTTCGAAGTTGAATACGCCGTCGTCGTCCCAGCCGTGTTCGTCATCGCCAATCAGTTTGCGTTTCGGATCCGTTGAGAGCGTGGTTTTACCAGTCCCGGACAGGCCGAAGAAAATGGCCACATCACCCTTTTCGCCGACGTTGGCAGAGCAGTGCATCGAAGCAATACCTTTCAGCGGTAACAGGTAGTTCATTACTGAGAACATCCCTTTCTTCATCTCGCCGCCGTACCAGGTGCCGCCAATCAGCTGAATACGCTCAGTCAGATTGAAGGCTACAAAGTTTTCGGAGTTCAGCCCCTGCTGCTGCCAGTTGGGATTGGTGCATTTCGCGCCGTTCATCACGATAAAATCGGGCTGGAAGTTTTCCAGTTCAGCTTCAGTCGGACGAATAAACATGTTTTTGACAAAGTGCGCCTGCCAAGCCACTTCGGTAATGAAGCGAACCTTCAGACGTGAATCGGGGTTTGCCCCACAAAAGGCGTCGATGATAAACAGGCGTTTACCCGAAAGCTGCTGAGTCACCAGGGATTTCAACGCGTTCCATACTTCCTGCGTCAGCGGATGGTTGTCATTCTTCCCCTTGCCCTGATCGGCCCACCAGACCGTATCGCGAGTCGTATCATCGCGCACGATGTATTTATCTTTCGGTGAACGGCCGGTGAAAATACCGGTATCCACATTGACGGCACCCAGTTCAGTGATCTGACCGCGCTCAAAACCTTCAAGACCCGGTGCCGTCTCCTCTTTAAAAAGTAAGTCGTAATCCGGGTTATAGATGATATCCGTGCTGTCGTTGATACCGTAGGTGGCCAGTGTTTCTTTGGTGAGATGGCGTGTTGGCATATCCCTGCTCCTCAATCGAATGGTCAAACCTGAACGGCCCGTCAGCCGCCATGCGTAAATTGACTGTAATTGTAGGGTTTTATGGCGTTTTATCCGCGATTGCTATCAAAGAATGGCATCAGTGACGGGATTTTTAGTGATTATGCGAGACAGTGCACGGGAATGGTGTAACGGAGGGAATTGGCTGCAATGAAGCCGGAGCAATGTCAGACATTGCTCCGTATGAAGAGGCGTTAATGGTGCTTAGTGGACAGAGCCGTCACTCTTCGGCAGGCTGCCACTGGCTTTCAGCGTCGCCATGTCCATGGCATCAAAGACATAATCGCTGCCACAGTAATCGCAATGCATTTCGATTTTGCCATCCTCTTCAAGCATTTCGAGCACTTCTTCACCTGGCAAGGTCATCAGGGCATCTGCACAACGCTCACGCGAGCAGGTGCAGCGGAAGCAGACATCCTGCGGTTCATACAGCGTCACTTCTTCCTGATGGTACAGACGGTAAAGCACTTCGTTGGCTGGCAGGCTGAACAACTCATCAGCTTTGATGGTGTAGGTCAACTGAGCAAGATGGTTGAACTCTTCCGGATCGGTTTCCTGCGCCGGGAGTACCTGCAACAGTAATCCACCTGCCGCCGGTTTGCCTTCTGACAGACCGGTACGGATGAAAATGCGGGTAGGTAACTGCTCTGATTGCATGAAATAGTTTTCCAGGCACTCTGCCAGCGTTTCGCCTTCCAGCCCTACCACGCCCTGATAACGCTCACCTTCGGTTGGGGAGATGGTGATCACCATGTAGCCGTTTCCGATCATCTGGCGCAGCGTGCTGTCTGCGGCAATTTCACCCTGCAGGCGCGCGACGCCGCGCATTTCCTGCTTGTTATTACCGTTAATCACCGCCAGTTTCAGCGGGCCATCGCCCTGCAGTTGAACGGTAATGTCACCATCGAATTTCAGTGTGGCGGTCAGCAGGCTGGTTGCTACCAGCATTTCGCCGAGCAGAGTACGGACTTCGGCAGGATAGTCATGGCCTGCGACAATCTGCTGGAACGTCTCGCTGAGCGAAACCAGTTCACCACGGACGGCGTGGTGATTGAACAGATAACGGTGTAGTTGGTCGTGATTAGACATAGATTCTCTCTGTTACCGACGAAGCGAAGGGTTATTCGTTATCGCCATTTTTAAATTTGATCAGGTCGCGGCGTTCCTTTTTATCCGGACGGCGGTCCGGATGAGGCATGGCATTCATTTTACGTGCCAGGGCCACTTTCTCCCGTTTGGCGACGCTCGCCTCGGTTTCCTGATAGAGCTTTTGTGCTTCTTCCGCAGTGCGACGCTGGGTGGTTAAACCCAGCACCATGACCGTTCTTTCGTCATTTCCCTGACGCAGGGTGATTTCGGCATTCATTTCCATCAGCTTGCTGGGTTTACTGCGCTGACCGTTGTAATGCACTTTGCCACCGTCAACCATCTCCCGTGCCAGTGCACGGGTTTTGTAAAAACGCGCCGCCCATAACCATTTGTCGAGGCGAACTGCGTTGTCCTCTTCTGACGTTTTATCCTTCATGCCTCTCTCCCGGATCAAGTGAGGATTAAGCGACCCTGCCAGCCAGCGGATGAATCAAAGGTAGCAGGCTGCGGTAATCATTAATGGACGGATGCGCGGCAAAAGACTTATCCGCCAGGGTGGAATCCGGGTTTTCTATACCCAGACAATAGCGGATACCAAAGGTTTTTGCCGCATTGAGGATGGGCTCACCGTCATCGACAAACAGGGTGCGCTGCGGGTCAAAGCCGGTTTGTTGTTGAACTGCTTCCCACAACCGCTGATCTTCCTTTGGATAACCAAATGTGTGGGTGGAAAGCAATAAATCAAGGTGCTGGTCCAAACCGGTGTGCTGGCACTTCACTGCCAGGCTGTGCGGATGGGCATTGGTCAGCAAAATAGTTTCCCGGCCACTCGCACGAAGTTGCTGTAAAAACGGCAAAGTGTCATCGCGCAGGCGGGCATTCGCGCCGATATCAGTGGTCATCTGATAGATATCCATATCAAGCTTCTCGCACCAGTAATCGAAGCAATACCAGTTCATGGTGTGCTGGACAGCAAGATATTCAGCATGAATATATTGGCGCGCTTCTTCAACGTCGATGGCGCGTTGCTGGCTCAGCGCCAGCGGCACATCCTGTAGCCAGAACTGGCTGTCGAAAGCCAGGTCCAGCAAGGTGCCATCCATATCCAGTAGCACAGTATCAATAGTATTCCAGTCGAAATCCGGGGACATGCAGACTCCATAACGCCCCGCGGGTGGCAAGCCACCGCAGGGAGCGAATTTTAATAGCAGGGGAGGGCTTTAGGGTAGCACAGTGCCTGGTAAGGCAGAAAGCCGTCAGTCCAGACTGCGGAGAGGTGTGGTGATCCGTGACGAATTGAAGCAGTTGTTATAGTAATTCTGAATATCATTCATGCGGTGCTTATCTTTCAACCGGCGCTTCACCAGCAGGACGCTGTTGGCGAGCAGGCAACCAATCAATAGTAACAACAGCAGGCTGGTACCAAGGTAACGCCATAGCGTCGATATGTCCGGTTCGCTATGCAGCGAAATATGGCGCGTTCCGTTGGCATCAACGCTGATGCTGGTGATCACCCCCTGTGCACTAAACGGCGTGTGTAACAGCGTGGAGGATAAATTCTGCAACTGCTTCCACTGGCCGAGTGGGTTATACGCGTATAGCGATACCGGTGGCACAGGCTGTTCGACTAACTGCTTACCTTCGTCATTGGTGATCAGGAAGCCACCCGGTGGTGGGCTATTAAGGGCTTCTGCCGCGCGGCGGGTTTCATGAGCAAAGAAGGAGGACGTTGCCGTATTGACCAGCTCACTGAGCGTCTGCGCACTGACCGGCCGCAGCAGCACATTCATGCCTTTGAGCGTGCCAGATTTCGCGCGTTTTACCAATGTTGCCCAGTTATCAGTATTGCCCAGATTGACCAGCGCATTTTTCAGCCTGACGCAGTCATCGCTGGTGCTACAAAGTGCCTGGGTTTTCAAGACGATATCAGAGAAGTCATCCAGCAAAATCATCCCCGATTTCTCAATGGCAGTAGCCAGTTGCGGGTTGATGTTCTGTTCGGTGCTGTTACCCGGATTCAATTGAGTATTGACCGTTGCCAGCAGCGCAGTCGCCGCATCGATAAGCTCTGATTCCGGCATCGGCAGTGGTTGAGCTTCATTCCAGTAAATACCTGAGCAGTCAAACGGTGCAAACCCACCAGTGACTGTTCTGGCCGTGGCCGGCGGTACGTAGCACATACCGGTGCCCTGAACCTTCAGAGTGTCGCCAACCCGCAGCGGGGTTTTTTCCAGCGCCTGGACGCTGTTTACCTGGGTACTTTGCGCGCCCTGCAGCCAAGCGATACTGAGCTTAAGAGGCAAACCGAGGGGGACATAAATCAGCAGCATCAATAACAGCAACAGCGAACTGGCCGCCAGAACCAAATTTTTCCCCCACTGCTGTAACGGAAAATTTTTCACTTCATCATGCAGTGAGAGACAGGTTCCCTGACGGACCACGTGGCTGTTCATATAGAGTTCGACGTCAGTCGGTTGCCCTAAATCGCGCCCGATGTAAGGCTGCCAATGTGGAGGATAGACCAGGTCTACGGCGCCTAACGAAATATTGCTGATATCGCCCTGTTTTGATTCACCGAACAGACCCCAGCGTTTAGGTTGCCCACGCAGACAGTGGATCTCTTTGCGGTTTTTGCCCAGACGTTCAGCCAGTAATCGCCACCCGACCCAACCGAGCAGCACGGCCGCTATCGCCAGCGTCCATGGCAGGATCACCGCCGGGCCAACCAGTGTGATAAACAGCAGCAGCATTACCGCTGAAATCGCCAGCGCCTCGCGCACGCCGTTAGAGCGGGTCAGGGCATGTTCTTCGCGGGTTTCATGACGAACTTTCACCAGTTGGATATGCTCACTCTCCTCATGCCGAATCGAGGCGTTCTGAGGTGGCGTAGGGATAACTGAAGGGGCTGGTGTAGTTCGTTCGTAAATGTGATCGACCAGAGAGTGTCCATTGAGCGATATCACCAGTGGTACGGTCTGGGTTTTAATCAACTCGACGTGGTTTTCATGGGCAATATATTGTTCCCAGAACGGGGGCAGATGGATCTCGGTGGTATCAAGGAAGTAGCGCCACTTATTCGGGTCTTCGCTGGCAACGCCGTAGCGGGTAATAGCCCGGGTAATGGTATAAACATTTTCGCTTTTAGGGATCAGCGTGAGGTTGTCGCGCAGAACCATCAGATCACTGCGATGAGTGATGGGGGTCTGGCTGAGCTTTTGGTTTTGGCGCAGGTATTGCTCAACCGCGTCGCGTTCCTGTTGCGTCAGTTTTCGTTGATTAGGTTTGGTAAAATGAACGCTGGAAGCCGTCGTGTTACGACGTCGCACGATAAACCAGAAGAAAACCCCTGCGGCAATGACGGTGATACACAATAAAAATAGTGTAACGACTACTGTGCTCATCCGATCCCCTGACTAAGATGACTGATGTCGACGCGTTGGAAAGACATATTTAAAATAGCTATTTCGCTTACTTGTTTCGCTTATTTATTTAGCAAAAAGAGCCACTTTTGATCATACCAATATTCGCGATGCGGCGGGTATCGGTATAATCCTATTTTTATATGCTTCGCTTTTTGTTAAAGGTTTTTTACCGAATTTGAGAGGCCGGTCAATAACCCGCGCTCAACACTCTCCGGCAGATGCTGATGTTACCTAATTTATGTCGCACAAATATTGCGATAAAGGTTCGCATTAACGCACAATGCCTTCAAGTGACAATGAATTGAAACCCATTGCGACACCGATATTCGGTGAACAATAAATTGGGGAACCCATGGATAAGCGCCTGCAAAAACCTGAGATCCAGAAAGTAGAAACGGTGGCGAGTTCACGCTTGTTCACCATCGAGTCGGTAGATCTCACTTTCAGTAACGGTGTACAGCGCGTGTATGAGCGTATGCGGCCGTCTAATCGTGAAGCCGTGCTGATTGTCCCGGTGATTGGCGATGACGTGCTACTGATACATGAGTATGCCGTGGGTATCGACAACTATGAACTGGGTTTTCCTAAAGGGCTGATCGACCCAGGCGAAAGCGTGTTTGAGGCTGCCAACCGCGAGCTGATGGAAGAGGTGGGTTATGGGGCGCAGCACTTTGATTTCCTGGCGCAGCTGACCATGGCACCGTCGTACTTTTCCAGCCGCATGAATATCGTTATCGCCAAGGGGCTCTATCCGCAAAGTCTGGAAGGGGATGAGCCGGAGCCCTTGCCGCAAACCCGCTGGCCGATTGCCCGCATGATGGAACTGCTTAACGAGCCAGATTTCAACGAGGCCAGAAATGTCAGCGCACTGTTCCTCGCCCGCGATTTTCTAATGCGTAGCGCCCTGTAGCAGTTTGTTCCTGCGGATGATACCTCCCGAATCTTTGCAATAAAAAAGCCGGTCTGCATAAATGCACGACCGGCTTTTTTTACTTCTTTTACCTCATCAGAACAGCTCGTGCGCCTGGCCGTTGTCCATCAGGGTGGTACCCACTTCGTGAACAGCATGTTCTGTCGGTTGGGTGCCCTCAATGAAATACTCAGGGCGACTTGCGCCACCGCCATCAGAAAGCTTGCCGGTTTGCTTATCGATGGTGACCGTCACAATACCCGGTGGTGGGGTTTGTTTCTGTTCCGGTACGCCTTCCAGCACGGCTTTCATGTAGTCATCCCAGGCTGGCTGAGCACTCTTCGCACCGCCTTCCGCACCTGAGATCTGATCAGGAATAACGCCTGATGCCGTTGTACGGCCAAGGTCACGACGATGATCGTCAAAGCCAATCCATACAGAGGTCACTACGTTCGGACCATAGCCAGAGAACCAGGCATCTTTTGAACTGTTGGTCGTGCCGGTTTTACCACCAATATCATGACGTTTGAGATCACGACCTGCACGCCAGCCCGTACCCATCCAGCCTGGTTCGCCGAAGATGTTAGTGTTCATGGCATCACTGATGAGGAACGACAGCGGCGTACTGATCACGTGCGGCGCGTACTGCTGATCACCGTCCTGCTGCGTCTGGCCTGCGGGAACCTGTTCAAGCTGTGGCATAGGCACGCTGTTGTTGTTATTGCCTTCGCTGGAAACGGCGACGTTCTCGACGTTGTCATCTGAGAGCACCGCTGATTTTTGAGAATCACCATAAATCACCGGAATATTACAGGTACGGCAGGCAATTTTAGGTTTGGCTTCAAACTGAACCTGACCTGACTCATCAACGATTTTGGTGATGAAGTAAGGGTCGACCAGGTAGCCGCCGTTAGTCAGCGCGGCGTAGCCACGAACGACTTGCAGAGGCGTGAAGGACGCTGAACCTAACGCCAGTGACTCCGAATGAACAATATTGGCTGCCGGGAAGCCAAAGCGCAGCAGATATTCTGCGGCGTAATCGACGCCCATTGCACGCATCGCACGCACCATCACCACGTTTTTCGACTCGCCCAGTCCCTGACGCAGACGGATTGGGCCAGCATAGGTCGGAGGTGAGTTTTTCGGACGCCAGTCCTGGCCGGCACCTGCATCCCAACGGGTAATGGGCATATCGTTGAGGATGGTCGCCAGCGTCAGACCTTTGTCCATCGCAGCGGTATACAGGAAAGGTTTGATGTTCGACCCAAGCTGACGCAGCGCCTGTGTTGCACGGTTGAATTTGCTCTGGTTAAAGTCAAAACCACCGACCAGGGCTTCAACTGCACCGTCATTCGGGTTCAGCGAGACAATGGCTGAGTTCACATCAGGAACCTGCGCCAGCCACCAGACATCGCCAACCTTGCGTACCCAGATCTGCTGACCTGGCTGGACCACGTCAGAGACTTTCTTCGGTGTAGGTCCCTGGCTGTTGTCTGAGCGGTAAGGACGTGCCCAGCGCATTCCGCTGAACGGCAGGGAAATGACCGCGCGGTTAGCCATGGTGGCTGTCGCCTGATCTCCATCAATCTGTGTCACTACAGCAGGGAACAGCGGACCATAGACCGGCAACGTTTTTAATGACTGGACAATTTTGTCCTCGCTCCAAGGCGTTTCACCCACTTTCCACAGCTGATTGGACGGCCCACGGTAGCCGTGGCGCATGTCGTAATTCAACACATTGGTACGCAGAGCTTCCTGAGCCGCCAACTGGGTTTTCTTAGTGATGGTGGTGTAAACCTTGTAGCCGTCGTTGTAGGCGTTGTCGCCATAACGCTTCACCATTTCCTGGCGAACCATTTCGGTCAGGTAGGGCGCAGAAAACTCAATATGCGGGGCATGATAGTTGGCCACCAGAGGCTCGGCACGTGCCTCATCGTACTGCGCCTGCGTAATGTATTTCTCATCAAGCATACGGGACAGGACGGTGTTGCGACGCGCCAGAGAGCGGTCATGGGAATAAAGCGGGTTGAACGTTGAAGGTGCTTTCGGCAAACCGGCAATCACGGCCATCTCACTGAGTGTTAGCTGGCTGACATCCTTACCGAAATAGACCTGCGCCGCAGCCCCCACGCCATAAGCACGGTAGCCGAGGTAGATCTTATTGAGATACAACTCAAGGATCTCATCCTTGGTCATCATCTGTTCGATGCGGATAGCCAGAAACGCTTCTTTGATTTTGCGCGTCAGCGTACGTTCCGGACTCAGGAAGAAGTTACGTGCCAGCTGTTGAGTAATGGTACTGGCACCCTGAGAAGCATGGCCGGAGACCAGAGCAACTGAGGCTGCGCGGAAAATACCGATCGGATCAACGCCATGATGTTCATAAAAACGGCTGTCTTCAGTAGCAATGAAGGCATGCACCATTTCCGGCGGGATTTGGTCAAGTTTAAGAGGGATACGGCGTTTTTCGCCATATTGGGCGATTAAATCGCCTTCAGCACTGTAAACCTGCATGGGTGTTTGCAAGCGTACGTCTTTGAGCGTGGCCACGTCGGGTAGCTGCGGCTCGATATATTTGTACAAGCCAAATATCGAGGCTGCTCCCAGCAAAATGCAACACAGTGCAAGAATCAAAAAATACTT
>Ga0209847_1000506_pt1 | contig 15844 bp, 16 predicted proteins | sample OrgsoiDNA_201060_FD_185808 | JGI IMG/M metagenome (GOLD analysis project Ga0209847, IMG submission 185808) | Permafrost soil microbial communities from the Arctic, to analyse light accelerated degradation of dissolved organic matter (DOM) -... | ecosystem: Environmental > Terrestrial > Soil >... | reverse complement strand
TTAGCGATGAAACTATCGATTTTCCTGCAAAAAGACAAGTTTTCACAGGCGTATTAAGCGTGATCATCATTAGATATCTGGTTAGGGAAACCTTCAAGAGCCAAATCGCAATTCTCTTTATCCTGCTGTTAATCTTCTTTTGTCAGAAGTTGGTCAGGGTTCTTGGGGCGGCGGTTGATGGCGATATCCCAACAAATTTAGTCCTTTCTCTGCTGGGCTTAGGTGTGCCGGAAATGGCGCAGCTTATCCTGCCGTTGAGCCTGTTCCTTGGCTTACTGATGACGTTAGGCAAGCTTTACACTGACAGTGAGATCACTGTCATGCATGCCTGTGGTCTCGGTAAACGTTCACTAATCCTTGCTGCTCTCAGTCTGGCGGTTATCACCGCTGTTTTCGCCGGAATCAATGCGTTTTGGGTCAGCCCCTGGTCTTCAAAACATCAGGACGAGGTGCTGGCGGAAGCCAAGGCCAACCCGAGCATGGCGGCCATGGTTGAAGGCCAGTTCCAGCAGGCACAGAACGGTAATGCGGTGCTGTTTGTCGGTAGCGTGAAGGGTAAAGAGTTTCACAACGTTTTCCTGGCGCAACTGCGGCCTAATGGCAACCAGCGTCCTTCGGTGGTCGTTGCCGATAAGGGGCATATGGAGCAGCGTCCGGACGGTTCCCAGATGGTGACACTTGACCAGGGTACCCGCTACGAAGGCACTGCCCTGTTACGTGATTTCCGTATCACTGATTTCACCAACTATCTGGCGGTCATCGGCCATCAGACGGTGGCCGTGGATGAAAGCGATTCTGACCAGATGTCGATGCATCAGCTATGGCAATCCAATGAACCGGATGCCCGCTCTGAATTCCACTGGCGTCTGACTTTAGTGGTATCGGTCTTTATTATGGCGTTGCTGGTGGTGCCGCTTAGCGTGGTTAACCCACGTCAGGGGCGTGTTCTCAGCATGTTGCCCGCCATACTGCTTTACTTAATCTTCTTCCTGCTGCAAAGCTCGCTTCGCTCTAACGGCGCGAAAGATAAGCTCGACCCGTTGATATGGATGTGGGTTACCAACCTGGCCTATTTCGTGCTGGCAATGGTGCTTAATATGTGGGACACGCTGCCGGTCCGTAAAATCCGGGCGCGTTTGAGAGGAGCTGCCTGATGTTTGGAGTTTTAGACCGGTATATCGGCCGCACTATTTTCAACACCATCATGATGACCTTATTCATGCTGGTGTCGCTGTCCGGCATCATCAAATTTGTCGACCAACTGCGTAAAGTTGGGCAGGGGGCCTATTCGGCCTCAGGTGCAGGTATTTATACCCTGCTCAGTGTGCCGAAAGACGTTGAGATTTTCTTCCCGATGGCGGCCCTGCTGGGCGCGCTGCTTGGCCTTGGCACCTTGGCGACCCGCAGTGAACTGGTGGTGATGCAGGCCTCGGGCTTTACCCGCATGCAGATTGCCTCTTCCGTCATGAAAACCGCCATTCCGCTGGTGTTACTGACCATGGCGATTGGTGAGTGGGTCGCGCCGCAAGGTGAACAGATGGCACGTAATTATCGTGCGCAGCAGATGTATGGCGGTTCGTTACTTTCCACGCAGAGCGGCCTGTGGGCCAAAGATGGCAAAGACTTTATATACATCGAGCGGGTGGCGGGCGACAACGAGATCACCGGCGTTAATATTTATCACTTTGACGATGCCAACAAACTGCAATCCGTACGTTATGCCTCATCGGCAGCATTCGAAAATGGCGTGTGGAAACTGTCGCAGGTGGATGAGTCTATCCTTACCGATCCTAAGCAAATCACCGGCTCACAGACCCTGACCGGCGAATGGAAAACCAACCTGACGCCAGACAAACTGGGCGTGGTTGCACTGGATCCGGATGCGTTGTCGATCAGTGGTTTACATAGTTATGTGAAATACCTGAAACAGAGCGGGCAGGAGTCCAAACGCTATCAGTTGAACATGTGGAGCAAAATCTTCTCGCCACTGTCAGTCGCGGTGATGATGCTGATGGCGCTGTCGTTCATTTTCGGGCCTCTGCGCAGCGTACCAATGGGCGTACGCGTGGTGACGGGGATCTGTTTTGGTTTCCTGTTCTACGTGCTGGACCAGATTTTCGGACCACTCAGCCTGGTTTACAGTATTCCACCGGTCCTTGGCGCGTTGCTGCCAAGCGGGCTGTTCCTGGTGATCAGTATCTTCTTGTTGCTGAAGAAACGATGACGGTATTTTTGATATCGGGTGAGATGTAAAAAAGGCGTCAGAGAACATGAAGCCGCTTGTTGAATACAAGCGGCTTTTTTTTAGATGAAATCAGGAAGGTTACTCGTCAAGGAACAGCTCAAGCAGCGAATTCAGGAACAGTTTCCCATGTTGGGTGATCTGCCAGTGTGAATTCGTCTCCAGCAGATAGTTTTTAACGATAGCTTCATCTAGCTGAGCGCGGATCACGCTTTCGTCCAGCCCGGTATAAATCGCAAATTCTTCACGCGGCGCCGCTTCAAGCAACCGGAAACGGTTCATAAAGAATTCGAACGGTAGCTCGCGGATTGCCACCTCATGTTGCTTATCCATATAACGGCCCTGCATATAGCCGCGCGGATGTTTAGTTTTCACCGTTCGCAGGATCTGCCCGTCGGGCTGAGTCAGTTTGCCGTGGGCGCCGCAGCCTATGCCCAGATAATCCCCAAAACGCCAGTAGTTGAGGTTGTGCTGACACTGATAGCCCGGTTTGGCATAGGCCGAGGTTTCGTATTGCTGATAACCGGCCGCGGTCAGCAGCTGGTCACCTTGCTCGAAAATATCCCACAGCGCATCGTCATCCGGCAGTTTTGGCGGGCGCGAGGCGTACAGGGTGTTGGGTTCGATCGTCAACTGATACCACGACAGATGGGGCGGATTGAGTGCAATCGCCTGACGTAGATCGTCCAGCGCTTCTTCCAGCGTCTGATCCGGTAATCCGTGCATTAAATCGAGATTAAAACTGCGAAGATTCAGGTCCGTCGCCAGATATGCGGCGCGCTTGGCCTCATCCGGGCCGTGAATGCGTCCCAGACGCTCCAGTTTCTGTGCATTGAAACTTTGCACACCAATGGAGATGCGGTTCACACCGGCGCGCTGGTAAGCGCTGAAGCGATCGGCTTCGACCGTGCCCGGATTGGCTTCCATGGTGATCTCAGCGTCTGCCGCCAGTGGCAGGCGGGCGCGAACGCCGTCGAGCAAGTTTTGCATCGCCGCTGCGCTAAGCAGGCTGGGGGTTCCGCCGCCGATGAAAAGGGTCTTCACATCGCGTCCTGCGGCCAAATGCAGATCAGCATCCAGATCGGCCAGCAGATGCGCCACGTAGTCGTCGTGTGGCACTTCGCCCTTCAGCGCGTGGGAATTAAAGTCGCAGTACGGGCATTTCTGTACGCACCACGGAATGTGGATGTAAAGGCTCAGCGGCGGCAACTTACGCATTATTAAATGATTTCTCTTTGATAGCATCGAGCAGTAATTTCAGGGCCTGACCACGGTGCGACACGGCATTTTTCTCTTCACGCGTCAGTTCCGCGGCAGATTTGCCCTGGGACGGAACGTAGAATATAGGATCATACCCGAAGCCACCTTTTCCTGCTTCAGCAAACAAAATCTCGCCATCCCAGCTGCCGTGACAAACCAGCGGTGTCGGATCTTCGGCATGGCGCATATAGACCAGCACGCAATGAAATTGTGCAGTGCGCTGGCCCTGAGGGACGTCTTTTAACGTCCCCAGCAGCTTGTCGAGGTTCTGCTGGTCGCTGGCACTCTCACCCGCGTAGCGGGCGGAGTAGATGCCCGGCGCACCGCCTAATATATCCACTGCCAGCCCCGAGTCATCAGCGATGGCAGGCAGGCCAGTCATCGCGGCGGCATGGCGTGCTTTTAGAATGGCGTTTTCAATGAACGTCAGGCCCGTTTCCTCGGCGGACTCTACACCCAGTTCAGTTTGTGCCACCACGTCGAGGCCGAAATCAGCCAGCAGATGGGCGAGCTCACGCACTTTGCCGGGATTACCGGTCGCGAGTACAACTTTGTTCATGAGGGATATCCTGATTCAATGCGGAAATTATTTTGCGAGCAACGTCGCGACTTCGGTCGGTATCTGTTGCGGATTCTCGATGCGGACTTGTTTATGGCGGCCCAGCTCGCCCTTCTCAATACAGACCTGGCTTTTGGCGACTTTAAACTGTTTAGCGAGATATTTCACCAGATGAGAATTGGCCTGGCCGTCTACCGGTGGGGCGGTGATGGCGACTTTGAATTCGTCGCCATGCAATCCCACCAGGCTGTCACGACTGGCTTTGGGCTGAATCACCAACCGAAGAACCAGCGTATCAGCCTGCCAGCAGACCGGACTTAGAGCAGGAACCACAGCTCACCCAGCAGATCCATTCCCAGATAGTTCAGCATATACAGAATAAGGATCACAACCATCGCCGAGAAGTCGATACCGCCCATCGCAGGCAGAAAACGACGGATAGGCGCCATCAGGGGCTCAGTGAGTTGCATCAACACGTAATCCATAGGTCCGCGCCCCTGACTCACCCAGCTCATCAGCGAGCGAATAATAATCAGCCAGAACACCAGATACCCGGCAGACTTCACCAGCGAAATCAGACCGAACAGCAGATTATACGGGCTGAGCGATATTCCACCCCCCTGAATCAACAGCAGCAGCGGGTATTTGACGGTCATCAGCAGGAATGCCAGCAGCAGCGATGCGCTGTCAATCGGACCCAGCGGCGGAATAATCCGGCGTAATGGACCGATAATCGGCTGAGTAATTTTCACCACAAACTGCGAGAACGGATTGTAAAAATCGGTGCGCGCCCACTGCATCCAGATCCGCAGCAGTAAAACCATGACGTAGAGGTCAATCAGTGTCTTGACCAAGAAAGTCAGCGTAAGCATAGAAAACCTTATTCGGTGTTGTAATTATTAATGAGTCCTAAATCAGAACTGTTTTTCCATTTCCTGCGCGCGGGTAATGGCGGCCTGCATGGCCTCGGAGACAATCTCCGGTAATTTGCGATCGGTGAAGACTTTCAGTGCTTCAAACGTAGTGCCGCCTTTGGAGGTTACGTTCTCACGCAGTTTCGACAGTGGCGTGTCCGGGCTGGCGGCAACCAGCGCCGTCGCTCCGCTGGCGGCTTGCTCAACCAGCATGCGCGCCGCGTCGGCAGTGAATCCTAAACGTTCAGTTTCGGCTTGCATAGCTTCCATAAACAGGAAGAAATAGGCCGGAGCACTGCCTGCGGCAGCAATAATGTGGTTAATGCCCTCTTCGGTATCAACCCAACAAACTTTGCCGACGGCAGTCATCAAATCGCTGCTGTAATCTCTGTCCTGTGGACCCACCTCTTGTGGCGCATAGAGCCCGCTCATGCCTTTACCCACCAGAGAGGGGGTATTTGGCATGATGCGTACGATATTCAGCTTCTCGCCAAGCAAAGCACGGAAACGCGCCACCGTAACGCCTGCGGCAATCGACAGTACCAGTTTATCGCTGAAATCCACCTCTTTTTGCAGTGATTTACATACATCAGCCATCAGTTGCGGTTTCACCGCCAGTACCACGACGTCGGCTTCCTGAGCACAGGCAACATTGTCATCGCTGCTTTTCACGCCATATTTTGACGCCAGCGGATCGCGGTTCTTGCCGGAAGGGGCGCAAACGCTGATCAAGTCTGCCGGATAGCCACTGTCAACCAGACCAGAAATAATGGCCCCCGCCATGTTGCCGGCGCCGATAAAACATAATTTGCGATGTTGCATGCTGCTCCTTAAATAAATTTGAGGTCTGTGTGGATAGGGGGATGAATGCGTTTAAGCGTAGTCCCGTGCACCAAATATCGCCGTGCCAATGCGTACCATCGTGCTGCCAGCGGCGATGGCGGCGGCCATATCGTCGGTCATGCCCATCGACAGGGTATCGAGCTGTGTATAACGCGTCCTGAGTGCATCAAATGCATCGCGCATCTGGCTGAATACGGTCAGCTGGCGCTGAAAATCATGCTCCACGGCCGGAATGGCCATCAGACCACGCAAGGTAAGGTGTGGCATCTGGCTTATCTGATCGGCCAAAGCGTCTACCTCACTTAGCGCAATGCCGGATTTACTGGCTTCATCGCTAATATTCACCTGAATCAGTACCTGCAATGGCGGCAGGTTTTCCGGCCGCTGTTCGTTCAGGCGCTGGGCGATTTTCAACCGGTCGACCGTATGACACCAATCAAAATTCTCTGCCACCAGACGGCTCTTATTGGATTGCAGCGGGCCGATAAAGTGCCAGGTCAGCGCGGGTTGATGTCCGGTAAAGTGCATGATTTTTTCTACGCCTTCCTGTACATAGTTTTCACCGAATGCCAGCTGACCAGCAGTAATCGCTTCTTCGATAGCGCTCGCAGGTTTGGTTTTGCTGACTGCAAGCAGGGTAATTTCTTTCGCAGAGCGCTCGCAGCGCTGTGCAGCCGCTGCGATTTGCTCGCGAACATCCTGTAAGTTCTTACCAATAGTGTGTGGCTGGCTAAGGCTCATAGTGGCTCGGGAGATTTCAAAATGGATATCGATGAATTTGTGGAGCGTAGTGTAAAGCAAAATGCCTCAGATCTGCACCTCTGCGCCGGGCATCTGCCAATGTTACGAAGTCAGGGGAAGTTAAGGCCCCTGGAAAATATGGCAAAAATTACGGTGGAAAATATGCAGTGGCTGAGCGATACGTGGCTTGACCCCTCCCAGCAGGCAGAACTGCGACGTAAAGGCCAGACTGATGGTGCCATCACGCTGGCCAGCGGTTTGCGCCTGCGGGTGAATTTTTTCAGGCAACTGCACGGGCTTTCAGCGGCCCTGCGCCGCGTGCCTGAGCACTGCCCGCAGCTGGAGCAATTACATGTACCGCCGGTCGTGATAAATCTGACCGAAGCTGAGGATGGGTTGATTTTGGTGACTGGGGCCACGGGTAGCGGTAAATCCACGACGCTGGCGGCAATGATCGATCACCTCAACCGAACCTGCTCCCGGCACATTATTACGCTGGAGGATCCCATTGAATTTATTCACGACAGCCAGCAGTGTCTCATTCAGCAACGTGAGCTGGGGCGTCACACGCACTCGTTCACCGATGCCGTGCGGGGGGCATTGCGTGAAGATCCGGACGTTTTACTGCTCGGGGAGCTACGTGATGCCGATAGTATAAGGCTGGCACTGACGGCGGCGGAGACCGGGCATCTGGTGCTGGCGACGCTACATACCCGCAACGCGACGCAGGCGGTTGACCGGCTGGTGGACGTATTTCCGGCAGAAGAGAAACTGTTTGTCCGTGCGCAACTGGCAGGCAGCCTGCGGGGTATTATTGCGCAAAAATTGATGGCAGGAAGCGAAGGATCAAGGGTCGCGTTGTTTGAGGTGCTGACCTCAACGCCTGCGGTGGCGAATTTAATCCGTGAAGGCAAGACGCATCAACTTGTGGATATTTTGCATACCGGTTCGCTGGCCGGTATGCAAACCTTTGAGCAGAGCCGGTTACAACGTATTGCCTGTGGGCTTTTACCCGACATCACTTCGCCGCTGGCTGGCTCCACTGCTTCTCAAACCAGCTTTCCAGTATGATCACTGCAGAAGCTGCATCCACACTGCCCTTGTCCAGCGCCCGGAAGCCGCCACGATCGAATAAATCCGCCCGTGCTTCGACGGTGCTGAGACGTTCGTCATGCAGTTCAACCTGCACGCCAAAGCGACCATGCAAGCGGTTGGCAAATTTGCGTGCACGTGCTGTCAGCGGTTGTTCAGTCCCGTCCATGTTCAGCGGCAAGCCCACCACGACAACGTCAGGCAGCCACTCTTTAAGCAGTTTTTCGATCTTCTGCCAGTCCGGTGTACCGTCCTGTGCCTTGAATGAGGTGAGTGGGCGTGCAGTACCTGTGACTTCCTGGCCGATAGCCAGCCCGATACTTTTGGTGCCGAAATCAAAGGCGAAGACTGTGCGGTTTGCCATTATGCGCGACCTGCATGCGTTGCGAGCTGACCTACGTCGATGCCGATCATTTTTGCCGCTTCGCGCCAGCGGTCAGCAATCGGTGTGCGGAACAAAATATCACTACTGGCTTCGATGGTCAGCCAGGCGTTATCCAGCAGCTCTTTTTCCAGCTGGCCCTGTTCCCATGCGGCATAACCCAAGGCCACCAGTACGTCTTTAGGCTGTTCAGCGGTCCCGAGTGTTTCCAGCACATCTTTGGAGGTCGTGATCATGGTGATGTCTGAAATCTGAATGCTGGAGCCAAAACCGCTGCGGGGAGTATGTAAAATAAAACCCCGATCGTCGGCCAGCGGGCCGCCGGAAAATACCGGTCGGTCGAGGCGTATAGCCGGATCGCGTGGCGTCGGCGAGATCTCCAACTTATCGAGCACATTTTCCACGGTGAAGTCTTCGACCAGTTTGTTAATCACCAGACCCATTGCGCCATCTTCATTATGTTCGCAGACATAAATGACCGAACGCTTGAACATGGGCTCTTCCAGTCCGGGCATTGCAATAAGAAAGTGATGTTGTAAGTTCATGGTATGTAGAATGTTTAGCCTCTGGATAATAGTCATGGCGTAATAAAATTACGCCATTAAATCAAGCATTAACGCGGTTATCGGTTTGCCAGGCGCTTTTCGATGGCATCCATCAGCATGCCGGTGACGGAAATTGGGAATGCGGCTTCAATTTCACGAGCACACGTCGGGCTGGTGACGTTGATTTCAGTCAGACGGTCGCCAATGATATCCAGGCCGACAAAAATCAGCCCTTTCTCTTTCAGCACTGGCGCGACTTTGCGGGCAATTGCCCAGTCACTTTCGCTCAGTGGTCGCGCTTCACCACGTCCACCTGCTGCCAGATTGCCACGGGTTTCACCCTGAGCCGGAATGCGGGCCAGGCAGTAGGGGACTGGCTCGCCGTCTACAACCAGAACGCGTTTGTCGCCGTCTTTAATCGCCGGCAGGTAATTTTGCGCCATACAGAAACGGGTGCCGTGTTCTGTCAATGTTTCGATCACCACAGACACGTTGGCGTCTTCCGGTTTCAGGCGGAAAATTGATGCGCCGCCCATGCCATCGAGCGGCTTGAGGATCACGTCGGTGTGTTCTTTATGGAAAGCTTTCAACTGCGCGGCGTTGCGAGTGACCAGCGTATCCGGCGTCAGTTCAGGGAACCACGCGGTGAACAGTTTTTCGTTACAGTCACGCAGACTCTGCGGCTTGTTGACGATCAGCGTGCCTTTCTCTTCGGCGCGCTCAAGAATGTAGGTGGCATAAATAAATTCGGTATCAAACGGCGGATCCTTACGCATCAGGATCACGTCCAGTTCCTGAAGGGCAATGTCCTGCTCGGTGCCAAATTCGTACCAGCCGTCGTAATCTTGCTTAACGCTCAGTTTACGCGTCATCGCACGGCCTTCACCGCCGCGCAAATACAGAGAGTTCATCTCCATATAATGCAGTTCATAACCACGGCTTTGAGCTTCCAGCAACATGGCGAAGCTGGTGTCTTTTTTGATGTTAATGGACGAGATTGGGTCCATTACGATGCCAAGCTTGATCATTTGGTCTCCTCTTAACCCAGATCGCCGAAACGAACCTGTAAGGCCGTTATTGCGGTGAGTGCTGTGGTTTCTGTACGCAGAACACGGGGTCCCAGCAGGATATCAGTAAATCCGTAGCCGGAGGTCATTGCAATTTCGTCGGCGGACAAACCGCCTTCCGGGCCAATCAGCAGGCGAACATGGTTCACCGGCAGCGGCAGGGTGTTAATACTGTGGCTGGCGCGCGGATGCAGATTGAGCTTCAGACTGTCATCCTGCTCAGCACACCAGATCTCAAGTTGCATTGCCGGGCGGATTTCCGGAATACGGTTACGGCCACACTGTTCGCAGGCGGCAATGGCAATTTTCTGCCACTGTTGCAGCTTCTTCTCCAGACGCTCGCCGTCGAGTTTCACACCGCAGCGCTCAGAAAACAGCGGGGTAATGGTATTTGCACCCAGTTCAATGGATTTCTGAATGGTGAACTCCATCTTCTCGCCACGTGAAATTACCTGGCCAAGATGCAGATTTAATGGGGATTCGTTGTCTGACAGCACGCCTTCGCTGAGGCTGACGCGCACACTTTTCTTATCAACCTGCGTGATACTGGCTTCGAAGACCTGATTACTGCCGTCAAATAACTGAATCAATTGGCCGGGCTGCATACGCAGAACGCGCCCAACGTGGTTGGCGGCATCTTCACATAGTGCAATTTCGCTATGAGAGGTCAGGGGTTCCGGATGATAAATGCGGGGTATGCGCATGTGAGGCTGCTGTCCTTGAAATTTGAGAAAGGGTATTTTGGCGATATTGCTTCGCGATGTCGCGAGCTAATGTGCCCAATACCCTAAATAATTCGTGTCGCCCGCAGGCGCCTGCTTCTGGTGCAGGAAGGCGGCAAAGGAAGGCATCTTGCTGAGCCGATACTCGTCAGTAATTCGTGCAGCCAACGTACCTGCAGCTTGAAGTATGACGGGTATATAGTAGGTTAGCCTTTTCGTTGCTGGCAAGCCTGTAAAACGTAGGGATTGTGATTCCCCTGTACGTTTGCGATGCGGTTATCGCGCTCACATTCCCAGCCGCTAACTGGATACTGGCGATCCCAGGCCGTGAAGAGCTGTGTCTGCTGGCGGGATAAATTTAGCTGATAACGGTCTCGCATATAGAAATAGGTACGGGCGATAGCACCGCGCGCCCGCGCAGGAGGTTCTGCGGCTTTGGCTTTGAAATCAATTTTCATCTCGCAGCGCCCGTACTGGCCTTCTCCGCCATTCCACTGGGTGTACATGAAATTATTGCGATCGCCATTCACTTCACCAATAGAAGGTTGCAGGTTGTGCAGGTCAGTTTCAATCTGGCGATAACCGTCATCTTTCGTACAACTTTTACGTCCCCCCTCCTGCCAGCACTGGCGTAAATGACCAAACTGCCATGCTGGCATCACATGTTCCCACTCAATCCGCTGAGCGCGTAATTCACTTTTTCGTACCTGATAGCCGCAGGATTGTAGATCCGGCGTGCCCTTTTTGCCCTGCCAACTGATATCACAGCCGCAATAAAACGTCTGCGCACCTTGGTTGATTTTTACCGCCTCAGCTTTAGCCTGAGCGAAATTATTAATGCCTTTACTGATTGCCGGGAAAGCGACGAGTGCAGTGAGAGCCAAAACAGAAACCAATATTTTGCGAGACATATTCCAAAACGACCTGATGCGAAAAGCACGCAGGGTAGCGGATACGCAGCCGGTAGACAATCAGGGAATGATGATTTTATTGGTTGATAATCAAACGATTAACCATTGCCTTTGACATTAAATCTTAACAGTTCGCCGCAGTGGCGACAGCGATATTCCGCCTCTTTGCGCATCACTCGGTTATGGCGGCGTACGGTCAGTTGATGGTCTTGGCAGGCACACAAATAAGGATAGGTTTTGCTTTGTACCGACGCAGTTTCGAATTTATGGGTGCGGCTGGCGCTGACACCCAGCACATGTTCCATCACCCAGCGCCACTCTTTGCCGTGTGGCGCTGCATGGCGGCCAAAACGCCGGTAGACCAGCAGGTGCGCCAGTTCGTGAGGAACCACTTCGTCGACGAAAGGTTGCTGGTTCTCGACCAGTAAGACGGGGTTAAGCCGGATTTGCCAGTGTTGCAGATATGCGCTGCCCGCGCTGGTACCGCGTTGCTGATAGTTGATTTCCGGCTCGGGGTAATCTGTACCGAAATGGGTATTCGCCAGCTGGAGTTTTTCCCGCAGACAGCGCATCACGGCTTGTTGCAGGGCAATTGGGAGTCGGGGGCTTTTCATCAGGCGAAGAATAAATCGGACGACGGGGAGAAGCAATAACAGGGGGCGTTTTTCGCCCCCTGCTGAACTTGCAGACTTTATTTACCGATATCGCGCAGCGGTTCACCTTTCATCAGATTGCGCTCAATGTGTTCCAGAGAAACATTTTTGGTTTCAGGAATCAAAGCGATGGTGATGAAGATAAATACTACGTTCAGTGCGGCGTATACCCAGAAGGTATTGGCGTTACCGAGAGTATCAAGCATGGTCAGGAAGGTTGCGCCGACAATCATGTTGGCGATCCAGTTAGTCGCTGTAGACACAGTGATACCAAAATCACGACCGCGCAGCGGCTGAATTTCTGAACACAGCACCCAAATCAGCGGGCCGGCACTCATGGCAAAACCAACAATGAACATCAACAGCATGGCAATAGAGAAGTATTTCGCCACGTCAGATTCCACGCCGATATGCAGCATAGTACCCAAAACACCCATACCGACCGCCATCACCAGGAAGCCCAGTTTAAGCGTAGGCTTACGGCCCCAGCGGTCGACCAGACCAATAGCAATAAAGGTCGCCAATACGTTGACCAGACCTACAATCACTGTGCCCCACATCTGTTGAGAGGTGCTGGCAAACCCGGCGATGCCAAAGATTTTCGGCGCGTAGTACATGATGACATTCATACCCGTGAACTGCTGCATTACCTGTAACAGGATGCCAAGGTACACCGCACGGCGGAAGTTTTTGTTGTTGGTAAAGAGTCCCCAGCCGCTTTGCTTAATCTTCAGGCTTTCACGGATTTCGTCCAGCTCGCTTTTGGCCTGCGCCGTTGAGTCGCGTAGTTTTTCCAATACCCGGCGGGCTTTATCATCGTTGCCACGGGCGGCCAGCCAGCGTGGGCTGTCAGGCAGGAAGAATACGCCAACCAGCAACAGCAGGGCCGGAATAGTAATTACGCCCAGCATCCAGCGCCATGCACCGGTGTAACTGAAGCCGGTATCGGAGAGGTAAGCAGCCAGAATACCAATGGTGATCATCAACTGGTACATGGAAATCATGCTGCCACGGATTTTCTCTGGTGCAATTTCTGACAGATAAACCGGGGCAGTATAAGACGCGATACCGACCGCCAGGCCCAGTAACACGCGGGCGATAATCAGTACTTCCGTGTTTGGCGCAAAGGCCGAACACAGGGAGCCGACGACAAACAGTACGGCACCAATCATCAGGCTGTATTTACGGCCCAGACGGAAGTTAAGCCAGCCACTGCCGATGGCCCCTACAGCAGCACCAAACATCATTGAACTGACAACCCACTCCTGTTGATGGCTGGTTATCTGGAATTCATGACTGATGAAGGGAAGGGCACCAGCGATAACACCGATATCCAACCCAAACAGCAGGCCAGCCAGTGCGGCGAGAAAACAGACAAAGAAAGTGACGCTTTTATTCGAGCGTTTCTTTTTGCCATACGTTGAATTACTCATCCTGCCTCCAAAAGATAGCAATAATGCTTAGCTTGTTATGTTATTGGCCCTAGCCCTGGTTGAAAGTGCGCCAGATCACAGAGTTGTAATCGCTTACACTTATTGATTCGATAGTGGGTCCTTGTTGTGGGGCTTTTACGAGGCATATCAGCAGGGAAAGGGTTGCGGGTCAGAGTAATAATGAATTTTTTGACTTATATCAATCAAATGTTGAGATATTATTTAGAGTTATTGATTTAATCTATTAATTAATAACGACTTATAGTTTGTAATCGTTTTCACTGAATCTCTTTGCCAACATCTGGCGTAGTCGTAAAACGCAGGTAATAAAAAACCCCACCAGACGGCAGGGTTTATTAAAAGCCTGAACGACGCTGAAATTACAGGCCGGCAGCCTCACGCAGTTGGGCAGCACGGTCGGTTTTTTCCCAAGGGAAATGTTCGCGACCAAAGTGACCGTAAGCAGCTGTTTCTTTATAGATTGGGTGCAGCAGATCCATCATCTGGATCAGACCATAAGGGCGCAGGTCAAAGAACTCACGCACCAGCAGGGTTAACTGCTCGTTAGAGATTTTCCCGGTACCGAAGGTTTCCACCATGATAGAGGTCGGTTCTGCCACGCCGATAGCGTAAGAGACCTGGATCTCACAACGGTCAGCCAGACCAGCAGCCACGATGTTTTTCGCTACATAACGGGCCGCGTAGGCCGCAGAGCGGTCAACTTTAGAAGGGTCTTTGCCGGAGAACGCGCCGCCACCGTGACGAGCCATGCCGCCGTAGGTATCCACGATGATTTTACGACCGGTCAGACCGCAGTCACCCATTGGGCCACCGATAACGAAACGGCCAGTTGGGTTGATGTGGTATTTAGTACCGGCATTCAGCCATTCGGCAGGCAGCACGGGCTTGATGATCTCTTCCATCACCGCTTCTTGCAGATCTTTCAGGCCGATATCTTCAGCGTGCTGAGTTGACAGCACAACGGCATCAATACCGACAATTTTACCTTCGTCATACTGGAAAGTGACCTGGCTTTTGGCGTCTGGGCGCAGCCATGGCAGTACACCGGCTTTACGTACTTCAGCCTGACGCTGTACCAGACGGTGTGCGTAAGTGATCGGTGCTGGCATCAGTACGTCAGTTTCGTTGGTCGCATAGCCAAACATCAGACCCTGGTCTCCCGCGCCTTGTTCCAGCGGGTCAGAGCGGTCAACGCCCTGGTTGATGTCCGGGGACTGTTTGCCGATAGCGCTCAGTACTGCACAAGAGTTGGCGTCGAAGCCCATTTCAGAATTAACGTAACCAATCTCACGGATGGTCTGACGGGTGATTTCTTCTACATCAACCCAGGCGCTGGTGGTGATTTCCCCGCCAACGAGGACCATGCCGGTTTTAACATAAGTTTCACATGCAACACGTGCTTTCGGGTCTTGTTCTAAAATTGCGTCCAGGACGGCATCGGAAATCTGGTCAGCAATTTTATCTGGATGTCCTTCTGAAACAGATTCGGACGTGAAGAGGTGTTTAGCCATTATGTTCTCTACCTTCATACGACGGGTTAGATATCACTGCATAGCACTGGGGAGGCTGGCAGATGAGGAGCGGAGCTCGCCATTGTCGCAATGCGTCCTGCATGTCCCCATAAGGCAAGGCCTTGAAGCAGTTTGACAGTTAATCAGTGTAGACGGATTAACATCTGGACGGCTATTTTAGGATAGCAGAGGTTCCTAAAGCCAGTTATTTTTGTGATGAATGTGACGTTATTGTGCAGCTTTGCAGTGATATTCACGCATGGAAACAATCTGCGGCACATTTTCATTTTGCATTTACCGCGGGTTGCCGGTATAAACGCCGCGCGCTCTGACATTTCCATTCTGTGGCGTATTCCAGTGAATACTGTTCTCTCAGCTCGAATGCCCGCGGGTGATGCGTGGCACGTGTGGAGGTGGTTAGGTTAATGACCCACTTTTTACCGCTTGTTACATTTCAACAGCCACCCCGGCAGACATTGTTTATCAATGCTGCACGCCTTTCTGAAAAATTTCTGTCATCAATCCGATGTTATAAACAGCGGGTCCGTCGATCGACCGCGTTTATGCAGCCTGACTATAGACAGCTCAGTCTGCGACATCTGAGCGCTACTCAGCCACATCGGGCCGGTTAACAGCCGTTTTCCCCGTTAAAACTGACGTAGCCTGCAACCTTAGGGGCATTATTCCTATTGGTTTCTTCTGACCCGTTCCACGGAGTCTAATGATGAATTCTATAATCATATGAGTGAAAAACAGTTTGTGAACCATGGCGTACAGGGTTTTATCCTGTCTGAAAGCCAGCCGTTCGGGTTGTTCTCACTTGTTGTTACTGCGATAGTGGCTGGCCATGTTGTCAGTGTAGAAAGAGGATTTACCTATGTCTGATGACATCCAGTCCCACCGTCCGTCACATGCGGGCGATTCTGTTTCTTTGCGCTCCATGCAGGA
>Ga0209847_1000503_pt1 | contig 15891 bp, 5 predicted proteins | sample OrgsoiDNA_201060_FD_185808 | JGI IMG/M metagenome (GOLD analysis project Ga0209847, IMG submission 185808) | Permafrost soil microbial communities from the Arctic, to analyse light accelerated degradation of dissolved organic matter (DOM) -... | ecosystem: Environmental > Terrestrial > Soil >... | reverse complement strand
TACCGGTCAGGATCACCGGTTGCAGAATTTCAGCCGCGTTGATGGTGTTGTCACCGGCGACATTGTCGATGACTATCGTCGGTGCGACGGTGTCAACGGTGGCGTGAAGAGTTCCGCTGCCGGTCGCACCCGACGCACTGGTTGAGGTGACGACAATCGTCAAATCTCCTTGCGGCAAACCGGCCAGAGCATTGGCGGGCACGTCGAGCGACCAGTGTCCGTCGTTGGTGACCACGGCATTGAAGTCTCTGCCACCAATGCTCACCTTCACGGTTTGTCCTGCACCTAGCGCACCGGTAGTCCCGGTCAGCGTCTGTACTTCACCCGTTTCCTCAATATTTAGGATGGTGTCACCAAACGGCGCATCGATAGTTGGGAACAGCGGGCTGGCAACGCCGGAAACGTTGACGGTGCCATTCACCACAGTTTGGTTACCCGCCGCGTCAGTGATCGACGCGCTGTAGGTATGATCACCGACAGACAGATCGGCCAGCGAATTCGCTGGGATCAGCACCGACCATGTACCGTCGCCCAGCACAACACCGCTGTAAGTATGGCCTTCAATCACCAGCGAAACGGTACGCCCTGCATCGCCAACATCGCTGGTCCCTTGCACCAGGAAGCCCGTCGCCACTTCGTCGGTATTGAGGACGTTGTCACCGGTCAGCGGTTCAAGGGTTAAGGCTGGCGGTGTGAGGTCAACGTTGACGTTGGTGGTGGTGGTGCCGACATTACCCGCCGGATCCGTTACCGTCACCGTCAGCGGCGTACCGCCGTCCTGCAGGCCGCTAAGTTCATTAGCCGGAATGTTGACAGTCCACGAGCCGTCGCTGTTAACGGTGCCAGTGAAATCTTTACCGCCGATATTCACTACTACGGTTTGATTCGCGCCAACAGCACCGGTATTACCGGTGAGGGTTTGAATCGCTTCGGTCTCGGGTTTGCTCAACACGCCATCACCAAATGGCGTATTCAGCACCGGTACCGGCAGATGCGTGTAAATACCCAGCGACGTATCGATGGTGGTGGTGTTGCCCGCCGCATCCGACAAGGTTGCGGTTAAGGTGTATTGGCCGCTCGCCAAACCGAGGAAGGTGTTGGCTGGAACATCGGTGGTCCAGTTACCTTGGGCATCGACGTTCGCCAGATACGTTTGACCGTTAATGGTCAACGTTACCGTGCGCCCTACATCCGCCGCAGACGCCTTACCGCTCAGGGTGATCGCCGCACCGGCCTCTGCCGCATCGATATATCCATCGACAGCAATCGCATTGAATTCCAGCGTTGGCGCCGTAAAGTCGACCGTGATATTAGAGGTGATCGGCGCCGTATTGCCCGCCGCATCGCTGGCGGTAACGGTAATGACATTCGGATTAGCTGCCTCCGTCAGCGCCTGCAAATCGGCAGATGGAATACTGACCGTCCATGTGCCGTTACTGGTGACCGTCGCGGTGTAATCTTTACCGCCAAAGTTAACAATCACCGTTTGACCATCCCCCAATACGCCGGTCGTCCCACTCAGCGTTTGGTTAGCAGTGGCTTCAGCCGTGCTGAGATAACCGTCACCAAACGGCGCGTTTATGGTCGGCAGTGGCAGTTGATGGGTATAGACATCCAGCGTAGTGCTGCTGGTCAATTCGTTACCTGTCAGCGCATCGACTGCGGTAACTTTCACGGTAATTGGGCCATCGCCCAGCAATTGCAGATCACCACTGGATACCGGCACAGTCCAGACACCGCCCGCACCGACGATGGCGAGGTACACTTTGCCATTGAGGGTCACGGTGACATTGGTGCCGACATCAACATTATGCGATGTCCCGCTGATGTTGATGCCTGCATTAGCTTCGGCAGAGTTCAGCTTGTTATCGCCGGTGATCGGGTCAATCGACAAGCCGCTCAAGGTATTGTTCACCACCAGCTCCAGCGAACCTTGCGCCGGATTACCGGCTTTGTCGCTCACACTGGCGTTCAGGGTGTACCCGGTATTCGTTAACAACTGCAAATCAGCGGCAGGAACTTGTACGCTCCACGCCCCGCTGGCCTGCACCACAGCGCTGTAAGTGTTACCGCCCAAGGTGATGGTCACCGTCTGTCCGGCTTCAACGTGGGTGGTAGTTCCGCTCAGCGTTTGAGTGGCCTGCTGCTCAGCGTTTGAGTGGCCTGCTGCTCAGCGCCGTCAAGGATGTTGTTGCCCGCAAAGGTATTAATCGTCAGGGTCGGTTGCGAATCCGTACCGGTCGCCAGAGTGATATTGGCGGTCACCGTAGTGGTGTTACCGGCGGCATCCGTCAGCGTGGCCGTCAGCGGATATTGTCCACTGGCTATGCCATTCAAGGCACCCGCCGGAATATTTACCGTCCAGTTACCGTCAGCGCCCACAATCGCCGTATAAGTAGAACCGTGTAACGTCAGCGTCACGGTTTTACCCGCTTCACTCACCGATGCCGTTCCGCTCAGCGCAATAACACCCGCCGCTTCAACGCTGCTGATCAGGTTATCGCCGGTCAGTGGCGCAACGGTCAAGGCTGGCGCGCTAAGGTCTACAAACACATTGCTGTTAAGCGTGCCCGGGTTGCCCGCGCTGTCCGTCGCGTGGACGACGATCGGGTTGTCGCCCGCTGACAAGGCTTTCAGATCAGCCGATGGAATGCTGACCGTCCAGTTGCCGGTAGCTGACACGGTGGCGGTGTAATCATGGCCGCCAATCGACACCACCACCGTTTGACCCTCACCGATTTTACCGGTGGTGCCGCTCAGTGTTTGGGCCGTAGCGGCTTCGTTAATGTTAAGGAAGCCGTCGCCAAACGGTGCGCTAATGGTCGGCACTGGCGAGATGTTATCGATACCGACCTGTACGCTGTTGTTCAGCGGCTGACCGTTAGAGTCAACAGTGCTGACCGACAGTGGCGTCGTGCCCGGATCAATACCGACCAGTTCAGGGCTGGTGAACATCGTCGACCATTTACCGTTGGCCTGCACGATAGCCGTGTGGGTCAGCAGGCCGAACTTGATGGTGACAAGAGTGCCTGCCGTTACGCCATACGTCGTCCCGGTCACGGCGATGCCGTTCTCGGTTTCGACCGCGTTAATGACGTTGTCGCCAGTGACCGGATCGATAGCCACGCCGTTGGCCGTAGTGTCCACGGTGAAACTGTCGCTGCCCATTGCCGGATTCCCGGCTTTATCCGCTACGCTCACATCGATAGTTTGCGAGCCATTGGACAAGGCTTGCATATCAGCCAGCGGAACGATGATGCTCCAGCTGCCGCTTTCCTGCACTTCTGCGGTATAGGTGTGACCATTCAGTTTGATGGTCACCACTTGCCCGGCTTCAACATGGCTGGTGGTACCGGTCAGGATCTGCGCCGTTTTCACTTCCGCGCCATCGACCGCATTGTCGCCACCAAACGGATTAATGGTAATGCTCGGCTGAATCGCGGGGTCAGAAGCCACGTGAATGGTGTTGGTCGTGGTGGTGGTGTTACCGGCTTCATCGCTCAGCGTGGCTTTGATCACCACGTCCTGATTGAGGTTACTCAGCGTATTGGCTGGCAGATCAACACTCCAGACCCCGTTCGGCCCAACGATCGCCGTGAACGGCTGGCCGTTGACATCCAAGGTAACGGTACGGCCCGCTTCACTGATTGACGCCGTACCAGAAAGCGTCAGCACCCCGCCCGCTTCCGCCAGACTGATTTGCCCGTCGCCGGCCAGCGGGTTGATGACTAACGTTGGTGCGAGGGTATCCACCGTCACGCTGCTATTGAAGGTGGTGTGGTTGCCCGCTGCATCGGTAGCGATAACGCTTATCGGTGCAGAACCATTGGCTAAACCGCCCAACACGCTTTGCGGAATGTTGACGCTGAAGGTGCCGTCGGCCGCAACCGTGGCGTTGAACTCCTGACCGCCGATGATCACAATCACTTTCTGACCCGCACCACTGATGCCGGTCTTACCGGTGATAGCTTGTCCTGCTGCCAGAGCCGCTTCAGTACTGCTCAGAATGCCGTCACCAAACAGCGGATCGAAGGTTGGATTTGGCAGGTTGGCGATAAAAATGCCTACGCTGGTGGTGGCACTAATTGGCTGGTTACTGCCATCAAGCGCAGAGACAGTGATCGTGTGCGAACCATCACTCAGCAACTGCAAGTCTGCCGCGCTAAGCTGGATGCTCCATGAGCCATTGGCCTCCACTGCCGCCAGATAAGTGCCGCCACCTTGAATAGTAATGCTGATGCGATCTTCGCCTGCTGGCACGTTAAAGGAGGTGCCGCTTAGCGTAACGCCCGCCGCTGCTTCAATAGCATTGATGTTGCCATCGACAGAAATCGGGTCGAAGGCTAAGCCGCCAAGCTGGCTGTTGATGGTGAACGGATGCGGCAGTTCAACTTTGTTGCCACTGGCATCACTGACCGACACATCAAAACTTTTCGTTCCGTCACCGGCGGCCACTAAATCCGCCGAAGGAATGGAAACGCTCCATTTGCCATCGGCCCCGACCGTGCCGAGGTAACTTTTGCCATTGAGAGTAACGGTAACTTGCTGGCCAGCTTCCACATTAACGGTGCTGCCGCTAAAGGTCTGCGCGACTTTAATTTCTGCACCATCAACAAGGTTGTCGCCTGCAAAAGGATCGAACGCCAGTTCCGGTTGAATCAGCGGATCGGCCGCAATATGCACGATATCCGTTTTGACGGTGGTATTTCCCGCCGCATCGGTCAATGACGCGGTAATGGTGGTGTCGCCGTTCTGCCCGCTAAAGGTACCCGCCGGAACGTCAAAGCTCCATTTACCGTCAGTACCCACAATCACATTATGTGTCACACCGTTGACTGTCAGCACCAGCGTACGCCCGGCTTCTGACACTGACGCAGTGCCGCTGATGGTGAAGCCGTCAGCCGCTTCAATCAAAGAAATCTTGTTGTCCGCGGTGACAGGATCGAAGGTGACGTTCGGCGCAATGAGGTCAATGGTGACCTCAATCGGCGTACTGATCCCGCTGGTGTTACCGGCAGGATCTTTCACTTCCGTTGTTATGCTGTGCGGGCCTGAAGCCAGCGGTGTTGTCGGCGTGTACGACCAGTCACCGGAGCCATCAACCGTTACCGTTGCCAACACGGTATTGCCATCACGAATGGTTACCGTGCTGCCCGCTTCCGCTTTACCGCTGAGAACCGGCGTGGTGTCGTTGGTACTACCGCCAATAACCGATACATCGCCCGCGTTCACCAGCGTGACATCGGTCGCAGCGCCCGGCGCTTGGGTATCAATATTCAGTGGGATAGACGTACTGATACCGCTGGTGTTACCGGCGGCATCTTTCACTTCGGTGGTCAGATTATGTGGGCCTTCGCCAAGCGGTATGCTTGGTGTGACGCTCCAGTTACCGTTGGCATCCGCGATGGCGCTGCCGATGATGGTATTGCCATCACGCACGATAACCTTGCTGCCCGCTTCCGCTTTACCTGTGAGGGTTGGCGTCGCATCGTTGGTGATGCCATCCACTTGCACATTGGCATCGTTAAAGATCTTCACGCCGGTGGCGGCCGCGGGAGGGACGGTATCAATATTGATAATAATCGGCGTGCTGATACCGCTGGAGTTCCCTGCGGCATCCGTCACTTCGGTCGTCAGGCTGTGCTCGCCTTCGCTCAATGGCTTATCCAGCACAAAACTCCAATTACCGCTGTCGTCGGCTTTCACCGTGACAAGAACCGTATTGCCGTCACGAATTGTGACAGTGGCCCCCGGCTCAGCTTTGCCGCTCACGGTCGGCTGGTTGTCATTGGTGCTGCCGTTAGTATCAATCAGGTTATTACTGCCATCCGTGATCCGAACGCCCGTCACTCCTGACGGCGCGCTTGAGTCGACCACCACGGCAATTGGCGTACTTGGGGGACTGGTGTTGCCCGCAGGGTCGGTCACGACGGTGGTCAAATTATGGTTGCCATCACTCAGCGGCGGATTCGGTGTAAAGGTCCAGTTACCGCTACCGTCGACCGGCGCGGTACCAATGACCGTGCCGCCATCGCGCACGGTCACCGTACTGCCCGGCTCGGCTTTTCCGCTTAAGGTTGGCGTGTTGTCATTGGTTGGGCCGGTGATCGGTACGTTCGCATCGTTGACCAGCGAAAGATCAGTGGCGGCACCCGGTGCGGTGGTGTCTACGCCCACGGTCACGCCTTTGCTGATGGTTTGACCATCGGTGCCGGTGACGGTGACATTCGCCACATAAGTGCCGTCTGCCAAGCCTTGTAAATCACCCGCTGGCAGTGTGATGCTCCATGAACCGTCTGCCGCCGTGGTAGTGGTATACGTTTTGCCGTTGAGCGTCAGGGTGACGGTCTGGCCAGCGGTGACGTTGGTTGTCGTTCCGCTGAAGACTTGTGAACTGCCCACTTCGGTTTTATTTAAAACGTTATCGCCGGCAAAGGTCGCCAGCGTCAGGGTCGGTGCAGTGTTCGAGCCTCCCGGCTGTCCTGGCTCACCGCCGTTTCCGCCGTTGTTACTGCTGCCCCCACCGCCGCCACCGCCGCTGCTTGCCGCAATCGCAATACCTGCACCGAGCGCTACAACGCCGAGCACGGCCCCCAGAATGGCAGGGTCGAAGTTTGAACCGTCGAGCACCAATGCGCCGACGTCAGAAATCGTTTCATAACCGGGAACGATCGGTACCGCCGTCGCCGGTGCAACGCCGGTATCGACGAAAGTCGCGTGTTCAATCGGGTTCACACCGTCATCAAACACCAGTTCGCTGTGGTGTCCTTTGCCGTCGGTGTTGAAGAAGCTGTGGTAACGGACGGTGCTGCCGTCCTGCATGTGCACAATCAAATCGTTGCCGACGCGCTCATAGCTGATCACCGCCGAGCGGGCCGCATGAACGCGGACAATGCTGAGTTGGTTGAGATTGACGGTTTGGCTCGCGCCGGAAACTTGAGAGATTACGCTGCCGTTGGTACGGGAAAGTACATCGACGGTAACAGTGCTATTTTGAGCCATGCTGTGCCCCTTAAAACCCAGAGAAAGTAAATACGCACCATGAAAATTCCTTTCTAATCAAAGTAGAAAGAGAACCACGGTGAATTTTATAATCACAAAAACAATGATTTACTTTTCCAACTGGTGAGGGATGCTGCTTTAGCAATAACTCAAAACATCAACAATGCTTTCCGGTTTTTGACCGAATTTTTATGTTTTATGCCCGACTTTTTACCGTCGTGACTTCATTAGTTATATGCATGATTTAACCCAAATACATTAAAAAATTGTTATCACAACGATAAATAAAATGAATCGATTGATTGCGACACATAAGTTTGACGAAGTCATATTCATCGTCTACACGCTATAATTTGCCTTTATTTAGATGATAAACAAGCAATTTGGCTTAGAATGGAAGGAATGCCTGTATCTCAAAAAGAGTAATGATAAGGTTTTTTAACCTAAAAAAAGCATAACGAATTCTTAACGATTGTGTGATCAGAACGTTAAATTCACTGATGGATTAGGCTGCACTTTAAGACAAATAAGATTAACGGCAATAACGTGAAAAGAACGATGCTGTTAAAATATGTCGCCTGAAAAAGAACGTTAGGTTGCCAGCAGGTGTGGGGTATGTGATAAAGCACAGTCCTGTAACGATTTTTTTGTTTTTCTTCATCCCAAGGGACGTTCGATATCATGCCAAGCGACTCCACCCGACGACACGATGGCCCCACTGCCTCAGCGCCACTCCCCGGTGTTCCTCAACAACATGCCACGCGGATAATTTTTTTATTATCCGGCTTTGCCATGGCAGCCTGGGCACCGCTGGTTCCTTTTGCCAAATTGCGGCTCGATATTAACGACGGGACGCTGGGTTTATTGCTGTTGTGTATTGGTGCAGGCTCGACGTTTTCCATGCCGCTGACCGGTTTTCTCACCGGGCGCTTTGGCTGCAAGTCCGTGATTTTATTGGCTGCGATAATACTGTGTCTCGATTTACCGCTGCTGACGCTAATGGACAGCGTGGCCGGAATGGCGCTGGCGTTGCTGATTTTCGGGGCGGCGATTGGCATGGTGGATGTGGCAATGAACGTTCACGCGGTGGTGGTTGAAAAAGCCAGCGGTCGCGCGATGATGTCTGGTTTTCATGGCTTTTTTAGCCTCGGCAGTATTTTCGGCGCGCTGGCCGTCAGCGGGCTATTATTTTTAGGTTTGACGCCGTTTCAATCAATTTTATTTGTGGTGGCGCTGATGATTATCGCGCTGCTGCCAACTCAACGTCATTTTTGGCAGGACACGCGTAATTCCAGTGATGACCCGATGTTTGTGCTGCCGCGCGGCTGGGTGATTTTTCTCGGCGTGCTGTGTTTTGTGATGTTTATGACCGAAGGCGCGATGCTTGACTGGAGTGCGCTGTTCCTCGCGACGGAACGCGGAGTGAATACGCATCAGGCCGGTCTAGGCTATGCCGTTTTCTCGATTGCGATGACCGCGGGCCGCCTTACTGGCGACCGTATTATCAGTATAATGGGACGCTATAAGGTGCTGTTGCTGGGCAGTTTGCTCTCGAGCGCCGGTGTGGTGCTGCTGGTGAATGTCGATAATCTGTGGATTGCAGGACTGGGCTTCATCATGACCGGTTTCGGCGCATCGAATCTGGTGCCTATTATGTTCAGCGCCGCCGGCAATCAAACCACCATGCCAGCGAATCTGGCGATTGCGTCTGTGACAACGCTCGGCTATGCCGGTATTCTGGCTGGCCCGGCATTAATTGGTTTTATTGCCCAGCTCAGCAGCCTGTCGGTTGCCTTAAGCTGCGTCGCCGCGTTGCTGCTGTTAGTGACCGTCAGCGCACGCGCTGTGACCCGATAATCAAGGAAAAGCGTCACCATTATGCCAAGTAAATATCTGTCGCTAACGTCAACCAACATCACGCGTTTTTTCTGGTTGTTTATTTTGCTGCTGGCCATGGGCCTCGGCATGTATGGCTATAATTATACCAATGCCTATTTGCACGATAAGCAGCGAACGTTGCTGACTACCGCCGAACTGATACAAAAACGGGTGGATAATTATCGTTATATTACCTACCAAATTTACGACAATTTTACCGGCAATCCCCTGCCGTCTGAAGCCACCACGACTCAAGAAGTGCGTTTGCGTCAGGACATGTATTTCATCAATAAACCGCACAAAAAAACCGATGCGCTGATCTTTGGCACCCATGACAGTTCCACGTTAGATTTAACGCTGAAGATCTCCTCGTTTCTTGACGATCAGTGGGGCGGGAGAAACCAGCCTTATTCGATGTATTATTTGAATGGTCAGGACAACAGCATGATCCTGATCACCACTCAATCGTTGCAGCAGCAAGATTCACGTTTAAAAGAAAACGCCTATACCAATACCCTGCAAGCACGCCGGGCCGAAATGCTGCAGCAGGCCAATACGCTGGATGAGCGCGAAAGCTATTCCAATTTGCGTCGTTCACGCGTCTCTAACGACATCTTCTTCTCGATGCGCACCACCTTTAATAACCCTGGCCATCTGGCGACGGTGATTGCTTTTGATTTGCCGGTGACCGACCTGATGCCGCTGTCGATGGCGCGAGATAGTTTCCAGCTAAATAACAGCAGCGATACGGTCAATGAAGGCGATCCTTCACAAAATACCGACACCAGCGGCAGTATTGCCTTGCAGGGCTGGTCGGTGAACTTTACCGCACCGCTGAGTAATTCGTCGCTGATCCTGACTTATCACGTGCCGGTGGTTAGCATCATCGTGGATTTAACGCGCAACAACTTCTGGCTGGTGTTAATCAATCTGCTGTTGCTGGCGCTGGCGATGACCGGTATCTATTTCATTCGCCACCAGTACATCCGCCCTAGTGAAAACATGGCGGCACAGCTGCATACCCAGCAAGCGCTGAATCAGGAGATCATCTCAAGTCTACCGCTAGGCCTGCTGGTATATAACTTTAGCAACCACAGCGTGGTGGTGAGTAATAAGATTGCCGACCAACTGTTGCCGCATCTGAGCCTGAATAAGATTGCCAATATGGCTGAGCAACATCATGGGGTCATTCAGGCGACGGTGAATAACGAAGTCTATGAGATCCGCATGCTGCGTAGCCATATCTCCCCGGAAACCTACCTGTTCCTGCTCCACGATCAGGACAAAGAGGTCATGGTCAATAAGACGTTACAGCAAGCCCGCCGCGAGTTTGATAAAAACCAGCAAGCGCGCAAACTGATGGTGCACAATCTGGGCATTGAGCTTAATCAGCCGCTGAATGAACTTAACGGTTTAGTCAACGCTCTAACCGACAGTCAGGATGGACGTGAACGCCAGACATTGCAGGGCCGTTTGCTGAATGAATCTCGTAATGCATTAACGCTGGTGGAAAACATCACCCTGCTCACCCGTTTGGAAACACAAGACTGGCAACCGGCGCAGCAATCTTATGGTCTGTCAGCGTTGGTCGACGAGCTGGTGCTCGATGCGTTACCGAAGGTCAATCAGAAAGGATTGTCTATCCTTAATCATTATCACCCTGAACCTGATGCCAGTTTTGTCGGCGATGGTCAGGCGCTGAAAAAAGTGCTGTCATTGCTGATTGATTACGCGATTGTGACGACCTCTGTGGGCAAAGTGACGCTCACCACCGAACACGACGTCCAACATCCCGGCCAGTTAATTTTCCACATTACCGACACCGGCAGCGGCATTTCGAAGGAAGAATTGAGCAATCTGAATTATCCTTTCCTTAGCCAAACCATGGTCGATCGTTTTAACCACGGCTCAGGATTAACCTTCTTCCTGTGTAATCAGCTGTGTAAGAAGCTCGGTGGTCAGTTAGAGATCCGCAGTAAGATAGACATCGGCACGCGTTACACGGTGCGCATCAAGCAAACGCTGGAAGAGAAAGAAGTGCAGGCAGCGCATGAGAAGCTGCTCGATGAGGTGACGCTGCTGTTGGATATCACTTCAGAAGAGGTGCGCGGCATTGTCACTCGCGCCATGAATGCCTACGGCGCGGTATGTATCGTTGCCGATGAGCGTCAGGTGACGCGCGAATACGATGTTTTACTGACCGATAACCCGCAAAACAGCGACCAATACACGCTGTTGCTGACCAGCGATGAAGCCGGTTTTCAGCAACTCGAAAAGCATTACATTCGCGTCAATTACAACATCAGCAGTGCGCTGATCGACGCAACCTTACTGTTGATTGAACAGCAATTTGCTGATCCTGATGACAGTGTTTCATCCGAAGAAACCGGAGAAGACTCTCTCGAGTTTTATGAAAAGCAGTTGAAATCAAGTGATTACTATCAGCTGTTTGTCGAGACAGTACCGGAAGATCTTGAGAAACTGTATAATGAAAATCAACGCCGTGATTTTACATCACTTTCCCAGACCGCCCATCGCCTTAAAGGGGTATTCGCCATGTTGAACCTAACCCCAGGCAAGCACTTGTGTGAAACGTTAGAGCAACATATCGTCGCTGGCGACGTATTGATGATCACCGATAACATTAATCACATTGATTCTTTTGTCTCCAGACTGCTGCAGCAAGGTAGCTAATCACATGAATAATATGAACGTAATTATTGCTGATGACCATCCTATTGTCCTGTTTGGGATTCGTAAGTCACTCGAACAAATTGAATGGGTAAACGTTGTAGGTGAGTTCGAAGATTCTACTGCGCTTATCAATAGCCTGAGCAAACTGGATGCTCATGTTCTGATCACTGACTTGTCGATGCCGGGTGATAAATACGGTGACGGTATTACGCTGATCAAATACATCAAGCGTCACTATCCAGATCTGTCGATCATCGTGCTGACCATGAACAATAACCCAGCCATTTTGAGCTCGGTGTTGGATCTGGATATCGAAGGCATTGTGCTCAAGCAAGGTGCACCGACTGACCTACCAAAAGCCTTGGCAGCTCTGCAGAAAGGCAAGAAATTCACGCCGGACAGCGTGGCGAAACTGTTGGAAAAAATCAGCGCTAACGGTTACGGCGACAAGCGCCTGTCTCCGAAAGAGAGCGAAGTGCTGCGTCTGTTTGCAGAAGGTTTCCTGGTGACTGAAATCGCTAAGAAACTTAACCGCAGCATCAAAACTATCAGTAGCCAGAAAAAATCGGCCATGCTGAAACTGGGCGTTGAGAACGATATCGCCCTGCTGAACTACCTCTCTTCGGTCAGTTCACAGCCTGTTGATAGAGGCTAATTCGAACGGTTATTGCGTTTCGATCCTACATAACATGCAAAAGGCACCTTTTTAGGTGCCTTTTTTATTGCCGCCGCGTCAGGATTTAGGAGGTCGAACTTGCTTTGCTTTCGCGCGTTCGCCTGACCGATTTACTGTAATGCGCCAGCGTATCGCGCAGCGTTTCAAGCGTAACCGGTTTGGATAAACAGTTATCCATTCCCGCTTCGAGACAGCGCTGACGCTGCTCCGCCAAGGCGTTCGCGGTCACGCCAATCACCGGTAAGCGATACCCCAGTTCACGCAGTTTTTGCGTCAAACCGTAGCCATCCAAACGTGGCATGTTGACGTCACTCAGCACAATGTCGATCTCGTGGGCTTTCATGGCGTCCAGCGCATCCAACCCGTCGTTGGCCGTGACGACCTGATACCCCATCGAACTCAGCTGATCGGCCAGTAAGCGACGGTTGATAGGATGATCATCCACCACCAGCAAGTTGATATCGCTGTTGTCCTGCGACGCCGCGACGCCCAGCGCGGGTTGCGAAAGCCCGTTCTCGTCCGCCGGATCCACCAAATGATAGATGCGGTTGAGCAAGGCGGTCACTTCCAGTGGCGTTGAGGTACTGTGAACCCAATAACCCGGCCGGGTTTCTATCGGGAGTCCAATATGGTCGATGGAGAACTCAATTTGCGCCGCCAGTTCGCCTTTATGAATCAGCGAGGTATCCGTGATCAAGACGTCGTCTGGCTGGCTGATATCGTCTGCGTCCCAGCGCTGCACATTGGCACCCTGATGACGTAAGAGCTGCATCAGATAACTTTCCAGATGCGCATTGCGGATCTCCAGCCACAGCGTTTTTCCCTGCCAGAGTTCTAACGGGGTCTCAGACGGGAACGTCGCGCCATACAGCGGAATACGCACGGTAAACTGGCTACCAAGCCCCGGCGCAGAGTCTACCGAGATATCGCCATCCATTAAGTTGATCAGTTTTTCACAGATGGCCAACCCCAGACCGGTTCCCTGGAAGTGACGCTGCACGCCAGTACCGACCTGGAAGAAGGGGTCAAACAGGCGAGTAATTTCACGCTCAGGAATGCCGCAGCCGGTGTCACGGATTTGGAATTCCATGTAATTTCCACAGGTACGCGCATGGAGAACAATACAGCCGGTATCGGTGAATTTAATCGCATTGTTGAGAATGTTCGACAACACCTGTTGCAGACGAACCGGATCCCCCTCGAAGGCAGTCGGCACGTTGTGCTCAATAAAGCAGTAAAGACCCACATGCTTTTTGACCACCAGCGGCAAATAGTTCGCCGCAATATGGGTGATCACTTCACGGCATGAAAACTCCTGCGGCTCGATTTTCAACTGCTCAGATTCAATCTTAGAGAAGTCGAGAATGTCGCTGATGATTTTCAGCAACAGCGCGGAGGAGTTGTTCATGGCGGTCACCAGACGATCCACGCCCTGTGGCAGCCCTTGGGTTTGCAACAGGTCGAGGTTACCGATAATACCGTACAGCGGCGTGCGCAATTCATGGCTAACGGTGGCCAGGAACATGGATTTCGACTGGCTGGCCTGCTCGGCGGCGTTCGCCATTTCATGCAGCGACTCTTCCATTTTGACGCGAGAACTGACGTCAATCAGGACGCAAATCGCCACATCTTCATTGCGATAGCGCGAATGAACAAAGCTCAGCTGGATATTGTTATTGTCTTTGGTGATCACATCGACAAAGTTAACTTGCTGGTCGCAGATAATCCGCGTGATGCGCTGTCGATCCTCGGCGGTGAGCATGTTGATGTAGTTATGCGCTAACTCGTTACTCAGAATATTGACGCCATCGCTGATGCGTAAAATCGAAATACCAACCGGTGCCGAGGCCACAATCTTATGGTTAAACTGCTCATGCTCTTCCAGACGCAGAGCATTTTGTTCCGCCGGTGAGAAAATCTTCCGTTCAAACACCCAGGCTAAAATAAACAGCAGTAGTGCCGAGAAAATATTCAGCAGGACGGCGTTAAAAATAAGAATTTTAAAACGTTCGATCACCGTATTAAACGGCAACGAATAGACCACGCTGAGGCTGGAAGGCGCGAGTGCTTTCTTATACACCAGATCGTTATAGCCATTCATGTAACCGAAATAGGTCGTCTCTTGCGGGAAACTGCCCAGTGGCGATGCCGAGCGTGCGCCTTCAGATAAACGCAGTAATGGCTCGTTATCGGCATCCAGTATAGTCACGCCGGTGTGCATCGAGGATGGGGTAACCATGTCCTCCTGACGCAACGTCTGCTCAATACCCATTAAGGCTTCGAGCTTGTTACCGACATAAATCGGCGTCAGCACGTACAGATAACCCACTTCTTTATTAGAACTTGGCGACACCCAGTACAAACTGTTCTCTTTATCCTGATTTTTACCATTACGGTATTTCAGAATTTTCTCATGCAATGATTTGAGGACGGTGCTGTTTTCACGCTCAATGGGCTCGCTGCTCAGTCCAAAATCCACCATACACAAGCTTTCGCCGCCGATGAAAAACACCCGGTTTAGGTCATAGGAATCGGAAAAGTTATCTTTCCAATAATGGATCATATTGCCGAGTGAATTGAGTGAATTTCGGTAGCTGCCGCTCAGCTGAGAGCAGTCGGATTCCGAATAGAGCGGATGGTAAGTGGGGACAATGTTTTTACTGCTGATGACGCCATTAATGATGTCGAGGCCATTCATCGAATCATTCAGGCGCTTCTCAGCCATGTATTTGATATCCCGCATTATATCGGCGGAATTCTTAATGTAGTTTTGTGCAAGATCGTAATTGAGGTTGTCCTCATCACGGATCTCTGACTCTTTGTTATGGAAGATATTCAGGACGTAAAACGTCGTTAGCAATGCGCCAAGTGACCACAACATAAATGCCAATACCCGAAACAGGTAACGGGAAATTTTTAATGTTGTTCTAAAGGAAGTGAGATATTTCAAAGGGCTACCATCGACATTGCAGCATCACCACGGCGGAAAACGACAATCAGAATACACTATTGTCGCCAAGACTAAAAAGCCAGCCGAATAAACAAAGGGCACATCCTAATCATTAGGATGTGCCCTCTTTGAACGGCATCAGTGCGACTGAGGCTTACTCTTTATCGGATTCTTCTTCGTCAGAATCCACATCATCATCGACCGCTTCGTCGTCTGATTCTGTTTCATCCGGCAATTCAGCTTCCTGAGCGGCTTCCAATTCACCTTCAACTGTTGCCACACCGTCGAGTTCTTCGTCTTCAACCGGCTCTGCAACACGTTGCAGACCGACGACATTCTCGTCTTCAGCCGTACGGATAAGCGTCACACCTTGAGTGTTACGGCCTACGGTACTGACTTCAGAAACGCGAGTACGCACCAGCGTACCGGCATCGGTGATCATCATAATCTGATCGGCTTCATCCACCTGAATCGCGCCAATCACCGGACCGTTACGCTCACTCACTTTGATGGAGATAACGCCCTGCGTTGCACGAGATTTGGTTGGGTATTCGGAAGATTCAGTACGCTTACCGAAGCCGTTTTGCGTCACGGTCAGAATACAGCCATCACCGCGTGGGATGATAAGCGATACCACCGAGTCGCCCTGGCCCAGACGAATACCGCGAACACCGGTCGCCGTACGGCCCAT
>Ga0209847_1000501_pt1 | contig 15924 bp, 15 predicted proteins | sample OrgsoiDNA_201060_FD_185808 | JGI IMG/M metagenome (GOLD analysis project Ga0209847, IMG submission 185808) | Permafrost soil microbial communities from the Arctic, to analyse light accelerated degradation of dissolved organic matter (DOM) -... | ecosystem: Environmental > Terrestrial > Soil >... | reverse complement strand
GCAAAGCTCGAGAAGCGGCTGTCGCGAGGACTCACCTTTACGGCGTCCTATACTTTCTCGAAGTTGCTCGACGACGCTTCGAGTGTCTTCTCGCAAACCGTCTTCACCGGTCCCGTACTGAACACCACCGGGGCTGCGGACGCGTACAACCGGCACCTGGAGAAGGATGTTTCGAGCGGCGATATTCCGCGGACATTTGCGGTGGGCTGGGTTTACGACATCCCGCGCATTTGGAAACTCAAGGGATGGCAGATCGCGGGACTGGTGCGTGTGCAAGCGGGCGACGCCGTCCCGGTGACGCAGGCGACCAACAACAATTCGAGCCTGGGCTTCGCGGTGCAGCGGCCCAACCGGATCGGCGATCCGAACGAGTTCGACAGCCGCAGCGTCGCGAAATACTTCAATACCGCGGACTTCACGCTCGCGCCGCAGTTTGCGATCGGCAACAGTTCGCGCAACCCGGTTCGCGGACCGGGGCTTCAGAATGCGGACGTGATGATCGGCAAGACGTTTCGCATTACGGAGCGCGTGAACCTGGAATTCCGCGCGGAAGCTTTCAATGTGTCGAATACGCCTCCGCTGAACGATCCCAACGGAAGCTTTGGGTCGGCGGCATTCGGTACGATTACCAGCGCCGGTAATCCGCGCGACTTCGAGTTTGTGTGCAAGGTGCGGTTCTAATCCGGACGCTACAATGTAGCCATCGTGAAGACACGCGTCAAGAATCGGCTGGCTCAGATACGAAAGAGCAGAGGCGTGGGCGCCTCGGACCTGTCCCGCCGCGTGCAGGTGAGCCGCCAGACGATTTACGCGATCGAAGCCGGGACGTACGTTCCGAACACCGAAGTTGCGTTGAACATTGCGCGCGAGTTGGAGGTGACGGTCGACGAATTATTCTCGCTCCAGGCGGGTTCCCAGAAGGCGCCTGAGTCTCTCGCGGCCGAGGTGCTAAGCGCCGGTCCCGTGGCGAAGGGGCAGCCCGTGCGCATCTGCCAGATCGGATCGCGCTGGGTGAGCGTTCCGGTCAGCGCCTCTCCCTACTACATGCCGGAAGCCGATGGCATCGTCAAGCGAGCCGGACGAACGAATAGCCGTGCGGACCTGGTTGTGTTTGCGAAGGAAGAAGCGGCGCAGAAGCGGCTCGTGTTAGCCGGGTGCGACCCGGCCACCGGTCTGCTTTCACGCATGGTGGAAAAGATCAGCGGCGTGGAAATCGTTTCCGCCGCGGCCTCAAGCAAGCTCGCGCTCACCTGGCTGAGTGAAGGCAAGGTGCACATCGCAGGTTCGCATCTTGAAGATCCGAAAACCGGAGAATTCAATCTGCCTTTTATCCGCAAACAGTTTCCGGACGAAGATTTCAGCGTGGTCACGTTCGCGCAGTGGGAGGAAGGATTGGTCGTCGCGTCCGGAAATCCGAAGGGTTTGCGTAAGATTGAGGACCTGGCCCGGAAGAGCGTCAGGTTTGTGAATCGGGAGCCGGGCTCGGGAAGCCGTGCGCTGTTAGATAAACTTCTGGAGAAGACCGGGGTGGAGGCGCAGAAGATCCAGGGGTATGATCGGATCGCGTATGGTCACCTGGCGGCTGCTTATTGCGTGGTTGCCGGTGACGCCGACGCGTGCCTGGCGACTCGCTCCGCCGCTCAGACCTTCGGCCTGGATTTCATTCCACTGCACAGCGAGCGCTACGATCTGGTAATGCGCAAGCGGACCGCGGACCTTCCGGCGGTCAAGGCGTTCCTCGACGTCCTGCAGCGAGCCACACTGCGGCGCAAGTTGGAAGTTCTGGCCGGCTATGACACTTCACAGACGGGGACAATCGTTGCGTAGGGTAGGCCTCCGGGCCTGCCTGGCGTGCAGAGCGCGCCTTCGGCGCGATGGCAGGCCTGGAGGCCTACCCTACTCAGCCGCCGAATCCGGTACCAAGCTAGTCCTTTTGGAGCATGACCTCCGTCGATTTGATAACGACGGTGACCGTGTCTCCCTTCTTAAGGCCAAGCTCTTCCGCGCTACGCCGCGTGATCACGCTTTCGATCCGGCCCTTTCCGATTTTGACGACGACATGGGCCATGATGTCGCCGAGCGTCACTTCCACAACTTTACCTTCGAGCCGGTTTCGCGCTGATATGGGCACGACCTAAGGATGGCACAATCGCTCCGTTCAAGACGCCGGCGCCATTTCGCCAACTGTTCGCCAATGGGCCGATTGACAATCGGCCGCCGGTTGCCAACCGGCCCCACACCGGGCCGCAGGCCCATGATTGGCTCTCAAGGGCTGCTAGACTCAAATTATGCGCATCCTTCTTTTCAGCGGCAAAGGAGGCGTCGGAAAAACCAGTCTTGCCGCCGCTACCGGACTGGAACTGTCCCGTCTGGGCTATCGCACGCTGGTAATGAGCGTGGATCCGGCTCACAGCCTGGCCGATTCCTTCGATCTTGAAACCAACCTCTTTCACGGAAAAACCGGCGACCCCTACCCTATCACCGAGCGCCTCGCCATCCACGAGGTCAACATCCAGAAAGAAATCAAGCGCCACTGGCGGGAGATATCCGCCTACGTAATTTCGGTACTGCGGACCACCGGCATCAGCGACGTGGAAGCCGAGGAACTGGCCATTCTGCCGGGGATGGAGGAACTCAGCGCCATGATGTACGTCAATCAATTCCGGCGCGAGAACCGTTACGACGTCATCGTGCTCGATTGCGCCCCGACCGCCGAATCCATGCGCTTCGTCAGCATGCCGACCACGATCGAGTGGTACATGAAGCACATCTTTCCTTTCCAGCGCGGGCTGCTGAAAGCCGTGCGGCCCCTGGCCAACCGCGTCTCGCCGGTCGAATTGCCCCCGGACACATATTTCGCCAACATCCAGGATCTTTTCGGCCGGCTGGATGGCATCGGCGAACTTCTGGAGGACCCGGCAATCACCAGCGTGCGCCTGGTCACCAACCCGGAACGCATGGTGCTCCGCGAGACGCAGCGCGCCTTTGTGTATTTCTCCCTGCACGGGCTGTCGGTGGATGCCGTGATTGTGAATCGCGTGCTGCCGGCCGAAGTGACGGATGCCTTCTTCCAGGAATGGCATTCTTCGCAGACCCGCATCCTGGAGGAGATTGAAGCCTACTTCGCGCCCGTCACGGTGAAAAGGGTACCGCTGTTTACGCACGAGGTGCTGGGCCGGGAGCGCCTGGAAGATCTGGCGAGGTCGCTCTATAGCGGACAGGAAGATCCCGCCGCGGTCACGCGCACGGAGGCGCCGTTTCAATTCGTAAAAACCGACGGCCGCTACGAGGTCCGCCTGCAGTTGCCGTTCGCGGTGAAGGGCGAGATCGGGCTGTTCAAGAAGGGCGATGAACTGGTGGTTGAGGTGGGAACGCTGCGGCGCCATATCGGCCTGCCGACATCCATGGCCAGCCTTTCACCCGGCCGCGCGAAGTTGGAGAACAGGATTTTGACCGTCGAAATGAAGGAGTCTTCAAATGCCTGAAATGGAAGCCGAGAAAACGTCTGCCGCCGGAAGCCACACCCGCACGCCAGGTTGCTTCATCTGCGAAACCGCATTGCCGCTGCTCGAAAAGTGCTGGACCGAAGCCACGCGCGATCACTTTCGCAATTCGCGCGTGGAATTCCTGAAGGGCCTGCGCAGCCTGATTGACGACCGCATCGCGCACCTTTCGAGCGACCAGCAATCCAAAGGCACACACGTCACGGTCGAGTAGTTGATGTACCGGCGACCCCGCTTTGCGCGTAAGCGTTGACACCACTTGTCCGCTCCGATAGAGTGAACGATCAACCCCTGCCATGAGCGCTAACAAGAAGAGCATTTTCACGGGAGACGACGGGAAGAGCCTGCTATTCACGTTCCTTCTGGTGAGCTCGTTGTTTCTTCTTTGGGGATTCTGCAACGGGATGATCGACGTGATGGACAAGCACTTTCAGGAGGAGCTGGGCCTGACCAAATCGCAATCCGCCTGGGTGCAGTTCGCGCACTATCTCGGCTACTTCCTGATGTCGCTGCCCGCGGGTTGGCTGGCGGTCAAGCTCGGATACAAAGGCGGAATCATCGCCGGTCTGCTGATCGTCGCGCTGGGCGGATTCTGGTTTATCCCGGCCACCCATATCAATGCGCTGGTGCATGAAGGACGCGTGTCGTCCACCACCGCTTTTGTCGCCTTCCTCGCCGGCGTTTGCATCATCGCCACCGGCCTCACGTTTCTCGAAACCATCGCCAATCCTTACACGACGGTGCTGGGCGATCAGCGCTATGCGGCAACGCGCATCAATCTGGCCCAATCCTGCAACGGCATCGGCTGGATTTTTGGTCCGATCGTGGGCAGCATGTATTTTTATTCCAAGGACACACTGGGCCACAGCACGGGCAGCCAGACGCTCTACATTCCTTATGTGGGCGTCGCCATCGTGGTTATCGTTCTGGCCGTGATTTTCTACTTTGCCAACGTGCCCGACATCAAAGCTGAGGACGACTATCACCTGGACGATTCCAAGCCGGTTGCGGCGCGCTCCATCTGGGCGCACCCGCATTTCGTGCTGGCTGTGGCAGCCCAATTTTTCTACGTTGCCGCCCAAGCCGGCATCTTCAGCTTCTTCATCAACTACATGACCGCCGAAGTCCCCGCTATTCCCGCGCGGTGGAATTCAGCCATGATCAACCTGGCCGGCAGCTCCGGCTTCCTGCACGGCTGGCTCCTGGGGTGGTTCGAAACCGGCAGAGACGGCGTCCTTTCCCTCAGCAACAAAGGCGCTTCCAATCTGGCGTCCCTGGGCTTCGTGTGCTTCCTGGCGGGCCGTTTCAGCGGCGCTGTTTTGCTGAGGAAATTCGCCGCGCACAAAATGCTCGGTCTCTATGCCGTGCTGAATGTGGCCGCCACTTTCCTGATCTTCTGCAAGCTGGGATGGCTGTCCGTGGTTTGCGTGTTCCTGAGCTTCTTTTTTATGTCTATCATGTTCCCGACCATTTTCGCCCTGGGGATTTTCGGCCTCGGCGCACGGGCGAAGAAGGCGTCGGCCTTCATCGTGATGGCCATCATGGGCGGGGCGATTTTACCCAAACTCATGGGTTACGTCGCCGACCAATACGACATGTCCCGAGGCTTCATCGTACCGATGTTCTGCTTCGCCCTGGTGGCCTTATACGGCTTCAACTGGCCCAGGTTCAGCAAGGCGGAGTCATTGCACGGAGTGAGGGCCTCCGCCGGGCATTAGCGGAATGCCTGCGCTTGGCATTTTGTTGACTGTGGTTGACAGACGCAGCAACACAACAATATAGTTGTCTTAGTGATTCCCGTCTTTGATTCCCGCGGTAACCTCCCGCCAGGGATTCACCGCGCCGCCTGGAGACAGATCGTAACCCGGCTCGGATTTACCGCCCGGCGGAAAATGTTGCTCATCGGGCTGCGGGAAGCGCTGGTGGCCTTGAAGGCGGCGGGGTGTCGTTTGGTATACCTGGACGGCAGTTTTGTTACCAGCAAACCCCAGCCGGAAGATTTCGATGCTTGCTGGGGAGTCTCTGGCGTCGAGGTCGAGAAACTGGACCCGGTCTTCCTGGACTTCTCGGATTCCCGGGCTCGGCAGAAAAACAGGTTCCTCGGTGAGTTCTTTCCAGCGGAACTTCCTGAAGGCGCAACGGGAAAGACGTTCGTGGAGTTCTTCCAGACTGACAAGGAAACGGGCAACGCTAAAGGTATTTTGGCAATTGATCTCAGGAGGTGGCGGCCATGATCAAGAATGAACGGCAATTTCGCATCACCAAGGCGCAGGCCGAAAAATTCGAGCGCACCATCGGCGGGCTGATGGCGAATCCCGCTCGGAATCTGCATCCGGCCCTTCGAAAGGCCGAATTTGAGGGGCTGAAGAGCCAGCTCGAAGACCTGAAACGAGAGCTTCAGGAGTACCAATCGCTGCGCTCCGGCAAACGCCGGATGATCGCGCTCGATTCCATCGAGGATCTGCCCAAGACGCTGATCCAGGCCCGTATCGCGGCCGGACTGAGCCAGGAAGAACTCGCCCGAAAGCTTGGGCTGAAGCCGCAGCAGGTTCAGCGGTATGAGGCCACGAATTACCAATCGGCGAGTTTGCAGCGGGTGAACCAAATTGTGCGCGTACTTGGCGTCAGGCTGCGCCATCGAGCCGAGTTGCGGCTGGTGTCTTAGGGGTCGGGCTTTGGACTTGGCGGTCGAAGACTTTTTGCTCCTCCGCGTCGGCCTCGGGTTTAAATGATATAATGAGAAAAAGATCCTTTAATCGTTAGGACCAAATTAGGAGTGGAAATGCGCACAATGCACGTGATTCGGGTGTTAGCAATCGGGTTTGTTGTGTCTATGATGGCGCTGGCCGTGCCGCTGGGAGAGATCCAGAAAATTTTCGTAGGAACAATCGGCGGCACTGATGGCGACAGGTTCCGTCTGCTTCTATCAATTGAACTAGTCAAACACGGGTTCGCTGTCGTGGATAAGGAAATTGAAGCCGATGGTGTTCTGGCTGGGGCTGTGACGACGTTTATGGTGCCGGCCCCCCACGCCAACGCAACCATGATGTTGAAGAACGCGTCGGGCGTTGTGCTCTGGCAGGCTGATATTGCTCCGACTACAAACTTCAGCATTCGCGACCCGCTGCATTCTCGGGCCATTGATGTGGCAGAGCGAATACAAAAAGCGTGCAAGAAGGCAAGGATTCAGAAGTGACGCTCTAAAGTGGCGATACAGTCTTTGGCGAGTATTGACATTCGTCTCTGAGTCCGCACAGATAGCACTTCGGTTTGTTGTCGAGGCAGATACCTTGCGACAAACCCTCCGGGTCCTGCCCTTTCACCTGTCCATATGTGACGAAAACCAAATCCACGTAGCGAATCGCGTGGCCGGTTGCATCGGCAATTCGTTCGCCCACCTCAACTATCTGCCAGAGTTGATCCTCAGAGAATTTAGTCGGGTTTGGGTGAAGTATCGGTTCAGGCAGCCCATTGACAAGGCCCAGCCGCGAAAAGATTCGAGAAACGACTCGATCCGGTTTCAGGAGCGGGTAGCCAATCTCCATGAGGTAGTGAAACGAGGTTATCTTGCCCATGAATTTGAATTCCTTGATGGCCTTCCATCGACTCTTATCACTGGCGAAGGAACCCAGGTATTCAACAAAAGAACGTTTGGAACAGATTTCGACGAATTTCTTGGCATTGTGAATGCACGCCTCGATCTTGCGCCGGTTTCTGATCATCGAGGTGTCATTCATGATCGCGGCGATCTCGGAAGCACCATAACCAGCAGCGACAGTATAGCTTGGGAAATGTTTATCAATCGCGTCCAGCGCCTTGGTGACGGTGGCTGCTTTCATTCCCGCGTAAAAAACCACGTGAACCATTTGCCGGAAGTACTTGTCGTTGTCGGCGTTCCTAAAATCTTCGGTTGCTCTTCTTGCTACCACTCGAAGTCCATCACCCATTGGTACGGCTCTCTCGTGCTGATCGCCTTCCCGAATGAGCGTGCCTTCAAGCGTGTCAAAGATGGCCTTCAGTACTGAAGGGTCGTGGTTCATTGGTTGCTCTCCCTTGCGCCCGTACCGATCCGGTAGATTTCAGGCTTGGCGGAAGTCGCCGGATCTAACGGTAGTCGAGCGTAGTATACCTGATGGAGGGCCTCGACCATTTTTGTCCTCGGGATTTTCGGCCGAGGTTTCATCGTGCCGATGTTCTGCTTCGGGCTGGTGGCCTTATACGGCTTCAACTGGCCCAGGTTCAGCAAGGCGGAGTCGTTGCACGGAGTGAGGGCCTCCGCCGGGCACTAGCCCTGTTACCGTCCAGGATCGCGGCGGGAACTGTGCCAGAAATGGAGAATCTCTACACAATTCGGAGTTTCCGTAACGCGGTAATAGATGAGAATGGGTGTATGCACCAACTGCCGCAAATCCGTGCCGGCGACCGGGCTCCCGATATAAGGGAAGCTTTTCAGAAGATCGACATGATTGAGAATGGCGTTGCCGAAACGTTCCGTCATGTCGGGGAAGTTGGCCCAGGAATAGGAAAGGATTTCCTCAAAATCGCTTAGCGCGGCTTCTGTGATTCGAATTTGGAAATCCACTTGGGAATCATCTTCCGGGCTTCGTCGATGGACACGGTACGGCCTTCGTCGGCGTCCTTGATGCCGCGATCAATCGCAGCCAAGGTTTCCGCATCCACTTCGACTGGTTCGGTGACCGGCACTTGCAACTTCAAGTCAACCATACCTCTACAGTAGCCCGGAAGTGCGGCTCTTGCAATCCGGAGTGGAGTGCAGCACTCCACCACCGCCCCCGCTGACCCCCAATTTCTGAGAGAATCGTCTCTCCACCTGTAAGTTTTTCATAAATGCCTCGCATGAATACCGTACTCATCGCCGAGCTGGTCAAACTCCGCTACCAACTGTTGTGGGCCAAGACGCGCTCGCGCAACGGACGCATCGCCATCTTTCTGGCCGGTTACATCCTGCTGGTTATGCTGATCGCCCTGCTGACCAGCGGCGGTTTCGGCGCCGCCATGATCGCGGTGCGCAGCGGCAAGGCCGAGATGGTCGCGCGGGTGGCGCTCTTCGCACTTTTTGTGCAGGCCCTGATCGCCACCACGATTCTGGGCTTCGGCATGAACGCTATTTTCTCCGAAACCGAACTTCGCCGCTATCCTCTGAAGTCGTCCGAGCGGCGCATCGCCCGCCACGCGATCGGCATCGCCGATCCCTTCTGGTTCCTGTTCCTCGCCCTCGAATTGGGCCTCGCCGTGGGCTTCTACGTCAACGGAGTGGGTTCCTTCTGGCTGGGATTGATCGCCACCCTCGCGCTCTTCGTCTGCAATTACCTGGCTGCCCGCGTCCTGGCCCTCATGGTCGACCGCGTGATGCAGCGCAAGTCCGGTTCGTTCATTCTGATTGCCGTAATTTTTACCGTTTCCATGGGACCGTCCCTGCTGCTGCCGGTGCTCAAGAAGAACCCGGCGATCGTGTCCGCCTCGCTCGCCGCGCTCCGGTACACGCCGCCCTTCGGCGCAGCCGCCGCCATGGTCCGGACCGATGCCGGAGCGCTGCTGGGTCTGGGAAGCGTCTTCTGCTGGGTGCTGGGTCTGGCCGCGGCGCTGGTTGCCTTGGAACGCCGTCCGCCGCGCCAGCGGGTTCAGGCGGAAACCACTACCATGAACTGGGATGGCCCCATGGACCGCGTGGCCGCGCTGTTCGGGCCGGAAGATGCGCCCCTGGTGGCCCATTGGCTGCGCTTCTACGCGCGCAACAACCGCTTCCGCATTCTCTACATGCTCAGCCTGCCGCTGATGGCCTTCCTCACCTTCAACACTTCCCGGAGACTGGGCCCCAACGGACTCTTCGCGGTCGCCCTCGGCACCTTCGCCTGCGTCTGTTTTCTGGGCACCTCGCGCATTGCCGTCAACCTGTTCGGCTACGTGGGCGGCGCTTTCCGGCGTTATTTTCTGCTGCCCACGGACCCGGCCGCCGCTCTGCGCACCGGCAGCTACGCATCGCTGATGTTGGGCGGCAGTATGCTGCCCATTGCCCTGCTGGCCTGGTCGATCTTCGCGCCCTACGCGTTCGACCCGCGTATGTTGTTCATGCTGGCGGGCACCGGCCTCACCGGGTTGTTCGTCTTCCACGCGCTGGGATTGTGGGTCACCCTGTATAACCCGCGCCGCGGAAACTACTCGAGCAGTTTCGGCAACGATCTTTCACTGGGCGGCAATATCGTGCTCCTCGGCGGCATGGTTACCTGCCTCGCGCTGCCCCAGGTGCTGGTGCTTATGATGCCGGCCGCGGTGTCGCCGGACAACTGGTGGAGCGTCATTCCGCTGGCGCTGGCCAGCATCGGATTCTACGTGGTATCACTCAAGCACGCAGGCCGAATGTTCGTGGGCCGGCGCGAAAAACTGCTGGCGGTTGTCGAAGGAAAAGCGTAGAAGGAAGAGGCTGATGGAAATGGACGCGATACGGCTGACCAACATGGTGAAAAAGTACGGCCCCACGGTGGCCGTCGAAGACCTCTCGCTCACGGTGCGTGCCGGCACTATGTTCGGTTTCCTGGGTCCGAACGGTTCGGGAAAAAGCACGACCATCGGCTGCATGACGGGGTTGCTCGACCCCACGTCGGGCGAGATCGAACTGCTGGGCCAGCGCTTCACCGCGGAGAATGCCGCCATCAAGCGCCGCATCGGCGTGATGCCCGAAACCCTTGGCCTGTTCGAGCCTCTCTACGCCCATGAGTTCCTGGCTTTTGTGGCCCGCATGTTCGGCCTGGATGAAATCACCACGCGCAAGCGTGTGACGGAACTGCTGGCGGCATTGGAACTCACCGACGCGGGGAAGACCCTCTCGGAATACAGCACCGGCATGCGCAAGCGCGTGGCCTTCGCCGCCGCCGTGATTCATTCTCCGGAGGTGCTGTTCCTGGACGAACCTTTCGAGAGCATCGATCCGGCCGGCGTATCGCTCATGAAGCAGTGGCTCCGCCGTTTCACCGAACAGGGACGGACCGTCTTCATCACCAGCCATGTGCTCGAAACCGTGGAACGCGTGTGCCAGGAAGTCGCCATCATCACCAAGCCCGGCAAACTGGTGTGGCAGGGCGACATCACGGCCTTCGCCAACGAGGGCGCCGTCAGTTGCGGCGGACAGCAGTTCCGCGCGCTCGAACCGCTCTTCCTGCACCTCACCGGCGAGCGCTACGCCGATCTAAACTGGCTTTGATGACACTTTATCTTAAACCCACTTGAACTTCATGCCGCAAAGCGAAGAGTTTGCTTCGCGAAAAGGGCGTCGCATTTGAAGAGGTTGACCTGAATAAAGGCTTGTCGGTGGCCCAACTCGACAGCCTGATCGGATCTCGCGACTACCGCGATTTCCTGAATTCCAGAAACGAACTCTACCGCGAGCGAGGGATGAAGGAGAACCCGCCGCCGCGCGCCGAGGCCCTCAAGCTGATGTCGGAAAATCCCAACCTGATCAAGCGGCCGATTCTGGTCGGCGAAAAGGAGATTGTGCTGGGCTTTGACGAGGCGCGTTTCGCGAAGCTGCGCTAGTTGAATTCTACGCAGAGCCGCGACCCCGGTTAGGGTCGCGGCTCCGATTCTTCGCTTAGAAGTGGATGCGCAGTCCAAATTCAATCGACCGGTTCTGCGCGCCGTTGGGAGTCGTGAACTGATTGGTCACGACGCCAAACGTGCTCGGCGTATCGATATTGGTGGTCGGATCGGCCGGCACGAAGTGGTTGAGAACGTTCACAAACTGGAACGTCAGTGTAGCGCCGATCCGCTCCGTGGCTTTGAAGTCCTTCGAGACCGTCGCGTCCAGATTCCAGAACGGGAAGCCGCGAATCACACCGGCGCCGCCCGAGTTTGTATCTTCGCCCAAAATCGGCCGGCGAAATTCGTTGTAGACCGCTTGCGGGTTGGCGAACAAATTGACTCCCGAGCCCTTGGCCGCTGGGTTGCCCGCCGCGCCAGCCGAGCCGCTGGAAGTGACGTTGTAGTTAACCGAATTTCCGCCGGTGAACACTCCGTTGCCGGCCGCTTCTTCGTAGTTCGAGGACTGGCCGGAGTAGATCTCTCCGAACGCCTGAGCGTTGCCGCCCACCGACACGCGCTGCGGCAGACCGGTGCGGGCCGTGAACAACGGCGCCACCGTCCATCCGCCAAGGATATGGCCGAGGATGCCCTTCTGGCTCCTCATGAACGGCGACTGATAGAGCATCAGTAAGCTGTAGGTAAACTTCACGTCAAACGGCTGCACGCCGTAGGTGCCGAAGTTTTTGAAGTCATACGGATTCGGCACCGTTATGGAACTGCTGGCCTGCACCACGCTGCCGGTACCCATCGCGCGGCCCCAGGTGAAGTTGGACCGGGCCGTCAATCCGTGCCAGTCCTTCGCCGTCACCGCCAGGAACGCGGCGTTGTAACTGCCGTGCCCGAGCGAGTTAATGAAATCGAACGCGCCGGTGAGCGACTGTCCCGCACCCGGAGCGGCTTGCAAGGTCCGGCCCAACGTCCAGCCATTGGCCTTGTTCAGGTCGATCCAGGTCTGATAGGCCTGAGTTGTAGAGATATTCTTTTGCTCGTTTTTGCTGGCCACTACCGCCGCCGTACAATTGGCAAAACCGGTGCAATAGGGCGAATTCGGTCCGCCCAACGCAGCCTCAAAGAAAGGCTGCGCGGTCACGGCCGCGGCGTTCGGCGTGCAGGTCGGACCGGCGCCGGCGCACATCTGGTTGTAAACGGCAGCCCACGCCTGGGCGAAGCTCTGTCCGCCGAGAGTGGTCATCCAGGGCACCGCATCCAGATTGATTTCCTGAAACTCATTGGAGATCTTGCGCCCGATGTAGCCCGCTTCGATCACCATCTTGTTCGTTATCGAACGCTGGATGGTGATGTTGACCTCATCGGAATGGTTCGGCTTCAGCTTCGGATCGAGTTGCGAACCATCCGCCGCCGCCGAGCTGAGCACTCCGTTTTGAACCGTGCCGGGGTAGAACGGCTGGGGCAGAGTTTGACCCGCGGCCGGCACCGGCGCCGAGTTGCCGTCCACGCCGATGCGGAATGCCGTAGTCGGATTCGCGCCCCCCGGTCCCGCGCACTGGCCGGAGATGGTGACGCCGACGCAGGACACCGCCTGCAGCAAACCCGGGCCCAGAAGCGGAACCAGCAGCAGGTCCACTCCGTTGAGCCGCCCGTAAACCCGGCCGTAGCCGCCGCGGATCACAGTCTGGCCGTGACCGATCAGTGCGCCCAGAATCCCGCTGTCGGCGCTCGGGCTCCATGCCAGCGAAGCACGCGGGCTGAAGCCTCCATAGAAGGGATTGAACGGGTACTTGTTGGCGCCGCCGTTGATGTTCCGCTGGGTCGCAAAACCGATCGTCGGATTGTAAACCTGTCCATTCAAAGCCGCGCTCTGCTTGTTGAGCATGTAGCTCTGGATGTCGATCGGATTGCCGGCGGCGTCCACCATCGAAACCTGCTTGCCATTGATTTCGTACGGCGGCATGGAGAGCCCCCAGCCCAGACCGTACGTCAGCGTCAGGGTGGGCTTGGCATGCCACGTATCGGAGAAATACACGTCGTATGAGGGAACCACGCTCTGGTCGAATCCCGGCGTCCCCAGCGGATTGAGCTGCAGATTCGCTCCGCTGCGGCTATACATCACCTGGGTCTGAGTCACAATGCCGAACAGCTCGTTGTACATCTGGGCATAGTTGCCGAGCGAACTCGCGTTGGCGCCGTTCGGAAGCGTGTACGCGGCATTGCTGATGCCCGTGCCGCCCACCTGGTAGACCACCGAAGTGTTGATGCCGACGCCGTTATCGTCGCGCCCGTGATAATCGAAATTCCGCGTGTAGGTGCCGCCGAACTGAAGCAGATGGTTCTTCTTAAGATAGGTCACGGAGTCCGAAAGGAAGTAGTCGTGACCGTCCCAAAATCGCTGCCGCACGTCCTGTGAGTCCACATTGTACGGGATCAGCGATCCAAGCTGGCTCTCGCCGCCCACTTCAACCGCGCCGCCCAATCCGGCAAACTGCGGCGGACCGGCCTGCGTCGACCACTGCCAGAAGTTGCGCAGGTAGCTGAAGCGCACATCGTTCGTGAGGTTCGGTGTGATCGCGGTAGTCAAACCTGTCACCAGGTACGACGGCTTGACCGGCCGGGGGGCAAACGACTGATACTGTCCGGGAGCCGAGCCGGACAGCAGGCCGCCCATGTCAACCTGAGTACTCACCAGTTGCTTGAAACTGTAGTAGCGGTAACTCGACATGAATTTCCACTTCTCGCCGAAATCGTGGTCGATACGGCCCACCAGGGAATTCGAGGTCTGTGGAAGCGACAGGTTGCCCAGATAGCCTTGCGCGTTGAGCCCGTCGACCAGGCCCGTCGTGGAACTGCCGGCGGTAAACGTCGGATCGTTGGGCAGCGGCATCGTGTTCCAGAGTTTCTGGATGAGCGGGTTCACGCCGAGCCCGCGCGGGTCGCACGTCGACGTGCCGCATAGCGCGGGCTGATAAGCGACGCCACCCACGTTCACCACGTTCGGGTTGAGATTGTACGGCGTGTTTACGCCTGCCGCATTCGGGAGAATCAGAACACCGGCCCGCATCAGAGCGGTGGGCGTTCCGTGGTCGAAACTGACGACATTCGGGAAACGGCTGCCTTCATAGTTGAAGAAGAAGTATGTCTTCCCGCCCCAGAACTTCGGCAGGACCGGACCGCCCACCGCGCCGCCGAAACGGTTTCGGTGCGTGGCCGGAAGCGGCGTTGCCTGGCCGTTGACCAGCGTGTGGTTGTTCCTCCAGAGATTGGCGGCCCCCACGTTGCTTCCGAAATAATACTCGTACAACGCGCCGTGGTAATCGTTGGCGCCGCGCCTGGTGATCATCTGGACCTGGCTGCCGGCGGCGCCGTTGAAATCCGCGGTCTGGCCCGTGGTGCCCACCTTGAACTCTTCGATGCTCTCGATCGGCGTCGGCATCACGCCCGTCGGCGTACCGCCGGTGGCACCCGAACCGCTATACCCATTGCCCACTGTATAGGTCGTGTTGGTGCCCGCCATGTCGTCGCTATTATTGCCGCCATCCAGTTGGAAAGCGTTCTGGTCCGTCGCGGCTCCCGCCACGTTGCCGGCCAGGGACACGCCTACCTGCAGCACGGACAACGACGACGCATCGCGGCCCAGGTTCGGCAGCAACTGGAGCTGGTCGTTCCTCAGGGTGGAACCGATGGTCGCGTTGAGCGTCTGTAACTCCGCGCCCTGGGACGCCGCGACTTCCACCACGGTTGAAGTGGCGCCGATTTGCAGCGTGACGTTGAGGCTCAACGCCAGGCCAACGTCCACTTTTTGCCCTTGCATCTTGGCCTGCGCGAAGCCCGGATGGCTTATGGTCACATTGTAGACGCCGGGTTCGATGTTAGTGAACGTGTACCGGCCGGCCTCGTTGGTGATTGCCGTTCGCGAAGTATTGGTGCCGGTATCGATGAGCTTGACCTCCGCGCCCACCACGGCGGCATTGGAAGGGTCGCTCACCTGCCCGGTGATCGTTCCCGTTGAAGTGGTTTGCGCCCACACCGGCATGGCCGCGAGACACAGCAGGCACACCAGTAATCCGGACACAGAAATACGCGAGAGTCGGATAAGACTTAAGTTCATTTAACCCCCTTCTCCTCTACCCAGGGTCTACCTAATCTGTATCCCGATTAACTAACTCCGCGAGGACGAACAAATGATTGTGGTGATTGTAGTGTGCGAATCGCATGGTTGTCAAGCGGACTGAAAAATAAGTCAGGCCCTACTTCACCGCCAGCCATGCCAGAAACAAACCATCCGGTTCCACGTCCTCCCAATAGGAAATGAACCGGCTGGTCACTTCCCGGCAATGCCGCTCCAGAAGCCGCTCCAGCTCTTTGCGCGTGAACCATTTCTCCCAATCGGGAGTGTTCAGCTTGCCCCACTGCTCCGCGTTTTTATCGATGATCGCGATGCGCCCGCCGGGCTTCACCACCCGGCAGATTTCGCTCACCGCCCGATCGATTTCCACCGCGTGCTCGAGCGATTCCGTGGCATACGCCGCATCGAAAAACCTATCTTCAAACGGCAGCTCCGTCATCGAGCCCGAGCGCGTATGAATGCCCTCCGGAACGAAGCGCAGCATCTCCTCGGAAATGTCCAGCCCCCAGATTTCCGCCTCCGGCTCCTGTTCGCGAAATACGCGCGCAAACCGGCCCTTGCCGCATCCCACGTCCAGCACGCGTTTGCCGCGCAGTGCCCCCAAATGTTCGCGGATCAGTTTTACGTGGTATATCCGAGGGTCGATGGTGGAAGGAAAATTCTCTTCATCGGCCGCCGCCTGGTCGAATGAGGATCGGATGCGCGCGCGCAACTCCGGTGTCAGCCGCGCACGTTCCGGTCTGG
>Ga0209847_1000500_pt1 | contig 15975 bp, 13 predicted proteins | sample OrgsoiDNA_201060_FD_185808 | JGI IMG/M metagenome (GOLD analysis project Ga0209847, IMG submission 185808) | Permafrost soil microbial communities from the Arctic, to analyse light accelerated degradation of dissolved organic matter (DOM) -... | ecosystem: Environmental > Terrestrial > Soil >... | reverse complement strand
CCGTTGCCAATGCATTGAATTCCAGGCCCCGGAAAACACTCGGTTGGCAGACACCGGCGGAGACACTGGACAAGTACCTAAAATCTGTTCAACAATCTAATGTTGCGACGACCGGTTGAATCCGCCCTGGGAGCCTTGGTCAGAATGATGCAGCACCGCTCGGGGTCGCCCTCGACGAAACACTGCCATTAGCAAGGCATCCATCACCAGCTGCGCCGTCATCGTCGGTTGCATCGACCAGCCGACGACCCGCCGTGAGTACAGGTCCAGGACGACAGCAACAAACAACCAACCTTCGCCTGTCCACACGTAAGTGAAGTCGGCCGCCCACTTCTGATTGGGTCCCGTGGCAGCAAACTGTCTGTCCAGCAGATTGGGCGCAATCGCGTGCACTGCCGTCTCAAGCTGCCCTGGCGCTCGACGGCGCTTGTGTCGCGCCTTGATACCGGCGGCCTGCATCAGCCGCGCCACGCGGTTCTCGCTGCAAGCGAAGCCAGCGTCGATAAGGTCTCGCACCACGCGTGGCGAACCATATGTGCCATCGCTGGCGTCATGGCTTTGTTTGATGGCTTGCAGTAACCGAGCGTTCTCACGCTCATGCTCGCTTGTGGGCCGGTCGCGCCAGTCGTAGAAACCACTGGTAGACACCCCGAGCAAGCGGCACATGGTTCTCGTTGGCCATATCGCTCGATACTTGGCGATGAAGCCGTACTTCACTTGAGGTCGGCTGCGAAGTAGCCGAGCGCCTTTTTTAATATGTCGCGCTCCGTCTTGACCTTCGCCAGTTCACGCCGCATGCGCTCGTATTCTTGCCCAGAAACCTTCTCGCCGCCGCTCACTTGTCCATCGACGTTGGCCTCTCTGCACCAGCGGCCCAACAAATTAGCGCCAACGCCAAGGTCGCGGGCGATACCGGCCTTGCTTGCGCCAGGCTGGCCTACCAGCTTGACTGCTTCGCGTTTGAACTCTTCAGAAAACAACCGTCTTTCACGTGCCATGTAATACCTCCGATAGTGACATCATACCTATCGAAAGTGTCCGTCATCGTGGGGGAAGGCCAAGAAGCGCATAGATCTACCCAAGGTGGTTAGTCTCGCTTACGAAGCCGCAGATCGTGCAACTCTTAATCACACTTTACCTTTGGCAATTTTGCAGGTAAGTAAAGGGACGGAGCGCGACGATGTTGACGATTGTCGAGGCAAAAATTCCGGGATGGTTGAGGACCAGTCCAGCGCCACTGATGATGTCGGTATGACCTCAGAACAGCGAGAGGAGGCGGCAATCATTGCAAAGCGCGCTGAGGTTCTGACACGACATCGCCAAGAGTCTAATGCTGTGCGTAGCATGATGTATGACGCAATTCGTAGTAAGGATCGGGATGTCTCAAGGCTAGCGAAAATGTGCTCGGAAACTTTACAGATTATTCAGAGCTTAGAACGTAAGGCGTGGGGGCTTGATAAAGCTGAATCACTGGCGCCTAACGTCATCGTTATTGATCGCGGGTAGGCAGCGTTGATAGGCGCCATGGAAAGAATCGCCGCCAATAAGGGCTTATCGTTTTTATGGTGCAGGAACGTACCTAAGTCTGCGCGCGGCACCAGATGTACCGCCTGTGATTCCCACCCCATGGCCGAAGGCGTGCCACCAATACGCTGAGCAAGGTAATATCGGGTATAGGTCTGAGTGCGCTCCGAGTCGGCTAGGAAGCCGGTGATCTTCACTTTCAGGCCGGCCTCCTCAAATGCCTCTCGAATAGCTGTCGCTTGCGGGCTCACCCCGTCCTCTATTCGACCTTTCGGAAAGGTTGTTGCGTATCCGCCAAAACGATTTGACGGCGAGACTAGCCAAACTCTTCCATCCTTCTCTTGTACAACGACCCCGGCTGCGGCCGCTTTTTTTAAGGGCTTATTGAATGGAGGCTCGTCGAACGCAAGTTGACCGTCGACTGCACTCCATGCGTCAGGCGTGGCCGGGTAGTTGGTCCAAGATGTTAACGCGATACCGTTTAATTCTTCCGGTAGTTTGCAATCGGGAACAGCTGTTGCTACTTCGTTCGGACTCGTCCAGGATAAACTGGAGGTTGGATTGCTCGGGTGCTGCAGGACTAGGACACTACCATCATCTTTGATTCTAGGATGGTTGTAAGGCATGCAAGATCTCTCGATTTTTATTGTAAAGCCAAGGCTCATTGCGATCCTCGGGAGTCCAGAGCGCGATATCGGTAACAGCTCACTAAGAGAGTAACGCATGGATACTTTGACAACAAGTGTGGCGCGCGCTCTGAATTGTCGATCTTTGCTTTGTCCAAGTACAGGATGCGTCACTCAATACTGTAAGCGTGACTGCGCTCAACCCCACGCCGAATGGCATTGGGCCATGCAGATACGCGAGTTAAGTGCGCTAAGGAACTTACTGCGCAGTTGGATTGATGGAGTAAAAAATGAGCGAACGTATCAACGTGTTGGATTTGCCGGAATTTGACCCAACGACATACTTAGGCAGGCCCGAAACGGTTGCGGCCTACCTGTCGGACGTCATTGCAGCGGGCGACTCATCCCTGCTTGTTGAAGCATTGGCCGACATCGCGCGCGCGCATGGCATGACCGAATTAGCAAAGCACGCTGGTGTGTCCGGCGAGGAACTGGACGAAGCGCTGTTCGCGGATAGTTCGCCGCGCTTCGACATGATCAATCGTATCTGCTCCGTGCTCGGCATGCGGCTGGTTGTCGTACCAATGCCCGTCGAAGCGTAACGTCGACCTATTCCTTGCCGATACATGTGCAGTAGAGCAGGAGGTAGCCAACATGCGCAGTCGCCGAGTTTCGATAAGATCGAGCGGCTTCAAGCACCCGAATTTCGATGTGACGCCCGGTAGCAGCCGCCATGTTCGCCAAAGCATCGGGCCCGAATAGGTTGAGCTTGCCTCGCATAAGATAAGGTCGGAGACGCGCGGCTGAGTCACACCAAAGACTTTTGCTGCCGGTGCTTGGCTCATTTTGACGCGCGCGAGGTGATTCCTAAGCGCTGTCAGCAAAATGCAACGCAGTTACATGTTGTTCTGCTCCTCCGGCGTATCCTCGACCTAGTTAATTGGCATATTCACGACTTGCGCCGCGTGCGTTCGACAGGTTCCAGTAGTTAAAAATTTCGGCAGGCATGAACAGGTGACAAGTGCATGCCGAAACTGGCCTAACATTTATCTTGCCCTCTATTGGGCAGGAGGTATCGATGCCAATATTCCACTGTGAGTTTTACTACCAGACAGAAATAGTTTTTCCCGGATAACGAAACTTTGGAGTTGTACTAGTGAAACTGTAGTAGCAAATAAGATCCAATAAAGGGAGCCAAAACTTATCAAGGAGCTCCTGTCCCCCATTGGTAAGAGTTTCTGATGAAAGAGCAAATTCCGTGGGTTTGTGGTGAACAATAGAATTTCTAAACCTATAGAGTCCTTTAGATAGTAAATTCGCGGGTTCGCTCGCCGATCTATTAGAGAAAAGTCCGTGCGTGAACGTGAAAGTTGGCTGCCCAATCACCACTTTAAGTAACCTATCAATGTCGGTTTTTATATTAGAAGCCCCTGTATGTTGAGCAACGAGGTTATCCCAAAGGTCGACCGTCTTATTCCAAATAACATTTGTTCCGATGGGTGCAGAAAGGAAAATTTCCCGAATGCAGCCCTGAAGTACCACTTGTTCTTGGTCTTCTGTTTTCTCCGCAACCTGTTTCCAAGCACGCAAGGAAAAAGGATGAGGGGAAATAGTATCCATTACGCTAATAAGGGCACGTCTAAATAATAGGTCCTCGATTACCTGATATTTCTTTATAAATTTATCTAGCGACGAGTCCAATGCATTCGACTCGCTAAGCAGGCATATTAAATTTTCATATTGATCTAGATTAGCTAAATCACTGCCCATCCACGATTTTATCGAAAGATTTGATGGGACGTAATTACTTATTACAGGCTTATGCAAAGTTTTATTCGTCGAAACAAAAAGAATGCGAATGGCACTTTTTATATTGTTGGATAACTGAGTCTGGGATGGGTAAACAACAAGATTTTTCGCGAAATTTACATCCGGATCATCCAACAACTCAGCGCAAATTTTTACTTTCGTAACTATGTCGATCTGCGAAACTGTCAAAAAGTTAGAAAAATCGTTTGGTCTCGAACCAATGTCACCAGGAATGAAAATAAAATTTCCTATACCTAGTTCTGCATAAAACTCTTCTGGAACAATCTTATCCTCAAGCCATGAAAATGTAGAAAGTGTTAGATCAGCTGCAATTCCCTCAACGTCTTCCCAGCTAGGTAACGAGTCACTTATTGTTTGGAGAAGGGTAATGAGGCCGCACATGTATAAGTTCTGAGGATGAGTATCCTGCAATAACTCGCCTTTAATTGCCAATGCCATCTGCATTCCTTGACCACAAATATCAGTCAAGCGCTCCTCACTTGGCGTACTAAGTACTATTTTAAGCGCTTCAACATTAGATTTAATGCTTTCAGTGGAAGACGAAAATACTTCGGTTAAATTTTGCAAGCATTTATTTAAGCCAATCATTATCTCGTGCGAATATGTACTCATCTTTAATATCCTGCGAAATATTCAGCCCAGCTGCCATCAAAGGACCCATTGAGAATCGCAGTCATTCCATTAAATACTGCATTCTTATTAACATTTCCAATATTTATTTTGGATAAATCTAAGCTGTTGCGTGACGCCTCAAAACGCTCGAGATTCAAAGTTGGAAGTCTTTCCAATGCTTGCGCAGCAGTTCGTAAAGCACTGGAAATCTCCATACTATTTTTCTTTGCATAGCATCCAATTGCGGCAAGAACGCCCACTATAACTATTTCGCGACCTGCCCACTTGTCCCTGGCTTCAATATCAGAGCGGATTGCTGCATTATCCAAAGCGATCAGTAAATTTATAACCTCAACGATGAGGGATTCGTTAGAAACCTCTTCAAAAAATTTATCGTTAACTTCGCCGATTTTGATGTCCATAATTAAATCAGCATTGGTCGTAACAGGACGACCTTTTGCCAAGGCCAATATCCCTGCCATAAGGTGAGAAAAATGGAAATCCCCAGCGACCCGTTCTTTTGAAAATCTAATAGAAGGTCTCTCTTTTTCTCGATAAATATGTAATCGGTTTCCTGAAAGTGTCTTAATTTGAGGAAGCCAAGTAAGAAATAAAAGTTCGAGCTGGTGACGTACGGAAACAGACTTATGTCCTGCATTGAGGAGAAGCATGCGACGTACTTTTTGTTCATAACTCAAACCGAACCACACTTCGAAATGTTGAATTCGATCAAAAGCCGTAAGCATTTTCGTGAGGGTTTCGCCACTCGCGAGCTTTTTAGCTATTTGGTTACGTGCTTGCCGAATAATTTCGGCACCGACTGGCCCGGATTGTTGAATCTTTAATATTTGCTCATTCGCAGAATTTGTTTTTTCTATATTTTCGTTTAAAACGGCATATATCGCTTGTAAACGTGTTGTACGTTGCAGTCCATCCAATATTTGCAAATCATTTAGTTTTGTGAGTCCTATATTTTCATATTTGTCATCCGCTACTAAAACAATATTGGGTATGTGATCGTCATTAAATAAGGTTTCCGCAAGAGCATCTAGATAAACATTCTTTACTATTTCTCGCTGAATTTCGTAAGTATTGGAATCTGAAGGAATATTATTCAAATACTCTCTGAGAGTACAGGAAACAGTAAATAGCGTTCCAGTTGAAAACTCTCGTTTCGCTAATACCATAACTTCCATTGCGTCACCTTCTATGATTTTGAAAATATTAAATTTGGATTCCCATTACTAATTCTATTATTTTTATTTAAGTCATCCAGTAATTTCAAGTCTCTCTAGTAAATTTTTGAGTGCGCTTTTCTCGCCCTTATTGAAGTTGAGGCGGCCTGATGCGAGCTTCTGTATTGCACGTAAATTTAATTCCGATATAAGCTTTTTATTTTCTGCCAGCTGGCGGATTTCCGTTGCACGAGGTATTAGCCGCGCGAGCTCAATCTCGAAATCAAGTTCGCTTGACATTCGTTCGTCTCGACGGCCTTGGCTCTTCATTGCAACGACGTCTTCCAGCGAAATGCCAAATTCAACTGTACGCTCATCAGGCTGTGGAATTTTGTCTCTGATGAACATCTCCCAACAAAACTCCTTTTTGCAGAACTCCCCGGCATCTTTAACTTGGCCAGGAGGATTCGTGAGGATCTGGTGAATGCTCCGTGCCTGCATAAGCATCCAGTCCAATAAAGCGCTTGGAACCTCCTGTTCTCTCCATATGCGGTCAAGATCGATCTCGAGCCTTTTCATACGAAAAGCGTGAGCACAGGCCGCTACCGTGTATGCGACTGTTTGTGCCTTCAAACCTTTCGCCTCACGATACCAGTCTATTTGCGCGATCCCAATATCGATCTCACGGAATATTATTCCTTTCGCTACCGCATCGCGAAACCATTTTTCGTTCAGATCGGCAATATTCATTTGCGAGAGAACAGTATTTGCATACCTAGCAAAACACTTTTGTGCACCCTCACTTACGTGATGAGGTCGCCCCATGTACGCCAACTCCGATTTCGCTAGATCAGTCTTTTCAATCAACTGCGCTTTAGGGAACTCAAATTGGAGCCTCCGCCTTTCGGCGGCGGTTTTATAAGAAAACATGTTTTTGTATTGCCCACGTGAACGCTCATAAAACCATCTTGTCACGTGCAGTGCGCCGGAACGTTGTGGAGTATTAACCTCTTTTGAGAGGCGCTCAATTTTCGTCTGCGCAGGGCTATTCGCGGCGAGATCGGCTAACGAAACTTTATTTTGCGTATTGGCGCATGCTGAAATTCGCGGGACCACATCCTCAAGCTTAGCTTCATCGACAACCGAAAGTTTGCACTGGATATAGACTTTATTGAGATCATTCCGGAGACCATCTCGAGCATAGAGCAGCGAGGCCGTTGTCTGACCTCCGTTTACTATTTGAAAATCAGAAATGCTTGAAATGCCAACTGTGCCGTTTTCGAGCGTTATTGTTTTCACTGCCGATGCGGTCGCCGTCAGTCCATTATTGTAGGCAAAAAACATCGAGGGTTCAGTGGAAATTGTTTTGAGAATTCCTTTGTTTACATTGGTCTTTGCTTGTAGATACGTTCTAACATTTTGCTCTAGTAACCGGTTACCGAACCTAGCAAATACCTCCGCAAGGATTGGCCCATGCATAGCAAAGAGATAGCTTGTGTGTACCCCGTCACCCGCCGACGCCGGAAGACAATGAATTGGCCCCGAAAAGTCTTCGACGAAGTCAACTTCGACTGGATCTGCGCCATGGCTCGCGATTCGCGCATATCGTTCAAGGTCAAGGACATTTGTGTGCAGTGTAATTTCGCCGAGGTGGCGCGCAGCGAATACCTTTTTTTTGGTCTTTAGATGTCCGTTTGTAAAAATGAGTATACGGACCCGCGCTATCCGCTCAAGGTGTGTTCGCAGCAGTAGCGCGAGCCGGTATGCAGGACTTGCCTCTTCGAGTTCATCCATTGCGCGTTGAGTCAACGCGAATTTCAGAAATCGCTCGACGCCTGAGGTTAGCCGGTCAATATCAATTGCGTTCAGTGTTGGAATTGCGGAATCCTGAAAAAACGCACAGACCGCAAGATGCAAATCACCGGCACGACCTTCGCTGTCGTCAGGAAGGTCGAACGCGAATCCATCAACACGATAACCGTTGCCGGCAACACTTATAATCGGAGCATAGTCGAGATCCGGACAATCACCATTTTCCGCTGCTAGCTCTGCATAGTTTCGGAAAAACTCGGTAATCTTTAACTCGCCGTCAGCAGCTGCGCCAATGGAAATTTCTTCTGCGAGACTATCGTAGTCCTCTTGTAAATCACTCACACCATCCCCTCGATCATACTTTCCCAAGTGGTTTTGTACTTATCCAGTATCGGTCCTGATATCTCGTAACTGGCAGACACTATTCCTAACGGTACGTTAGACGGAATGAGTCGCGGAAAGTCAGGCTTGACGTCGAAGACTAAGCGCTCATCTAGCGAAAACGTGCGCTTTGATATCGCGGAATCTTCATCGAATCCCGCGAGCTCAAGCTTTCTCTCAAATTCGGATGATGCGGCAGCCTGCGATAATAAGTAATTGCTGATTCTCGCCACGAGTAAGGCAAGCGAGAGCCCTTGATCCGCTGGAGAGACCCTGTTCAACACAACATGCACATGATCTCCGCAATCGTCTAACTGATTGAGTGATGAGATTTTTAGAGCCACAGAGCGCGTCGCATGCCGGGTTTTAACCTCTATTCTGGTTCCGTTAAATCCGATGTCACGAGCGTCTCCATCAGGCCCCCGCCATCCTCGGATAAGCGTGACCGGATCCGCTCGCTTTTCGGTAAGGAGAGTTTCCAAGACCATCAATTCTCCGAGAAGTCCAATCGCCTGGGAATATGTCAGGCCGTCCGCAGCACGCCACTTCAATAAATCTGACCAATTTTTGAGAGCGCGTATGACTACAGCGAGTGCCGCGACAGGGCCAGCTGTCGTCTGGGACCGTACTGCAAGGTCATAACACATTACGCTAAAGCTGTTTATAAGCTTGTCGTCGCTAAGGACGAGCACTATACGCAGTCCGTCCTGAATAGGGGTTTGGTAGAGCTCTATGTTCTCGAATGGGGGAAGCTCGTGGTTATGCGGGCCTACTTGCGGCGCTTCAATGATGACTTCGCGGTGCCCTGCAGGCGAAAAATCGAGAAAGAAGCCGAGCGGATGATCGGGATAGACGCGATACCGTCCTCCTGAATGCCCCACAGGCGCGAGTGACTCCCATCTCGACTTGAAACTATTCATCTTGGTCCTCCCCTTCATCCGTCTCTTCCTGTGCTCGCATTTCTTCTAGCAGCTGGATTAGACGTGCCGATGCCTTGTATTTTCTCTCCTGACACGCCGTACTGGTCCCCGGAAATAGAATGCTGACCGAGACAACCGGTTCGATTTTCGAAAATTTGCAATTGACGGTGGCTTCGGCAAGCTCAAAATCCAATAGGTGAATTACAAGCAGGGGGCGTTCGCGGAGCGTGGCATACGCCCAAGTCCTAGATGGTGCTTTCCCAGTGTCCGATTTTTGCTTTTCTGAATCCAGCAGCTCGTCGACCCTACGTTTCAAATCTGACTCGTTCTCTCCGTAACCCATGTCGTCATCGCCGAACCCCACCGAATTCTTTCTGGATATTTTAACAAGCCTCTCGCCATCTGGGACTCCGCCTTTTCGTTCTCTGCAAAATAGCGTGCGGCCACCAGGCACTTCAAATGGGAATTTCGTGTTGGATGATTCTCCGCTTGTTTTGAATGGAATCGCAACATCCCAATGTTTAAGCTCACCTTTTGCTCGGTCGGCAATGTAGGCGCCAACCAAGCTAAGACCTCCGTCTTCTAGCGCGTTGAACTCGGTTTGTGGGAGATCGAGCTCGGCCAAAAATTTGGTAATCAAGGCTACTCGGACATTCTTCCAAACTAATGCATTGCCAGCATGTGCAAAATCGTCAGTTGATCCATCACCCGCCATCGCAGCGTACAGTGCCTGAACTGCCGAAAAATTTTCCCGATTGGAGTCGTTGCTGTTGAAAAGTGTATAAGCCTGCAGGTGCCTAGTTGAAAAATCTTCTGCTAGCGAAATACTCGTGGCGGACCGCATCTTGTTAGCAGCAGTAATAGCAATCCCTGTTGGGCTCTGGCGGACTTTCAAACCGAACTCGATTGGCAATTTGCCCAAGCGCGACATTCGTTCAAAATCACCACGCAGTTCTTCCACGGACTCGCATACCGAAGAAAAATCTCCTATCAACGCAGAGGTGGCATGAATGCGGCAAATATTTTCGAAACCCGGCCTGTAGCCAAACCATCTGCCCATCTGAAGTAAGGTGTCGGCCGCCCCGACATTGCGCAGAACATAGGAGACAGTTAGCCCTTCCAAGGTGAGCCCCCGCGCAAGCGCCAAACCTCCAATACCGATAACATGCAGACCTGTCGCCGGTGCAGCTTCATAGTTGATGCCGCCGCCTTTCATGTTGACCAACTGACTGGTAATCGAACGAATGGCCTCTACCAAGACCATCCGGATTTTGTCCCACTGCGGAGCCAATTCGTCCTCCGAGCTGTATTCCCGTTCCCAAACCAGCTTCATCGCGTTCATTACTGCCGATTTTTGCCACTGACCCATTGACCAAGTCTCGATGCCTTGTTTGATCTCGAGAAGGAGGCCATCGACGAGACTTTTGACTTGAGCCTGAACGGCATTAAACCGGCTAACGTTGATCAGCATCGCCGAGTGACTGTGTGGGTCACCGGCGTTAATACGTATAGCTCTACACAGAATGTACTCGCGGATAGCATCGGAGAGGCTTTCTGGCAAAGCGGTGACTGGGTCTGACGATTTATGTTTTATGGGTAAGAGCAATTGATAGTCATCAGGAATCTCCCTAACGCAGGTTTCGTACAAATCCCCCCCTTCTACGAAGAGCCTACTTGCTCCGACATAGTTGCTTGGTGGCTCCAGCGATTTAATGAAGTCGGCGGGAAACAGATCTTCACGCTCTAACTTGTCGGTCGAATCCGGATCGATGAAAATATTGGCAAAAGGTGTCGCGGTATATGCAACGTAAGTTGATTGTTTGGCGGTAGCGAGAAGCTGGCGGATATTTCCGTTGATTGTGGTGGTGACCTTCGGGTCCTTGTTTGTATTTACACTGGCATTATCTGCTTCATCGTCAATCAGAAGCATCGGCCCGTCTAGTTTGTCGCCATTGTTTAAGCCCTGCAGCCATGTGGTTAGGCTCTCTAGAACTTTGGGATGTTTCTTCGTGACGAACAGAATGGGTACAGCAAAATTGCCTTGATGGGCTCCGACGCCGCGACCGGACTGGGTGCTGAAATCGGACAACTGCGTCGTGCCGCAGTACGGGTGTTTGAGCACGTAACCTTCGATCTCGCCGACGAAAACTCGCGCCACGTCATAAATTTTCGCGTGGTTGGCGTCACTAACAGACGACCGGCCGACGAAAGTCTTGTCGAGCCTTACCTGCGTCTGATAGCGGAGGGAGTTCGTCATGCCGGCCAAGACTACAATTATCCTGTAGCCCGCATCAGCGGCCTTCGCAATCAGTGCAGAATAGTTTGTCGTTTTTCCCATTTGGACATGGCCCATCACCAGCCCGCGACGACGATTCCAGTTAATACGGTCCGAGGGATTACCTAGAAATCCCATGATCTCGTCAGTCACGCTATCGACAGATCGAATTACTTCCACTGGCAAGATCGAATGCCTAGTCCAGTATTTTTCCAGCCGCCCCCAATAATAGTAGTCAAGGCTTTGTCGCGCTTTGGGATACCATTCATCCACTTTACGGCTGAGTAAGCGGCCATCATCCTGTGACGTACCATAAATCGTTTCTAGATGCTTCACGAGTCGGCTGCACTCGTTTTCTGAAAGGGAAAAAACGCTGCCCAGTCGGGGGACAGCTTCCTCTAGGTATCCTGGTGCAACAAGGTTGCGACCGTCTAGCTCCTTGTTGATCATCACCCGAATAAACGACAGGGTTGCTTGGAAGTCTGAACTCATTCTTGTAATCTCCATTTTGCGATCGCACGTTCTTTGACAAAACTTTCGGTATATTTCCACTGACTTGCGAAAGGCTCAATTTTCTTAGCAAATGTGAGAAACTGCCGAAGGGTTGGCATACTTCCTTGGCGGTGGACGCACGAAAGAAAACAGGCGTGAATCAACGCCTCGTACTCCTCTGAGTCAGTGACAGGCTGTACTAGTTCACCATAGTCAACTCCAGAATCGCGAACTAGCTGTTCGACCGGTACGCTGGCCTCGATGATCCGTAACGCATGTGTGGCGGCAACCGAACCCTCGTCAAGCATTTGCTCGATCATCGGATGATCTCGGTTGATCAAATAGCGGATCCGTCCATGATGTGAGTTGCGCTTCCATATTGCGGCGCGGTCCGCAAGGTCAATGTCCATTCCTCGTCGACGATGAACTTCCGTGGACCTCTTTCCAAATTTCCTGACGATGTCTCTGAGACGACTTCGCAAGGAAACCGGCAACTGAGCATCCGATTTGTCGAGAGTGATTTTCCAGTCAGCGTCAAAATGGTTCGGTAGGTCTATTCGCACTCTTGTCAATTGCGAAAGCTCGCCGTGGGGGACCAATCGGAACCAAGTGCCGTGAATGATGAGGCGCATGTTTCTGTACACGTAGAAGCCTTGATTCCTGACCATGCCCTCGTCCCCGCCCAGTGCTTCGCGCTCCTGAACAGATAGCTTAGAGAAATGCGGAATGATGTATGGGGTTACTGAGATTTCCTGCCCATCGCGCACCGTGATCCGTTCCTCTCCCAAAGTTTGAGTAGCATTGTGGTTCACCATGAACGGATCGACGGGGACCAGCGGTTCTCCCTGAAGCACAATTTTCAGAGGAGGCCCTTTTTCTCCAGAAAGATAGCGGTGAAAGACGAGGGACAGATGACGCCTAGCGTGTGAGATTTTTTCGTTCAGCCGCTCGTCAAGCGTTGCGTTAACCCCCACATCAAATAATCGGTCACACCGAGTCCATATTACTTCTGTGCCAGTCGCTCCAGCACCATCGCCTGCAATTAGGCTTGCCGCCTCTTCCCCGGTGAACAGGTCCATTCCCCACGCATCAATATCGTCAATATCCCAACGAGCAGCGAATACACCCGAACTGGTCCACGTTACGACCGTCAGGACTCGTGCTTGGGACAATGAGGCGGATTTTAGTCCCCAGCCAAATCGACCGAGATCATCTTTATCACGATCCGCCTCTGGGTTCGCACTTGCGGGCCGCATTGCATCGATAAGCTCCTGCTCAACCATGCCTCGCCCGTCATCGCGGATTCGCACGGTAACATCACGCTCACCAGGATCGAACTCGATACGAATCCAACTTGCCCCCGCGTGAATGCTGTTGTCGATTAGATCAGCTAGGGCGGCCGCGAGATCATAGTTTCCGAAGCTGCGTGCTGTTGCCATCAATGCGGCAGGTTGAGGCGGATTGGGAATACGCCTCATGGCTTGCTCAGCGCGGTCTGAGTTGATAGCGTCGCTATATTTTTAATAGCTTGCGGGCGAGGGACATGTAAAATGTGCATAGCAATGACCATTAGTAATTCAGTCAATCATACTTGCGTTTAAGCCATGAATGTGGCTTTTTTGAACAAATTGACTAAGAGCAGTAGAACTGCTCATTCTAAATTCACTATGGTGAGGGCGTTGCCAGTACCTAGGCAGCTGCAATGGCGCCTGCGCTGCTGAGCTGGCCGTGCATTTGTCATCATTGGAGCCAGCGACGGTGTGCCTTAGGGACACCGCAGCCGTTGAGTTGTCCAATATTTTGGTGATACGTGTTCTTGCGGAGGGGAATTGTGTTACTCGGTCACCAAAGCTCGATCTCAACCGGAGTTAAAAGGGTTCTATAACAAAGCCCGTGTCCAATTAGTCGATTTTCTTTTCCTTTTGCAAGAGTGCGTAGACGATCTCCCCTATCTTCTTGGCAAGCAAAGGGGGGACTGCGTTACCTACTTGGTGAAATTGCTCTGTCCTATTCCCTTCGAAGAAATAGTTATCTCGAAAAGTTTGCAAGCGTGCTGCTTCGCGAACCGTCAGGCTGCGACACTGCAATGGATCTGGATGGATAAAGTAATGCCCGTCCTTGGAGATATGACTGGTGACTGTAGTTGCTGGACGGTTGTGTACCTGCACCCTGAAACGATCAGAAAATTTCCCACTTTCCCAATTCTCGTGATTGGGCCGTAATCCGTTTAGGGAGAAATCGTCATGCCCTTTAGGTGATCTGTTATAAGCCTTTGCAAACGCAGAAGCAAAGGCATACCGCCGCAAATCACTTGTCATGTGGCCGCGCGCCTCATGATTTAGCCATACTTTAAGTTTGCTATCGGCATACCAAGCGCCGAGAATACCCAAATTCGCAGAGCTAGTATTTATTTTTTCCAAGCGTAGAGCACCGCATCCTAGTCCGCGCGCAATATTTGCTGCCGATTCTTTGAGGACAGGATGCAACTTCGCCAACTCCATTATTCGAGAGGTTTCTTTCGCCATCTCTGCGAAGTGAGCCGCTACAACCGCGCCCCATTCTTCACCCGAATCAGACTGCTTGCTTAGACGACTGCGGAGGCTTGGCAATTCTCCAATCACTTCGCCCACAGATATCCTTGGTGACACCGAAATATTGCCGGGCGCGTGACTTATGTCGGCACGAACACCTATTAGGATGACTCGATGACGGGCTTGCGGGATACCATGATCCTCCGCCCTAATAACGAAATCGTGTACATCGATTTCGCTTGGATCGTCTCCGTGGGAAAAACTGGTGGGCCGGACGGCGGAGTAAATTCGATAACCATGCCCGGCCGATGGGAATCCAACTGCTGCATCGGGATCGGCAAGGTCCTGAAGAATTGTTTCGAAAATCTTTTTTCCGCCTACCGAAGCGGTAAGGATCCCTTTGACGTTCTCCATAACGAATACCGCTGGTCTGTATTTCTGAATAATGCGGAGGTATTCCTTGTACAGGAAATGTCGATGATCTTCTTCAGCCTTGTATTCAATTTTGCCCCGATTTCGCGCCCGTCCCACAAGCGAATATGCTTGGCATGGAGGGCCGCCGATCAGTACCCAAGGCGTGTGAGTCCCGAGACCATGGGCAGTGATGCGGCGATCAAGTTGTTCGTTGTCGGATTCTTTGCCAAGTACAAGCTGGCGGGCTTCCTCGCCAGCCTCATGCCAAATGTTCTCATTGTTGCTGTCGTAAGGAAGCTCTGACTCACCATTGCAGTATCGGTAGTAGGAAGCGAGCTTATCTTCATTCTCTCGCTTGAGCAGTCGATAGAATGCCCGCAGCCGAAGCGTCTTGCGCGCCGCAAAATCCATTTCAGCCGATACAATGATTCTGAAGGGATCTGATTCGACCGACGAAAACCCCTCGCCCAGGCCGCCAGGCCCTGCGAATAGGTCAACAATGGGAATATAGTCCGAGGATGGGCGCTGTGATTCGATTAACAACTTTTGCCTAACGTGAAAACTTTTGGTGAACCTAGGATACCAGGAAAAATGGACGTAGTCGATGCAGCAAAGCGATCGCAAATGATGGCGGGTATAAAGTCCAAGAACACACGACCGGAACTAAAAGTACGCAAATTTCTCCATTCTAAGGGGTTTAGGTTTCGTCTTCACAGTACGAAATTGCCTGGCTCCCCAGACTTGGTACTGCCCAAATTTAAAGTCGCTATATTCGTACACGGGTGTTTCTGGCACCGGCATCGTAACTGCCGCTATTCGACAAATCCATCATCCAACTGCGAGCAGTGGAATGCTAAATTTGAGATTAATGTGGCACGTGACGCCCGTAACCTCGCGGCGCTTACGGACCTTGGTTGGACTGTAATTGTGGTTTGGGAGTGCGAACTACGTGGTGACACCCAGGAGAGGCTTGAGCAATTAGTTTCCCAACTTCATGAGATCGGTCGAAAAGTATTTTAAGCTTGGCTACTGTAGGCGATGGGCGTCATTGCAACTTGATGATGAGGTAAAAAACCTACATGGCGCCTACATGAAAAGCGCGGCTGCTAAAGCAAAACAAGGGGTTACAAGCAGTAAACCTGTAACCCCTTGTTTTTCATGCTAATTTCTGGTGCCGACTGCCGGTTTCGAACTGGCCACCTGATGATTACAAATCAACTGCTCTACCAAATGAGCTAAGTCGGCGTAACTTGTATGGGGCGAATTATACGCTATTTAATTCGCGTCAGAGTAGGCCGGCCGCCCTTTTTTGGCGGTTCGTTGTCGTCGTCGGGACCGTTCGACGGCGGGCTTTTCGGCTCGCTGCCGCTGGCGGGAACGGAC
>Ga0209847_1000496_pt1 | contig 16099 bp, 17 predicted proteins | sample OrgsoiDNA_201060_FD_185808 | JGI IMG/M metagenome (GOLD analysis project Ga0209847, IMG submission 185808) | Permafrost soil microbial communities from the Arctic, to analyse light accelerated degradation of dissolved organic matter (DOM) -... | ecosystem: Environmental > Terrestrial > Soil >... | reverse complement strand
CTTCGACCCGCAACCCGGCCTTGGCCAAGGCTTTGCGAGTGGCCGGCGCCGGGCCGGTGAGCATGATGGTCGGGTCGGTACTGGTGACCGCCGTGGCGACGATCCGCGCCCGTGGCTGCAAGCCCAACGCCCGCCCCTTGGCTTCGGAGCCGATCAACATCAGCGCCGCACCGTCGACGATCCCGGAGCTGTTGCCCGGCGTGTGAACGTGGTTGATTCGCTCCACGTGGCTGTAGACCCGCAACGCAGTGGCGTCGAAACCCATTTGTCCCATCATCTCGAAGCTCGGCTTGAGCTTGCCCAAACCTTCCATTGTCGATTCGGCGCGGATGAATTCATCGTGATCGAGCAAGATGATGCCGTTCTGGTCCTGCACCGGCACCAGCGACTTGTTGAACGAACCGTCCGCCCTGGCCCGCGCGGCTTTTTGCTGGGAATGCAGCGCGTAGGCATCGACGTCCTGACGGCTGAAGCCTTCCATCGTGGCGATCAGGTCGGCGCCCACGCCTTGGGGGGTGAAGTGGCTGTGCAGGTTGGTTTCCGGGTCCAGCGCCCAGGCGCCGCCGTCGCTGCCCATCGGCACCCGAGACATCGACTCGACGCCGCCGACCACCACCAGGTCCTCGAAGCCGGAACGGACTTTCATCGCGCCGAGGTTCACCGCCTCCAATCCCGAAGCGCAGAAGCGGTTGATTTGCACACCGGCCACGCTGACGTCCCAATCGGCGACCTGGGTCGCCGTTTTGGCGATGTCGGAGCCTTGATCGCCGATGGGCGTAACGCAGCCGAGTACCACGTCATCGACCTGACTGGTATCGAGCGACGTGCGTTGCTGCAACGCTGTCAGCAACCCGGCCACCAGGTTCACCGGTTTGACGCTGTGCAACGCGCCATCGGCCTTGCCTTTGCCACGGGGCGTGCGTAACGCGTCGAAAATCAAAGCTTCGGTCATGTGGTCCTCGAACCTGATGGTGTGAGTAACATCAAAAGATCGCAGCCTTCGGCAGCTCCTACAGGGGATTGCGGCATTTTTGTAGGAGCTGCCGAAGGCTGCGATCTCTTGATCTTGAATGAACTATCACCTTAAGCCGAGCAGCCACGGATTCAATGACCGCAGTGCTCACCGACGTTGACGGTCACGCTCAGACGGACGGTAGCCAGCTATCGGATTAACCGATTCAGGTGACGAAGCTGTCTAGCAAACGGGCGCCCAAGAAGCTGGCAATAAGCCTCATGCCTTTTTAAGCGCTTTTAACGCTTACACCATACGAAATGGATCTAAACCAAGTGTGACGCGGGCTCTAAGGTGAAGATGTACGAAGTTGTCGTCGGGTTTTGCCGAGGCGCTCGTTCCACAGGAAGTGCATCGCTTTGCCGTCATGGAGATATGCAGGCAGGCATCAGGAAATAACAAAAAAGGCGGTCAGCCATGTTTAAACATTCGAAAGTACGTCAAGCCGGACTCATCCTATTCGCCACTACGCTGTTGTTGATTTTGCCGAACCTGACCAAGGTGATCGGCTAGTCGGTTGGTAAAAAACGGCGCCAAGGTTTGCTATCGCCTCATTAAAAATGTGACTGGCTCGCTACCCGGGCCAGCGTGGGTGTGCCAACCTTTACGGCACTTTCCACGACAGGGATGGCGATCACTTGAAAGCACTTATTTTGTTCGGGGCCTTGCTGTTCGGCACGCCCCTCTACGCCGCACAGCTGAACCTTGAGCTGGCCGCGAGCAGTCGCATCTGGCAGACCGAGGAGTTGCTCAAGCATCCTCAGGTTCAGACCATCACCATCAGCAATGACGTTTCCTATAAACGGGACATGAGCTATCGCGCGGTGCCGTTGGCGGCGTTGTTGACGGGTATCAAGCCTGACGACCATCTGCAAGCGGTGGCATTGGACGGTTTTGCGGCCGAACTGTCAGCGGCCCCGCTGCTGAATAAAGAAGGGGCGCAAGCCTGGTTGGCGATTGAAGACCCGGCCAAGCCGTGGCCGCCGCTGTCCGAGGGCAAGCACAGCGCCGGACCGTTTTATCTGGTGTGGACTCATCCGCAGGCGGGCAACATCAGCCCCGAGCAATGGCCGTTTGAAGTCGCCAGTATCAAGCGCATGGCACCGGTGGCCGAGCGTTTCCCTGCCCTGCTGCCGGATCCGGCGTTGAAGACGGATGATCCGGTGAATCAGGGGTTCGCGTTATTTCAGAAGAATTGCCTGGCGTGTCATCGGCTCAATGGCGCGGGGGATGCGCAGTTCGGACCGGACCTGAATATCCCGTACAACCCGACCGAGTACTTCGGCGCGGATTTCCTCAAGCGCTACATTCGTGATCCGCAGAGTTTGCGTCAGTGGCCGCAGGCGAAGATGCCGGGGTTTTCAGAGCAGGTATTGCCGGCGGGGGATCTGGATTTGCTGGTGGGGTATTTGAGGCATATGGCGGGGCGCAAACAGGTTCCTGCCAAGTAACAAAAAACCTGTGGCGAGGGAGCTTGCTCCCGCTGGGGCGCGAAGCGGCCCTCAAATCAGGCGATGAGGTCCATCAGAAAACCGCATTCGCCGAATTTGCGACTGCTGCGCAGCCGAGCGGGAGCAAGCTCCCTCGCCACAGTTAATCCCCTTATCCCAAAGGATTAGGGTTACTGCTGTTGGACTGAGATCACCGGCGCGGGCGTCGGCGAGACAAACACCTTGGCATGCATCTGCTCGCAACCACCGCCCCGGCGCATCCCGCGTACCGGGCAGGCGTCCAGGTAATCCAGGCCCACCGCCAGTTTCAAATGGCGCTCCGGCCGAGCCAGTTGATTGGTCACGTCAAAGCTATACCAAGCATCATCAAGCCAAGCCTCGGCCCACGCGTGACTGGCCAGGTGCTCACTGTTCTCGCTGTACAAATACCCCGACACATAACGCGCAGGAATGCCCAGGCTGCGAGCGCAGGCGAGAAACGCGTGGGTGTGGTCCTGGCAGACACCGGAACGCCCGGCGAAGGCCTGGGCGGCGCTGGTGTCGACTTCGGTGGAACCCGGCGTGTAGGTCATGTGCTGGTTCAGGCCATGCATCAAGTCGATCAGCGCCGTGCGATCCCGGCGCTTTTTGCATTCCTTTTCAGCAAACGCACGCAGGGCCTGGTCGGCTTCGGTCAGCCGGGTGAAACGCAGGAACGGCAGCGCCGACTGGCTCTCATGCTCGGCTTCGCGCAGTTCGTCGATATCGACCTGGCCACGGGCGCCAATGATGATCGCCTCATGGGGCTCGTCCATGGTCAGCACGTGCAGGATGTTGCCGAACGGATCGAGTTGCGCGCGCACTGGGCGCGGCAGGTCGAGCTGCCAGCTGAGCACGTGCTGGCGCTCGCTGTCGTGGGGTGTCAGTCGCAGGTACTGGATGCTCGCCCGCACCTGATCTTCGTAGTGATAGGTGGTCTCGTGGCTAATGGAAAGTCTCATGCAGCCTCCAGGTAAGAACTGTGAATGGCGTTGCCCAACTGGCGCACCAGCGGGATGAACTCGGTCAGCCAGGCGTGCAGGCCTTCGTCGAGAATTTCGGTGATGCCGGTGTAGCGCAGGCGCGCGTCCATTTCCGCCGCCAGGCGTTGCGCAGGACGGCCGTTGGCCCCCGGCAACTGGGCGAGGATCTGGTCGATTTCTTCGGTGCAGGCGCGCAAGGAACGTGGAACATCGGCGCGCAACAGCAGCAATTCAGCGACATGCCGGGCACCGGGTGCGTCGCGGTAGATCTCGGTGTAAGCCTCGAACGACGACAACGCCCGCAACAACGCACTCCATTGGTAATACGCGTGAGCCGTGCCGTCGCTGACCGCTTCGGCCTGATCGCCGGCCATTTCGTAACGGGCGTCAAGCAGGCGCAACGTGTTGTCGGCCCTTTCGATAAACGTGCCCAGACGAATGAAGCGAAACGCATCGTTACGCATGATCGTGCCGTAGGACGCTCCACGAAACAGGTGTGAACGCTCCTTGATCCACTCGCAGAAACGGCTCATGCCGTAGCGACTCAAGCCCTGTTCGGCGATCCCGCGAATTTCCAGCCAGGTAGCGTTGATGTTTTCCCACATGTCGGCGGTAATTCGCCCACGCACCGCATGAGCACTGGCCCGTGCCGAACCAAGGCAGCTGTAGATGCTCGCCGGGTTGGCCGCGTCCAGGGCGAAAAAATGCAGCAGCCGTTCGGCATGCAACTCGCCGTGGCGCTCCAGGTAATCGTCCAGTGTTCCGGTGATCAGCAACGGCATGGCGAGTTCGTGCAAACCGTCACCGCGGCCGTCCTGCGGCATCAGCGACAGCGAATAGCTGATGTCGAGCATCCGTGCGAGGTTTTCCGCCCGCTCCAGATAACGCGACATCCAATACAAATCCGAGGCAGTTCTACTTAACATGGCAGGCTTCCTTCAATCCTCGACCACCCAGGTGTCCTTGGTTCCGCCACCCTGGGAGGAATTCACCACCAGGGAGCCTTCGCGCAGGGCAACACGGGTCAAACCGCCGGGCACAACCCGGGTTTCGCGGCCAGACAATACAAACGGACGCAGGTCGATGTGGCGTGGAGCTATGCCGTTTTCGACAAAGGTCGGACAGGTCGACAGCGACAACGTCGGCTGAGCGATATACGCGTGGGGCTTGGCTTTGATCCGCGCGCGGAACAATTCGATTTCCGCCGCCGTTGCCGCCGGCCCTACCAGCATTCCGTAACCGCCGGAGCCTTGGGTTTCCTTGACCACCAGATCTGGAAGATTGGCCAGTACGTGGGAAAGTTCTGAAGGGTTGCGACACTGGAACGTCGGAACGTTCTTCAGGATCGGCTCTTCCCAGGTAGAAACGGATCATGTCCGTGACAAATGGATACACCGACTTGTCATCCGCCACCCCGGTGCCGATGGCATTCGCCAGCACCACGTTGCCCGAGCGATAGGACGACAGCAGCCCCGGCACGCCAAGCATCGAGTCCGGGTTGAACGCCAGCGGATCGAGGAACGCATCGTCGAGGCGCCGGTAGATCACGTCGACGGCTTTCGGCCCGTCGGTGGTGCGCATGAAGACTTTGTCGTCGCGCACGAACAGATCCGCGCCTTCCACCAGTTCAACGCCCATTTCCCGAGCGAGAAACGCATGCTCGAAAAACGCGCTGTTGAACCTACCCGGCGTCAACACCACCACGCTCGGGTTATCGATCGGGCTGGAGCTTTTCAGGGTGTCGAGCAACAGGTTCGGATAGTGGTCGATGGGGGCAATGCGTTGCGCCGCGAACAACTCGGGGAACAGTCGCATCATCATCTTGCGGTCTTCGAGCATGTAGCTCACGCCGCTCGGTGTACGAAGATTGTCTTCGAGCACGTAGTACGTGCCGTCGCCATCGCGCACCAAGTCGACGCCGGAGATGTGGGAATAGATATCCCGGTGCAGATCCAGCCCTTGCATCGCCAACTGATATTGCTCATTGGCCAGCACTTGCTCGGCCGGAATGATGCCGGCCTTGATGATGCGCTGCTCGTGATAGAGGTCGGCGAGGAACATGTTCAACGCCTTCACCCGCTGGATGCAGCCACGTTCGACGATCCGCCATTCGCTGGCGGGGATACTGCGGGGAATGGTGTCGAAGGGAATCAGGCGCTCTGTCCCCTGCTCATCACCGTAGAGCGTGAACGTAATCCCGGCACGATGAAACAACAGATCGGCCTCGCGTCGCCGTTGTGCCAAAAGCTCGTCAGGCGTTTCGGCCAGCCAACGGGCAAACTCCCGGTAATGTGGGCGGACCAGGCCGCCGGCATCGTACATCTCATCAAAATAGGTGCGGATCATGCCGTACTCCTTGTCACCCGGACATCTAGGCTTCGCAAGGCCCGTGCCATCGGCATAAACGCTTTGATATCAATCAGTTGGATAATCGCCCCAATCCCACCGCACCAATCCTGTGCGGCAAACGCCCCAACCTGATCGCCCCCGCTTCATTGCGAAGCAATGTTGTCGCCTATCAACAGCATAGTCAGAGTTGATTTCACTGCTCGGGCGTCGATGCGGATAATCCGCGCATTCGTTGCAAAACCTCTCGAACTTCCCTTTAGCCGCCTGTTTAGGCGGCTTTTTTTTGCCTGGCTGAAATGTCGTGAAATAAAGCAAAGTCAAAAGATCGCAGCCTTCGGCAGCTCCTACATTGGAATGCGTTCTCCTGTAGGAGCTGCCGAAGGCTGCGATCTTTTGATCTTGATCTTCACAAACCCGGAAACGAAAACGGCCAACCCAAAGGTCAGCCGTTGCTGAGTGTTGTCGCTGTTCATAGTGTTATGCGAGTAGCCCTCGTACCTCCTGTTTGACGCCCCATCCTTCGATAATCCCGCCCAAAGGCTCGACCACCGCCTCGAAGTCCTGCTCAAAGTCGCCAATGCCGTCGTAGGTGGCGTACATCACTTTGCTCAGTTCCAGATGCCACGCGCCGTCGTCGCGCACGCTGATCTGGGCATTCAATGATTCACCACAGAAATAACCTGCCGCCCTGCGCGCCCGCTCCTCGTCCGGAAAAATGGCGTAGAACTCGATGGGATGGAATCGTGAAAAGTCGAAACCGCCTTCTTTCATGCGGCGCAGCACGCTGCTGCTGATGTCTTCTTGATAGGCTGTGCTCATGAAACGTCCTCCTGAACTGATGGATAGACTTTCCGTACTCCCGGCGCCCGCAACCGAATGATGAAGGCGATACGACAAGCAAGTTGCCATTGGGATACAAGCATGTAGCTGACAAGACCAGACCTTAGCGATCCGTTCGCTGATCTCGCTTGCAGAGTAGCCCTAAGTCAGAGCCGCTGCCAAGGTCTGGTTGTGAATGTGACAGGAGAGGGATCAGACGGGAGTAATGCCGAGGATTTGAATGCTGTTCTGGAGCTTGAGCTCTTTGACGCTCGCATCAGCAGTGCGCCCTTCCAGATCATTCAGATCCAGTTCGGCAGCGACAGGCAGGAGCCGGGCCTTGATGAGTTTGGCGGCATGCTCGTTATCCGGGCACTCGTCGCACTCAAAGACTTCATCGACAGTTACGCCGTGATCATCCACGAAAGTGATTTTCCACTTTTGCATCAGTGCCTCCTCGATCAAACCCGCAAATGGGCTTACATCTATCTGGACGTTTGCACTGACTGATCGTTCAAACGGATTACACCGCGCAAGCCTGAATAAAACACATTACCTGTGGGAGCGGGCTTGCTCGCGAATGCGGTGTGTCAGCCGACTTCAATATTGACTGATACGCCGCTTTCGCGAGCAAGCCCGCTCCCACAAGGGGTTGTGGATAACTTTTAGTCGTTGCTTGGCTTATTGATCGCTTGCAGCACGTACTGCGGCATGGCGAACGCGCCGATGTGGATTTCCGGGTTGTAGTAGCGGGTGATGATGCCGCTGCCGGCGAAGCGCTGTTGCAGGATTTCGCGGGACAATTTGCGATAGGCGGTATTGGTCGCGCCCCAAGCGAACGTCATCGCGCCGCCGATGTAGGTCGGAATGGCCGCTTGGTAGAAGTGCCAGTCCGGGAACAGGCTGCGCAGGCGCCCGGCGGTGGTCTGTACTTCACCGAGTTGCATGAACGGCGTGCCGTTCTGGGTGACCAGGATGCCGCCGTCGTTCAGGCAGCGGTGGCAAGCCTGGTAGAAGTTTTCCGAGAACAGCACTTCGCCCGGACCGATCGGGTCGGTGGAGTCGGAAATGATCACGTCGAACTTTTCGGTGGTGGTGGCGACGAAACGCATGCCGTCGTCGATGACCAGGTTCAGGCGTGGATCGTCGTACGCACCTTTGGAGTGGTTCGGCAGGAACTCTTTGCACATGTCGACCACGGTGCCGTCGATCTCGACCATGGTGATGTGCTCGACGCTGCGGTGTTTGGACACTTCACGCAGCATGCCGCCGTCGCCACCGCCGATGATCAACACGCGCTTGGCACTGCCATGGGCGAGGATCGGCACGTGGGTGAGCATTTCGTGGTAGATGAATTCGTCGGCTTCGGTGGTTTGGATCACACCGTCCAGCGCCATCACCCGGCCCATGCGCGGGTTTTCGAAGATCACCAGGTGTTGGTGTTCGGTGCGCACTTCGTGCAGCAGTTTTTCCATGCGAAAACGCTGGCCGTAGCCTTCGTAGAGGGTTTCCAGGTATTCGCTGGTTTTGGTGGTGGTCATGGGAAGTGCTCCGATGAATGCGGTGGCAACGGACGGTTACCCGCCCATGATGGCCAATCGAGAGGCTCGATTGCCCGGGAAAGGCGCGCATTCTACGTTGCGGAACATGACAGGTCGAACGTCACTTGATGACTTGCCGCAATCCCATGTGGGAGCGGGCTTGCTCGCGAAGGCGGAGTGTCAGTCAACATTGATGTTGGATGATAAGCCGCTTTCGCGAGCAAGCCCGCTCCCACAGGTTCGGTGTTCCTACAGGTAAATAGGATTCACCTGTCAGATCCGCACGTTGCCTCGTGGCCCGGCGATAGCCCAGATGATCAGGCCCAGCACCGGCAGCAGCAGGATCAGCAGCACCCAGATGATTTTCATCCCTGTTTCGGCGCCACTTTTCAGCACGTTGATGATTGCCCAGATGTCCAGGGCGAAAATAATCAGAGCTACCAAACTATTAAACGTGGAACCCATGGTGTCGCTCCCAAGATAGTGGCATGCAGTCTTAGGATAGCCGCCCCTTGCGAGGGTTCCGTTTTATTGCATCAAACGTGGATCGCCACTTTCAGCGCTTCCAGGGACGGCGCGGCGGCGATGCCGACTTGGGCGCACAGTTCGAGTACCCGCGGCACGTCGTTGCCATAGACCAGCACCACTTGCAGTTCATCGTCGAGCAACTGGCTGAAGTTCATCAGCGTATAGCCGCCGTTTTCCTTGTTCATGCTGCTCATCTGCACCTGAATACGGTTGAGCGCGGTCAGCGCTTCAGTCTTGGCCAGTTGCTTGGGCTTGATGTTGAAGTCAACGCCGGGGCCGAACGAGTCGACGATCTGGGCGAACAGGTCCATGTAGGTGTCGGCCTGGAACAGCACGGTTTCCGGCAGACTGCCGACCACCACCCATTCGCCCAGCGGCATCGGGAAGGTGTCGTCGAAGTTGATGTCCGGATTGGCTGTCAGAAAAGCTTCAGGATCGGCGTACGCCTGGGCCGCTTCATCAGCGATTTTCAGGATTTCGTCATCGCCCATGCACCCGGAGCTGATTTTGCTGATGAGTTCGACGAGTGCGGTTTTCATGGGATGGATCCTGTAGCGAGGGAAATTTTAGGGCGCGAAGGATAGCGCATTCGCAGGAATTTTGGCGGGATCTGGCATAGACCTGTGAGATGAGGGGGCTTGCCTGTGGCGAGGGAGCTTGCTCCCGTTGGGGCGCGTAGCGGCCCTCAAATCAGGCGACGCGATTCGTCAGGGAAACCGCATTCGCCGGGTTTACGACTGCTGCGCAGCCGAACGGGGGCAAGCCCCCTCGCCACAAAAACCCCGTTGTCACAGAGAAGGCGTCGGATCAGCCGAGCAGTTTTTCGAGTTGCGCCAGGGTATCCGCCGCGCCCATGGTCTTGGCCGCATCCAGCGCAGACACGCCGTTGGCGTCCTTGGCTTTGGGGTCGGCGCCTTTGCTGATCAGGTAGTCGACGATTTCAACGCGGTTGAACATCGCCGCCATCATCAGCGCCGTGCGGCCGTCGAACGACGAACCTTCCACCTGCGCCCCGCCTTCGACCAACGCCGTGACCACTGCCAGGTCGCCCTTGAAGGCGGCGCCGGCAATCGGGCTCTGGCCGTTGTCGTTGCGAATTTCCGGGTCGGCCTTGTGTTCCAGCAGCACTTTCACCGTTTCCACGTGACCGTGGTACGCGGCGAGCATCAGCAAGGTGTCGCCCTTGTGGTTGCGCAGGTTCGGCGGCAGGCCTTTGGTCAGCAGCGCCGCCATCATGGCCGCATCGCCCTCGCGCGCTTTGTTGAACACCTGTTCGGCAAATTCAGCAGCTTCTTCGGGTGTCATCTGGCGGCTTTGGTCAGACATTAGGGACTCCATCATCGGTTATTCGCAAAGCCGACAGTTTCCCGAGCGCTCCGGCGCCTGTCACTCCTTTTTTCTCATGAACGGCCATAGCCAGATTCAATAGCGGTACTTGCCCGCGTGAATATCCGCCAGCACCTGCTCGGTGACTTGCACGTACGTCTGGGTGCCCGGCAGCCAGGCGTAGATCGGGTCATCGCCGGTTTTACCGGGGTCAAAGGCTTCGTCCTTGAGTCGGGTCTTCTGGTATTTGAAGGTCCCGGTGGTCTCCATCTTCACCTTCACCCGCAGAAATAGAGGCACCGCATACGCGGGCATCTGCTGACGCGCGAAGGCCAGCAACTCAGCGAAGTCCAGGGTTGCCAGGGACTCGGCCGGGGTAATCGCCGCCATCCCGGCTCGGCCGTTGGTATTGCGGACTTCCACGCCATAGGCCACCGCCTCGGCAATGTTCGGGTGTTGCAGCAGCATGTTCTCCACTTCCGTGGTCGAGACGTTCTCGCCCTTCCAGCGGTAGGTGTCACCCAAACGATCGACAAACTGGGCGTGACCGAAACCGATGTTGCGCAGCAAGTCACCGGTATTGAAGTAGCGATCCCCCTTTTCGAACACGTCGTGGAGCACCACTTTCTCGGTTTTCTGCGGATCGGTGTAGCCGTCCAGTGGCGCCTTGTCGTCGATTTTCGCCAGCAACAAGCCTTGCCCGCCCTTGGCGACTTTGCTCATCAAACCCTTGGCATTGCGAATCGGCGCGCCGCTGTCGTGGTCATACGCCACCAGCTCCCAGGACATCAGGGAAAAACCGATGGTGTTGTCGAAGTTGAGGATGTTGGTGAAGCCAATATTGCCGTCACTGGCGGCGTACAGTTCGCAGATATGCTCCACCGCGAATCGCGTCTTGAACTCACGCCATGCGCCGGGACGCAGGCCGTTGCCGATCATCTTGGTCACGCCGTGCTGGTTGTCGTCGGCGCACTGCGGTTGATCCACCAGGTAGCGGCACAACTCGCCAACGTAACCGAGGGTAGTCGCCCGGTACTTACGCACGTCGCCCCAGAACTGGCTGGCGCTGAACTTGCGGCGAATGGCGAACCCCGAGGCGCCGCTGATGGCCGAGCCCCAGCACACGCAAAGCCCGGTGGCGTGGTAAAGCGGCAAGGTGCAATAGACGACGTCGTCGGGGCGCATGTTCAGGGCGATCAGCCCGAAACTGGCGGAACTGCGCATCCAGCGACCATGCTTGAAGACGCCCGCCTTGGGCAGCCCGGTGGTGCCGGAGGTGTAGATATAGAAGCAGGCATCGTCGAAAAACACCTGCTGGCTGCTGGCAGGGTTACCGTCCGGGGCGTCGACGCTGGCCGTCATCAGATTGATGAAGCCATCGGGCGAAATGCCCGATTGGCGGTAGGTATCGCAGTCGGCCACAAACCAGGTGCGTGTCTGCGCGATGGAAACCCGCTCGCGAACCGCTGAAAACGCCGGTACCAGCTCCTCGCCGACAATAATCGCCACCGGCGCTACCAGGTTCAGGCTATGGACCAGGGTATCGCGGGTCTGCAAGGTGTTGAGCAATGCGCTGATCGCCCCGACCTTGGCCACGGCCAGGATCGTGACCAGCAACTCCGGGCGGTTCTCGATAAAGATCGCCACCACATCGCCCTTGCCGATCCCTTGAGCGATCAGGTGGTGGGCAATCCGATTGGCCCACTGATTGACCTGCGTATAAGTCAGCGCCACTTCGTCTTGCAGCAACGCGAGGCCGTCGGGATTGCGCAACGTTGCTTGCTCGAAGCTCCAGCCGAGGCCACACGGTTGGGTCGGGTCCTTGACGTTGGCGACCTTCATGCCCTTCACCACGCGGGGAATGGCTTTGGCGATGGTCGGCAATTTGCGGAGCATCATGCCCCAGGTAATCGTGTCGCTCATGGTAGCTCCCGTTCGATCTTCTTATTGTCGGGCGGCGTTGATTGAGCCCGAAAATACGTCAGCGGTTCTGGAGCTGTACACGCGGTTTTTGCAATGTTTTGTATCCGCAGTCGATACCTGCGAAAACATGATCCCTGGCCGCGCCATTCGTTCAATCGAATCCCGTGCGACCACGCAAAATGCAGGATGCACGATGGCCATTCATGCAGATTGCACGAAATCAAAAAACAGCTTTATTTTCAAGCTTTTGATTTATAACGATTATTTAAAAAATAGATACTGGCACAATCACTGCAACTACCTCTCCATGCTTGCCAATCAAGCGCTAACGGAGCCGATAGACATGAGCCTGATCCAAGAAAAATTTACCTCGCTATTCTCCAACTTCGACGTGACCACCCAGGCACGACCTGACGGCGGCATCCTGCTGACACTGCGCAGCACCGAAGGCAAAGTCTTTAAACGCTCGATTTCTTACCAGCAACTGCATGCTGGCGATCAACTTTCGTGGGTGATCAGCGCCATTCGCCGTGACCTCGCCGAACAGGCCAGCGAACTGCCACAGATCTCCATGCTGCAGAGCCAGCAACGGTTTGCGCTGCCGACCTATCACTCGGCGTAAATAGCGCGCTGTAAACAAACAGGCCGTGAGAGCTTTCGCTTCACGGCCTGAGTTGTTTCTGGAATCGCATAAGCACTATGAATACCTGTGGGAGCGAGCTTGCTCGCGATAGCAGCGTATCAGTCGACATGAGTATTGACTGACAGGACGCCATCGCGAGCAAGCTCGCCCCCACAGATTTCTGTGTTGACGGTTAGAACGTGGCAGGATCAATCCGCGCAAAGCTGTCGACCGTCACATGCCCCGCCAACTCGCCGCCCTCTCGGGCCAGTCCGCAAGTCGCAACGCCCGCCGAGCGTGCTGCGTCCAATTCTTCGACGATGTCGGACAGGAACAGAATCTGCGAAGCCTCCAGCCCAATCGCCTGGGTAATACGCTCGTAGGACTGCACTTCGCGCTTCGGCCCCGACGTCGTGTCGAAATATCCGCTGAACAACGGCGACAAATCCCCCGCCTCCGAGCAGCCGAAGATCAGTTTCTGCGCCTGGATCGAGCCCGAGGAATAAACAAACAGTTGATAACCGTTCTGATGCCAGCGCTTAAGCGCTTCAACGGCGTCCGGGTAAACATGGCCCTTCAACTGCCCGGCCTGATAACCCTGCTCCCAGACCATCCCTTGCAACGCCTTGAGCGGCGTGGCCTTGCGGTCTTCGGCGATCCAACCCAGCAGGATCTCTATGACGCGCTCGACATCCGCCTCAGGTTCATTGCTGTCCCGACGCACGGCGTTCAGTTGCTCAGCGACATCCGCCCGGGCGGCGTGCTGACGAACAAAATCCGGCAGGTGCTTGGCGGCGTAAGGAAACAACACGTCGAACACAAAACTCACCGCGCTGGTGGTGCCTTCGATGTCGGTGAGAATTGCTTTGATCGGCATCGGCTCAGTCCTCAAGACGCGGGAAGCGATTGGCGATGTCTTCGCCGGTGAAGTTGGCGACCCAGCCTTCCGGGTTGTTGAACAGGCGAATCGCAACAAAATGCGGATGCTCGCCCATGTCGAACCAGTGCGGCGTACCGGCCGGCACCGAAATCAGGTCGTTTTTCTCGCAGAGCACGGCGTAGACGTAATCGTCGATGTGCAAGGTAAACAGCCCACGGCCGGCGACGAAAAATCGCACTTCGTCTTCGCCATGGCGGTGTTCATCGAGGAACTTGGCCCGCAGTTCGGCTTTTTGCGGGTGATCACTGTTCAGGCTGATCACGTCGACAGTGATGTAACCGCGTTCGGTCATCAGCTTGTCGATTTGCTCTTGGTAAGCAGCAATCACTTCTTCCTGGCTGGCGCCGGGCTGGATTTTCGCCGTGGCTTGCCAGCGGTCGAAGCGCACGCCCTGCTCGGCCAGGGTCGAGGCGATGTCTTCGAAGTGGGTCAGGACCTTGTTCGGTATTTCCGGGCTGGAGATGTGATAAACGGACAGGCTGCTCATGGGGCAATTCCTCGGTATCGGCCTCACCGTCCGGTTCTTTCAGACCGGTCGGGCGAGGCGTTTCATCAGGCAATGGGCTACTTCTGGTAAAGTCAGCCTTGGCGGTTCATGACGCTGCGGGTCTTCAACTCGCACTCGAACAAAAATTCAAAGGCCTCGATCTGCCGCAACGCGTCACTCATGCGCGCGCCCCAGGTGTAGAGGCCGTGGCCGCGAATCAGGTAGCCGACGCAATCGGGGTGGGCGTCCAGCCAAGGCTGAACCTTGGCGGCCAGGCGCGCAATGTCCTGATCGTTGTCGAAAATCGGCACTCGCACTCGGGACTCGTGGGTCGAGACGCCGCTAAAGGCTTTTTGCAGTTCGTAGTCTTCGAATTCGATGAAGTCCTGCGGCGTCAGGCGCGACAGCACTGTGGCGTTCACCGAATGGGTGTGCAGAACCGCGCCGATCTCGGGGCGCCAGCTGTAGAGTTGGGTGTGCAGCAGGGTTTCGGCGGACGGCTTTTTGCCCGGCTCCAGGCTGTTGCCGGACAAGTCGGTGGCCAGCACATCATCGAGACCCAATTGGCCTTTGTGCTTGCCGGAGACCGTCAGCAGCGCTTCGGTCGGCGACAGGCGCGTCGAATAATTGCTGCTGGTGGCCGGCGACCAGCCGCGACCATACAGAAAACGCCCGGCGTCGATGATTTCCTGGGCGAGGTGTTCACGGGTAAGGCTCATGGCCGGTCCTCTTGCATACGTGTAGCAATGATAACGGCAGCCGCGAAGGCTGCGAGGCTGGCGATACTAAAGGTCAATGTGGGGCCGAGGGCATTCCAGCTGTAGCCGGAATACAACGCGCCGAGTGCGCCGCCGGTGCCGGCCAGTGCGGCGTACAGCGCCTGGCCCTGGCCTTGCTGACGCGCACCGAAACTACGTTGCACGAACTGGATGGCAGACGCGTGAAAGCTGCCGAAGGTGGCCGCGTGCAACACTTGCGCGAACAGCAGCACCCACAGGAATTCAGCAAACGAACCTAGCAGCAACCAACGCAAGGCCGCCAGTAGAAAACTCGCCATCAGCACCCGACGCACCGAGAAGCGCGCGAGGATTTTGCTCATGGCCAGGAACATCAAGACTTCGGCGACCACGCCCACCGCCCAGAGCATGCCGATCACACCCCGGCTGTAACCGAGGCGTTCGAGGTGCAGGGTCAAAAAGGTGTAATACGGGCCGTGACTCATCTGCATCAGCGCAACGCAACCGTAAAACGCCAACACCCCGGGGCTGCGCAATTGCTTGAGGAAGCCCTCCCCCGTCGCCCGTTCGCTCTGGACCGGTTGCGCATTCGGCACCCACAAGCTGCTGACGATGATCCCGGCCATGATCAGCACCAGCGCGACCGGATAGACGTCCAGGCTCAGCCATTCGAACACCCGCCCGAGCGCGACCACGGTGATGATGAAACCGATGGAACCCCACAAGCGGATCTGACTGTAACGCGACGTCTGTCCCTTCAAGTGCGCCAGGGTAATGACTTCGAACTGCGGCAGCACCGCGTGCCAGAAGAACGCGTGCAACGCCATGACCATCGCCAGCCAGGCGTAGGTCTTGCTGACGAAGATCAGCGAGAACGACAGTAATGTGCAGACCGCTCCGAAGCGCACGATGGCCAGGCGTCGGCCGGTGTAGTCACCAAGCCAGCCCCAGATGTTCGGCGCCACGCAGCGCATCAGCATCGGGATCGCCACCAGCTCGCCGATGCGCGCGCTGGAAAAGCCCAGGTGATCGAAGTACAGCGCCAGAAACGGCGCTGTCGATCCGAGCAAGGCGAAATAGAACAGATAGAAACTGGAAAGCCGCCAGTACGGGAGCGCCGCCAACCTCGTCAGAACCCGGCAGTTGTAAGGTCAGCCATTAAAGCTGACCCAACACCGGAGTGCTCACGCGTACGTCGGCGTTCTGCCCACGATGACGCAGCAGGTGATCCATCAGCACGATGGCCATCATCGCTTCGGCAATCGGCGTGGCACGGATGCCGACGCATGGGTCGTGGCGGCCCTTGGTGACAACTTCCACCGGGTTGCCATGGATATCGATGGAACGGCCCGGCGTGGTGATG
>Ga0209847_1000492_pt1 | contig 16147 bp, 16 predicted proteins | sample OrgsoiDNA_201060_FD_185808 | JGI IMG/M metagenome (GOLD analysis project Ga0209847, IMG submission 185808) | Permafrost soil microbial communities from the Arctic, to analyse light accelerated degradation of dissolved organic matter (DOM) -... | ecosystem: Environmental > Terrestrial > Soil >... | reverse complement strand
CGCTGCAAATCGAAGGCCATTTCCTGGCGGCCGACGCGCGCCTTGAACCAGCCGTCGTCGAGCTGGCGGGCGTAGGCGACGAAGGCCTGCTCGACATCCATCTGGTCCTTGTCGACCGGGCTGACGGCGTCCTTGTGGAAGGGCCGCGCATCTTCGATCTGCGTGAAGACCTGCAGCTCCCGGCCCAGTCGCAGATCGGCGTGGACTTCGGTGCGCTGGATGACGTAGGTGTCCGGACGGCCGCCGGCGCCGATGCCGAAGGCCGGCGCGTCGTTGTGCTCCATGCGTTCGCGCAGATTGGCGCCCAGCGACAAATACGTCAGGCCGTCGTCGGACAGCGGCATGTATTTGAGGCTGTCGAACGGCTGCGCCGGCACGCAGGGATAGGCCAGCACCGACCAGTTCTCGTTCCAGCGGTTGAAGTTAAGCGCCGGCCGCGCCGGACAGGCCGGCGCATCATCATCAGCAGCAGCGGCGGCAGCGGCGCCGGCCGCCGTCACCGCCACGCCAGACAACAGCAGCGAGCATGGCCAGCGCGCCCAAAGGCGCCGCGGCGGCGACGTCTTATTTTTTAACATCGTGGATCTCGGCGACGTAACCGCCGGGGAATTCGATCACGGCGGTGTGGCCGCCGGCCAGCGCGTAGCTGGGCGACAGCACGGTGGCGCCGGTAGCCGTGGCCTTGGCCAGCGTGGCGTCGACGTCGGCGACCTGGTAGCCGGTGCTCTCGCGGCCGTACGGATACGGCAGCTTGCCGTCGGTGACGAACAGCGCCATCTTGCCGAAGCCCGATTCCAGTTTGATCTGGCGGAAGGTGGTGCCCGGCAGGCCGATTTGTCCGCCGTCCGCCTTGGCGTTGTCGGCGACGACTTTACCGTGCGAGAAGGCGACGAAATCATGGACCAATTTGTCGGCCGCGTAGCGCGACACGTAGACGCGGTTGTCCGGCACCGTTTCCAGCGGCGCGTAGTCCGGCGCCTTGGTGTGCCAGTACAGCTGCATCTTCAGGCCGCCCGGCCAGGCGATGATGGCGTCCTTGCCGATCGGGTCGTCGAAGCTGTCGACCATCACGTCGGCGCCGGCCTTGGCGGCCGCCGCGACCGCGTCGGCCATATTCGTCACCAGGTAGCCGGTGCGCTCGTCGCCGAAGGGATACGGCACCGGTGTCTGGAAGGCGAACACCGACAGCATGCCGACCGGCGTCTGGATGTACTGCGAGGCGGTCTTGCTCGGCGTCGGCGTGACCGTGAACACGGCGCGCGGCGAGGCCTTGCCGCCGAAGGTGGCGACGAAGCTGTCGACGAAGGCGTCGATCTTGTCATTGCTGACGTAGACGTGGGTGGTGTCGTACTGCGGCCCGACCGCGACGCCGCCGGCCGGCGCGGCATACGCGCCAGCGGCGCTGGCCGCGAACAGGCCGGCGATCAGAACCCGGGAAATGGAAAGAACGGTCATGGTGGCTCCTGGTTGTTGGTGAAACGGCTGGCGAGAAAAAACGCCATGTGGCCAAGAATCGATTACAACAGGCCGGCACGGGTGACGCCACTGTCTTTGGATCAGGTTAAAAGCGATAACGCTCCCCCATTAGTATGAATCGCATTTAACAAACGCACGACATAATCGGAACCATGAAGTCACACCGTTTCCAACGAATGCTATCAGCGAAAACCATGTATGACCACGACATCATGAATCGGCGTATGGACGGCTTGGCGATGAGGGCTGGCGCACCATGCCGCTCGTAATCGACGGCCAAAGTGCGGCGCAGGCCGCGCAATTGCGCCAACAACTAAAGGATACCAGCGAGCAGCTGAAACAGACGCAGGCCGCGCTGCGCCAGGCGCAGGCCGAACTGGCGCGCGTGGCACGCGTGACGACGATGGGCGAACTGGCCGCCTCGATCGCGCATGAGGTCAACCAGCCGCTGTCGGCCATCGTGCTCAACGCCGGCGCCGGCCTGCACTGGCTCAAGCGCGACGAGCCGGACCTGCTGCAGGTCCGCCAGGCCTTCGACATGATCGTCACGGCCGGACGGCGCGCCGGCGATATCATCCGCGGCATCCGCGGACTGGCGCGCAAGAGCGGGCCGGAGCGGGCCGAATTCGTCGTCGACGACGCGCTGCGCGAAGTGCTGCTGTTGCTGCGCTGCGAGCTGCACCAGCACGACATCGCGATGCGCACCGAGCTGGGACTGGATCGCCAGACGATACGCGCCGACCGCGCGCAGTTCCAGCAGGTGGTGCTTAATTTGCTGGTCAACGCGATGGAGGCCATCGCCGCCGCGCCGCTCAAAAAACAGCGCCGCGAAATCCGCCTGCGCTCGGCCGCCATCGTCGCCGGCGGAGGCATCCAGCTGAGCGTCGAAGACAGCGGCGCCGGGCTGGCGCCGGAACTGGCCGGGCGCGTGTTCGAGCCGCTGTTCTCCACCAAACCCGAAGGCATGGGCATGGGCCTGTCGATCTGCCGCTCCATCGTCGCAGCGCACGGCGGCCGGATCTGGGCCACGCCCGGCCTGCGCCACGGCGCCGCCTTCCATGTCAGCCTGCCGCGCGCAGGCGCCGATATCGGCGGCGGCGATTGCAATGCAAGCCAGGTTTTATAAGGACTCCCATCGTGACAGCGCCAGACCCCATATCCATCCTCATCGCCGACGACCACCCGCTGATCCTGGCGGGACTGGCCTCGCTGATACGCTCCCACCCCGGCCTGCATCTGGCGGCGCAGGCCAGCACCGGCCAGCAGGCGGTGGACTTGTACGCGCAGTTCAAGCCGGCGCTGGTGCTGATGGATCTGAACATGCCGGAGATGAACGGCGTCGACGCCATCAAGGCCATCTGCGCGGCCGACGCCGACGCCCGCATCGTCATCCTCACCACTTATCAGGGCGAGGAGGATGTCTATCGCGGCCTGCGCGCCGGCGCCAAATCCTATCTGCTGAAGGACTCCAGCTTCGACGTCGTCGAACAATGCATCATGGCCGTCGCCAGCGGCGGACGCTATCTGCCGGCCGAAGTGGCGGCCAAGCTGATCGACCGCATCGATGCCAACAGCCTGTCGCGGCGCGAGCTGGAAATCCTCAGCCATCTGTCGACCGGCAAGAGCAACAAGCTGATCGCGCGCAGCGCCGGCATCGGCGTGGGCACGGTCAAATTCCACGTCAATAACATCCTGTCGAAACTGAACGTTGCCAGCCGCACGGAGGCGGCCACCGTGGCATCGCAACGCGGCCTGCTGAACGCCTATTAACCGTCATACCACCCTATCTTCAGGCCAGCCGGGAAGCGATACAATGCGAGTGTCGTCACCTCGGCGCCGGCCGGATCATAGTCCTTTAATTTTTGGAGCGACTTTATGAACACTACCACCCACGACCCGCTGATCCTGTTGAACGGCTGCTTCCATACCGTCGACAAATCCAAGCCGCAGGCCAGCGCCGTCGCCATCCAGGACGGCAAATTCCTGGCCGTCGGCGACAGCGACGACGTGCTGCGCCACCGCGGCGCCAACAGCACGGTGATCGACCTGCACGGCCGCACCGTCGTCCCCGGCCTGAACGACTCGCACCTGCACCTGATACGCGGCGGCCTGAATTACAACCTGGAGCTGCGCTGGGAAGGCGTGCCCTCGCTGGCCGACGCGCTGCGCATGCTGAAGGAACAGGCGCTGCGCACGCCCAACCCGCAATGGGTGCGCGTGGTCGGCGGCTGGAACGAATTCCAGTTCGCCGAAAAACGCATGCCGACACTGGACGAAATCAACGCCGCCGCGCCGGACACGCCGGTCTTCATCCTGCACCTGTACGACCGCGCGCTGCTCAACCGCGCCGCGCTGCGGGTGGTCGGCTACACCAAGGACACGCCGAATCCGCCGGGCGGCGAGATCGTGCGCGATGCCGCCGGCAACCCGACCGGCATGCTGATCGCGCGGCCCAACGCGATGATCCTGTACGCCACGCTGGCCAAGGGACCCAAGCTGCCGCTGGAGCTGCAGGTCAATTCCACGCGCCAGTTCATGCGCGAATTGAACCGGCTCGGCGTCACCAGCGCCATCGACGCCGGCGGCGGCTTCCAGAATTATCCGGAGGATTACTCGGTGGTCGACCAGCTGGCCAAGGACGACCAGCTGACCATCCGCATCGCCTACAACCTGTTCACGCAGAACAAGGGCAAGGAACTGGACGATTTTGAAAAATGGACCGAGATGGTCACGCCGGGCCAGGGCTCGGACTTCTATCGCCACAACGGCGCCGGCGAGATGCTGGTGTTCTCGGCCGCCGACTTCGAGGACTTCCTTGAGCCGCGTCCCGAACTGGCCGCCGGCATGGAGGACGAGCTGGAAAAAGTGGTGCGCCACCTGGTCTCGAAACGCTGGCCCTTCCGCCTGCACGCCACCTACGACGAATCGATCTCGCGCATGCTCGACGTGTTCGAAAAGGTCAACCGCGACATCCCGTTCGACGGCCTGCACTGGATGTTCGACCACTGCGAAACCATCACGCCGAAAAACATCGACCGCGTCAAGGCGCTCGGCGGCGGCATCGCCATCCAGCACCGCATGGCCTTCCAGGGCGAGTATTTCGTCGAGCGTTACGGCGCCGGGGCGGCCGCGCACACGCCGCCCATCCAGCGCATGTTGAGCAGCGGCGTGCCGGTCGGCGCCGGCACCGACGCCACCCGCGTGGCCAGCTACAATCCGTGGACCGCCTTGTACTGGCTGGTCTCCGGCCGCACCGTCGGCGGCTTGCGCCTGTATGAATCGGCCGCCCGCCTGTCGCGCGACACGGCGCTGGAACTGTGGACCGCCGGCAGCGCGTGGTTCTCCAGCGAGCAAGGCAAGAAGGGCCGCATCCAGGAAGGCATGCTGGCCGACCTGACGGTGCTGTCGCGCGATTTCTTCACCGTGCCGGAGGAGGACATCAAGGCCATCGAATCGGTGCTCACCATCGTCGGCGGAAAAATCGTCTACGGCCAGGCCGAGTTCACCACGCTGGCGCCGCCGCCGATACCGGTGCTGCCGGACTGGTCGCCGGTGAGCAAGGTGGCGGGCCACTATCGCGCCGTCGCGCCGGCCGCGCAGAAGGCGACGCTACAACAGCAGCACCAGTGCCAGGGCGCCTGCGGCGTGCACGCGCACGCGCACGACGTGGCGCGCAAATCGACGCTGCCGGTGTCGGACTTCTCCGGCTTCTGGGGCGCCCTCGGGTGCAGCTGCTTTGCCTTCTGACGCCATGGCCACCGACGCGCGCCGCGACGCGATACAGTCCATGTGCCTGGCCGGCTTTGCCGGCTATGTCGACACGCTCGGTTTCGTCGCGCTGTTCGGCCTGTTCACGGCGCACGTGACGGGCAACTTCGTGTTGATCGGCTCCGAGCTGGCGCGCCCGTCGCACGGCGTTTTGCTGATCAAGTTCCTGGCCTTCCCGGCCTTCATCGCCGGCGTGGTCATCGCGCGGCTGCTGACGGTGGCGCTGGAGCGGCGCGGCCGGCCAACGGCCGCGTATGTGATGTCGGCGCAGTGGCTGCTGCTGACGGGCTTCATGGTGGCCGGCGTGATGGCCTCGCCCATCATCGCCAACACCGACACGCCGTGGGCGCTGGTGGCCGGCATGCTGGGCGCGGCGTCGATGGGCATCCACAACGCCAGCAGCAAGCTGCAATTTCCGCAGCTGACGCCGACCACGGTCATGACCGGCAACGTCACCCAGCTGGTGATCGACCTGGTCGACATCGCGCGCGGCGACGCGCCGCCGGCAGTGCGTGCGCGCTGCAGCAAATTCTTCTGGCCGGTGGTGACCTTCGGCGCCGGCGCGATCGGCGGCGCGTTCGCCTATGTGCGCTTTGGCTTCTGGGGTTTGCTGCTGCCGATGGCGGTACTGCTGTATTTGATTTCGCGGCAGCCGCTGCGCGCGCCGGCGGCGTGACGGAATGGCGCGGCGCAGCGTTTTCTCAAGACGCTAGCGCTGCGCCAGATTCGCCGGCAGCATCAGGTGCACCACCGTTCCGGAATTCGCACCACCGTTGAAATCGAGGCGTGCGCCGATCAGGTCCGCGCGCTCGCGCATGCCGACCAATCCCCAGTGATAGCGCTTGCCGCCGTCCCGCAGCAGTTCGGGGCCGATGCCGACGCCGTCGTCGCGCACGATGATGGAGAAGTACTCGTCACCATACACCAGCTCCAGCTCGACGGCGACCGCCTGCGCGTGGCGAAAGGCGTTGATGATCGCTTCGCGCGCGATCGCGAACAGGTCGTCGCAGACGTGCGATGAGATGTGATAGGGGTGGCCGCTGACCGAGGTGCGGAACTCGGTCGAGAAGCCGCCGGCCATGCGTTGGCCGACGCGCGACAGCGCCTCGGCCAGGCCGCCGTTGCCGCAGATCGAGGCGCGCAGCCCCATCACCTGGTCGCGGCCTTCGACCAGCGCATCCTCGATATACGACAGGGCGCGATCGAGCGCGCCGCGCGCCGGCAGTTCCACCGGCACTTTGTCGACCGCCATTTGCAGGAACAGGATCGCGCCCTGCACGCCTTGCAGCAGCGTGTCGTGCAGCGAACGGGCGATGCGCTCACGCTCGGCCAACCGCTCCTGCAGCCGCGCCTCCATCTCGCGCACGATCTGGCGCAGGCGCCAACGATAGCTCAGATAAATCAGCGTCGCCAGCGCCGGCAAGGAAAGCAAAACAATCATGGCGCTCAGGTGTGAAGCAAAAAAGGACAGCATCGTGGATCGCAAAAAAATCAAACTCCTGAAAAAATAGCGGCGCGATCAGGCCGCGTCGAGCAGGCCGCGCTGGTCGGCCACCACCACCGCCTGCGTGCGGCCGTTGGCATCCAGCTTGCTCATGACGGTTTTGACGTAACTCTTGACGGTGCCCAGGCCGATGCCCAGCTCGCGCGCGATGGCCTTGTTGCCGTAGCCGGCGGCGACCAGTTTCAGCACCTCGGTTTCGCGGTTGGTCAGATGTTCGCGCCGCAGGCTGTCGGCGACGCAGCTGGTCAGCGACGCCGACAGATAGCGCATGCCGCGCTTGAGCAGCTGCACCGCGTGTTCCAGCTCCTGCACTTCGCAACCCTGCAAGACGTAGCCCTGCACGCCGCTGTCCATGGCGATGCGCACCTGATGCTCCTTGTCGCACTGGGTGACGATCATCACGCGCGCGCCGTTCTTCACTTTGCGCGCTTGCATCTCGCGGCGGTAGGCCAGGCCGCCTTCGTAGTCGATGATGACGATGCTGTCGTCCGTCAGCGACGGCAGCACCTGGTGCTGTGGGCAGACTTCCACCGCGTCGGTGCGCGACAAAATCGCCGCCAGCCCGGCCGCCAGGATGGGCTTGGAGTGCGCGATGTAGACGTTGATGGCGGTATCCGCTTGCATCACCGCGACCTTCAGGCCAGGTCGTCGTGCGGCACCGGCGCTGGCGGCAGGCTGCTTGGCGGCGCGTCGACGCCGGTGATTTTGCTCACGCACTCGGCGCGGAACCAGGCCACGGTGACCGGCTCGCCGGCGACCAGGCGCTTGACCGTCGGGACGATCTGTTCGCCGACCAGCATGCCGAGCAAACCTATCAGGGCAATCGCCGGCGGCGCCGGGGAACGCACCTGCATGACCGCGTAGATGATGCCGACGAACAGGCCGGCGGCCAGGGAAATAATATATAGCTTCATGTTGTGCTCCGACGTTGTTGACGATGTTGTTCAATGCCTGCGGCCCGCGCGCATCATGCGACGCGAACGGGCCGGTATAACGATGCGTTTCCTGCTGTCAGGCCGCCTTATTTGGCCGGCACGGGGCCGAGCGTTTTGTGTTCGGTGGTGGTGCGCGGCGGCGCCTTGTGGACCATCGTGTAGGCGTAGTCGACGCCCATGCCGTAGGCGCCCGAATGGTCCTTGACGATTTTCATGACGGCGTCATAGGTCTCCTTGTGGGCCCAGTCGCGCTGCCATTCCAGCATCACCTGCTGCCAGGTGACCGGCACCACGCCGGCCTGGATCATGCGCTGCATGGCGTAGTCGTGGGCTTCCTTCGAGGTGCCGCCGGAGGCGTCGGCCACCATGTAGATTTCGTAGCCGCCTTCGAGCATGGCGCACAGCGCGAAGCTGTTGTTGCACACCTCCGTCCACAGGCCGGAGACGATGACTTTTTTCTTGCCGTTGGCGGCCAGCGCGTCGCGCACTTTCTGGTCGTCCCAGGAGTTCATCGACGAGCGCTCCAGGATGTCGGCGCCGGGGAAGACGTCGAGCAGTTCCGGGTAGGTGTGGCCGGAGAAGGCTTCGGTTTCGACGGTGGTGATGATGGCCGGGATGTTGAAGGCCTTGGCGGCCTTGGCCAGCGCCACCGTGTTGTTCTTCAGCGCCTGGCGATCCATCGACTGCACGCCGAAGGCCATCTGCGGCTGCTGGTCGATGAAGATGATCTGGCAATTGGTTGGGGTCAGCACTTCAAGTTTAACGTTGGTCATGATCGGGTCCGTAGTTGGAGTGATTGATATGCAGGCGGCATGCGGGGCGACGGAGTTATTCTGAAGACGTCTGGCCGCCGGCCTGCGCAGCGTCGCGCGCCGATACGCAGGTTCGCGCAAAAACGTCATCCTGTCGCCCCCCATTCGGGGAGTTGCGTATGGTTTTACGAGGATATTTAAACGGCGCCATGTAATATCGAAGCTGGAGATATACCGACCACGATGCACACCCGGCGAAAGAAAAAATATGAGCCCACCCTCAGACACTGCGGCGCCCAAGCCGATACGCGTGCTGGTCGCGGATGACCATCCGCTGATGCGCGAAGGGATCGCCGCCGCCGTCGACGCGCATGCGGGGCTGGAGGTGGTGGCCACCGCGGCCGACGGCCGCGAGGCGCTCGAGGAATTCCTGCGCCATCGTCCCGACATCTGCCTGATCGACCTGCAGATGCCCTTGATGAGCGGCCTCGAAGCCATCTCCGCGATCCGCTCGCTGGTGTCGACGGCGCGCATCATCGTGCTGACCACCTACAAGGGCGACGTGCAGATCGCGCGCGCGATACAGGCCGGCGCGTCGGGCTATCTGCTCAAGAGCATGCTGCGCACCTCGCTGATCGACGCGATCTTCAAGGTGCATGGCGGCGCGGTCGAGATCCCGCTGGAAGTGGCGCAGACGCTGGCCACGTATGCGGTCAGCGATACGCTGTCGGCGCGCGAGATCGAGGTGCTGCGCTTCGTCGCCATCGGCAACAGCAACAAGCTGGTCGGCGCGGCGCTGAATATCACCGAGGAGACGGTGAAGGCGCATATGAGCACCATCCTGTCCAAGCTGGGCGCCAACGACCGCACGCATGCGGTGACGATCGCGATCCGGCGCGGCATCATCGAGCCGTGAGCGGCGTCGCGGCCTGGCTCGAGAGCTGGTTCATAGCCTGGTTCACAAACCAGTTCTCAAACTGGCTGACAACGCGATATCGGGATCGGCCGCGAACACCGACGCGATCCACGTGGCGAACACGTTCAGCTTCGGCGACGCCATGCGGCCATGCGGATACAGCAGCGATATCGGCATCGCCGTCGGCGGCCACTTCGCCAGCACCTGCACCATCGCGCCGCTGTCGAGGTGCTCGCGCACCTGATAGCGGCCGGCCTGCACCAGGCCCAGTCCCTGCAGGCCGCAACAGACGGCGGCATCGGCGTCGTTGACCGCGATCGGCCCGCCCATGTCGACCGTCACCACTTTGCCGTCGACCACAAAATCCCAGTCGAACGGCCGGCCGGTGCGGCCCGAAAAATGAATCACGCCGCGATGGCCCTGCAGATCGGCCAGCGTGCGCGGCTTGCCATATTGTTTGAGATACGCGGGCGCCGCGCAGGTGACGAAGCGCATCGTGCCGACCTGGCGTCCGATCAGCGACGAATCCTGCAGCACGCCGACGCGCAGCGCGCAATCGATGCCCTCCTGCGTCAGGTCGACCAGCCGGTCGGACAGGCTGATGGTCAGCTCCACCTCCGGATAGGCGGCGTGGAATTCGGCCAGGTGCGGCATGATCAGATTGCGGCCGACGGCACCGGGCAGGTCGACGCGCAGCTTGCCTTTCGGACGCTGGCCCTCCGCGCCGCGCAGCGACAGTTCGGCCGCGTCGATGGCGTTCAAAATCTCCAGGCACTGTTGATAGTACTGCGCGCCGTCGGGCGTCAGCGACAGACGCCGCGTGGTGCGCTGGAGCAGCTGGGTGCCGAGCAGCGCCTCCAGCTTTTTCAGCGTCGCCGTCAGCGCGGCGCGCGGCAGCTCCAGCGTCTGCGCCGCCTTGGTGAAGCTGTTGGCCTCGACGATGCGCACGAAGGTCTGCATGGCTTTGACTTTGTCCACGGCGCGATCTCCCGGATGGTTTGCTTATTGTTCACTTAATGTGAAAAGTATAGGAGCATTATGCCCTAATTATCTTGGGCGCTCTTTTACCTACAATGCCTCCAGCTGAATGATTCCCCACTATCTGGAGCCGACATGACACACCCCACTCACGAGACACCCGACATTTCGCACGGCATGGTGCTGCTGCTGGCCGTGGCCAGCGGCCTGATCGTCGCCAACCTCTATTACGCGCAAACGCTGGTCGGGCCGATCAGCCAGGCCACCGGGCTGTCGGCGCAAGCGGCGGGCCTGATCGTCACGCTGACGCAGATCGGCTACTGTCTCGGCCTGCTGTTCATCGTGCCGCTGGGCGACCTGCTGGAAAACCGTCGCCTGATCGTCAGCGCGCTGCTGTTCACGGCCGTCGCGCTGCTGGTGGCCGCGTTCAGCACCAGCGCGTGGCTGTTCCTCGCCGCCGCGCTGGCCATCGGCCTCGGCTCGGTCGCCGCGCAGGTGCTGGTGCCGTTCGCGGCCCACCTGTCGAAAGAGGCCACGCGCGGCCAGACCGTCGGCAAGGTCGTCAGCGGGCTGCTGATGGGGATTATGCTGGCGCGCCCGGCGGCCAGCCTGGTGGCCGCGCATTCGAGCTGGCATGTGGTGTTCGGCGGCGCGGCCGTCATCATTCTCGCGTTGACGGCAGTCCTGCGCGGCAAGCTGCCGCAGCGCGTGCCGACGGCGCCGATGGCTTATCCGAAGCTGATAGCATCATTGTGGACGCTGTTCGCGAACACGCCGGTGCTGCGTCGCCGCGCCGCCTATCACGCCGGCTTGTTCGGTTCCTTCAGCCTGTTCTGGACCGTCACGCCGATGATGCTGGCGTCACCCGAGTTCCACTTGTCGCAGACCGGCATCGCCATCTTCGCGCTGGTCGGCATGGCTGGCGCGGTGTCCTCGCCGGTGGCCGGACGGCTGGCCGATGCCGGCCACACGCTGATGGCGACGGCCGCCGCGCTGGCGCTGGGCGTGGCCGGCTTCGCGCTGCCGCTGATTGTGCCCGGCTCGCGCAACGCCGCGCTGGCGCTGCTGGTGATCGCGTCGATCGTGCTGGATATGGGCGTGGCCGCCAACCTGGTGCTGGGCCAGCGCGCCATCTTCAGCCTCGGCGCCGAAGTGCGCAGCCGCTTGAACGGCATCTACTTCGCGCTGTTCTTCGCCGGCGGCGCGCTCGGCTCCGCGTTGGGCGGCTGGGTGTATGCGAGCTACGGCTGGCACGCCGCGCTGCTGACCGGCATGGCGTTTCCGGGACTGGCGCTGCTGTACTGGGTCAGCGAATTGCTCGAATCGAACCCCGGCGCTGTGCGCGAAGCCTAACAGACGGCGCCCGGCGCGCGGTGCATGATCCAGCTATCTGAATACACAGAGGTGGCTATGGAAACGAGAACAATGGCGCCCGTCGTGGGCATCATCACCCCGCGACCGGGCAGGATGACGCCCGCGCCGGCGGCGGCCGGCCAGCTTGGCTTTCCACGGCCGCCGCTGCGGCTGGTGGGTCGTCAAGACCGGATGACCGCGTTACGGATCGAGATGGGCTTGGCGCGCTCGGAGCAATGCAGCCGGATGGAGGCGTTCAACAAGCTGGTGGCGGACGGGATTCCGCTGCAGACCGCGTCACGCGTGGTCTGGAGCGCGCGGCGCGACTAGCAAGCGCCTCCGCGTCCGCTTCCCCACCCTTTATTTGACGTAGCGATCCAGCCACGCCAGCGTGCGCGCGCGTTCGTCGGCGCGGCTGGCCGGCTGCTGGAAGGAATGGCCCTCGCCGGGATAAATCACCAGCGACACCGGCGTGCCCATCGCTTTCAAGCCATGCCAGAACTCGACCGATTGCGCCGGCGGACATTCGACGTCGCGCTCGCCGACCGTGATCAAGGTCGGCGTCTTGGCGGCCTTGATCGATTCGATCGGCGAAGCGGCCCGATAGACGGCCGGATCGTCATACGCCGAATGGCCGAAGTAGGGAATCATCCACTGGTCGATGCCGTTCTGGCCGTAGTAGCTGATCCAGTTGGCGATGCCGGCGCCGGCCACCGCAGCCTTGAAGCGCTGGCTGTGCGTCACGCCCCACATGGTCATGAAGCCGCCGTAGGAATGGCCCATCAAGGCCAGTCGATGGTCGTCCACCGGCGCCACTTTTTCCACCGCGTCGATGCCGGCCAGGATGTCGCGCCAGTCGCCGCCGCCGAGGTCGCGCTGATTGGCGCTGCTGAACGTCAGGCCCTGGCCGTAGCTGCCGCGCGGATTGGGCAGGAACACGAAATAGCCCTTGGCCGTCAGGTCGTGGATCAAGCCGCGCGTGCTCTTGCCCGGCGTGACATAGCCCGGCGCCACCGCCGCTGCCGGGCCGCCGTGCACGATCACCGCCATCGGATAGGTCTTGCCGGTATCGACGTGGAGCGGCGACAGCAGCCAGCCCTGCACCGTGAACTGGTCGTTAGTCCAGCTGATGCTGCGCACGGCGACATGGGCCGGCAACGCGTCGTTGTCATGCGTGATCGCCGCCAGCTCGGGCAGACGGCCGGCCACGATATGCGGCGCGTGCTCGAAGCTTTCCAGCGCGGTGGCGGCACGCGTGCCGTCGGCACTGAGGGACACGCAGCCTTCGCACGCGGTGCCGACACCGGCCTGCTGCGACCACAGCACGCGACGGCTGCCGCTGGCCGCGTCAACCGCCAGCACGGCCTGTTCGCCGCCCATTTGCGCGGTCGCCAGCAGCTGGCCGTTGCGCCAATCCAGTCCGTTGAAGGAACCGTTGAAACCGGGCGTCAGGTCGACCGGCTCGCCGCCGGCCAGCGGCACGGTGAAGATGTCGCCACCGACCGAGCCGAAGTCGCTCATCAGGCCGCCGATGTAGGCGACCGTCTTGCCGTCGCCCGACACGCGCGGCATGTTGAGCTGCGTTTTCGGCGCGGCCAGCACGCGCAATGCGCCGCTGCCGGCGTCCACATGGCCGAGCGTCGCGACCCACCAGTTGTTGTCGCCGTTGCCCTTGGCGCTGGTGACGACCCAGCCCGAGCCATCGGGCATCCAGTCATATTCGTAGACGAAGGTGTCTTCGGGCGATAGCAGCTTCAATGCGCCGCCGCTGCGTGGCACCAGCGCGATGCGCTGCTCGTCCTCATCGGTGCCGATTTCGCCGACCTGCGGCGCGCCGGCCTGGGTCGCGCCGGTGCTTTTCCTGGCGCCGACCGTGGCCAGCAACGCCAGCCGCTGGCCATCCGGCGCCCAGCGCGCGGTATTGGCTACGCCCTTGAAGGTGCTGATGGCGCGCACCTTGCCGTCGCTGGCGAGATACAGCATGGCGTTGCCGCTGTGGCTGTCGTTGCCGATGAAGGCCAGCGCCTTGCCATCCGGCGACCAGGACGGATAGTTGTACAGGCAATGCGGGCAAGGATCATACGTGGCCAGCACCTTGCCGCTGCCGGCGTCGCGCACCACCACGCTGGCGTGGGCGCGCTTGGCCGCGTCCGGCGGATTGACCGATTCCAGCGCGGCGACGCGGTCGCCGGCACCGTTCAGGGCCAAGTCTTCGTAGCTGCGGGCGCCGGCTGATGCGGTGGCGGCCAGGGCGTCAACACTGACCAGTGCGGCAGCCAGCAGCGCGGCGGTCATCAAGGTAAATCGCTGGGACATCGGACATCCTATTGAATAGTTTGCGGAGCAGGCATTCTATCCCGGACGTGCTGTTTGAAAAACATTGATCATCTGCCCCGCTCCGCAGGCCGAGTGGCGGCAAAAGAAATTGAATTGTTGAGCAGATTCAATGACAGGGATTGCCACAGACGTAGATTGGCACATCCGCATACGCCCAAACCCGACAGCGAAGGCAGCATGTCGGCCTATCCGGCGCAAAAGAATGAGCGGACATAAGGTCCACCCTCCTCGAAATTATCCCAATAGCCGCATCGGAGAATTGCTGCCGCATCACCGGATATCGGCCGACTCCCCTTTGCCCTTATGAGAAGCTCAAGTCCAAACCGAGCTTCCTGGCAAGGGCGAAGGTGACAAGCACCAGGCCCACGAGCGATAGCATGAAGACTGCGGCCACCTTGCCGCCCGCGCGTAGCACCGCGCGCTTATCCATCGCCTTTTCCTTCTTGCCTTGATCGTAATGCCACTTGATGGCGAAGAACATGCCCGTACCGAGCACGAGCAGCTTGAACGTAACGAAGAAAATAGGAAACCAATCCATCATTTTGAGTATTTCCAGGCTATTAACTGACACTATCTATCTGAGGAGCACTACCTTAAAACGCTGCTTCAGCAGCTTCATTGTTTGTTCAAAGCATCCCCTCAGGCATCCTGCTTGCATCTTTCATGACATCAAGCATACTACCTAAAAACAATTTCCATACATTGAGACAAAATGTCCCAGTTAAAAAACATACAAGATGATAGTTTGCCTAGCTGGTTGCCGCGACTGGCCGGGAACAAAGGCCCACGTTTTTTGCAGATTGCGGATGCGTTACAGGCCGCGCTGGTAGCAGGATCGCTGAAACCGGGTGACCGCCTACCTCCGCAGCGCCTGTTGGCAGCGCAGCTGGACGTCGACCTGACGACGATCACGCGCGCCTACGACGAAGCCCGACGCCGCAACTTGCTGGAGGGCCGCGGCGCTCGGGGTACGTATGTCGCGGCGCCGAAAGTCGAATCAACCGCTATCCTCGATCTGAGCATGAATACCCCACCACCGCCGGATGGCGTGGACTTCGACGACATGTTGAAACAAGGTTTGTCTCAAGTACTGATGAGGTCAGGCAATGAAACGCTGATGACTTACCACTTGGCCGGGGGAAGCGACTCCGACCGCAAGGCTGGGGCCAAATGGCTGGCACCGATGTTTGGACATCTGGATGCTCGACAGCTTGTTGTCTGTCCGGGTGCGCAAGCGGCGATCGCCGCATTGATCCTTGCGCTGACGGAGCCTGGCGATGTCATCCTGGCGGAACCCACGACTTATCCCGGCTTGCGTGCCGCAGCGACCCAATTCGGCCGGCACATCATTGCGGTGGAAGCGGACCAGCACGGAATGCTGCCCGAGATGCTTGAGCAAGCGTGCCGCCAGCACCAGCCCAAGCTGGTCTACCTCAATCCGACATTGCAGAACCCGACCGCCATCACCATTCCGGAAACCCGGCGCAAGGCGCTCGCCAGCATCGCGCAGCGCTGCAATGTCCGCATCGTCGAAGACGATCCCTACTGGCTGCTTGCCGATGCCCCGCCGCCGCCTATTGCCACGTTTGCCCCGGAACAGGTGTACTACATCTCTACCCTGTCGAAATGCCTGACGCCCGGCTTGCGTGTCGCCTTCGTGCTCATCCGCGACCCGCACGAACGCGAACGTTTCCTGGTCGCGCTCAGATCGTTTGCGCTGATGGTCGCCCCTCTGACGGCCGCACTGGCCACTCAATGGATACTCGACGGTTCGGCTGAAAGATTGATGGAAGGCGTACGCAACGAGGCGCGCCTGCGCCAGTGGATGGCTCGGGATATTCTGGCGGGGCGGTACAGCGGCTTTGGTGACGGCCTGCATGTATGGATCGCGTTGCCGGCGTATTGGAACCCCTCACAACTTGCGCGTGCAGCCGACCGCGAGGGCATCGCAGTCACGCCGGCGGAGGCATTCGCAACTGGCAGCGGATCAGTGCATGCGATCCGGATCTCCTTGGGTAGCATCAAGGACCGTGGACGCTTACAGGCGGCTCTTCAACGGCTGTCTCACCTGCTTGCGCGGCGGCCCGAGTCGTTCAGCGCTGCCGTGGTTTAACTGTCCAGGAAACAC
>Ga0209847_1000490_pt1 | contig 16163 bp, 12 predicted proteins | sample OrgsoiDNA_201060_FD_185808 | JGI IMG/M metagenome (GOLD analysis project Ga0209847, IMG submission 185808) | Permafrost soil microbial communities from the Arctic, to analyse light accelerated degradation of dissolved organic matter (DOM) -... | ecosystem: Environmental > Terrestrial > Soil >... | reverse complement strand
AGGTGTTTAGCGGGCTGACGTGTTTTTCATATTGTCCGCTAGACGCCTGTCAAGAAGCGTGCTAAGTTTACGCTTACTGCAAATAGAGCTTACCTGTAGTTTGATTCTTACGTTTTATTCTGTGTCAAAAACATCTGCCTAGACCTGTAAAGTAACTTTGATAAAAATAAGTTGAACTGGCACTGTGCTTTGACAATCTAACGGTTTTGACAAAATCGGCATTAAGACACCTTCAATATCAGTCTGCCCATCAAGAATAGCCCCATGCGACTGCCTGTGGCTTATATTCAGAAACTGTTAATTGAGTGTCCTACACAAACAGGCATGGATGATCCTGCCATACCCATTCACGACAGATGTTCGAGACATACCCCGAGTTTAAGAACCCACCATTATGAATCTTACCGAATTAAAGAATACGCCGGTCTCTGACCTGATTGCACTCGGCGAAAATATGGGGCTGGAAAACCAAGCCCGTATGCGTAAGCAAGACATTATATTTTCAATCCTGAAGCAACATGCGAAAAGCGGAGAAGACATCTTCGGTGATGGCGTACTGGAAATATTGCAGGATGGATTTGGTTTCCTCCGCTCTGGAGACAGTTCCTACCTCGCCGGTCCCGACGACATTTACGTTTCTCCAAGCCAAATTCGCCGCTTCAACCTTCGTACTGGCGACACCATTTCCGGTAAAATCCGCCCACCAAAAGAAGGTGAACGCTATTTTGCCCTGTTGAAAGTTAACGAAGTTAACTACGACAAACCAGAAAACGCCCGCAATAAAATCTTGTTCGAAAACTTGACCCCGTTACATGCTAACTCACGTTTACGTATGGAACGCGGCAATGGTTCGACTGAAGATTTAACCGCACGCGTACTTGATTTAGCTTCACCGATTGGCCGCGGTCAGCGTGGTTTAATCGTGGCACCACCGAAAGCCGGTAAAACCATGCTGTTGCAGAACATCGCTACCAGCATTGCGTACAACCATCCTGACTGCGTGCTGATGGTTCTGCTGATTGACGAACGTCCAGAAGAAGTGACCGAGATGCAGCGTCTGGTTAAAGGCGAAGTTATTGCTTCTACCTTTGATGAGCCAGCCTCGCGTCACGTGCAGGTAGCCGAAATGGTTATCGAAAAAGCCAAACGTCTGGTTGAGCACAAGAAAGACGTTATCATTCTTCTTGACTCCATCACCCGTCTGGCCCGTGCGTATAACACCGTGGTCCCAGCGTCAGGTAAAGTACTGACCGGTGGTGTTGATGCCAATGCCCTTCATCGTCCAAAACGTTTCTTCGGTGCAGCACGTAACGTTGAAGAGGGCGGCAGCCTGACCATCATCGCGACGGCTTTGGTTGATACCGGTTCTAAAATGGATGAAGTTATCTATGAAGAATTCAAAGGTACCGGCAACATGGAACTGCACCTCGCGCGTAAAATCGCTGAGAAACGTGTCTTCCCTGCTATCGATTACAACCGTTCAGGGACGCGTAAAGAAGAGTTGCTTACGACGTCAGAAGAGCTGCAAAAAATGTGGATCCTGCGCAAAATCATCCATCCAATGGGTGAGATCGACGCGATGGAATTCCTTATTAATAAGCTTGCGATGACCAAAACCAACGACGATTTCTTCGATATGATGAAACGTTCGTAATTGGTGTGAAAGTCAGCTAACGCCACGCTAAGTCGTGGCGTTTTTTGCTTTTGGCGGCTAGGATAAGGCAAATTCTGAAAAGAGTTGGAATTAAGATAAGCGCTGATAGTTTTTCAGTGATTCTTTCTCTACCTTGTCGAAGCAACAGGAAAGAGGCATCAGTTAAAGGTATTGCTTGAGACAACACCATAACTGTCACCATAGGATATGACTTTAAGGCTGTGAGGTTTTATGACGTTGGCCCAGGCTAAGCTGCCTTATCTTTTTGCAGAGATTTATTGACTGTGAACATGCTCAATATGAGTACTGAACTCCTCGCTATTTTCTTTTTTTCTTTTGTTTTTTTATTTTTGGCCCGCAAGGTTGCTAAAAAAATCGGCTTGGTTGATAAACCCAATTATCGTAAACGTCATCAGGGTCTGATCCCTCTGGTGGGCGGAATTTCTATATTTGCGGGTATTTGCTTCACTTTCCTGATCACTGACTATTACATTGCCCATCGCATGCTCTATCTGGGGTGTGCTGGACTTCTGGTTTTAGTGGGTGCGTTGGACGATCGCTTTGATATCAGCGTTAAAATCCGTGCATTCGTACAGGCGCTGGTGGCGATCGTCATGATGGTTTACGCGGGTCTGATTTTGAAGAACCTGGGTCATATCATCGGCCCTTGGGAAATGGTCCTCGGCCCATTTGGTTATCCCATCACGCTGTTTGCCGTTTGGGCTGCCATCAACGCTTTTAATATGGTGGACGGAATTGACGGGCTGTTGGGCGGTTTATCCAGTGTTAGCTTTGGCGCGATAGGGATTGTCATGTACATGAGCGGTCACATGGATCTTGCGCTCTGGTGCTTTGCCATGATTGCTGCCACCCTTCCGTATATCATGCTCAACCTCGGCGTTTTTGGCCCGCGTTATAAAGTCTTTATGGGTGATGCAGGCAGTACGCTGATTGGTTTCACCATCATCTGGATCTTACTGCAAAGCACTCAGGGCCCGACGCACCCGATGACGCCGGTCACCGCGCTATGGCTGATCGCTATCCCACTGATGGACATGATCGCCATCATGTATCGTCGTTTGCGTAAAGGCATGAGCCCTTTCTCCCCGGACCGTCAGCACATTCACCATCTGATTATGCGGGCCGGATTCAGCCCGCATCAGGCCTTTGTCTTAATTACGCTGGCTGCTGCATTACTGGCTGCGGTGGGGGTTATCGGTGAGCATCTCGGGTTTGTCCCCGAATGGCTAATGTTGTTACTGTTCCTGCCGGCTTTCCTGTTTTATGGCTACTGCATCAAGCGTGCATGGCGCGTAGCGCGTTCAATCAAACGTTTCAAACGGCGTCTTCGTCGCGCTCGATAACTCCATCAATTATCCATTATTTAGAGGTTTACTGGCTGTGATGACATCAGAGACAAACGCCAAAAAAGTAGAGGCCAGCATCGATAACGAGCTGGATATCCGCGGTTTGTGCTGCACGCTGTGGAGTGGGAAATTTTGGATTGTCGGGATGGGCGTACTGTTTGCTGTCATTGCGCTAGGTTCTTCATATTTGATGAAACAGGAGTGGAGTTCAACGGCGATCACCGACCGGCCGACGGTGAATAATCTGTCTTCTTATTTCTCTCAGGCGCAGTTTTTGCGCAATCTGGATGTGCGCAATGCGCAGGCGCCGTTGGACAGCCAGCCCACCATTTCCGAAGATGCTTATAACGAATTTGTTATGCAGCTCGCAGCGTATGACACCCGTCGTGATTTCTGGTTGAACAGCCCTTATTACCAGCAGCGTAAAGAAGGTGATGCGCGGACCGACGCGGTGTTGCTCGATGACATGATTAACGATATCCAGTTCACCTCACGGGACGCACTCAAAGTACCGAATGACAGTGTGAAGCTGACGGCCGAAAGCTCCGCTGACGCCAATAAACTGCTGCGCGAATATGTGAATTTTGCCAGCAAGCGTGCTGCGCAGCATTTATACGATGAATTGCAGGGAGCCTGGGCCGCACGCACACAGTCGATGAAGGCGCAGGTCAAACGTCAGGACGCCGTGGCGCAGTCCATCTTCCAGCGTCAAATGAACAACACCCAGCAGGCACTGAAAATCGCCCAGCAGCAGAAGATTAACGAGAGCCTGACGGCGACGCCGGCTGAGCAGCTGCCCTCTTCGGATATGTTCCTGTTAGGGACACCCATGTTGCAGGCCCGTCTGGAATTATTACAAGCTTCAGGTCCGAATTTTGACCTAGACTACGATCAAAACCGCGCCATGTTATCGACCCTGAATGTGGGGCCGACGCTGACAGCGCACTTCCAGACATACCGCTATCTGCGCACCCCGGAAGAGCCGGTAAAACGCGACAGCCCGCGCCGCGCCTTCCTGATGATCATGTGGGGTGTAGTGGGGGGGCTGATCGGAGCCGGTGTTGCGTTGGCACGCCGCCGGAGTGCCATAACCCAATAAATGAATCTATAAGGGCGAACGATTTCGCCTGGCTAGCAGGATGTGTCTGCGCCTAACTGAACAAGAGAGACTCACTTTGAAAGTGTTGACGATATTCGGCACCCGCCCGGAAGCCATCAAAATGGCCCCGCTGGTGCACGCTTTGGCTCAGGATGACGCCTTTGAGTCAAAAGTCTGTGTCACGGCCCAGCATCGTGAAATGTTAGATCAAGTATTGCATCTGTTTGGTATCCAGCCCGATTATGACCTGAACATCATGCAGCCCGGTCAGGACCTGACAGAAATAACCAGCCGCATCCTGAAAGGATTAAAACCTGTTTTGCAGGAATTCCAGCCAGACGTGGTACTGGTGCATGGCGATACGACCACCACGCTTTCGGCCAGTTTGGCTGCATTCTATCAGCGAATCCCCGTTGGGCACGTTGAAGCCGGTTTGCGCACTGGCGACCTCTCATCACCATGGCCGGAAGAGGCCAACCGCCGCTTAACTACACATTTGGCAAAATGGCATTTTGCGCCGACTGAAACCTCGCGTGACAATTTGTTGCGTGAAGGGATCTCGACAGACGATATTTTCATCACCGGGAATACAGTTATCGATGCTTTACTGTGGGTTCGTGACAGAGTCAAAACCGATGCCGGTTTGCTTGAGCAACAGGCGTCCCGCTATCCCCTTATCGATGCTAATAAGAAAATGATTCTGGTTACCGGCCACCGCCGCGAGAGCTTTGGCGGCGGCTTCGACCGTATCTGCAGTGCGTTGGCGGAGATAGCTCTGTGCCACCCGGAGGTGCAAATCGTTTATCCGGTGCATCTCAATCCGAACGTCAGCGAGCCGGTAAACCGTATTTTGCGCGGCATCGACAACATTATATTAATAGACCCGCAGGACTATTTACCCTTTGTCTATTTGATGGATAAGGCCTACCTGATCCTCACCGATTCAGGCGGCATCCAGGAAGAAGCGCCCTCACTGGGTAAACCTGTGCTGGTGATGCGGGAAAGCACAGAACGGCCGGAAGCGATCAGCGCCGGAACCGTCCGGCTGGTTGGCACCGATACCGCAAAAATAGTGAAAGAAGTGAGCCGGCTGCTGAGCGACGAAAATGAATATCACAGCATGAGCCGGGCGCATAATCCTTACGGCGACGGACAAGCCTGCCGTCGTATTCTTGACGCATTAAAGAATCATCGAGTATCACAATGAGCTTCCAAACTATTTCTGTCATTGGACTGGGTTACATCGGTCTGCCGACTGCGGCAGCCTTTGCTTCGCACCAGAAAAAAGTCATCGGTGTGGATATCAACCAGCATGCCGTGGATACCATTAATCGCGGAGCCATACATATTGTGGAACCGGCGCTCGATGCGTTGGTGAAAACCGCCGTTGATGACGGTTTTCTGCAGGCATTCACCCGCCCACAGCCCGCTGATGCTTTTCTGATTGCCGTCCCGACGCCCTTTATGGGCGATCATCAGCCCGACTTGAGATACGTTGAGTCGGCCGTGCGTTCTATTGCGCCGGTGCTGAAAAAAGGCAATCTGGTGATCCTTGAGTCCACCTCGCCGGTTGGTACCACCGAGCTGATGGCCGAATGGCTGGCAGAATGCCGCCCTGATCTGAGTTTCCCCCAGCAAGAAAGCGACCACGCTGATGTGAATATCGCCTACTGCCCAGAGCGGGTCTTACCTGGGCAGGTGATGGTTGAGCTGATTAAAAATGATCGGGTGATTGGCGGTATGACGGCGATTTGTTCGCAGCGTGCCTGCGACTTATACAATATCTTCCTGCAGGGCGAATGCGTGGTGACTAACTCGCGCACCGCTGAAATGTGCAAGCTGACTGAGAACAGTTTCCGGGACGTCAACATTGCCTTTGCCAATGAACTGTCGCTGATTTGTGATGCGCAGGGCATTAATGTCTGGGAGCTTATCGCGCTGGCCAACCGCCATCCACGCGTGAATATTCTGCAGCCTGGGCCTGGTGTGGGAGGGCACTGCATTGCGGTAGACCCCTGGTTTATCGTGGCGCAAAACCCTGACCTGGCGCGGCTCATCAAAACGGCGCGTGAAGTGAATGATAGCAAGCCACATTGGGTGGTTGACCGCGTAAAATCGGCACTGGCTGACTGCCTGACAGCCACGGGCAAGCGGGCGTCCGAGGCGAAAATTGCCTGCTTTGGGCTGGCATTCAAACCCAATATTGATGACCTGCGCGAAAGCCCGGCGGTTGAAGTCACCCGCCTCATTGCTGATTGGCACGCCGGGGAAACCTGGGCGGTTGAACCGCACGTGCACCATCTGCCTGCGGCACTGGACGGCAACGTGAGCCTGCATACGGTAGAGGATGCGTTGCAAAATGCCGATCTACTGGTCATGTTAGTCGATCATCAGATTTTCAAAGCGATCCCGGCGGATCAGGTTCATCAGCTATGGATTGTCGATACCAAAGGTGTCTGGCGTTAATCATCGGCAGGAGAGTGGCATGAGTCTTTGCGGCACGCTCGAACCCCTCGAATGGGAAAGTGAATTTTTCGGTTTGTGCACTGCAAAACTGCACATAGACCCGGCAGCTGTTGCTGTGACTGAACCGGCGTTCGCCGCCTATGCGCGGGTGCAGGTGAAAGTGAATGCGGATGATACCCAGATACTTGATACCTTACAGGCCCGTGGTTTTCAGCTGGTCGAAGGTGAGATTGACCTGTGCATCACCCCCGGTGGGACAACGCCGTCGCCTGTTGACGTAAAAACCGCTACCGGTTCGGATATTTCGGCCATCAGCGCTGCGGCGGGTGCCGCTTTTCGCCTCAGCCGCTTTCGCACCCCTTGGTACCAACCGCAGGACAGTGAGCGCTTTTATGCCCGGTGGGCGGAGAAAGCCGTACTGGGTACTTTTGACCATCTCTGTTTATTGATGAAAAGCTCCTCCGGTGAAACTCAGGGTTTTGTTACCCTTCGTCAGACGGCGCAGGGTGCGGCGCGCATTGGCTTACTGGCTGTCCTGCCCGAATGGCAGGGCCATGGCGTCGGCAAACAACTCATGACGGCGGCGAAACAGTGGTGCGTCGCCAATAGCGTCTCCCGGCTGTATGTCGCGACACAAACCAGCAATCTTGCTGCTCTGAATCTTTATATCGCCAGTGGGGGAAAAATCTCTCGCTCGGCATATTGGCTGTACAGGTGAAAAAATGATCCCTTTTAATGCCCCCCCGGTTGTCGGCACTGAAATTGACTACATGCGTTCAGCGATGAGCAGCGGAAAAATGTGTGGTGACGGCGGCTTTGGGCTGCGTTGCCAGCAGTGGTTCGAGCAGCGTTTCGGCAGCGCCAAAGTGTTGCTGACGCCCTCTTGTACTGCATCGCTGGAGATGGCCGCGTTATTGCTCGATATCAAGGAAGGCGATGAAGTGATCATGCCGAGCTTCACGTTTGTCTCGACCGCCAATGCCTTTGTGCTGCGCGGCGCGAAAATCGTCTTTGTGGATATCCGCCCGGACACCATGAACATCGATGAGACGTTGATCGAAGCGGCAATCACTGACAAAACCCGTGTCATTGTACCGGTACACTACGCGGGCGTAGCCTGCGAGATGGACCACATCATGCAACTGGCTGAAAAATATAAGCTGTTTGTGGTGGAAGATGCGGCGCAGGGTGTGATGTCGACCTATAAAGGCAAAGCACTGGGCACCATCGGCCACATTGGCTGTTTCAGCTTCCATGAAACCAAAAATTACACCTCGGGTGGCGAGGGCGGTGCGACGCTGATCAATGACAACACATTGGTCGATCGCGCCGAAGTCATTCGGGAAAAAGGCACTAACCGTAGCCAGTTTTTCCGCGGCCAGGTGGATAAGTACACCTGGCGCGATATTGGTTCGAGTTATCTGATGTCCGATTTGCAGGCCGCCTATCTGTGGGGTCAGCTTGAGGCCGCTGAGCCGATCAATCAGCGCCGTCTGGCGCTGTGGCACAACTACAATGAGACATTGCAAACGCTGGCACAGGCGGGGCGCATCACGTTGCCGACCGTTGCGCAGGGTTGTGTGCAGAATGCGCATATGTACTACATCCGTCTGAACGATATCGAAGACCGGGATGCCTTTATTGCGCACATGAAAGCCGCCGATATTCTGACGGTGTTCCATTATATTCCTCTGCACGCCAGCCCGGCGGGAGAGAGCTTTGGTCGTTTCAGTGGTGAAGACCGCTTTACGACCAAAGAGAGCGAACGCCTGGTGCGACTGCCATTGTTCTATAACATGACGGATGAGACTCAGCAGACCGTCATCAGTGCCATGCTGAAATACTTCGCCTGATATGTCTCTGGCAAAGGCTTCGGTCTGGACGGCAGGCTCCACGCTGATAAAAATCGCCGCTGGCCTGCTGGTGGTGAAATTGCTGGCGGTGGCCTTTGGCCCGGCAGGTGTGGGTCAGGCGGGGAATTTCCGCCAGATGGTCACGGTGCTGGGCGTATTGTCAGGCGCCGGTATCTTTAATGGCGTGACCAAATACGTGGCCGAGCATCATCAGGATCCGGCCCGTTTAAAGGCTGTTCTCGGTACCGCTTCAAGCCTGATCTTAGGTTTCTCCACGCTGCTGGCGGTGATTTTTCTGCTGGCTGCGGGCCCGGTCAGTGTCGGGCTGTTTGGGCATGCTGATTTTCAGCCGGTGATCCGCGCGGTGGCGCTGATTCAAATGGGTATCGCCTACGCCAACTACTTTCAGGCCATCCTTAAAGGCTATCGGGATGCCAGAGGCAACGCGCTGGCGGTGATTGGCGGCAGCCTGATTGGGTTGGTAGCCTATTTACTCTGTTTCTGGCTGGGTGGTTATGAGGGAGCGCTGGCCGGACTGGCGCTGGTGCCTGCGCTGGTGGTATTGCCTGCCGGCGCGATGTTATGGCACCGTCATCCTTTCCCGCTGCATTTCCTGCGGCTGGGCTGGGACCGTGCCATCGCCAGCCACCTGGGAAAATTCACCATCATGGCGCTGATCACTTCGGTGACGTTGCCGGTGGCGTATGTGATGATGCGAAACCTGCTGGCGAAATATTACAGCTGGGACGACGTGGGGATCTGGCAGGGCGTTAGCAGCATTTCGGATGCCTACCTGCAATTTATCACCGCCTCATTCAGCGTCTATCTGCTGCCAACGTTATCCCGTCTGACCGACAAACAGGCGATTTCACGCGAAATTATTAAGTCGCTGAAATTTGTGATCCCGGCCGTGGCCTGCGCCAGCTTTATGGTGTGGCTGCTGCGTGACTTCGCCATCTGGCTGCTGTTTTCCCATCAGTTTACCGCCATGCGCGATCTTTTTGCCTGGCAACTGGTCGGTGACGTGCTGAAAGTCGGGTCCTATGTTTTTGGGTATCTGGTGATTGCCAAGGCGTCCCTGCGCTTTTATGTACTGACCGAAATCAGCCAGTTTTTACTGCTGACCGGTTTTGCGCACTGGCTGATCCCGTTACACGGTTCTTTGGGCGCCGCACAGGCCTACATGGCGACTTATATCGTCTATTTCACCCTGTGCAGCGCCGTTTTTGTTATCTATCGTAGACGAGCATGACAACGCTGATTCACGTTTTGGGATCTGATATCCCGCACCATAATCTCACCGTACTGCGCTTCTTCAATGACGTGCTGGCTGAGTGCGCGCCGCAGGATCAGATCCGTCACTTTATGGTGGTTGCGGCAGACAGCGCTGCGTTTGCCGGATTTACCCGCTTACAGATTGATATTTACCCGGATAAAAAAAGTCTCGCGCAGGCGGTGATTGCTAATGCGCGGCAGAACCGCAGCCATCGTTTCTTTTTGCACGGGCAATTTAACCCGACGTTGTGGCTGGCATTACTGATCGGCAAAATCAAAGCGCGACAGGTGTGCTGGCATATGTGGGGCGCGGATTTGTATGAGGCGTCGGGTAGTCTGAAGTTTCGTCTGTTTTACCTCCTGCGACGCATTGCCCAGGGGCGGGTCGGCCATGTGTTCGGCACGCGCGGCGATCTGATTCATTATCACCTGCGTCATCCGCGGGTAGCTTCATCGTTGCTGTACTTCCCGACGCGTATGGACCCGGCGCTGACTCAACCGGCTGACCAGCCTGAGCCAGGCGGGCCGATGACCGTGCTGGTCGGCAATTCTGGCGATACCAGCAACCGGCACATCGAAGCGCTGAAGGCGTTGCATCAGCAGTTTGGCGCCGATATTCGGGTAATTATTCCGATGGGCTATCCGGCGAGCAATCAGACTTATATTGAACAGGTGCGGGCTGAAGCGCTGACACTGTTTCCGGCAGAACATGTGGAATTACTGACAGAGGCCATGGCGTTTGATGATTACCTGAATATGCTGCGCCGTTGCTCGCTGGGTTATTTTATTTTTGACCGCCAGCAGGGCATCGGTACCTTGTGCCTGCTGATTCAGTTTGGCGTGCCCTTTGTGGTGAGCCGTCAGAATCCATTCTGGCAAGATTTGGCCGAGCAGCATCTGCCGGTATTGTTTTACGGCGATGCGCTGGACACTGCGACCGTTGCCGAAGCGCGCCGCCAGTTATTGAGCACTGACCGTCAGAATATCGCGTTCTTCAATCCCAATTATATTGCCGGATGGCAACAGGCGCTGAATCTGGCGGCGGGAGCCACATCATGACGCTGGCCCAGTTCGGCGGTCTTTGCGTGGTCTATGTTGTTTCGTTGATCTTCATTTTGACGCTGACCTACAAAGAGTTTCGTCGCGTCCGTTTTAACTTCAACGTTTTCTTCTCAATGCTGTATTTGCTGACGTTCTACTTTGGTTTCCCACTGACCTGCCTGCTGGTGTTTCGTTTTGACGTACAGGTAGTACAGGTGGAATACCTGTTACAGGCGATGCTGGCTGCCACCTGTTTCTACGGTATTTACTATGTCAGTTACAAAACCAGGCTGAAAGCGCGCCCGGCCACGCCAAGAGCGCCGTTGTTCACCATGAACCGGGCTGAAACCCATCTGACGTGGATACTGTTGGCCCTGGTGGCGCTCATCACGGTGTCGATTTTCTTCCTGCATAACGGTTTTCTATTATTCAAACTGAAGTCCTACAGCCAGATCTTCTCCAGTGAGGTCTCCGGCGTGGCACTCAAACGTTTCTTCTACTTCTTTATTCCCGCCATGCTGGTGGTCTATTTCCTGCGGGAGAACCGTCGCAGCTGGCTATTTTTCCTGGTAAGCACGGTGGCTTTTGGGTTATTGACCTACGTGATCGTCGGCGGTACGCGCGCCAATATCATCATCGCGTTTGCGCTGTTTCTGTTTATCGGCATCGTGCGCGGCTGGATATCGCTGTGGATGCTGGCCGTGGCGGGTGTTATGGCTATCGTGGGGATGTTCTGGTTGGCGCTGAAGCGTTATGGCATGAACGTAAACGGGCCGGAAGCGTTTTATACTTTCCTCTACCTGACCCGCGACACCTTTTCGCCGTGGGAAAACCTGGGCCTGCTACTGCAAAACTACGACAAGATTAGCTTCCAGGGACTTGCCCCGATTATTCGCGATTTTTACGTGTTTATTCCGAGCTGGCTGTGGCCGGGCAGGCCGGGCGTGGTGCTTAATTCTGCCAACTACTTTACCTGGGAAGTGCTCAACAACCACTCCGGCCTGGCCATGTCTCCGACCCTCATCGGCTCATTGGTGGTGATGGGCGGCGTGGGGTTTATTCCGCTGGGGGCAGTGGCGGTGGGTCTGATCATCAAATGGTTCGACTGGTTGTACGAACTGGGAAAAGCGGAGAAGAACCGCTACAAAGCCGCGATTTTGCAGAGCTTCTGTTTCGGGGCGGTATTTAATATGATCGTGCTGGCCCGTGAAGGCGTGGATTCGTTCTTTTCGCGCGTGGTCTTTTTCTGTCTGATTTTTTGCGCCTGCCTGGTCATGGCAAAACTACTGTACTGGCTGTTTGACGCCGCAGGGTTGGTCCGCCCGCGCTCGAATCGCGTTGGTAATATCATCAACACCGAAGGGATCTCAACGACTGGCCAGTCGTCGCAGGAACATTCATGAATTCAAATAATAACATTCCCCTCTATTCTATTCGTGGCATTAATTTGTGGGGCTTTCGCGATATGGGCCAGTTTCTGGACTATCTGTTTGCCGATACTCGCGTAAAGACCGGCGCTCTGGTGGCGATGAATGCTGAGAAAGTGTTGACCATGGAAAGCCAGCCGGAGATCGCTGAGCTGATTAGCCGCGCCGAATACAAATATGCCGATGGCATCAGCATCGTGCGGTCTATCCGTCGCAAATACCCGCAGGCCAACGTGTCACGCATCGCCGGTGCCGATCTATGGGAAGGGCTGATGCAGCGTGCCGGGCAGGAAGGCACGCCGGTATTCCTGATTGGCGGAAAACCCGAGGTGCTGGAGCAAACCGAAGCTAAACTGCGCGCCCAGTGGGATGTGAACATTGTTGGCAGCCAGAACGGCTACTTCACCGATCAGCAGCGCCAGCCATTGTTTGAGCGCATCAAAGCCAGCCAGGCCGCGATTGTCACCGTGGCGATGGGTTCCCCGAAGCAGGAGCTATTGATGCGCGACTGTCGAGAGGTGTATCCCGATGCTTTATATATGGGTATCGGCGGCACTTACGATGTGTTTACCGGCCACGTAAAGCGTGCGCCAAAGTTCTGGCAAAAGCTCGGGCTGGAGTGGCTTTATCGTCTGATTCGCCAACCCAGCCGCCTTGGGCGTCAGCTTAAACTGCTTAAATACCTGCGTTATCACTACACCGGTCGTCTCTGATTCCTCTGGCGCCACAGCATTTTACGCCAGTGGCGCGCCATCTCTCGTTTTCGTTGTCCGCTTGCCGAAAATTTCAACGCCTGTTGCCAGATGAACCCCAGCTTTCTGATTTGTGGTTTGCAACTGATCACAAAATACGAAACCATACCGCCCGTTTTGGCGCCCCACTCGGGGAAGCAGACTATAAAAATAACATTCCGGTCATCCCGGAAGGCAAACACAACAACGACAACATTGAGGATCTATGGCAAGTAACGAGGAAAAAGGTGGGCTACACCGCGGGCTAGAAGCCCGGCATATAGAACTGATAGCACTGGGTGGTACTATCGGCGTTGGGCTGTTTATGGGGGCGGCCAGTACGCTCAAATGGGCAGGGCCGTCGGTATTGTTAGCCTATATCTTGGCGGGTATCTTTGTTTTCTTCATCATGCGTTCTATGGGCGAGATGCTGCACCTCGAGCCGGTGGCCGGTTCGTTCGCCGTCTACGCGCATAAATATCTCGGCCCTTACTACGGTTATCTGACGGCATGGAGCTATTGGTTCATGTGGATAGCGGTGGGGATTTCAGAAATCACCGCCATTGGTGTCTATGCCCAGTACTGGTTCCCTGATTTACCGCAGTGGATCCCGGCGCTGGCTGCCGTGGCCATTGTCGCAGCGGCTAACCTGGCCGCTGTAAAACTGTATGGTGAGATGGAGTTTTGGTTTGCGTTGATCAAAATCACCACCATCATTGTGATGATTGTGGTCGGTCTGGCAGTGATTTTCTTTGGTTTTGGCAACCATGGTCAGGCCGTCGGCTTTGCTAACCTGACTGCACACGGTGGCTTCTTTGCCGGGGGCTGGAAAGGGTTCTTGTTTGCGCTCTGTATTGTCGTGGCATCCTATCAGGGTGTGGAGCTGGTGGGGATCACTGCCGGTGAAGCCAAAAACCCGCAGGTCACGCTCAGACGCGCTATCAATAACATCCTCTGGCGTATCCTGATTTTCTACGTCGGTGCGATTTTCGTCATCATCACTATCTTCCCGTGGAACGAAATGGGGACGCACGGCAGCCCGTTCGTGCTGACGTTTGCGAAGATTGGTATCGCCTCGGCAGCAGGCATCATCAACTTTGTGGTGCTGACGGCGGCGCTGTCGGGTTGTAACAGCGGGATGTACAGCTGCGGGCGTATGCTTTACGCGCTGGCGAAAAATCGCCAGGTCCCGGCGTTTCTCGGTAAAGTGTCGAAAAGCGGCGTGCCGGTCTACGGTATTGCGGTGACTATCGCCGTGCTGCTGATAGGTTCATGCCTGAATTATCTGATCCCTAACCCTGAGCAAGTCTTTGTTTATGTCTACAGCGCTTCGGTGCTGCCGGGTATGGTGCCGTGGTTTGTGGTGCTTATCAGCCAGCTGCGTTTCCGTGAGGCTCATGCAGAGAAGCTGAAAGACCATCCGTTCAAGTCAATTCTGTTCCCTTATACCAACTATCTGACGCTGGCATTCCTCGCCTGCGTGCTGGTGGGAATGGCAATTAACCCGGATACGCGAATTTCTTTGCTGGTAGGCGGGATTTTCATCGCGGCAATCAGCCTGATATACTTCGGGCTGGGGATGAACAGACGTTCATCTCTGACGGCTGAACAGACAAAATAACGTCGTAAGTCATGGGTGGGGAAGGTGATGCGCCTATTTTTAGCGCGTATTGGACAAAGAGCAGTCAAACGAAACTTTTCCAATAAAAAGCACTAGACAGGGTGGCATGAAAACCGTAGTATCCCCACCCGCAACGGCGCTAAGCGCCCGTAGCTCAGCTGGATAGAGCGCTGCCCTCCGGAGGCAGAGGTCTCAGGTTCGAATCCTGTCGGGCGCACCATTAAGTTTGCGCTAGAGTTGCGGTGGTCTTGTTTGAGGTTAAACAGTCCACGATGTAGAAGAGTTTGAAATGGTGGCTATAGCTCAGTTGGTAGAGCCCTGGATTGTGATTCCAGTTGTCGTGGGTTCGAGCCCCATTAGCCACCCCAAATTTTTTAAATGATTTTGTGAACGTGACATGCGATGGTGGCGGAATTGGTAGACGCGCTAGCTTCAGGTGTTAGTGTCCTTTGGATGTGAGGGTTCGAGTCCCTCCCTTCGCACCACACACAAAATGCATTTAAATGATGCTGTTAGCACCAAAAAGTAGTAAGATGCACGACATCGGCGAGTAGCGCAGCTTGGTAGCGCAACTGGTTTGGGACCAGTGGGTCGGAGGTTCGAATCCTCTCTCGCCGACCAATTCGAAGAAACCTGCTTTCATAAGCAGGTTTTTTTTCGCCTGTAGTTTATGAGGATGAGAACCTCCGAAGGAGGTTTGAGCCGAGCGCAGCGAGACCACGTTGCTTTAGCAACGGCCCGCAGGGCAAGCATCGAAGATGCGCGTAATCCTCTCTCGCCGACCAATTCGAAGAAACCTGCTTTTATAAGCAGGTTTTTTTTCGCCTGTAGTTTGCCACATAGACCCCCTTCTTCCCCTGCTGTTGCTCTGAAGCGACATTCTGTCTTTCTATTGTCGTTACGCGACGACATCCAACCAACTGAAAGTAAACGAATTGTCCCCATGATGGCCAGGTTGTCTCTGGCAGACAACACTAATTGGCGTTAAGTCATTCTTTGCTATGCGTGGCTTTGGAATGGCCAACATGCTTTCTAAATAAAAATGATAATTAAGTCATTAAAATCAATGAAATACGTGTTTTTTATTTTCCAGGCCTGAAAGAAATCCTGATGTGGCACGCGTCCTGCACTACCTGATATGTAGATGCTCATTCCACCCCTTATGTTTGCCTTCCGGCTTCATAAACCTGGGAATGATGCAGAGCCAATTTATAGTGCCTATTGTCTATCTGCCCGATAAACACCTCTCATCAGGTATTTATCAACCAGCAGGCAAAACGTTGAGTGAGGCACTCCCCTGTTGTCCATGACCTGATTGTTTTCGACACTTGCCATCCGGCAAGTGTTTTTTTTGCGCTAATACCCGTCATCCTTCAAGCGGCAAGATGCGTTGGCTTCTGTTACTCACCCGAATCACTGACTTATGTCAGCTCATCGGGATCCCCAAGTTTGCCGCCTTTCTGCCACTCGAATGATTTAAGGTATTCATTTACTCAAAGCATAAAAATCTATGGTCACCCCCGTTTTTGCAACACCGATTTTGATTTATGATGGGCTTGCTTAAATCTATACGGCGTCTGATGGGCAACACTACGTTGCCCGCGCCACGATGAAGTCCGCGCCTGCAGA
>Ga0209847_1000489_pt1 | contig 16168 bp, 12 predicted proteins | sample OrgsoiDNA_201060_FD_185808 | JGI IMG/M metagenome (GOLD analysis project Ga0209847, IMG submission 185808) | Permafrost soil microbial communities from the Arctic, to analyse light accelerated degradation of dissolved organic matter (DOM) -... | ecosystem: Environmental > Terrestrial > Soil >... | reverse complement strand
AAGGTGCCCGGGAAATCGGTTTCGGTGAACTTCCGGCCTACGGCTGTGGCGGCACCCATGTACGTAGCCTGAAGGATTTGGGCACAGTCTCGATCGACTCCCTTTCTCAGAAAAAGGGCACGTTGTCCGTCCACTACCACGTGGATTGAGCATTTTGGCGATGTCGACACCGTCATCGCCTGACGCGGGGGCGCCTGCATTCGCGGGCTCCGTTGACTACTCGATAGATGGACCTAAACCATGATGCTTGACGTCGAGCGTCTCGATGAGACGTGCATAAAAAAACTGGCCAATGAAGAAGTCCTCGCCATCCGCGTCAAAGGCTTTTTGCCTCAGCCGCTGGCGGTGCAGATTGGCGACAAGATTCTTGCACCGGGCTTTGAAGGCTATATCAATGCGCCGAGCATCGGTCGCATCGGCATGGCGTTTTACGAAGCGGAAAACCAGCCACTGCTGATCGAAGACTATTTCGAGCGCGCCACCAGCAACATCGAGGAACTGCGCAACCGATGCGCGCCCTACTCGTCCCCGGTCGACACCCTGCGTTGCATGCTTGATGAGTCCTGGCCAGCAGGCGCGCACCTGGAGAACCTCTACGGTCGCAAAATGTATGTCGGGCTGTCCCGAGTGGTGAAGCCCGGGGTGTGCTTTCTCGCCCATCACGACATTTTCGCCAAGGACGCCCCGGACAGTTTCCAGGCCAAAAGCCTGGAGGCGCAATTTGCCTGCAACGTGTACCTGAACATGCCCACCGAGGGCGGCGCGTTGCAGATGTGGGACCACGACATTACCCCCGACCAGTTCGACGAAATGCGTGGCGACAGTTACGGCATCGAGCCGACCCTGCTTGGACCTCCAACCCTGGAGATTCGCCCCGACCCGGGCGATTTCATCATGTTCAATTCGCGCTGCATGCACTCGGTGACCCCGGGTGTGGCAGACCCGCGATTGAGCCTTTCGTTCTTTGTCGGCTACCGCGGCAATGCTTCACCCCTTACCTTTTGGAGTTGAGATGCTTTCGAATTACCTGGGCGAGTTTCTGGCGCTGGCGACCATCCACTTCCTGGCCGTGGTCGCACCCGGACCGGACTTCGCCGTGACCATTCGCCAGAGCGTGCGCTTTGGTCGACTGGTGGGTATCTGCACCGCACTGGGCATCGGTGCGGGGATTTCCGTGCATGTGCTTTACACCCTGCTGGGCGTTGGCGCGCTGATGCACACCACGCCCTGGTTGCTGACAGTGGCCAAGGTCGTGGGCGGCGCCTACATTCTGTATCTCGGCGTCAGTCTGTTGCGCAGCAAACCGAAAACCGCGCTGGAAGGTGACAAGGCCGCAGACGAACCAGTGGTCGAGCAAACACTGTTGAAGGCATTCACCACCGGCTTCCTGACCAACGCGACCAACCCGAAAGCCACGCTGTTTTTCCTGGCGATCTTCACCACCATCATCAGCGCCACGACGCCGCTAAAGATCCAGGCTTTGTATGGCCTTTGGATGTGCTTCGTGAACGCATTGTGGTTTGTGATCGTTGCGCTGTTCTTTTCCAGCGCTCGAGTGCGACTGCTGTTTATGCGCATGGGGCATTGGTTCGAACGCACCATGGGAGTGATTTTGATCCTGTTCGCCGGGCGCCTGATTTTATCGATGTAAACCTCGCGCTCATGCAAAAGGCCCGCTCAGTCTGACTGGCGGGCCTTTTTCGTTTGTGCGTCGCTTTTGCGTTTCTGTGCGACAGATCCCACTTCGAGGGCTCCCCTATCGCTCCCTCATGGTGTTAGTTTAAAAAATGTTTCTGACCTATCGATCAGACATTTCTCACAAACCGCCTGCAAAGGAATGCCCCCAGCAATGGATTTTTCTCTCAAACAACTGGCCGCAACTACATTGATGCTGGCCAGCCTTTCGTCGTTTACCACACTTGCGCACGCCAGCATCACCCCGCAACAGAGCGCGACCATTCTCAAGACTTTCAGTGACGCCTCGGTGACAGACTTCAGGCAGTTCCTGGGAAGCCTGGCCAAGAGCGATCTTGCCAAAACCGACGACCTCGGCCCGGCAATCAGTGCTTTCCTCGACAACAAGACACTTTCCCCAGATCAGCAGAACGAGATATATCGCCTGCTTGGCCTCTATGCACGAGTGAAGTATGGCGCCGCTGCCACCGAGACTCTGCGCGAACTGGTGGAAATCCCGACCTTCCAAGTGGAAGGTGTTGCCCAGCATGACAACCCGCAATTCATCAAGATCGCCGACAAGATCAAGGGCCTTGCCCAGGCCTTCAACCTGAACTTTCGCAACATCGACAACCGTGTCTATGAAATCTCCCTGGAAGGCAGTGGCGATGAAGTCGTGGGCATTCACGCGCATGCCGATGTGGTGCCCGTGACGCCGGAGAACTGGGTCCTGAAAGATGGCACCAAACTCGATCCATTCAAGATCACCCTGATCGGCGACCGCATGTACGGCCGGGGCACCGAGGATGACAAGAACGGCATCGTCGTAGCGCTCTACGCCATGAAGATCATCAAGGAAGAGAAGCTGCCACTGGCGAGGAATTTCAAGCTGCTGGTCGACACCACCGAGGAAACCACCGGCGACGCCATCCCCTATTACTTCGAACACAACCCGATACCCAACTACAACCTGGCGCTGGATGGCGGCTATCCGGTAGTGATTGCCGAGAAAGGCTACGGCACCGTCATGGCGAGCTTTGCCAAGCGCAAGGCAGAGGGCAAAGGCGCCGAAATCATCTCGATGACGGGCGGCCTGGCCACTAACCAGATTCCGTCGGCTTCGGTCGCCACCCTGGTGACTGACAAACCCGCCGAATTGGCTGCCAGCCTGCAGACGGCCGGGACTGACTATGCCAAGCGCAATGGCGGCAACTTCGAAGTGAGCGCCAAGGTCGACGGCAAGGACGTCAAACTGACGGTCACCGGCGTCTCCGCCCACTCCTCCGAGCCCGAATCAGGCGTCAACCCGGTAGCCAGGATGCTGGACTTCATCAACAGCCTCGACGGTAAGGTTGCGCTCAAGCACAACCACATCACTGACGCCGCCCGTTACGCCGCCGATAACTGGGGCCTGGACTATCTGGGTGGCAAATTGGGCGTTGGTTTTTCCGATGCCTTCATGGGGCCGCTGACCACGTCCCTGACCTATGTCGGGATGGATAAGAAAGCCTTCAAGCTCGCGGTCAATCTGCGCGTGCCGAAGGGCGAGTCCCCGGAAGCGCTCAAGACGAAAATTGCTGAAAAGATTGGCGCCTGGAGCAAGAAGTCCCACGTTGCAGCAACCTTCAACTACTCGATCGCTGAGCCTATGTACCGCAACCCTGAGGGCGAATGGGTCAAAGCCCTGCTGGCCGTGTCCACTGAAAACCTCGGCATGGAACACAAGTTCGGCAGCTCCGCTGGCGCCACTTCGGTCCATGAGCTGCCCAATGGCGTGCAGTTCGGCCTGGCCCGGCCAGAGGTCAAGTACACCGGGCACACTGACAACGAGTTCAAGACTGTCGACCAGTTCCTGCTGGACCTGCAGATCGTGACCGAGATGATGGGGCGTATCGGGCAGTTGCCGAAGCTCTGATTCGCTAGTCGGGCCCGCTCTATTGGCGGGCCCTACGCAAAAAAATGTGGGAGCGAGCCTGCTCGCGATTGCGGTGTATCAGTCGAAAAGTGCGCCAACTGACAGGCCGTAATCGCGAGCAGGCTCACTCCCACAAAAAAAATGCGCAAACAAAAACGCCGCTCATCACTGAGCGGCGTTTTTGTTAAATATGGAGCGGGAAACGAGACTCGAACTCGCGACCCCGACCTTGGCAAGGTCGTGCTCTACCAACTGAGCTATTCCCGCAAATGGCGTCCCCTAGGGGACTCGAACCCCTGTTACCGCCGTGAAAGGGCGGTGTCCTAGGCCACTAGACGAAGGGGACACGCTACTGAAACACATGGTGTGTATTTCAGTGCCCAGAGGCCTCATCCGAAGACTTGGTCCTGGTTTCACTCAATGCCGCCCGAGGGCAACACTGCTTAAAAATTGGAGCGGGAAACGAGACTCGAACTCGCGACCCCGACCTTGGCAAGGTCGTGCTCTACCAACTGAGCTATTCCCGCATATGGCGTCCCCTAGGGGACTCGAACCCCTGTTACCGCCGTGAAAGGGCGGTGTCCTAGGCCACTAGACGAAGGGGACACACGTACAACATTCACTACCTACCGCGTTTCGCTGTGTGCTTTACGCTGTAAGTGGCGCGCATTCTATGGATGGATTGAGGGGTCGTCAACCCCCTGATATAAATTTATTTAAATCAATGACTTCGCCCCGCTTTGGGAGGCGAATCCGGGTTTTCCGTCGTCCGGCGTTTGACGCCTATATTCTGGCACCCGCCAAGGCGCTATAGTCCACCCACGCAACAAATGATGGCAATGTGCACCTCGCGCGCTATTACTTATATAAGCAGCCTTGCGGCCGATATAAGTAGAGTCGTGGCCGATTCAACTCGTCGAGCGGCCCTATGCGCCCCCATGCCAAGCCACTACACTCGCACGCGAACCCTATAAAGAGGTCTTACCGGTGACACCACTCATGATCACCCTGCTAGTCATAGCCGGGATCGCACTATTGATCGCCATTGGCTACATGAACCATGTGGTGGAAAACAATAAGCTGGAAAAGGCCCGTACCAAGGTTGAACTCAACGACCGTTTGCGTCGCTGTGGCGAAATCACCGAGACCTTCCCCGGTCAGTTGATGACACCAGCGCTCAAGCTGCTGCTGACCCGTCTGGAGCTGAACGTCTGCCAGCGCCTGCTGAACCTTGAGAAAACCAGTGCATCGGTCAAGGCACGAATCGCCGAGCTGAACACCCTGGTTGCCCAAGGCGAATCGATCCCGGTGAACAACCCCCCGGCACCGATCCAGACCGAGGCCAAGGCCAAGGACGTGCGCTTCCTGCTCGAAGCCTTGCATGGCCAGATCACCCGCGCTGCTCAGGACGGCTTCTTGCCGACCAATGAAGCCAAGCGCTGGATCCGCGAAGTGCGCCACATCCTGGTGCTGCTGCACATCGAGTTCTTCAACAACCTCGGCCAACACTCCCTGCAACAGAACCAGCCTGGCCAGGCTCGCCTGGCGTTCGAACGCGGCGTGCAATACCTGCGCAAGCAACAAGAACCGCAGATATACGCCGAACAACTCGAATACCTGGAAAAACTCCTGGCTCGCGCCAACGCCCAAGTCATGGACAAAACTGCCCCGGCAGAAGGCGAGGTCAACCAATTGACCGAAGGCCTCAAAGACGTCGAGGCAGATGCCGACTGGAAGAAAAAAGTGATTTACGACTGATTGGAAGAAAAAAAGAGCCACCGAGAGGTGGCTTTTTTTTGCCTTGGATTTGATGGGGGAAGATCAAAGGATTGCAGCCTTCAGCGCCCACAGAAACCATTGCACTAACAATAGATTGATAGGCCTTCAGTGCGCCTTCGCGAGCCAGCTCAACTCCTACAATGGGGGTGAGTACATCCGAGGGAGATTGGTCGGCTGTCAGGCAGCCTTCGCGGACAAGCCTCGCTCCTACAAAAGCAGAATCAAAAGCAGAGCGGCGTACACCCACCCGCTCCTCACCACTCATTAGGCCGAGCGTTAGCTCGCCTGCTCTTGATCTTGCTCTACCCGCCCCTTCGGGAGGCTGAGTGGAGGTGTTCATCTGGGGGGTGGGCGCGTAGCGCCGTTCGACGAAGTCGAACACATCGAGAGGAGGTCGAAGCGAAGCCGACCGTAGGCGATGCCCCCAGATGAATACCGAAACGAAGGCACGCCGAGCCTAAGCGAGGGGCCGGACGCCGGGGCGAGACCTTTTGGTTACTTTTGGGGCGTTTGCCAAAAGTGACCCGCTGTAAGAGCGGAACCATAAGAAGCCGTTACCGCAACAAAGGATATGTACTCAACCAACAAGAACCTGGTCGGCCCTAAGGCCGCCAAGTCAACGCGTCAAAGTCGAAAATGCCCGACCATCCCCTTAAGCTCAACCCCCAACTGCGCCAACTCAATACTGGACGCCGCATTCCCCCGCATCGCCAACGAAGACTGATCCGCACTCGCACGAATACTCGTCACACTGCGATTAATCTCCTCAGCCACCGAACTCTGCTCCTCGGCCGCCGCCGCAATCTGCTGGTTCATCTGCTGAATCAACGACACCGCCGCCGCAATACTCCCCAACGCACTCTCAGTCTGCAGCGCATCACTGACCGCCAACTTAACCAACTCACCACTGTTCTGAATCTGCCGTACCGACGACTGCGCCGCCGAACGCAAGGCACTCACCAACCGCTCGATCTCCTCAGTCGATTGCTGAGTACGCTTGGCCAGCGCCCGTACTTCGTCGGCCACCACCGCAAAGCCCCTGCCCTGCTCACCCGCCCGGGCTGCCTCGATGGCCGCGTTGAGGGCCAACAGGTTGGTCTGCTCGGCCACGCTTTTGATCACGCTGAGCACCGTGCCGATGTTCTGGATCTCCGCACTCAGGCTCTCGATACTGGAACTGGCCGAAGTCGCCGAATCCGCCAGTTGCTCGATCCGCGCCATGCTCTGGCGTACGACCTGCTGACCACTCTCGACCTTGTCGTCCGCGGTCTGCGCCGCCGTGGCGGCTTCCTCCGCGTTACGGGCGACGTCATGCACCGTGGCGGTCATCTGATTCATTGCCGTGGCGACTTGCTCGGTTTCTTCTTTCTGGCTGCTGACTTCCAGGTTGGTCTGCTCGGTCACCGCTGACAGCGATTGCGCGGAACTGGCCAACTGTTCGATGCCGGCCTGCAAACCACTGACGATACTGCTCAGGCCTGCGCCCATCTGTTGCATGGCCTGCATCAACTGACCGATTTCGTCGCGGCGGGTTACTTCAACCGTCGCACTCAAATCACCCGAGGCAATCTGCTGAGCGACACGAATCACACTGCGCAGCGGCGCCACAATCAACCGGGTAATCACCCACGCCGCGATCAGCCCGACCAGCAGCGCCAGCGCCGAGGAGCCAATGATCAACAACGAGTTCTTTTTCAGCTCGGCCTGCATCGCCCCGTCTTCAGCCACGTAGGCCTGATCCACCCGCTCCACCACTTGAGCGGCGCGCTGGTGCAGTTGCTCATAGACGGTTTTTTCCTGGGCCAGGAGGCCGGTGTACTCGGTGAGTTTGTCACTGAAACTGGCGATATGACCGGTCACTTCATTGAGGACAGTCTGGTAACCCTCGTCCTTGACCGTGGTTTTCAGCTGCTCGGCCTGAGCCAGTGCCTGGTCGGCCTGCTCGATCTTGCCCTTGCCGGCGCTGTCGTCGTCACCCTTGCGGCTCTGGTCGAGGCGCACACGGGCCTCATTCATGGCCTGCAACATCAACCGTGACACTTGGCTGACCTGATTGGCCTGCTCAATGAACTGCGAACCATCCTTGCCCTCGGACTCCTTCAAGGCATAGGCGCCATCGTCTGCGAGGCCGGCCTGCAATACATCGAGGTTATTGGCCACGCTGGACACCGACCAACTGGCCATTTCCAGGGCCAGGTCCTTGGCCTGGGTCAATGAGACAAATTCGTCGAAGGCCTTGCGATAGGCACCAAGCGACTGCTCGACATCGTTCATGACCGGCACGTTGAGCGCCGACTGCGCCTTCAACTGAGTCGCCAGGGCAATCAGCGCATCAACCCCCTGATGCAGCGCATCGGCGGTTTTCGGGTTGCCGTGCAAGGCGTACTCCTGCTCTAGCAAACGCACCTTGAGCAAGCCGCTGTTAAGCGATGACATCTGCTTGAGCCCGTCGAAACGCTGACTGATGGTTCGCAGGGACCATACGCCAATGGCTGCCACCAAGGCTGTCAACAACAGCACCAGGACAAACCCGACACCCAGTTTTTTTGCCATACCGAGGTTGGCAAAACGTCCTTGCACGGCCGAAATCATTGCTCGTAGTCCCCTGCCAAAGTCTGTAGATGGAGATTCGCAACGGGCCTGTGTCAACACAAGTCTCTGGCGTCGGAATAATGGCAAAAAGCTACGCCTACGTCGTTTTCAGAACGTTTTAGGTCGATCCACAGCGGTGGCCTGAAAAAACCGCCGGGCACGCGGATCGCAGGCACTGGCGACATTGATCCGTTGCCAGTCATTGGCTTCACCGGTCGGGCTGAATGCCGTAGGAGAAGACAGCAGCACACCGAAACGCCGCGCCTGCACGCGCAGCTGAGCGTAGTCGGACATCGGCGGTCGCGCCCAGATGAACAAGCCTCCGGCAGGCTTGCCGAAGACTTCCCACTCGGCATCTTCGAGCAACTGCAACGCCGCAACCCGGTCCATGCTCAGACGCTGACGCAGGCGTTGTACCAATTTGCGATAGGCACCTGAGGCCAACAACCCGGCCAGCACCGACTCGCAAAACCGCGAGCCGCCCATGCTGCTGATCATCTTGACCTCGGCCAGCCGTGAAATGAGCCCGGCACCCGCCACCACAAACCCCACCCGCAATGAGCTGCTGAGGGTCTTGGAAAAGCTGCCGACGTAGATCACCCGGGCGTCGTCATCCAGCGCGGCGAGGCGTGTGCCCGGACCATGGTGCAAATCCGCATAGACATCATCTTCGATCACCAGCACGCCATGGGTTTTGCACAGTTGCAGAACCCGCTGCGCCACTGCCGGCGTCACGCAACTGCCGGTGGGGTTGTGGTGGTAGCTATTGATGAACAAGGCTCGAGGATTGTGTTTGATCAACAACCGCTCAAGCGCTTGCGTGTCGGGCCCACGCGGCGTGCGGGGCACCTCGAGCATGCTGACTCCGTGCAGCCGGAGCAAATCGAACAGATGAGAAAAACCGGGGTTTTCCACCACCACGCAGTCCCCCGGCCTGAGCAAGGTCCGCACAATCAGGTCGAGCCCTTGGCTGGCGCCGACCGTGGTCAGGACACAACTGTCGTCCACCTCGATATTGAGCGGCTTCAAGCGCTTGAGGATCTGCTGACGCAGCGCAAGCAAGCCCAGTGGCGTGCTGTAGTTGAACAGACCGGCCATGTCGGTACGGGCCACCTGACGGATCGCGTAACTGAGGTCGTCGGTTTCGCGCCAGCTTTCGGGCAGCCCGCCACACCCCAGCATCAGCTCACCCGACAGACTGTTGCTGAAATCCGTTTGCATCGCCTCTGCGCCTTCGAACCTGGGAAGATCCCACGCATCCGGCACCACCGGTGCTGATGCGGCGACAAAGAACCCCGAACCATGACGCGAGGCCAGGACCCCTTGGGCGACGAGGCGCTCACAGGCTTCAACGACACTGGATTGACTGAGCAAATTGATCCGCGCGATGTGTCGCACAGAAGGCAAGCGAGTCGCGGGCGGCACTTCGCTTTGACGGATCCAGCCCGCGAGTCCGTCGACGATTTGCTGTACGACGGGCACCATTGCCTGTCGATCAATTCTCAATTCCATGAGCAAGCCAACTCCTGTCCATTTTGCTGACAGCAGTTAATCACAGGAACACTCGTTCGGCTGTGCGACAACACCGCCAAAACCGCCGGTTCTAACCATTTGAAACACATTGTCCGGGGTCTTCACGGAACCTGTGGGAGCGGGCTTGCTCGCGAAGGCGGTATAACAGTCAACAGAAGTGTTGAATGCCAAGCCGCCTTCGCGAGCAAGCCCGCTCCCACACGGTTCGCGTTAGCAACATTCAGAATGCAGTGACGCCACCATCCACGGCCAGCGAATGCCCGGTAGTGAAGGCCGCGCCGTCACTGCACAGATACAGCACCGCGCTGGCGATTTCCTCGACCTTGCCGATGCGACCTACCGGGTGCATGGCATTGGCGAACTCACCCTTCTTCGGGTCAGCCTCATAGGCGCGACGGAACATGTCGGTGTCGATCACCGCCGGGCACACTGCGTTTACGCGGATCTTTTTCTTTGCATATTCAATGGCGGCCGATTTGGTCAGGCCGATCACCGCGTGCTTGGAGGCGGCGTAAATGCTCATCTTCGGCGCAGCACCCAGGCCGGCTACCGACGCAGTGTTGACGATCGCCCCGCCGCCCTGGGCCAGCAGCAACGGCAACTGATACTTCATGCACAACCAGACGCCTTTGACGTTGACGCCCATGATCGCGTCGAACTCATCGATCGTGCCGTCGGCCAGCTTGCCTTTTTCGATCTCGATACCGGCGTTGTTGAAGGCATAGTCGAGACGGCCGTAGGTATTCACCACTTCGTCCATCAGATGTTTTACCTCGCTTTCCACGGTGACGTTGCAGCGCACGAAGGTCGCTTCGCCGCCCGCCGTGCGAATCAGCGCTACCGTGCCTTCGCCGCCCGCCGTGTCCAGATCGGCAACCACGACCTTCAACCCTTCAGCCGCAAAGGCCTGGGCGGTGGCGCGGCCAATACCGTTGGCGGCACCGGTCACAACGGCTACCTGGCCGGAAAACGTCATGCTCATTGTTATGTCCTCGAAGAGAAGAATGCGGCGCGATTGCGTGCTTGCAGTCTAGCCACAGGGGCCTGCCGCGCGGCAGCACTATCAGAAGGCCGGTTGAGCGCCCATGAATCGCAGTGATAGAAGCGACCGCCCGACTATCACTGCACTGGATCGACCTGCATTCGCCGCATCAGCCAACCTTGCGGCATCAGCCATGAAGGTCTATCAACAAAGCTTCATTCATCTTGAGTGCCTGTCATGACTACCCAGACCAATCGCCAGTTCCTGCTCGCCAAACGCCCGGTAGGCCCGGCGACCCGCGAAACCTTCACCTATCAAGAAGTACCGGTCGGCGAACCGGCCACGGGTCAGATCCTGGTCAAGAACGAATACCTGTCCCTGGACCCGGCCATGCGTGGCTGGATGAACGAGGGCAAGTCCTACATCCCGCCGGTCGGCCTGGGTGAAGTAATGCGCGCATTGGGTGTAGGCAAAGTGATTGCGTCGAACAGCCCTGGCTTTGCGGTGGGCGACTACGTTAACGGCGCCCTGGGCGTTCAGGATTACTTCCTCGGCGAGCCGCGAGGCTTCTACAAGGTTGATCCGAAACTGGCGCCACTGCCGCGCTACCTGTCGGCGTTGGGCATGACCGGCATGACCGCCTACTTCGCTCTGCTCAACGTCGGCGTACCGAAGGCCGGCGACACCGTAGTGCTGTCGGGCGCGGCAGGCGCGGTGGGGAGCATTGCCGGGCAGATCGCCAAGATCAAGGGCTGCCGCGTCATCGGCATTGCGGGCGGCGCCGACAAGTGCAAGTTCCTGATTGATGAACTGGGTTTTGACGGGGTCATCGACTACAAGAACGAAGACGTGGTCGCCGGGCTCAAGCGCGAATGTCCGAAGGGCGTGGATGTGTATTTCGATAACGTCGGCGGCGATATTCTCGATGCTGTACTGAGTCGCCTGGCAATGAAAGCGCGAGTGGTGATTTGCGGCGCCATCAGCCAATACAACAACAAGGAAGCGGTCAAGGGCCCGGCCAACTACCTGTCGCTGCTGGTCAATCGCGCACGGATGGAAGGTTTTGTAGTGATGGACTACGCCGCGCAATTCACCGCCGCCGGACACGAAATGGCCGGCTGGATGGCCAAGGGGCAGTTGCAGAGCCGGGAAGACATTGTGGAAGGACTGGAGACGTTCCCCGAGACGCTGATGAAGTTGTTCAGCGGGGAGAATTTCGGGAAGTTGGTTCTGAAGGTTTAACCCGATATTTCAAAGCACCACAAAACCAATGTGGGAGCGAGCTTGCTCGCGATAGCGGTGTGTCAGACAACATTGATGTCGACTGACATGCCCTCATCGCGAGCAAGCTCGCTCCCACATTTTGATCTTCAGCGTTTGGTCAGGCGATTTCGGCTACAACCGCCGCCAACGCCTTCGCCGGATCCGCCGCCTGGCTGATCGGACGGCCGATCACCAGATAGTCGGAACCAGCATCCAGCGCCTGACGTGGGGTCAGGATGCGGCGTTGATCGTCCTGGGCGCTGCCCGCCGGACGAATCCCCGGGGTGACCAGTTGCAGCGACGGGTGGGCCGCCTTCAGGGCCTGGGCCTCCAGGGCCGAGCACACCAGACCGTCCATCCCGGCTTTTTCCGCCAACGCGGCCAGACGCAGCACCTGCTCCTGCGGCTCGATATCCAGGCCAATAGCCGCCAGATCCTCACGTTCCATGCTGGTCAGCACGGTCACGCCGATCAACAACGGCTTGGGGCCGGTACGCTGGTCGAGCACTTCACGGCAGGCTGCCATCATGCGCAAGCCGCCGGAGCAGTGCACGTTGACCATCCACACGCCCATTTCCGCCGCAGCCTTGACCGCCATCGCGGTGGTGTTCGGAATGTCGTGGAACTTCAGGTCAAGGAACACTTCGAAACCCTTGTCGCGCAAGGTGCCGACGATTTCCGAGGCGCAGCTGGTGAACAACTCTTTACCGACTTTGACCCGGCACAATTTAGGGTCCAACTGGTCGGCCAGCTTCAGTGCGGCGTCACGGGTGGGGAAATCCAGGGCGACGATGATAGGAGTCTGGCAGACGGACATGTGCGGGCTCTCAGGCAGGACGAAATCGGCGCGCATTGTAGCGGAACCAGCGCCGCTGCGGGACCCGATGATCGGTAATTCGTCGTCGCAGCTCAAGCAAGACTAGCCCTTTGGCCAATTGTGTCTAGCCGGATACACTCACGACACGCCCACAACATCCTTCATCGCTACCCTCGGGAGCCGCAACACGCCCTTACAGCACTTCCCGCCTTCGGGCAGGACGCCTATGCTGAAGCCACAACCTCGCAGCCCATCTTTGTGGTTGGCAGCCTACCTGGCAGATGAACGCACGCATGCAAAACACCCCTGCACCTGTGAACGACGATCAAAAAGCGCCCGGCGACGACAAACGCTGGAGCATTCGCGCCCTGATCGTCGACGATGACGTCCCGATCCGCGAATTGATGATCGACTATCTGGCCCGGTTCAATATCCACGCCAGCGGCGTCACCGATGGCGCAGCCATGCGTCTGGCGCTGCAAGCGGAACATTTTGACGTGGTGGTGCTCGACCTGATGCTTCCCGGCGAGGACGGCTTGTCTCTGTGCCGTTGGCTGCGTGCCGAATCGGACATCCCGATCCTGATGCTCACCGCGCGCTGCGAACCCACCGACCGGATCATCGGCCTGGAACTGGGCGCCGACGACTACATGGCCAAGCCGTTCGAGCCACGGGAACTGGTGGCGCGGATTCAGACCATTCTGCGTCGGGTGCGCGACGATCGTACCGAACAGCGTGCGAATATTCGATTCGACAACTGGCGCCTGAACAGCGTTTTGCGCCAGTTGATCGCCGCCGATGGCCTGGTGGTGCCACTGTCCAACGCCGAATTCCGCCTGCTCTGGGTGTTCATCGAGCGTCCGCGCCGGGTGCTCAGTCGCGAACAATTGCTGGATGCTGCTCGTGGTCGTTCGATCGAAGCCTTTGATCGCAGCATCGACCTGCTGGTGTCGCGCCTGCGCCAGAAACTCGGGGATGACCCCAAGGCACCGCAGTTGATCAAGACCGTTCGCGGTGAGGGTTACCTGTTCGACGCGAGGGACATCGGCTGATGCGTGCGCGCTTCGATACGCTGTTCGGCCGCCTGTTTGGTGTGTTGCTGATCGCGATCATCCTGGCGCACCTGTTGGCATTTTTCTGGTTTCACCATTACGGCCCACCTCCCCCTCCGCCGCCACCTGGGTTCTCCGAGAACTTCGACGGGCAACAGCCGCCGATGGACCCGCGCTTCCAGAAACGGCCACCACGGCCCTGGTTCGGCGGCCCGTTGGTGCCGCTGACCTTTCAGCTGATCTCACTGGTCATCGCGGCCTGGTACGGCGCCAAACTGCTGAGCCGGCCGATTCAACGCCTGAGCGATGCGGCCGAACGCTTGAGCGAGAACCTCGATAGCCCGCCACTGGACGAGTCCGGCCCCCGGGAAGCACGGCAAGCAGCCCACACCTTCAACAAGATGCAGCGACGCATCATCGAGCAAGTGCAGCAGCGCTCTCGGATGCTCGGTGCGGTGTCCCACGACCTGCGCACCCCGCTGTCGCGACTCAAGCTGCGACTGGAACAAATCGAAGACGACAAGCTACAAGGCCAGATGCGTCAGGATCTGGACGACATGATCGGCATGCTTGACGCCACCCTCACCTACCTCCACGAACAGCGCACCAGCGAGGCCCGCCAGTGGATGGACGTGCAGGCACTGGTGGAATCCCTGAGCGAAAACGCCCAGGACCAGGGCGCCGATGTTCAGGCCAGTGGTCATTGCGCACCGCTGCAAGTCCAGCCCATGGCCCTGCGTTCGTGCATAAACAACCTGATGGACAACGCCCTGCGTTATGCCGGGCAAGCACTGATCACCCTCGAAGACAGCCGTGGGCAACTGGTGATCCGGGTAATCGACCACGGGCCAGGGATTGCAGAAGACAAACGCGAAGCGGTGTTCGAGCCATTCTTTCGGCTGGAGGGTTCACGTAACCGCAACTCCGGTGGCGTCGGCCTGGGCATGACCATCGCCCGGGAGGCGGCGGAACGCCTGGGCGGGCAACTGAGCCTGGAAGAAACCCCCGGCGGCGGCCTCACTGCGGTCATTTGCCTTCCCCGAACCTAAGCCCAACACCTATCCAATGTGGGAGCGGGCTTGCTCGCGAAAGCGGTGTATCAGTCAACATGGAATCGACTGACACACCCTCTTCGCGAGCAAGCCCGCTCCCACAGGGTTTGCTTCAGCCTGACGACTGTGTACCAACCGGTACAAACGTCACATACCCACGACAACTTGCCCCTTGAGGCTGCATAAGCCGGTGCACTCACCGGTTTTCCATCCCAAGGAGTGAGCCCAATGATCGGTAGCGTTAGCAGCAGCAACACGAGCTATACCAGCACGAGTACCAGCAGCACGTCGGCCAACGCCGCGCGCCGTGCACAGTTCCAGAAAGAGCTGTTCACCAAGCTCGACACTAATGGCGACGGTAAGGTCAGTCAGGACGAGCTGAAGACCGCCCAGGCAGAGAAACCCAACAGTCGCCTGTTGGCCGACCTGAGCAAGAACTTCACCAGCCTGGACAGCGACAGCAGCGGCAGCCTGAGCAGTGAAGAAATGGCCGCAATGGCGCCGCCGGCACCGCCCGCGCAGGATCAAGCGCCTAACACTGATCTGGCTGACGCGATCCTCGGCGCTCTGGATGCCAACGGCGACGGCAACCTCAGCAGTGCGGAACTTAGTAATGGCCTGACCAATGCCGGCAGCAGCGCCGACAGCAGCGCAATTTTCTCGGCCCTGGACAAAAACCAGGACGGCACCGTCAGCAAGGACGAACTCGCCGCCGCCCTCAGCCCTCCGCCACCGCCGCAGCAGGCATCCAGCGATCAGTTGTTCAGCCAGCTCGACACCAACAACGATGGAAGTATCAGCGCCACCGAACTGAGCAGCGCGTTGCAGGCCAGCACCAGCAGCTCATCGACCGCTACGTCGAACGCCACCGACACAAGCGCCGCATTAATGAAGATTCTCGACCGCGACAACAGCGGTGGCGTCAGCAACTATGAACTCAAAGCCGCCATGCAAGCTGGCCGCGAGAAAAACAGCGACAGCTCCACCGCTCAGTCGAACGTCAGTGCAGCCCTGGACAAAATGATCGCCAGCCTGAGCCAGCAGTATTCGCTCGACAACGTAGCGAGCGCGGGCAAGAACCTGAGCGTCGCGACCTAAGCCAAAAGCTTCGCGATCCGACTTGCCCGCGAAGAGGCCATCACAGACACAGAAAAGCCCACTGACCTTCACAGGTTCAGTGGGCTTTTCAAGATCAAAAGATCGCAGCCTTCGGCAGCTCCTGCATAAGTAAATCAGCGGCGATCTTCGACCCGCGCCTGGCTTTTGCTCCAATCGGTCAACAGGCTGTAAGCCACCGCCAACAACGTCGGGCCGATGAACAAACCGATAAACCCGAACGCGATCAACCCGCCAAACACACCCAACAGCACAATCACCAACGGCAAATTTCCGCCGCGACTGATCAGGTATGGCTTCAGCACGTTGTCCACGCCACTGATGATGAACGTCCCCCAAATCCCGAGGAACACCGCCAGCCCGTACTCGCCCTTCCACGCCAACCAAGCCGTG
>Ga0209847_1000486_pt1 | contig 16231 bp, 16 predicted proteins | sample OrgsoiDNA_201060_FD_185808 | JGI IMG/M metagenome (GOLD analysis project Ga0209847, IMG submission 185808) | Permafrost soil microbial communities from the Arctic, to analyse light accelerated degradation of dissolved organic matter (DOM) -... | ecosystem: Environmental > Terrestrial > Soil >... | reverse complement strand
ACCGTTGGACAAGCCCGAAGTCCGCCAAGCGATCAACCTCGCCTTCGACAAGGCCAACTACATCAAGGCCGTGTTCGAAGACACAGCTGAAGCGGCGAACGGCCCTTACCCGCCGAACACCTGGAGTTATGCCAAAGGCTTGCCGGGCTTTCCGCACGACGTGGCAAAGGCCAAGGCATTGATGGCCAAGGCCGGGCTCAAGGACGGTTTCCAGACCACCATCTGGACCCGCCCTTCCGGCAGTTTGCTGAACCCCAACCCGAGCCTCGGCGCGCAACTGCTGCAATCCGACTTGGCGGAAATCGGCATTCAAGCTGAAATCCGGGTGATCGAATGGGGCGAACTGATCCGTCGCGCCAAGGCCGGCGAGCATGACCTGCTGTTCATGGGCTGGGCCGGCGACAACGGCGACCCGGACAACTTCCTCACGCCGCAGTTTTCCTGCGCCGCGGTCAAATCCGGGACTAACTTCGCCCGTTACTGCAACCAGGACCTGGACAAGCTGATCAGCGCTGGCAAGACCACCAGCGAGCAAGGCGTGCGCACCAAGCTCTACGAACAGGCTCAGGCGCAGATCCAGCAGCAGGCGCTGTGGCTGCCTTTGGCGCACCCGACTGCTTTCGCGTTGACGCGCAAAGATGTGCAGGGTTACTCGGTAAGCCCGTTTGGTCGGCAGGACTATTCGAAGGTCAGCATCAAGTAGAAACCATGGGAGCGGCTTTTGTGGCGAGGGAGCTTGCTCCCGCTTGAGTGCGCAGCGCTCACAAGATCTTTGGGGCCGCTACGCAGCCCAGCGGGAGCAAGCTCCCTCGCCACAAAAGCTCGCTCCCAGCGCCTTACACCCCGCTACATCCAGCCGTACTCGGCCATGGACAGCGGATCACCATCCCCAATGATGAAATGGTCGAGCACCCGCACATCAATCAGCTCCAACGCCTCTTGCAGGCGCTTGGTCAGCATTCGGTCGGCCTGACTGGGGTCGGTGTTGCCCGATGGGTGGTTGTGGCACAGGATCAGCGCCGCGGCGTTGTGAGCCAGGGCGCGCTTGACCACCTGCCGCGGATAAACACTGGTGCTGTCGATGGAGCCACGAAACAGCGCTTCAAACGCCAGTACCCGGTGCTTGGAATCCAGAAACAGACAACCGAACACCTCGTGGGGCTCATGGCGCAGCATCGCCTTGAGGTAGTCGCGTACCGCCAAAGGACTTTCCAACACCGAATCCCGGCGTAATCGCTCGGCCAGATGCCGCCGGGCCATCTCCAGCACCGCCTGCAACTGGGCGAACTTTGCCGGACCCAAGCCCAATTGGCTGCTGAAGGCCCGTAGATCGGCCTCCAGTAAAGTGCGCAGACTGCCGAATTGACTCAACAGGTGTCGCGCCAGGTCTACCGCGCTTTTGCCGGACACGCCGGTCCGTAGAAAGATTGCCAGCAGCTCAGCATCAGAAAGACTCGCCGAACCTTGTTCAAGAAGCTTCTCTCGCGGCCGCTCTGCTGCCGGCCAATCGCGAATGCTCATAGCACCTCCATGTCTGTGGGCGCCGCTGTTCCGTAGCGGTCGCTGTGATATCGTAGCCCATCTTTTTTGCGGGCGAATTCATCCCTGGGGAGGGGGTTTCGCCATGCAGTCATCAACGAAATGAAAGGCAGACCTATGCAGCGGCTGTATCGGAAACGCATCGTTCTGGGCGTCGGTGGCGGTATTGCTGCCTACAAGAGCGCCGACCTGGTTCGCCGCCTGATCGATCAGGGCGCCGAAGTGCGCGTGGTCATGACCCGTGGCGGCAGCGAGTTCATTACCCCGCTGACCATGCAGGCCTTGTCCGGGCACCCGGTCCACCTCGATCTGCTGGACCCGGCGGCCGAAGCCGCCATGGGCCACATCGAGCTGGCCAAATGGGCCGACCTGGTGCTGATCGCCCCTGCCACCGCAGACTTGATCGCCCGCTTGGCCCAAGGCATTGCCAATGACCTGCTGACCACCTTGGTGCTGGCCACCGACGCCGTGGTCGCCGTTGCACCGGCGATGAACCAGGCCATGTGGCGCGACCCGGCGACCCAAGCCAACCTGCAATTGCTCGAAAGCCGTGGCTTCAAGTCCTTTGGTCCAGCCTCCGGCAGCCAGGCCTGCGGCGACGTCGGCATGGGCCGCATGCTCGAAGCCACCGACCTCGCCCAGTGCGCGGCAGACTGCTTCCAGCGTCAGGCACTGACCGGCAAACACGTACTGATTACCGCCGGCCCGACCCAGGAAAACATCGACCCGGTGCGCTACATCACCAACCACAGCTCCGGCAAAATGGGCTTTGCCCTAGCCGAAGCCGCAGTGGAAGCCGGCGCCCGCGTAACGCTGATCACCGGCCCGGTGCACCTGCCGACCCCGGATCGCGTCACCCGCATCGATGTGGTCAGCGCCCGCGACATGCTCGCCGCCTGTGAAGCCGCGATCCCTTGCGACCTGTTCATTGCTTCGGCAGCGGTCGCGGACTACCGCCCGGAAGTCGTCGCCCCACAGAAACTCAAGAAAGACCCTACGAACGGCGACGGCTTGTTGCTACAGATGGTGCGTAACCCAGACATCCTGGCCACCATCGCCACGCGCCCCGACCGTCCGTTCAGTGTCGGTTTCGCCGCCGAAACCGAACACCTGCTCGATTACGCTGCGCGCAAGTTGAAAGACAAGAACCTCGATTTGATCGTCGCCAATGACGTCGCCAACCCGAGTATTGGCTTCAACAGCGAAGAAAACGCCTGCAGCGTGATCGATCGTGAATTGCACGCCACACTTTTCGCCCAGACCAGCAAGAGCAAGATTGCTCGCCAGCTGATCACCTTTATCGCCGACCGTCTGAACCAGGTTTAATTTACATGCACGCTTTGCAAGCCAAGATCCTCGACCCCCGCATCGGCACCGACTTCCCGCTGCCGCAGTACGCCACCCCAGGCTCCGCCGGCCTCGACCTGCGCGCCATGCTGGAAAAAGACACCGTGATCAAGCCGGGCGAAACCCTGCTGATCCCGACCGGCCTGTCCGTCTACATCGGCGATCCAGGCCTGGCGGCGCTGATTCTGCCGCGCTCCGGCCTGGGCCATAAGCACGGCATCGTGCTAGGCAACCTGGTCGGCCTGATCGACTCCGATTACCAGGGTCCGCTGATGGTTTCGTGCTGGAACCGTGGCCAGACCGACTTCAACATGGTGGTCGGTGAGCGTCTGGCTCAGTTGGTGTTGGTTCCTGTGGTTCAAGCGCACTTCGAGATGGTCGAAGAGTTCGTTGAGACCGAGCGTGGCGCTGGTGGTTTTGGTCACTCGGGCAGCCATTGATTCACAGGTGATCCTGTGGCGAGCGAGCTTGCTCGCGCTGGGCTGCGAAGCGGCCCCAAAAACTTTGTAAGTCATTACCGATTTTGTGAGTGCTGCGCACTCAAGCGGGAGCAAGCTCCCTCGCCACAGATGCTCTGTATGCTGGAAATTGCACAGACGTCATCTGAAAGGTTTATCACTGCAAATCAAGGTTTTGGCCGGCCAAATGCTTGCTGAAGACGGTGGCATGGCCTTTACACACCACGAACTCTCTGTGGAAAACGCCGTCATACCCTTCAGTTTGAGCCTGTCGACCCGTAGTTCACAGGCAGGTCCAGCCACTTTCGAAATGGAGCATTCCCACAGATGAGCAGCCCAGCCCAAGTCGCACCGAAGTTCCCCGACAGTATCTTCCGCGCCTACGACATTCGCGGCACCGTCCCGGAATTCTTGAACGCTGAAACCGCTTACTGGCTCGGCCGCGCTATCGGCGCCCAGAGCCTGGCCCAGGACGAACCAAACGTTTCCGTTGGCCGCGACGGCCGCCTCTCCGGCCCCGAGCTGGTCGAACGCCTGATTCAAGGCCTGGCCGACAGCGGTTGCCACGTCAGCGACGTCGGCTTGGTGCCAACGCCAGCCCTGTATTACGCCGCCAACGTACTGGCCGGCAAATCCGGCGTCATGCTCACCGGCAGCCACAACCCGTCGAACTACAACGGTTTCAAGATCGTTATCGCTGGCGATACTTTGGCCAACGAACAAATCCAGGCCCTGCACGAACGCCTCAAGACCAACAACCTGAGCAGCGGCAAGGGCAGCATCACCAAGGTCGAGATCCTCGATCGCTACAACACTGAGATCGTCCAGGACATCAAACTCGCCCGCCGCCTCAAAGTGGTGGTCGATTGCGGTAACGGCGCGGCCGGCGTGATCGCCCCGCAGCTGATCGAAGCGCTGAATTGCGAAGTGATCCCGCTGTTCTGCGAGGTCGACGGCAACTTCCCGAACCACCACCCGGATCCGGGCAAGCCTGAAAACCTGGTCGACCTGATCGCCAAGGTCAAGGAAACCAACGCTGACATCGGCCTGGCCTTCGACGGCGACGGCGACCGCGTCGGCGTGGTGACCAACACCGGCAGCATCGTCTTCCCCGACCGCCTGTTGATGTTGTTCGCCCGCGACGTACTGGCACGCAACCCGGACGCGGAAATCATCTTCGACGTCAAATGCACCCGCCGCCTGACCCCGCTGATCAAGGAATACGGCGGTCGTCCGCTAATGTGGAAGACCGGTCACTCGTTGATCAAAAAGAAAATGAAACAAACCGGCGCCCTGTTGGCCGGCGAAATGAGCGGGCATATCTTCTTCAAGGAGCGCTGGTTCGGTTTCGACGATGGCATTTACAGCGCCGCGCGGCTGCTGGAGATCCTCAGCAAGGAAAAATCCACCGCGGAGGAGCTGTTTGCGACCTTCCCGAACGATATTTCTACGCCTGAAATCAATATCCATGTGACCGAAGAGAGCAAATTCAGCATCATTGATGCATTGCACGACGCGAATTGGGGCGAAGGCGCCAACCTGACCACCATTGACGGCGTGCGAGTCGACTACGCCAAAGGCTGGGGCCTGGTGCGCGCATCCAACACCACGCCGGTGCTGGTGCTGCGCTTCGAGGCCGATGACGAGGCTGAATTGCAGCGCATCAAGGACGTGTTCCACGCCCAACTGAAACGTGTTGCCCCTGATCTCCAACTACCGTTCTGATTTTTTGATGCACCGGAGCCCTGAATGACCCTCGAACGCGAAGCCGCCGCCAACACCGCCAAGGTCCTGTCCGAAGCGCTGCCTTACATTCGCCGCTATGTCGGCAAGACGCTGGTGATCAAATACGGCGGCAACGCGATGGAAAGCGAGGAGCTGAAAACCGGCTTCGCCCGCGACATCGTGCTGATGAAAGCCGTGGGCATCAACCCGGTAGTGGTTCACGGCGGCGGCCCGCAAATCGGCGATTTGCTCAAGCGTCTGTCGATCGAGAGCCACTTCATCGATGGCATGCGCGTGACTGACGCGCAGACCATGGACGTGGTGGAAATGGTCCTCGGCGGCCAGGTGAACAAGGACATCGTCAACCTGATCAACCGTCATGGCGGCAGCGCCATCGGCCTGACCGGTAAAGACGCCGAGCTGATTCGTGCGAAAAAGCTCACCGTGACCCGTCAGACGCCGGAGATGACCCAGCCGGAAATCATCGATATCGGCCAGGTGGGCGAAGTGGTCGGGATCAACACCGACCTGCTGAACCTGCTGGTCAAAGGCGATTTCATCCCGGTGATCGCGCCAATCGGCGTCGGCGCCAACGGCGAGTCGTACAACATCAACGCTGACTTGGTGGCCGGTAAAGTGGCCGAAGCACTGAAAGCTGAAAAGCTGATGCTGCTGACCAACATCGCCGGCCTGATGGACAAGCAAGGCACAGTCCTGACCGGCCTGACCACCCAGCAAGTCGATGACTTGATCGCCGACGGCACGATCTACGGCGGCATGCTGCCGAAGATTCGTTGCGCGCTGGAAGCAGTACAGGGCGGCGTGGGCAGCTCGCTGATCATTGACGGCCGGGTGCCGAATGCGATTCTGCTGGAGATCTTCACCGATACGGGTGTGGGTACTTTGATCAGCAATCGCAAGCGTCCGTAAGCGATAGCGCATACAAAAAGACCCCGCTCAGCCTGGCTGAGCGGGGTCTTTTTTTGCCTGCGATCCCTTGTGGGAGCGAGGCTTGCCCGCGAAAGCGGTGTATCAGTCAACGAAGATGTCGAATGTGACGGCCTCTTCGCGGGCAAACCTCGCTCCTACACAGGTCGGTGTTACACGCCAAACTGGGCTCGGTAGGCTTCAACCGCCGGCAAATGCTGCTTGAGCTGCGGATCATCCGCCAGGAACTGCAGGACCTGGTTCAGCGAAACAATGCTGATCACCGGAATGCCGAAGTCACGCTCCACTTCCTGGATAGCCGACAACTCGCCGTTGCCTCGCTCCTGACGGTTCAGCGCGATCAGCACGCCGGCGGCCTTGGCACCGTCTTGGGAAGCGATGATCTGCATCACTTCGCGGATCGCGGTGCCAGCGGTGATCACGTCGTCGATGATCAGCACGTCGCCAGCCAACGGGGCGCCGACCAGGCTGCCGCCTTCGCCGTGGGCCTTGGCTTCCTTGCGGTTGAAGCACCATGGCAGGTCACGGCCGTGATGTTCGGCCAATGCCACCGCGGTAGTCGCCGCCAACGGGATGCCTTTGTACGCCGGGCCAAACAGAACGTCGAAGGGAATGCCGCTCTCGACAATGGCTGCCGCGTAGAAACGACCCAGCTGCGCCAAGGCCGAACCGGTGTTGAACAGGCCGGCATTGAAGAAGTAAGGACTGGTACGTCCGGACTTCAGGGTGAACTCACCGAAGCGCAAAACGCCGCGATCGATGGCAAAACGAATGAAATCGCGCTGATACGCTTGCATGAAAAAAACCCCAAATACCACGGATTTAGCTAATTAGGTTGACGCCGTGTATCATACACGCACGCGATTTTTGGGGCCATTTATGCGGATCATCAGTGTGAACGTCAATGGTATTCAGGCTGCAGTGGAGCGAGGTTTGCTCAGTTGGCTGCAAGCACAGAATGCCGACGTCATCTGCCTGCAGGACACCCGCGCCTCCGCCTTTGAACTGGACGATCCAGCTTTCCAACTGGATGGCTACTTCCTTTATGCCTGCGATGCCGAAGTACCCGCCCAAGGTGGCGTGGCTTTGTATTCGCGGTTGCAACCGAAGGCTGTCATCAGCGGTCTCGGCTTCGAGACGGCCGACCGCTACGGGCGCTACCTGCAAGCCGATTTCGATAAGGTCAGCATCGCGACCTTGCTGCTCCCTTCGGGGCAGAATGGCGATGAAGACTTGAACCAGAAGTTCAAGCTAATGGACGATTTCGCCCGTTATCTGGATAAACAGCGACGCAAACGTCGCGAGTACATTTATTGTGGCTCGCTGTACGTGGCGCAACAGAAGCTGGATATCAAGAACTGGCGCGACAGCCAGCAATCTCCGGGCTTCCTGGCACCTGAACGTGCCTGGATGGACGAGATTGTCGGCAACATGGGTTATGTCGATGCCCTGCGCGAAGTCAGCCGTGAAGGCGACCAGTACAGCTGGTGGCCGGACAACGAACAGGCTGAGATGCTCAACCTGGGCTGGCGTTTCGACTACCAGTTGCTGACCCCGGGCCTGCGCCGCTTTGTACGCAGCGCACGCCTGCCACGTCAGCCACGGTTCTCGCAGCACGCACCGCTGATCGTGGATTACGACTGGACGCTGACCATCTAAGCGTCGTTTCGCAGCTAAAAAAATGCCCGTATCGCAAGATACGGGCATTTTTTATACGCCTGTGGATATGACCCAAACCTCAGGCAACGGCAAAAAACGGCAGTGCAAGGTACAGCTTGATCACGATGACATTAATGATGTCGATGAAGAACGCACCCACCATGGGCACCACGAGAAACGCTATCTGCGAAGGCCCGTAGCGCTGCGTCACCGCCTGCATGTTAGCGATGGCCGTGGGTGTGGCACCAAGCCCAAAACCGCAGTGCCCTGCCGCCAACACCGCCGCATCGTAGTTACTGCCCATGATTCTGAAGGTCACGAAAATCGCAAACAGCGCCATGACCAACGTTTGCGCAGCCAGAATGATGAAGATCGGCAAGGCCAGTGCCGCCAGATCCCAGAGTTTGAGCGACATCAAGGCAATCGCCAGAAACAGCGACAAGCTGACATTCCCCAGCACGGAAACTTCACGCTCGAATACCTGATACAAGCCCAACGCTGAAAGCCCGTTGCGCAAAACCACACCCACGAACAAGACGCACACGAACGTCGGCAACTCAAGTGCAGTGCCTTGCAGCAAGCCATTCAGAAGATTGCCGGCTAATAGGCTGACGGCAATCAGAGCGAGTGTCTCGATAAACGAAAATGGCGTAATCGAGCGCTCTTTGTTCGGCTGCTCAAAACCCTTTGGCAACCGTGGCGTTTCCTGAGGGTGGCAGCCGGGGACTTGAACACGCTTGATCAGCAGGCGAGCGACCGGACCACCTATCAAGCCTCCCAACACCAGGCCAAACGTCGCAGAGGCAATCGCAAGTTCTGAGGCAGAAGCCAGACCATACTTCTCACTGAACACCGTCCCCCACGCAGCGCCTGTACCGTGACCGCCCGCCAACGTAATCGAGCCGGTCAGCAGCCCCATCAAAGGATCGAGTCCAAGCATTTTTGCGAGGCCGATGCCCATGGCATTTTGGAGTATCAGAAGTCCAACCACTGCCAGCAGAAAAACGCCCACTACGCGACCGCCCTTCTTCAGGCTGGCGAAGTCCGCACTCAAACCGATAGTGGCAAAAAAAGCCAACATCAACGGCGTCTGTAATGAAGTATCAAAGCGGACTTCAATATCAAAAGTTCGCAATACCAAGAGAGTCAGGGCAACCAACAGGCCGCCGGCGACGGGTTCCGGAATATTGTAATTACGTAGAAAACCAACACGTGTAACAAGTCCGCGCCCCAGCAAAAGCACTAAGGAGGCGGCCACAAGCGTTCCATAAAAATCGAGCTGAATCATTGGGATTATTCTTGGCTATATATTCAGAGGCGAACGTCTTACCTACGTACGCCTTTGAACCGGCTGAGTGTCTCAACACTGATTGCTTGAAATTCAAGGACCTTCGATGGCTTGAATATGTCGAAATATTACTGAGTGAATATAACGTGGGGCAACTCTATCAACCGCAAAGTCTCATTGCCAAGGACTCAGCCGATGAGGAGGCATTGCAGTTGTGACTAAAGATGTAAGAGTGATAGTTGATAAAGAAGCGTGGCGCGCTTATCACACGTTCTATACGCCACAGATATTAATTGAACGGCAAAAATACAAATGCCCCGACAAGTCAGGGCATTTGATTTAAAGCGTCCAATGTGGGAGCAGGCTTGCCCGCGGCCACAGGGGTTCTGTATTGATCGTTACTTGATTACCCGACAGGTGAACGGATACCGATAAGGCACGCCGTCATTGGCTTTTACACCCGCGATGATCGTCAGCACCAACCCGCCGATGGCGATCAGGCCAAGCAGGAAGAACCCGATGACCACCAACATCAAAAAGAACGAGATGGTTGCGGCAATGGCGACGGTGATCTGAAAATTCAGCGCCTCCTTGCCCTGCGCATCAATGAACGGGTCACTCTCGCGCTTCATCTGCCAGAGAATCAGTGGACCAATCAGCGTGCCAAACGGAATCCAGATCCCCAGCAAGGCGGACAAGTGACAAAACATAGCCCATTGACGAACCTCTTGGCTCGGCTTGGGCAGCGGCAGTTGCTCGTCACTCATGGCGTCCTCCTTGCGTGGAACAGTCCGATCAGTCAGCCAGAGCAGCTTTCTGCAATTCGAAGATTTCGTTCATGCCTTTCTTGGCCAGTTCCAGCATCGCCGTCAGCTCTTCCGGCTGGAACGGCGCGCCTTCAGCAGTACCCTGGACTTCGATGAAGCCGCCAGTGCTGGTCATCACGACGTTCAGGTCGGTCTCGGCAGCCGAATCTTCCGGGTAGTCGAGGTCAAGCACAGGCTCACCCTGATACATGCCTACCGAAACGGCAGCGATCATTTGCTTGAGCGGGTCGCCGCCTTTCAGGCCGCCGCGCTTCTTGATCACTTTCAAGGCATCAACCAATGCAACCATTGCGCCGGTGATCGATGCAGTACGGGTGCCACCGTCAGCCTGGATCACGTCGCAATCGACGTACAGGGTGACATCGCCCAGCTTGGACATGTCCAGCGCCGCGCGCAGGGAACGACCGATCAGACGCTGGATTTCCAGGGTGCGGCCGCCTTGCTTGCCGCGGCTCGCTTCACGCTGGTTACGCTCGCCGGTGGCGCGCGGCAGCATGCCGTATTCAGCGGTCAACCAACCTTGGCCCTGCCCCTTGAGGAAACGCGGCACGCCGTTCTCGACGCTGACGGTGCAGATGACTTTGGTATCACCGAATTCGACCAGTACAGATCCCTCGGCGTGTTTGGTGTAGTTGCGGGTAATGCGGATCGAGCGGAGCTGATCGGCAGCGCGACCACTTGGACGTTTCATAGGGGATACCTGTACGGGGGACGGAAAACTGCCGAGCATTATAGAGCCGCTGGCCGCGCCTGGGCACGTCTAAAAAATCCAGCCGACAGCTGAAGGCCGTGAAAAGCACTTAACCGACGGCCTGTAGTCCATTTGTCACACCGTGTGTTTGGGCGCATCCGCCCCACTGCGCTACAATCCTGCGCCTTGCTGCCAGTCGGCTTTAATTCATTGATATCAGGCCCGCGAAGCCCAAGGGTTTCGCGCCGGCCTGCATTGCGAGGTACCTCCATGGTGCACAGCATGACCGCCTTCGCCCGCGTCGAAAAAGCCGGCGTCCAAGGCACCCTGAGCTGGGAGCTGCGCTCGGTCAACAGCCGCTACCTGGAACCGCACCTGCGTCTGCCGGAATCGTTTCGCGACCTCGAAGGCGCCGTCCGCGAAGCCCTGCGTCAAGGCTTGTCTCGAGGCAAACTGGAATGCACCCTGCGCTTCACTGAAGAAAGCACCGGCAAAACCCTGCAAGTCGACCGCGAGCGCGCCTCGCAACTGGTCGCCGCCGCCGAGACCATCGCCAGCCTGATCAAGAACCCGGCCGCGCTGAATCCGCTGGAAGTCCTGGCCTGGCCCGGCGTGCTGGTGGGCGATGCCACTGACCCGCAAGCCCTGAACGCCGAGGCACTGGCGCTGTTCACCCAAGGCCTGAAAGAGCTCAAGGCTGGCCGCGAGCGTGAAGGTTCCGAGCTGGCACGGTTGATCAATGAGCGTCTGACGTCCATTGAAGAAGACGTCGTGACCCTGCGTGAACTGGTCCCGCAGATGCTCGCCACCCAGCGCCAGAAAGTCCTCGACCGCTTCGCCGACATGAAAGCCGAGATGGACCCGCAGCGCCTGGAACAGGAAATGGTCATGCTCGCTCAAAAGAGCGACGTCGCCGAAGAACTGGATCGCCTGAGCACTCATATCATCGAAGTTCGCCGGGTACTCAAGTCCGGCGGCGCTGCCGGCCGGCGCCTGGACTTCCTGATGCAAGAGCTCAACCGCGAAGCCAACACACTGGGCTCCAAAGCCTTCGACCCGCGCAGCACGACGGCAGCGGTCAACCTCAAAGTGTTGATCGAGCAGATGCGCGAACAAGTGCAGAATATTGAGTAAGGCTACCCCGACATGACCCACAGCACTGGCACCCTGTACATCATTTCTGCCCCTTCGGGCGCGGGCAAGAGCAGCCTGGTCAAGGCCCTGACCGACGCTGATGAGGAGATCCGTGTCTCGGTCTCCCACACCACCCGCGCCATGCGCCCCGGTGAAGTGAACGGCGTGAACTATCACTTCGTCTCGCGCGAAGCGTTCGTGAAGATGGGCGAGCATGGCGACTTCCTCGAGCGCGCCGAAGTGTTCGGCAACCTCTACGGCACGTCGCAAAGCCACCTGCAGCAGACCCTGGACGCAGGCCACGACCTGATTCTGGAAATCGACTGGCAAGGCGCCGAGCAAGTACGCAAGTTGATGCCCCAGGCCCGCTCGATCTTCATTCTGCCGCCGTCCCTGCAGGCCTTGCACCAGCGCCTGACCAATCGCGGCCAGGACAGCGACGAAATCATTGATGGCCGGATGCGTGAAGCTGTCAGCGAGATGAGCCACTACGTCGACTACGACTACCTGATCATCAATGACGATTTCGCCCATGCACTGCACGATCTGAAGGCGATTTTCCGTGCCAATCAGCTGCATCAGAAGCGTCAGCAGCAGCGCCACGGAAAACTTTTGGCCGAATTGCTCGGCTAAACAGCTCTTCCCAAAACCGCTGCAAGGGCTTTACATTGGCACTTGCAGCGCGTTGAAGGGCTTGGTCAAAAAATCAGCGCTTCCCTAATCGCTGGTGATTTTTTAAACTGTTGAGTCCGCTCGCCCAACCGGGCAGCGCGCATATTGCATTCGCTCCGAGGAATACCATGGCCCGCGTAACCGTTGAAGACTGCCTGAACCACGTGGAAAACCGTTTTGAGCTGGTCATGCTGTCCACCAAACGTGCCCGTCAACTGGCCACCGGCGGCAAAGAGCCACTGGTTCAGTGGGAAAACGACAAGCCTACCGTTGTAGCGCTGCGTGAAATCGCTGAAGGCCTGATGAGCTACGAGTTCATCGCCAATGCTGAAATCGTCGAAGACGAACCGCTGTTCGCAGCGTTCGAGGACGAGTCCAACGAGGCCGTCTAAGCCTATGCCTGGTCGACGTAGCACGGCGCGGGGTAACAGCGAACGGCAGGAGTCATCATGCCGAGCATAGACGCCCTCGCCGATCGCTTATCGACCTACCTCGGCAATGACCAGGTCAACCTGGTCCGCCGAGCGTATTTCTACGCCGAACAAGCCCACGACGGCCAACGCCGCCGCAGCGGCGAGGCGTACGTCACGCATCCTCTTGCGGTGGCGAATATTCTTGCCGACATGCATATGGACCATCAGAGTTTGATGGCGGCCATGCTGCATGACGTGATCGAAGACACCGGCATTGCCAAGGAAGCGCTGCAAGCGCAGTTCGGCGAAACCGTGGCCGAACTGGTCGACGGGGTCAGCAAACTGACCCAGATGAACTTCGAGACCAAGGCCGAAGCCCAGGCTGAAAACTTCCAGAAAATGGCCATGGCCATGGCGCGCGATATTCGCGTGATCCTGGTCAAGCTGGCCGACCGCCTGCACAACATGCGCACGCTGGAAGTGCTGTCCGGCGAAAAACGCCGACGCATCGCCAAGGAAACCCTGGAAATCTATGCGCCCATCGCCAACCGGCTGGGCATGCACGCCATCCGCATAGAGTTCGAAGACCTCGGCTTCAAGGCCATGCACCCGATGCGTTCCGCGCGGATCTACCAGGCGGTCAAGCGCGCCCGGGGCAACCGCAAGGAAATCGTCAACAAGATCGAAGAGTCCCTGAGCCACTGCCTGGCGATTGATGAAATCCAGGGCGAGGTCAGCGGACGCCAGAAACACCTCTACGGCATCTACAAAAAAATGCGCGGCAAGCGTCGGGCCTTCAACGAGATCATGGACGTCTATGCGTTCCGGATCATCGTCGACAAGGTCGATACCTGCTACCGCGTACTGGGTGCTGTGCACAATTTGTACAAACCGTTGCCGGGGCGCTTCAAGGATTACATCGCGATCCCCAAGGCCAACGGCTATCAGTCGCTGCACACCACGCTGTTCGGCATGCACGGTGTACCGATCGAGATCCAGATCCGCACCCGTGAAATGGAAGAGATGGCCAACAACGGCATCGCCGCCCACTGGCTGTACAAATCCAGCGGTGACGAGCAGCCAAAAGGCACCCACGCCCGCGCCCGCCAGTGGGTCAAAGGCGTGCTGGAAATGCAGCAACGCGCCGGCAACTCGCTGGAATTCATCGAAAGCGTAAAGATCGACCTGTTCCCGGACGAGGTCTACGTGTTCACGCCAAAAGGCCGGATCATGGAGCTGCCCAAAGGCTCCACGGCGGTCGACTTCGCTTACGCGGTGCATACCGACGTCGGCAACAGTTGCATCGCCTGCCGGATCAACCGTCGTCTCGCGCCGCTGTCCGAACCGCTGCAAAGCGGCTCCACGGTCGAGATCGTCAGCGCTCCTGGCGCACGGCCGAACCCGGCGTGGCTCAACTTTGTCGTCACCGGCAAGGCGCGGACCCACATCCGCCATGCGCTGAAACTGCAGCGCCGCTCCGAATCCATCAGCCTCGGCGAACGCCTGCTGAACAAAGTGCTCAACGGTTTCGACAGCACGCTGGAAAAAGTCCCGGCCGAACGCGTCAAGGCGATGCTCATCGAGTACCGCCTGGAACTGATCGAAGATCTGCTCGAAGACATCGGCCTGGGCAATCGCATGGCCTATGTGGTCGCCCGCCGCCTGCTGGGCGAAGGCGAACAACTGCCGAGCGCGGAAGGTCCGCTGGCAATTCGCGGCACCGAAGGCCTGGTACTCAGCTACGCCAAGTGCTGCACGCCGATCCCGGGCGACCCGATTGTCGGGCACCTGTCCGCCGGCAAAGGCATGGTTGTGCACCTGGACAACTGCCGCAATATCAGCGAAATCCGCCACAACCCGGAAAAATGCATCCAGCTCTCGTGGGCCAAGGATGTCACCGGCGAATTCAACGTCGAACTGCGCGTCGAACTGGAACATCAGCGCGGCCTGATCGCCCTGCTGGCCAGCAGCGTCAACGCGGCCGACGGCAATATCGAAAAAATCAGCATGGATGAGCGCGATGGTCGCATCAGCGTGGTCCAACTGGTGGTCAGCGTGCACGACCGTGTGCACCTGGCCCGCGTGATCAAGAAACTGCGCGCCTTGACCGGGGTGATTCGCATCACCCGCATGCGTGCCTAAGCCCACTATTACAAGGAGTCATTCATGACCAAAACAGTTATCACCAGCGACAAGGCCCCGGCCGCCATCGGTACTTATTCCCAGGCGATCAAGGCTGGCAATACCGTTTACATGTCGGGCCAGATTCCTCTGGACCCAAAAACCATGGAACTGGTCGAAGGCTTCGAAGCCCAGACCGTCCAGGTGTTCGAGAACCTGAAAGCCGTGGCTGAAGCTGCTGGCGGCTCGTTCAAAGACATCGTCAAACTGAACATCTTCCTCACCGACCTGAGCCACTTCGCCAAGGTCAACGAGATCATGGGCAAGTACTTTGACCAGCCGTACCCTGCCCGCGCCGCCATCGGCGTTGCAGCCCTGCCAAAGGGTTCGCAGGTAGAAATGGACGCCATTCTGGTCATCGAGTAATACATCCGGCGCAGCCCCAACAGGTTGCGCCGACTTCGTTTTGAAAGGATTCCACCATGCGCAAAGCGCTTGCCTTCTCCCTGCTCGCCGTTTTTCTCGGCGGCTGCGCCAGCAATCCTGCCGACCGCGACATCAGCGGCACCTGGATCAACCAGGTGGCCATCGATGCTGCCTCCAAGGGCGGCCCCCTGCGCGAAGCGTTGCAGGCTTACGGCCCGAATCTGGAATGGGACGTCAACACCAAGGCCGGTCAGGCCCGCTACACCAACGGTTTTGAAAACGTCGAAGGCAAGCTGCTGGGCGACAAGTCCGGCGCCTGGAAAGTCGACTTCTATGGCAGCTCTGCCAGCGAGCTGAAACGTGACGGCAAGCAACTGAGCCAGGCCGCCAACGACAACGAACCGGCGCAGGTCTTCGATCGCGCGCTGATCCCGGTACCGGAAGGCGCGCCGATTGGCGCCAGCTTCGAGCGTGCACTGTATTCTTCGTACATGGGCGGTAGCTGGAAAGTCATCAGCGGCCCGGGTGAAGGCAACGCCGTGCAATTCGAGGCCGACGGGCAAGTGGCCGGTTTGTCGGGCGCGGACCGTTATGCCCTGTGCCTGGCAGGTGATTGCGCTTCGATGAGCGGCGGCAACGACAACATGTGGCTGCAACTGAACGGCCAGGGCAACACCTGGATCTTTGCGCGCAAGGGTAAAGAGCTGGAAATTTTCCAGGCCGTGAACACGGCCGGAGCGGATGAAATGCCTTCGTTCACGCCGGGCCAGCGGCAGTGGTTGCTCGAGAAGCAGTAATAAGGATCTAACTACAAGAAGATCCCCTGTGGGAGCGAGCTTGCTCGCGATGGCGGCATAACAATCAACGATGATGTTGGATGTTAGGGCCTCATCGCGAGCAAGCTCGCTCCCACATCTATGGTTCCCCCCTTTTCTGCAATACTGTTTTTGATGATGTGTTTGGCTTGCTTTCATCTATCCGGC
>Ga0209847_1000483_pt1 | contig 16329 bp, 14 predicted proteins | sample OrgsoiDNA_201060_FD_185808 | JGI IMG/M metagenome (GOLD analysis project Ga0209847, IMG submission 185808) | Permafrost soil microbial communities from the Arctic, to analyse light accelerated degradation of dissolved organic matter (DOM) -... | ecosystem: Environmental > Terrestrial > Soil >... | reverse complement strand
GGTTGTCGCCACCGAAGAACAACAGCGCCGAGATCGCCAGCAAGGTGGAGATCGACGTCGCCATGGTCCGCAGCAGGGTTTGCGTGGTCGAGATGTTGATGTTCTCGATCAGGCTGGCCTTGCGCAGTACACGGAAGTTCTCACGAACCCGGTCGAATACCACGATGGTGTCGTTGAGCGAGTACCCGATGATCGCCAGCACCGCCGCCAGGACCGTCAAATCGAAGGTGATCTGGAAGAACGACAGGATACCGACGGTCACGATCACGTCGTGGATCAGCGAAACAATGGCGCCGACCGCGAACTTCCACTGAAAGCGGAAAGCCAGGTAGATCAGGATGCCGCCCAGCGCCATCAGCATGCCGAGGCCGCCCTGGTCGCGCAGCTCTTCACCTACCTGCGGGCCGACGAACTCGACACGCTTGACCTCGGCCGGGTTATCGCCGCCGACCTTTTTCAAGGCATCGGCCACCTGGTGACCCAGTTGCGGGTCTTCACCCGGCATACGCACGAGCAGATCGGTGGTCGCACCAAAGCTCTGAACGATGGCTTCGTGGTAACCCGCCGAAGTCAGTTGCTCACGCACCTTGGTGACATCGGCTGGATGCTCGTAGGTCAGCTCAATGAGCGTACCACCGGTGAAATCCAGCCCCCAGTTCATGCCCTTGTGGACGACGCTGAAAATGGCCAGCGCCGTAAGGAACAATGTGACGCCGAACGCGAAGTTGCGAACGCCCATGAAGTTGATTGTACGTAACATGGCAGCCCCTTAAATCCACAACTTCTTGAAGTCCCGACCGCCGAAGATCAGGTTGACCATCGCGCGGGTCACCATGATGGCCGTGAACATCGAGGTAAAGATCCCGAGGGACATGGTCACTGCGAAGCCTTTGACGGGACCGGTGCCCATCGCAAAGAGAATCCCGCCGACCAACAATGTTGTCAGGTTGGCGTCGAGAATCGCGGTGAATGCCCGGCCGAAGCCTTCGTTGATTGCCCGTTGTACCGTCATGCCTGCCGCGATCTCTTCACGAATACGCGAGAAAATCAGTACGTTGGCGTCGACCGCCATACCCATGGTCAGCACGATACCGGCGATACCCGGCAGGGTCAGCGTTGCACCCAGCAGCGACATCAAGGCCAGCAGCAGCACCATGTTCACGCCCAGAGCGACGGTGGCGATGATGCCGAAGAAACGGTAGATGGCGATGATGAACAGCGAGACAAACAGCATGCCCCACAGCGATGCATCGATACCCTTGGTGATGTTGTCAGCACCCAGGCTCGGGCCAATGGTGCGCTCTTCAGCGAAGTACATTGGTGCAGCCAGACCACCGGCACGCAACAGCAGCGCCAGTTCGGACGACTCGCCCTGACCGTTCAGGCCAGTAATACGGAACTGAGCACCCAGTGGCGACTGGATGGTCGCCAGGCTGATGATCTTCTTCTCTTCTTTGAACGTTTGAACCGCGACGTCTTTCTCGACACCATCAACCAATTGCTTGGTGTAGGTGGTGACAGGACGCTGTTCGATGAAGATCACCGCCATGCTGCGACCGACGTTGCTGCGAGTCGCACGACTCATCAGCTCGCCACCATGACCATCCAGACGGATGTTCACTTCTGGCGTGCCGTGCTCGCCGAAGCCAGCCTTGGCGTCAGTTACCTGGTCACCGGTGATGATCAGGCCACGCTCGATCTGTGCCGGCGGACGCTTGCCTTCACGGAACTCGAAGGTTTCGGAAGTGGCTTTCGAAGCACCTGGCTCAGCAGCCAGACGAAACTCGAGGTTGGCCGTCTTGCCGAGGATACGCTTGGCTTCTGCGGTGTCCTGCACGCCCGGCAGCTCAACCACGATGCGGTTGGCACCCTGACGCTGAACAATCGGTTCGGCAACACCCAGTTCGTTGACGCGGTTACGTACCGTGGTCAAGTTCTGCTTGATGGAATATTCACGGATTTCCGCCAGCTTGGCCGGGGTCATCGCCAGACGCAGCACCGGTTGACCATTGAGGTCAGCCGGAACAATGTCGAAATCGTTGAAGCTCTTGCGGACCAGCGCACGGGCCTGTTCGCGGGTTGCTTCATCAGTGAAGCCCAGCTGAATGGCACCATTGAGTTGCGGCAGGCTGCGATAGCGCAGTTTCTCTTTACGCAACAGGCTCTTGACGTCGCCTTCGTAGACTTTCAGGCGGGCGTCGAGGGCTTTGTCCATATCCACTTCCAGCAGGAAGTGCACACCACCGGACAAGTCCAGACCCAGCTTCATCGGGTGCGCGCCGAGGCTGCGCAGCCATTGCGGGGTGGTTTGTGCCAGGTTCAGTGCAACGACGTAGTCATCACCCAATGCCTTGCGCACTACGTCTTTGGCCGGCAGCTGGTCTTCAGCCTTGGTCAGACGGATCAGGCCGCCCTTGCCGTTCGCCGACAGCGTGGCTGCCTTGACGTTGATCCCGGACTCTTTGAGCGCAGTGCTCACACGGTCCAGATCAGCCTGATTGACCAACAGTGCAGTACTTGCACCGCTGACCTGAATGGCCGGGTCATCAGGATAAAGATTGGGAGCGGAATAAATCAGACCGACCGCCAGCACCGCCAGGATCAGAATGTATTTCCACAGAGGGTATTTGTTCAGCATCACGCCGCCCGCTTATGACGCGGGGCGCCTTGCGCGCCCCGTCGATTGAGTAGAAGTTGGAACTTAGATCGCTTTGAGCGTGCCTTTTGGCAGCGTGGCGGCGATGGCGCCTTTCTGGAACTTCATTTCCACGGTGTCGGAAACTTCCAGAACCACGAAATCATCAGCCACTTTAGTGATCTTGCCGGCGATACCACCGGTGGTCACAACTTCGTCGCCTTTTTGCAGGCTACCCAGCAGGTTCTTCTGCTCTTTGGCGCGCTTGGCCTGTGGACGCCAGATCATCAGGTAGAAGATGACCAGGAAGCCGACCAGGAAAATCCACTCAAAGCCGCCGCCCATTGGGCCTGCAGCTGCGGGTGCAGCACCATCGGCCATGGCATTAGAGATAAAAAAGCTCATTTAGCACTCCAGTTGCAAATGTTGAATCTTGGGGTCAGAAAACTCAGTCCAAAGGCGGAACAGGTAGCCCGCGTTTGGCGTAGAAGGCATCGACAAAGGCGGCCAATGTACCCTGTTGAATAGCCTCGCGCAAACCAGCCATAAGCACCTGGTAATGGCGCAAATTGTGGATGGTATTCAACATGCTACCCAGCATTTCGCCGCACTTGTCCAGATGGTGCAGATAAGCACGGGAGAAGTTCTGGCAGGTGTAGCAATCGCAGGTCGGATCCAGCGGCGTATCATCATGGCGATGGAACGCGTTACGGATCTTCAGCACGCCTGTATCAATGAACAGATGCCCGTTGCGGGCATTACGGGTTGGCATCACGCAATCGAACATGTCCACACCGCGGCGCACACCCTCAACCAGATCTTCCGGTTTGCCAACGCCCATAAGGTAACGAGGTTTGTCAGCCGGCATCATGCCCGGCAGGTAATCCAGCACCTTGATCATTTCGTGCTTGGGCTCGCCCACCGACAGGCCGCCAATGGCCAGGCCATCAAAGCCGATCTTGTCGAGGCCTTCCAGGGAGCGCATGCGCAGGTCCTGGTGCATGCCGCCCTGAACGATGCCGAACAGCGCCGCCGTGTTGTCGCCATGGGCGTTTTTCGAACGCTGGGCCCAACGCAACGAGAGCTCCATGGACACACGGGCAACGTCTTCGTCAGCCGGGTACGGGGTGCATTCGTCGAAAATCATCACGATGTCGGAGCCCAGGTCACGCTGGACCTGCATCGACTCTTCCGGGCCCATGAACACTTTGGCGCCATCAACCGGAGAGGCGAAGGTCACGCCCTCCTCCTTGATCTTGCGCATCGCGCCCAGGCTGAACACCTGAAAACCGCCGGAGTCTGTAAGAATCGGGCCTTTCCACTGCATGAAATCGTGCAGGTCGCCGTGCTTCTTGATCACTTCGGTGCCAGGACGCAGCCACAAGTGGAAGGTGTTGCCCAGAATGATTTCTGCGCCAGTGGCGGTGATATCCCGCGGCAACATGCCCTTCACGGTGCCATACGTGCCCACCGGCATGAAGGCCGGGGTCTCGACGGTACCGCGCGGGAAGGTCAAACGACCGCGACGAGCCTTGCCGTCAGTGGCCAGCAGTTCAAACGACATACGACTCATACAGTTTCCTCTGGGCCCGATTCTTTAGGGGCAGTCGGCGCAGGATTACGGGTGATAAACATCGCATCACCGTAGCTGAAAAAGCGGTAACCATGCTCCACCGCTGCTTTATAGGCAGCCATGGCTTCGGGATAACCGGCGAACGCCGAAACCAGCATCAACAGCGTGGATTCGGGCAAATGAAAGTTGGTGACCAGGGCATCGACCACATGAAACGGCCGGCCCGGGTAGATAAAGATGTCAGTGTCGCCACTGAACGGCTTGAGCACGCCATCGCGGGCGGCGCTTTCCAGGGAACGCACGCTGGTGGTCCCCACCGCCACCACCCGACCACCGCGCGCGCGGCAGGCAGCGACCGCATCCACCACGTCCTGGCCGACTTCCAGCCATTCGCTATGCATGTGGTGGTCTTCGAGCTTCTCAACGCGCACAGGCTGGAACGTGCCGGCACCGACGTGCAAGGTCACGAACGCCGTCTCGACGCCCTTGGCGGCAATCGCATCCAGCAACGGCTGATCGAAATGCAGCCCCGCCGTCGGCGCCGCCACTGCGCCGAGGCGCTCGGCGTACACGGTCTGATAACGCTCGCGGTCCGAACCTTCGTCCGGGCGATCTATATAAGGAGGCAGCGGCATGTGCCCGACACGATCGAGCAGCGGCAACACCTCTTCGGTGAAGCCCAACTCGAATAACGTATCGTGCCGCGCCAGCATTTCTGCCTCGCCGCCGCCGTCGATCAGGATCTTCGTACCGGGCTTGGGCGACTTGCTGGACCGCACATGGGCCAGCACGCGATGACTGTCGAGCACTCGCTCCACCAGAATTTCCAGCTTGCCGCCGGAAGCCTTCTGGCCAAACAGCCGCGCCGGAATCACCCGGGTATTGTTGAACACCATCAAATCGCCCGGGCGCAAATGCTCGAGCAAATCAGTGAATTGACGGTGTGCCAGGGCGCCGCTGACCCCATCCAGGGTCAACAGGCGACTGTTGCGACGCTCGGCCAAAGGGTGGCGAGCGATCAGCGAATCAGGGAGTTCGAAAGTAAAGTCAGCAACGCGCATGATGGAGTTCGTCTAGCAGGGGCCGGGAGTCTAGCCGAAATAGTGAAAATTCTCTATGTACCTGATTGACCAACGGTAATCTCATCTCTATACTCCGCGGCCATTAAGCCCTGATGGCGGAATTGGTAGACGCGGCGGATTCAAAATCCGTTTTCGCAAGAAGTGGGAGTTCGAGTCTCCCTCGGGGCACCAAAATTAAGAAAGGTCTTGCTTTGCAAGGCCTTTTTTTTCGCCTGTAGAAAAGTGAGCCAACTCACCGCTGTCGCGTAGGAGCTGCCGAAGGCTGCGATCTTTTGATCTTGCTTTTCAACGCCACAACCCGAAACCTCCCGGCTAACGAATCAAGGATTCACACAATGGAATTGCCACTGGAAACCGTTGCCCTATTCGCCCTCAAGCTGGCTTACGAGCGGGAGGGGGAAAGCCCGATTCTGCGGGATGATCCGATCATGAGTGATTATGAGCGGGAGGTTTTTGGGTTGTTGGTGCGGCGGGGGGATGTTGAGGGGATTCAGTTTCGGGTGGCGCATTGTGTGGGGTTGGCGTTGGAGGCTATCGGTGGTGTTGATGCGCCGCTTGGGCGGGAGCTGCACAGGTTAGCAGTTGATTTCAGCAATGCACGGACGATGGCGCAGCTTAATACGCCGCTCATTGCGCTGAAGAATTATTTGAAAGATATTCAGTGAATGGCGCTGCGAATTGGATTGATAACAACAAGAAAATCAGGAGCTCTGCTGATCTAACCATTGAGCGACCAAGCTACTAGTCATTATCACGAACCTATCTATGCCAAAGCATTGTTCCAATGTAACTTGATCCCCGCATCATGTCCCACCACTCATAATTCCTTGAGGCTGAATAACTGGCCAGTCACGACAGCTTGCACTAGACAAGTTAATCAATCCGATGCACAACAGTGCATCATCGGCCGTTACCATTGTGCTGTGCTTTTGGAGAAAACGAGCCTCTCACCGCCCCTCCAACCGTAACTCAATCCTTTTTAACAAGAAGCCGTGAAATATCCTCTAATAGCCTCACGTGCACATCACCAATATTGAAGCGGCGATCAGATAGTTGCTGTAGCTTCTTGACCGTGTGCAAAATAAAACCAATGTTGACCTGCGCTTTTTTCAACTCGCCGGCGATAAACTCGAGAGATATATTATTTTGCTCAAACATTGGCAATATCATCGCGAGCTTCCAGGGATCGCTCGCTAGGTCTCGAAACAGACCCGTCACACTCGGGGAGGCTCGCTCGTCCAAGACGCCATAAGGCAGACCAGGCAGAACGATTCGCGATGCAGCCCAACCAACGCGTCGTATCGCCAAGTGCCGTTGCATTGCAATCCAAAAATCTGCTCCGTAGAAATCGAAGCAAAGCATTTCGGTAGTAGCCTCCCAAAGCGCAGTAAACAGCGCTCCAGCCTGCCCTAACTCTTCCACGTCGGGTTGGGCTTGTTCGACAGCAGTACAATCCAGTATGCCTAATCCAAGATCTACAAGAACGCGCATCAGGCTCGATGCATCAGACGCACACCAATCTTCGTTGCCGTTACTTACTACTGGTCGGTACTCCAGCACTTCCCTGATGGTCAAACTTCCATTCCACATTTCCAACCAACGAATATCGATACTTCCAGCCAATGCTACAGAGTACCCAAGCAGCCTTGCCATATAATCATTGGGCTTTTGAGAGTGAAAAATCTGAGCATGACGTCTAAGCTGAGCTCCTCGATCACCGAACCAATCGTCAGGTTTCAAACTCCACTCATTCAAAAAGGAAGCTGTCTCAGGGACGGGGATATCACTACCAGATAATGAAGACACTAACAAGGCTCGCATACACCGATACACCCAAGGTTCCCAGTATTCATAATTCTGTGTGAAATTTTCAAGATCAGAAAAATCGGCCAAACCGTTTGCCCATGCCATTAGAATGGCATAATTCCCAATAGCATCAACGCTATTCATAGAATCCGATGGAAAGATCAGCAGTTGCCGCGTTAGCCACGCACCCCATCGCTTGAATCCTCCAATGTAATCATTACGGGCTTTCAGTACCCCAATCATGTCATTGAGCAAGTCAGTTAAATGCTCACTCGATTGCTGACCTGAGTCGGTACCAGCACCATCGCGCATACTGCCCGAATGCAAAAGCATTGCATGACCGTGTTTTATTAGTAAAGGCAGAAGAAGAGAGTTATTCCAAGCACCTGATGTTTCGAATGCAAACGGCGCATCTATAGTCAACTCAGCCCACAGGTCGAATCTTTTATAAAACACCGGACTTTCAAGAACACGCTGAAGCGTGACTATGCTCTTTAGTTGAGCAAGTGCACGAATGAGCCGTATTTTATCCAGCTCTGCGAGTAGCTTAATCCAATTCCAGCTCCCACTATGGGCACGATTCTCACGCGAGTGCCCAAACCAAATATCAGTCAGAGCGACCCCGCCTGCCGTAGAACCCTCGTACTTCTGTACAAGCTCATTGTCCATCCCGAACAACATTTCCTCTGCAAGACGGCAAACAGTCTCGTGAAAAGCTGGCTGCTGCTTTGCTACGACAACGGATACATCACACCATAAGTTTTCAAGCCACCAGGAGTGCCTAACAAGCTCTAGCACTTTACTCAAGCGCGTATCCGTATCCTTAGAAGCCCAAACAAGAACCAAAGCTATTGCAAAAATTGCCTGCGCCTTTGGTGAAATATGCTCGTCTGAAAATGACATCTCATCACACGACTCAGCGGCGGCAACTTCAAATGATTTAACTGCAAGCTCTGCAGATCGATCGGGCTGCGTGAGATAGCAATCAATACTGTCAAGCAAGATGCGAGGAGGCTCATACTCACCGTCCATGAACGCGTCAATCAGAGCGGTTGCAGAGGCATACTCGATTTCCATTTTTGACCTGTAGACCACAGGTGGCATCCAATATGTTCTCATTTTTTTACACCCTGTTTATGCGCTAGGTCGGAATTACCCGTCCAAGCCAAATTAAAGAACTCAAGAGCTTTATGATTTTCAACGTTCCAGCCACGACTGGCAGCGTTGACGTCGCGATGAAAGCCACCAACCGTTGCACCAAAATGCCAAAGTTCATTATCCACGATGGCGAAACGGTCATGGATATAAGGAAAACTACTTATTGAAAATCGAACTTTAATATCAATAGGCACAGAATGAGAGCCACGCACTTCTAAAACAACCTCCTGAAGCTCTTGAAATTTATTCGTAATGTAATTTTGTTTGCTAGCGTGAGCACTAGTAAGAATCTGCACAGACTTCAGCTCTTGCGTATATTCGAACCAGCCAGCAACACGTAAACATCGTTGTTCATGATCAGGGTATTCACCATCATCATCAAACAAATGTTTATCGATGATCCAGACTCGCTCCCGTGATTGACCAATCGCGCTAGAGAACTCTTCGAACAATTGTACATCTCGAATATTTCTTCTAGCATGGATCGCCATCAACGTAGGAAAATGCTGCGATCCCTGATCGCGGAAGCCTGGTTCACAAGGCACAAGTAATTCAGGGAGTACAACTGACCTAGATACCGGTGCTGGAGCAATATTCACTAATGATTTATCGCTAAATCTCATCGGACCGCTCCGTCCCGCTCATCTTTGACGATTCAAATTCCTGTAAAGGGATGGCCTTATCCAATAACACTTGTAGATCTTGAAGTATCTGTTTGGAATGCGGCACACGCATCATCAAAGTGGGACGCACTCCTAGCATATTTAACGAGCTACCAAGTATCCAAACTCGTCCATCCACCGCTAAAAAGCGATCATGAAATAGACCTGTATCGCCCTGTGCCACATGTACATTAATTTTATTTTTATGGTGTGACTCAAATCGCACCAAGGCACTTCGAAACAGCTGCAACCTATTCTGAACCTGCTGCTCTGGAGGCCCCACCAATAGCGACTCTGAAGTTTTTTTGTCGATTTTAAACGCTTCAGAAGACGTTAAAATCGTAACCGTAACTTCATCGCACTGCAGGGCAAACAGCAATTGCGAAATTTGGTTTGCGCCAAAATAAGGATCAACAATTAGTAAATCTCGACGAGCACCCTTGATCTTCTCTCGTATTGAATCCAAGGCTTCTTTACGCTGCGCCACGTTAAACCAAGTTTGCTCATAACGACGTGCTTTGCTTCGTAATAAGCGATCCGTTTGTGCTTCGATTATACGTTGGAGGGCTATCTGAGTATTTCGGCGCGCCCCTAAGGTCTGAGAGGAAGCCTGCGTCATCCGAGTAGAAGTATACTGACCGATAGTGGAGCGTTTGGCGTCAGTGTCTGGCGCTTCAATATGCCGAACTTCCTCTGAAACCTCCACCCTTAAATTCATTTGACGGATGAACGTCCTCATTGGAACTTGTAGCAATACACCTCGTTCTTGATGCGAAAGAACCAGACCTGAGGATTGAATTGGACTACTGCGGCGAACCTCAACTATGCCGTCCTCAGGCACTTTATGATTCATAAATGATGTCAACATCCCATTCTCACCTTCAAGGATTGTTACATATAATCCCTGTAACGCTTGCCCCGGCCTAGGCACCACTTGCACAAGTAACGACTCTGAATTATCCGCTTTCGGCTCGACAAACTGGCGTACAGTCTGTACTGTTTGGTCAGGTACAACCAAAGTGATACCACCCAAGTATTCGGGATACTCTCCGAAATCGATATATATATGCCGCTCAAGGAATCTCAGCCCTTCATCAGACTGCAACAAAACTCTTCCGAGCGACTCTGCCGCAGAGTCAACCCACTTTCCGTCTCCGGACAGCCTACGATGATAGCGTGCAATATCCGTTGCTCCGAACGGAATGCTTGGACCTTCTTCCTCCCTATCGGTGAGGCTCTCCGACTGCATCGGCACACCTAATACAGGCCAAGACGGGAAATCTGCTAGGTCTCCTACAGAAAGGGATTGCCCATCGCTTCGTTTACGAGGATTCTCATGAGGTAAAGGTGTCCTGAACTCCTGCGATGGGCTTCTGTACCAAGCCAAAGCTTGCTCCGCTTCCATTACAATGCGGTCGACCCAAAGAGTTCCCCGCTCTTGCCCCAAATGCTTATGGAAAGGCTTTGCAGGTCTCAACGGACGTTGCCTGCCGGGCGGAAGCAAACTCACGGAGGCATATATAAGTGCTAAAGGTGCCTGATCGGAGTTGCGTAACTGGTAAGGTGCATGTACAGCGATTCTAACTACCGCCCACTTAAATTGACTGAATATTTCAGGGCCCTCAGAGTTGAAATAATCGGCCTGCTGCGAAACTTCCTTATCTCGATCCATTGCATGCGTCTCATCAAGGGTTAATAACAGGTACACATCCAATGCGGCGAGGCGCCTTTAAAAAGGATAAGACCACATTACTTCTCGGCGAGTCGATATGGTATCGAATCCTTCCGAGGTTGCAGAAAAGGGATCTCCACGATACCCTCCCATCGTCTGCTGCCAATTCAGCGACCGGGCTTGGTAACCCGAGGTAAATCACTGCGCAACAGTGCCATGCGTTCGCAGGCGCTTTTTTTTCGCCTGCGATCTGCGTTATGGCGGCTGTGCGTGGGACGTCTTCGGACGTGCCGGTTTCCTTGATTTCCCGGTTTACCAACCTGCGCACAGCTGCCACCCATTCGCTTGGTAACGAATTGTGGCGGCTCTTCAAATTAAGGAGCTTTTGCAATGCGCAGCATCAATCCGTACAAAATCTGGCTTTCCCCTCTACGCAATTCCCAATCGCGTAACGCTTCCACCCTGCCCCACAGCCTCTCCACCACCGGAGATGCCCAATGACCGATCAACCCGAACTCAAAACCATCGGTCTAACCCCCGCCCTCTACTGCTCAGACCGCGCTCTGTTCCATGTCACTCGCGACGTGCCTCTGGGCGATGCGTTGTCCATGGCTTCTGACTTTCTGTTTCTGGCTAAGGCGCTCACTAAAGAAGCGGCTTACAACAGGGACACGGACACTCACGCCTGGGCTGCGCATTATTTGACGTCGATGGGTAAGGCGGTGGTTGATGATGCGGTGAAGGTGTTGATGCGGGGGCGGGCTTCGACGGTGTCGTCTAAGCGGGCGGCGGAGAAGGCTGAGGAATAGCGGCTGGGGGATGGGGTTGCTTGCGATGGGGTTGTGTCAGTTGGTTTTGGTGTTGGCTGATCTGGCGCTTTCGCGAGCAAGCCCGCTCCCACATTTTGGATTGTGTTTAGCCAGTTGGAGCCCCGAGTTTTCGGGGCTTTTTCGTGTTTGGGTCAGAGGACGTGTTGGGAGATCAGTTTTGAGATTTCTACCATTGATGTTCTGCCGGTGAATTCGAATTTCACTTTGCCTAGCGACGAGAAGTAGATCTCCAGTTCGGAATCCAGGTCGAACGTGCCGGAGGTTTCCACTGAGTACGCGACGATGTTTTTGTACGGCAACGAGGTGAAGTCTTTTTTGCTGCCGGTGATGCCCTGGACGTTGACGGCGATGATGCGTTTGTTGGTGAACACGACGCCGTCGCGCATGGATTTGTAGGAGTCGATGACGTGTTCGCCGTCGAGCAAAAGGTCGGCAACGCGTTGGGCGTATTCTTCGTTCTGCTTGAGTTTGAAGAAGCCTTTGTTGTTGAAGTCGATCATCTGTCCATCCTCCTTTTGAAGAAAAATCCGTGCGGGTTACTTCCGCGCCTTTACGACTCGAATGTCGATGGGAAATCCATCCGCTCCGGTCAATTTCTTCCACCCCACGTACTGAAAAATCCCGTCCTCATCAATATTGTCGCCTCGCTCCACCGTTTCACCGCCCAGCACTGCGACGCGCCTATTGACGGCGCAGTTGCCATCCCAACGATGAGCGATGTAGATCACATAGGGTTTGACGTATTGCGCGGCGCGGAAATGGCTGCCGCAGCCAGCATCGACTTTGATCATCAAGGTCTTCAGATTCGCTTCGCCATCTAACTCAGCGTGCTGGTCGAGAGCCCCGATTTCGCCGACGTCGCTGAAGCCCAGCGAGCGAGCGCGCTTGTATTCAGAGGAGTTCAGGTGATCGGTCTGGGCTTGCCGGAAATGCTGATCCAGCGCCTCGTCGTTTTCACCACGGCCCTTGGCCGCTATGTCTTTCACTTGGGGGATGATGCTTTCGCAGCGGGCGTAATCGGGGGAGCCGAGGCTTGGCTGGGCGAGGTTCTTGCGATGTACCGTAATGGTTCGCAGATAACTCTCGATACTGGGCACGACATCCTTGGCCGTCTTGCTCCCGTTCTGCACATCGGTCACTGATCGCTGTAATTGCTGGCAATCGGAGAGGTAAGTCTTCCAGGCGTATTCCGGGGATTCTTTCCAGTCCCAGTCGGCAAGTGCTGGGGTCATCACGACGGTGAAAGTGATCGCGCAGAACAGGCGCGTGGCTTGAGCGACAGAGAGCATGTGTAGTCCGTTACGTAGATGAAGAAAGTGGCGCGACGCTACTATTTTGCCGTCTTGCCGTCCACTTACAGCAAAGGGGGGACAGACCCATTCCTGCACACTGTAGTGGGCGGATGTGCGGCGCTTGTGCCACAAATCATTTCAGACAGTGCGCGCCTTCGGCAGTGCTCTTCTAGACTTAACGGGTGGTCGTGGAAAGAACCAAGCACGTCGCTTTTGTACAGTTGAATCAATGCCAGCGTGGCAAGCTGCAATTTATGCCCTGAACAGGTGCGGCAAAGACCGCGCCGGGCCCAACAAGATGCCCAATCAGGGTGCCTGGCCAACGGCCTGAAAATGCCACGATACCGTGACGTGGTGTGAACGCCGCAGCCGACACTTTCGGACAACCGACAACCGCCTGGTTTGTCCGTGACCGTGAGGAATGCTGTATGCCTGATGAGATGTTGCAACTGCCTATGCTTCACAGCTTGCTGGAGCGCCATAAAGGCTCCGCGGGCGCACTGTTGCCGATTCTTCATGAAATTCAGGCGGGCATCGGTTATATCCCCGATGCCGCCATTCCCGAGATTGCCCACGCCCTGAACCAGAGTCAGGCCGAGATTCGTGGGGTGATCAGTTTTTACCATGACTTCCGCACCGCGCCGCCGGCCCGGCATATCCTGCGTCTGTGCCGGGCTGAGTCCTGCAAGAGTCGCGGTGCCGAGCAGCTAGCGGCGCAGTTGCGCGAACGTCTGCAACTGGACGACCACGGCAGCAGTGCCGACGGCAATATCAGTTTGCGTCCGGTGTATTGCCTCGGCGCCTGCGCCTGTTCGCCCGCTCTGGAGCTGGATGGTCAGGTGCATGCGCGGCTCAGTGCCGAGCGTCTGGATGCCCTGCTTGATGCTTGCCGGGAGGACGTATGAGCCTCTATCTATCCTGTGATTCTCTTGCCCGCGCCGTGGGTGCTGATGAGGTGGCGTTGGCCCTTGCCAGTCTGGACCTGCAACGCACCAGTTCCCGTGGCCTGTATTGGCTGGAACCGCTGCTGGAAGTCGACACCCCGCAAGGTCGGATCGGCTTCGGCCCGCTGACCGCTGCCGATGTGCCTTCGGTGCTTGATGCCCTGAAAGGCGAGCCGTCCGCCCATCCGCTGGCCTTGGGTCTGGTGGAAGAATTGCCTTATCTCAAGACCCAACAACGCCTGCTGTTCGCACGCGCCGGTATTACCCGGCCATTGTCGCTGGACGATTACCGGGCCCACGGCGGTTTCGAGGGCTTAAAAAGAGCCGTCGATATTGGCGGCGATGAGACCGCGACTGCGGTGTTCGATTCAGGCCTGCGTGGCCGAGGCGGTGCAGCGTTCCCAGCCGGGATCAAGTGGCGCACGGTGCGCGCCACCCAGGCTGCGCAGAAATACATTGTGTGCAACGCCGACGAAGGCGACTCCGGCACTTTCGCCGATCGCATGCTGATGGAAGGCGATCCTTTCCTGCTGATCGAAGGCATGGCCATTGCCGGCATCACCGTCGGCGCCAGTTACGGCTACATCTATGTGCGCTCGGAATATCCACAGGCCGTGGCGACCCTGCGCGAGGCGCTGGATATCGCCCGGGCCAACGGTTACCTCGGCGCCAATGTCGGCGGCAGCGGCCTGGCTTTCGATATGGAAGTACGGGTCGGGGCCGGCGCCTATATCTGCGGTGAAGAAACCGCGCTGCTGGACTCCCTCGAAGGCAAGCGCGGGATTGTCCGCGCCAAGCCGCCGATCCCGGCTCTGAAGGGTTTGTTCGGTTTGCCAACCCTGGTGCACAACGTGCTGACGCTGGCCTCGGTGCCGCTGATTCTGGCCAAGGGCGCGCAGTTCTATCGCGATTACGGCATGGGCCGTTCCCTGGGCACGATGCCTTTCCAGTTGGCAGGCAATATTCGTCACGGCGGCCTGGTGGAACGGGCCTTTGGCCTGACCTTACGGGAACTGGTGGAAGGTTACGGCGGCGGCACCGCCAGTGGCCGGCCGCTGAAGGCCGCGCAGGTTGGCGGTCCTCTCGGCGCCTGGGTGCCACCGGTGCACTTCGACACACCGCTTGATTACGAAGCGTTCGCCAACATCGGTGCGATGCTCGGTCACGGTGGTGTGGTGGTGGCGGACGACACCTTGGACATGGCCCACATGGCGCGCTTCGCCTTGCAGTTCTGCGCCGAGGAATCCTGTGGCAAGTGCACGCCGTGCCGTATCGGTTCGACCCGTGGCGTAGAGGTGATCGACCGTCTGCTGGCCGCGCCTGACCAGAGCGCTCGCGATGAGCAAGTGATCATCCTCAAGGACCTGTGCGACACGATGCAATACGGTTCGCTGTGCGCGTTGGGCGGCATGGCCCCCTTTCCGGTCGTCAGCGCCCTCAAGCACTTCCCCGCCGACTTCGGTCTGCAATCTTCGGAGGCCGACCAATGATCACTCTCTTCGACCCGAACACCGATATCGACCTGGGCACTCCGGCTCGCGAAAGCGACGTGCAGGTGACGCTGAACATCGACGGCCGCAGCATCAGCGTGCCCGAAGGTACTTCGGTGATGCGCGCCGCCGCGTTGCTGGGCACAACCATTCCGAAACTGTGTGCCACCGACAGCCTGGAAGCCTTCGGCTCCTGCCGCATGTGCCTGGTGGAGATCGACGGCATGCGCGGTTACCCGGCGTCCTGCACCACGCCGGTTACTGAAGGCATGAGCGTCCACACGCAGACGCCAAAGCTCGCGACGTTGCGCCGGAATGTTATGGAGTTGTACATCTCCGATCACCCGCTGGACTGCCTGACCTGTTCGGCCAACGGCAACTGCGAACTGCAAACCGTCGCCGGCCAAGTCGGCCTGCGGGAAGTGCGTTACGGCTATGAAGGTGAGAACCATCTGGCCGACGTCAAGGACACGTCCAACCCTTACTTCGACTATGACCCGAGCAAGTGCATCGTCTGCAACCGCTGCGTGCGCGCCTGCGAAGAAACCCAGGGCACCTTCGCTCTGACCATCACCGGGCGCGGGTTTGAATCCCGGGTCGCGGCTGCCGGCGGTGACAACTTCCTCGACTCGGAATGCGTGTCCTGCGGCGCCTGTGTGCAAGCCTGCCCGACCGCGACCCTGATGGAAAAAAGCGTAGTCGAACTCGGCCAGCCCGAACGCAGCGTGATCACCACCTGTGCCTATTGCGGGGTGGGCTGCTCGTTCCGCGCCGAGATGAAAGGCGACAAGCTGGTGCGCATGGTTCCCGACAAAAACGGTCAGGCCAACCACGGCCATTCCTGCGTCAAAGGTCGCTTTGCCTGGGGCTACGCCACCCACCCGGATCGCATCACCAAACCGATGATCCGCAAACACATCAACGACCCGTGGCAGGAAGTCAGCTGGGACGAAGCGGTGACCTACGCCGCCAGCGAATTCCGCCGGTTGCAGCAAAAGTACGGCCGCGATTCGATTGGTGGCATCACCTCCAGCCGCTGCACCAACGAAGAAACCTACCTGGTGCAAAAACTGGTGCGTGCCGCGTTCGGCAACAACAACGTCGACACCTGCGCGCGGGTCTGCCACTCGCCGACCGGTTATGGCCTGAAACAAACCCTGGGCGAATCGGCCGGCACTCAGAGCT
>Ga0209847_1000481_pt1 | contig 16358 bp, 12 predicted proteins | sample OrgsoiDNA_201060_FD_185808 | JGI IMG/M metagenome (GOLD analysis project Ga0209847, IMG submission 185808) | Permafrost soil microbial communities from the Arctic, to analyse light accelerated degradation of dissolved organic matter (DOM) -... | ecosystem: Environmental > Terrestrial > Soil >... | reverse complement strand
CTGCCGCAAGGGTAAGCAATCGTCGTTTCGTCATCTGGTCAGCTCCATTGCCGGTCGTTGCTCCGGTCCACATTCCACTGCGGAGTGGGTTCGAAGAATCCCGGCTCCAGAAGGTGCTGCTTGACCACATCTTCGTTGAGCGTGATGCCGAGGCCGGGCTTGTCGGGGACGGTGATGAAGCCTTTGTTGACGATCGGCTTCTCCACTCCTTCCACCAGATCGCTCCACCAGGGCACGTCCACCGAGTGGTTTTCCATGACCAGAAAGTTCTCGGTAGCGGCGGCGCAATGCACGTTGGCCATGCAGGAAACCGGCGTGCCGGCGAAATGCATGGCCATCGGCACGCCATGTTCCTGGGCGCCATCGCCGATCTTCTTGGTCTCCAGAATGCCGCCCGAAGTTGCCAGGTCCGGATGGATAATGTCCACCGCGTGGCTGCGGCACAGCTCCATGAACGGCTCTTTGAGAAAGATATCTTCGCCGGTAAGCAAGGGCACTTCGATGTGTTCGTGGATCTCCTTCAACAGCTCGGTGCGCTGCCAGGGCACCATGTCTTCGAGCCATGCCGGATTGTGTTTCTCCAGCGCCTTGGCCAACCGGACGCAGGAGCGCACGCTGATGTGGCCGAAGTGGTCCATGGAGAGCGGTATCTCCATGCCCACCTGTTCGCGGACGGCGGCCACGAAATCGGCCATCAGCTCAGCGCCTTTGTGCGTGATCTCGATGCCGGTGAACATGTGCTCGGTGCGCCCGCGTCCGGTGAGGTCTTCGCCCGCGGGATAGGTGAGGGAGCCCGGCACATCCTTGACGAGGTCGATTCCCAGATCCATCTTCAGCCAGGTGAAGCCCTGCTCCTTGCGCAGTTTCAGGCGTTGTCCGTAGACCTTAGGGTCGTTCGATTCGGTGGTGTCGGCGTAGCATCGGATGCGGTCGCGGAACTTGCCGCCGAGCATCTGGTACACGGGTACGTTGTAGACCTTGCCGGCGATATCCCACACCGCCATTTCGATGGCGCAGACGCCGCCGCCCTGCCGCGCCGGGCCGCCGAACTGCTTGATCCTGCGGAAAACCTTATCCACATTGCAGGGGTTTTCATTGAGGATGCGGCTTTTCAGCATGAGCGCGTAGTTCTTGCTGGCGCCATCGCGCACTTCGCCAAGGCCGTAGACGCCCTGGTTGGTATCGATGCGGATGATGGGGCACGTCATGGGCGCGCGGCCGATGGTGAGCACCCGCAGGTCCGTGATCTTCAGAGCCGAGGGCTTGGAATTCGTATTGACGTTTTGCGGGAGAGCATCGAGCGTCTGGTCCGCCCAGAAACCGGCGCCCAGCGCTCCGCCGATGCCTTTAAGGAATGAGCGTCGCCCGCCCGCCTTACCGGTGAGAGATTTCATGGCCGGATGCTATCACACTGCGGATGCGAATAGGTAAAAATGCAGGCTTGCATCCGGCACAAACAAGTGATAGGTTGAACGCATTGTCAGCCGATGGGATTCGGCTATTGTGCTTGAAAGGGGATAACCATGAAGCTATCCGTCGCTTTTCGGGTCTCTGTTGCGACCCTCTTCCTGATGCTTTCGGCGATGGCCCTGTTCGGCCAGTCCGAGCGCGGAACGATTACCGGCGTGGTTCACGACAGTTCCGGAGCCGTCGTTCCGAATGCCAAGGTCACAATCGTCAGCCAGTCCACGAACGTGTCGTTGGCGATGACGACGAACGACGCGGGCGAGTACACCGCACCCAGCTTGCAGGCCGGCACCTTTACGGTTCGGATCGCCAAAGAGGGCTTCCGCACTTCGGAATTGCGCGGCCTCGCACTCGACGCCGCCCAGACCGTGCGCGCGGATGCGACACTCGAAGTAGGATCTTCGACGCAGGCGATCGAGGTCATGGCTTCCGCGGTTCAATTGCAGACCGAGGACGCTAAATCCAGCACAATCATCCAGAACAAGCTGGTAAACGACCTGCCGCTGGTGGTGGGCGGCACGGTCAGGACGCCGTTCGATCTGGCATCCATGGCGCCCGACGCCAAGAACCTGGGAGGCGACAACGGCTTCATGCTGGGCGGCGGACAGGCGGCGTCATACGGGACGTCGCTCGATGGTGTTTCGACCAACACCAGCCGCGCCATGTCCAAGAGCTGGGTGGCGTCGAACGCGCCCTCGGTAGAAGCCATCGAGCAGTTCTCGGTGGACACCAACGGATTTAAGGCCGAATTCGGCCACGCCGGCGGCGGCAACCTGACCTACGTATCCAAGTCCGGCACCAATCAATTCCACGGTTCGGCGTACGAGTTCCTTCGCAACAACGACTTAGATGCGAACAACTTCTTCAACAACACGGCCGGTATCGCGAATTCGATTTACAAGCAAAACGATTTCGGCGTTACCGTCGGCGGACCGGTCTGGATTCCGAAAATTTATCACGGCAAGGAAAAGACGTTTTTCTTTTTCTCCTACGAAGGTTTTCGCAATCGCACCGGCGCCAACGGAGCGCAATTCACGGTCCCCACGCCCGAAATGTACAACGGCGACTTCAGCAAGTGGGTCACCTCGGCCGGAGTGCAGATTCCGATTTACAACCCGCTCAGCCAGGTGGCTAACGCGGATGGAAGCACCACGCGCGTGGTCTTTCCGGGTAACGTGATTCCGAAGAGCCTGTTCAGCGCCGCCTCCACCAAGGCCCTGAGCGTTTTCCAGTCCGGCGGAGCGCTGACGCCCAACAACGGCGCGGCTCCGGGCACGGTGGGGTACGTCACCAACAATTTTCTGGAGACTTCCGGAACGCAGGTTTACCCGGTCAACAAGTTGAGCATTAAAGGCGACCATATCATCAACTCGAAACACCGCATTTCCGGTTACTACGGGCATGACCGGGAGCATCAGACTTTTGGTCCCGACGGTCCGCCGACTCTGCCGGGACTGTACTCAACCTACAACGACCTGGTGCAGGCCACCGACGTGATCCGCTTTAGCTGGGACTGGACTCTGGGACCCAACAAGTTGAACCACTTCTTCGCCGGTGGAAACAACTGGCGGCAGGATCACAAGCCCCCTCAGGAATACACCGGCAACTGGAAAAGCAAGTTCTGCCTGACCAACGTTCCCAACTGCGATGACAACCTGGTGAACCTGTTTTCGGGCGGCACCGGCGACACCTACAGCACCTGGGGAGGCCAGGCCGACAACGGTTCCGAGAACACGGTCTACTCTTACAACGACGACTTCACCTGGAGCAAGGGCCACCACACGATTAAGTTCGGCGGAATGTTGCAGGTCAACCACTACAATGGGTTGGGCCGCCAGTGCGAGGCGGGGTGCGCGGGCTTCAGCTATCAGGAGACAGGCGTTCCCGGCGGCTCCAATCCGAACGCGGGCGGCAACGCTTTCGCATCGTTCCTGCTGGGTCAGGCCGACAGCGGCCAGATCGACACGATCCGGTTTATCGGCCAGCAGTTCACTTACTTCAGCGGTTATATCCAGGACGACTGGCGCATCACTCCCAAGCTGGTGGTCAACGTCGGCCTCCGCTACGACATCAACTTGCCGCCCACCGGGCTGAACGATAGATGGTCCGACTTCTCACCCACCACGCCGAACCCGGCCGCGGGCGGAATTCCGGGCGCGGTTCTGTTCGCGGGCAGCGGCACGGGCCGCGTTGGCAGCCGCACTCTCTCCGACATGTGGGACAAAGGCATTGGTCCGCACATCGGTTTCGCCTACTCCAAAGACGCCAAGACTGTGTTTCGCGGTTCTTATTCGCGGTCGTTCGGCTCGCTGGTGTCGGTCAGCGGATCCACTCACAACTCGGGATTCACGTTGACCCAGAGCTTTAGCAACGGCACTGCCGGCGTTCTGCCCACGTACACGCTGGACAACGGCATGCCTCCGTGGACGGCGCCTCCCTTTATCAACCCGTCGGTTTCGAATGGGACGAGCGTCGCCTGGTTCCAGGGCAACGAGACTACCAAGCTTCCCGCTTACGACAATTTCACCTTCTCCGTGCAACGGCAACTCACCAATTCAATGGTGGCTGAGATTGGCTACAACGGCGTGGCGGGCGAACACCTGCAGACCGAACTGTTGCAGTACAACCAGCTCAACCCGAGTTTTTTGACGGCATTCGGCACGGTTGCGCAAAGCGTCACGGTGCTGAACAGCCTGGTGGGATCGCCCGCTGCAAACGCGGCGGGGATTAAAGCGCCCTTCCCCGGCTTCAATGCGCTTTGGGGCTCGCGCGCCACCGTGGCGCAGGCTCTGCGCCCATTCCCGCAATACACTGTAATCGACACATATGCAGGCCAGGGCGATCATAGCGGCCACTCCACCTATCATGCGCTGATCACGAAGTTCACCAAGCGCGTGAGTTCCGGTTTGACGTTCCAGACCTCCTACGTTTTCTCGAAGATCCTGACAGACTCCGATACGGCGTGGGGCACGCAATACGCCGCCAACTTTTTCAATCGCGGCCTGGAGAAATCCATCGGCCAGTTCGACGTGACCCACGATTTCAAATTTGCCGGGGTCTACGATCTGCCGTTCGGCAAGGGCCAGCGTTTTCTTACCAGCGGCCCGGCCTCCTGGATCGTCGGGAATTGGCGCCTGGCCAGCATCAACGTATACGATAGCGGCACGCCGGTGGGCATCAGCAGTTCGTTGACTCTTCCCATCTACTCCCTGGGCGCGGGTGGGCGCGTGGCGCCTTACGTTACCTCGTACAGCGGCTGGCAGCCGAGCTATAGCGGCGGCTTCGATCCCGGCAAAGACAATTTCTTCGTACCGTACGGAACCGGCCCGTTCCCAACCCAGGGCAGCGCAACGGCTCTGAACGGCATCGGGAACTCGACCCGCTACAATCCCAAGCTCCGGTTTTTCCCGAACCTGAATGAGAACCTGTCGGTCACGCGTACGTTCCCGATCCGCGAGTCCGTGCGCCTGGAATTCCGTGCGGAAGCGTTCAATGTTATGAACCGCGTCCGCTTTGGGACGGGTAACACGCAACTCCAAAGCCAGAGTTTTGGAGTGCTGACGGGCGCGGCAAGCCAGATCAACACGCCGCGCCAAATGCAGTTGGCGGCGAAGTTGTACTTCTGAGATGGCGATTGGGCGTCGCGGTTTATTGAAGGCAATCGGGGCGGCGGGGCTCGCGGGCCTCGCCAATCCGCGCGAACAGAAGGCGCAGGAGCAGGCGGCACGCGCCATCCGCGCCTTACCTATCCCGAAGATCAAAGACATCGGGGTGATCGAATGCCAGCCCGCCGGCGTGCGGCTGACCGTGGTCAAGATTACCACCGACCAGGACGGGCTTTACGGCTACGGCTGCGCTACCTTCACGCAACGGGCCGACCTGGTGAAGCCGGCGGTGGAAAAGTACCTCAAGCCTTTTCTGCTTGGAAAGACCACCGACCGGATCGAAGATATCTGGCAGTCCTGTTACGACAGCTCATATTGGAAGAATGGCCCGGTGCTGAACAACGCCATCAGCGGCATCGATCAGGCGTTGTGGGACATCAAAGGACGGCAGGCGGGCATGCCGGTCTATCAACTGGCCGGCGGCAAGTGCCGCGAAGCCGTCGACTGCTACACCCATGCCGATGGCGCGGAGCCCGCGAATACCGTGGAATCGGCGAAGCGGTTTATCGCCCAGGGATTCCGCCACGTGCGCGTGCAGGTAGGGGTTCCGGGAATGGCGGGCTATGGCAGCGCGCGCGGCGATACGCCGATCAAGGCGCTGCATGACAAGCCGGTGTTCGAGCCGGCTTACTACACTCGCCGCGCGCTCAAGCTGTTCGAAATCTGCCGCAAGGAACTGGGCGACGAAATCGAACTGCTGCACGATATGCACGAACGCGTGTCGCCCAACCAGGCCGTACAGTTCTGCAAAGACGCCGAAAAGTTCAAGATGTTTTTCCTGGAGGACCCGCTGGCTCCGGAGGACATCGCTTACTTCCGGCAGATTCGCCAGCAGTGCGCCACCCCCATCGCCATGGGAGAGCTCTTCAACAGCCCGCACGAATGGCAGCCGCTGATCGCCGAACGGTTGATCGATTACATCCGCGTACACGTTTCGCAGGCGGGCGGATTTACACCGGCGCGGAAGATCGCGATCCTGGGCGAGAATTTTGGCGTCAAGACGGCATGGCACGGCCCGGGCGACGTTTCACCCGTGGGTCACATGGCGAATGTCACGCTGGACCTGGTGAGCTACAACTTCGGCATTCAGGAATACTCGGCGTTTAACGAGCGCGCGCAGGAAATCTTTCAGGGCTGCCCCGTCATGAAAGACGGCTACCTGTGGGCCAATGAGAGGCCGGGCTGGGGCATTGAGGTGGATGAAAAGGCCGCGGCGAAGGCTCCCTTTACGGCGGGCCGCAACAACCTGAATGGCGGCTGGGGCGAGATCCGGCGGCGCGACGGGACTGTGATCAAGCAGTAGGGCGAGGCCCGTTGCGTCGATTTCCAATCGGCGCGCAGGATACCATCCTGCCCCACAAATTCCAAAATTCGTTGTGATAGACTCGCTCTTCCGTGAATCTCATTGATCGGGGAGGATTCCAGGCGTGAAGAATTCCGTTATACACCGTGCCTTGCGGGCCGGTTTGGCAGTGGTCATGGTTGCGGCAATGGTTGCGGTCTTAGCAGTTCCGCTATCCGCGGCCGGCGCCAAGGGCGAATGGATCGCCTACATCGGCACCTATACCCGGCAGAAGAGCAAGGGCATCTACGCCTACCGGTTTGCGCCGGCCAGCGGCAAGTTGATCTCGGTCGGCCTGGTGGCTGAAACCGTCAATCCTTCGTTTCTGGCGATCCATCCCAACCAACGGTTTCTGTACGCGGCCAATGAGGTCGGGACCTACCAGGGCCAGCCGACCGGCAGCATCAGCGCTTTTGCGATCGATCAGGCAACCGCGCAATTGAAGCCCCTGAACCAGGTTTCTTCGAAAGGTTCGGGGCCGTGCCACGTGGCTCTGGACCATACCGGCAAGTGGCTCTTCGCCGCCAACTATAACAGCGGCAGCGTGGCCGCGTATCCGGTTCACGACGATGGCACGCTGGGAGAATCTTCCGCGTTCGTGCAGCACTCCGGCGCCGGCGCGAATCCGGAACGGCAGAGCGGGCCGCACGCGCACGACATCACGATTTCGCCCGACAACCGTTTCGTGCTGGTCAACGATCTGGGGCTGGATGAGATTCTGGTTTACCGGCTGGATCCGGTCAAGGGCACGCTGGCTCCGAACGACCCGCCGTTCGTGAAGCTGGCTCCGGGCTCCGGGCCGCGGCACATGGCTTTCGGCAAAGGCGGGCGGTTCGCATACGCCATCAATGAGATACTTCTGACGGTGACGGCTTTCCGCTACGATGCGGGGCGCGGAAGCCTGACGGAGTTGCAGACCGTCGCGGCGTCGCCTGAGAACTTCGCCGGAGAAAAAAGCGGCGCCGAGATCGCCGTCCATTCTAACGGCAAGTTTTTGTATTCCTCCAACCGCGGGCCGGACAACATCGCGATCTTCCGCATCGACTCTAATAAGGGAACCCTGACAGCCGTGGAACGCGTGCCGACGCAAGGCAAGACTCCGCGCAACTTCGCCATCGACCCCACGGGCGGCTATCTCTTCGCTGCCAATCAGGATTCGGACAATGTGGTCGTGTTCCGCATCGACAAGGGTACGGGGCATCTGACTCAGGCGGGCAACGCTCTGGACGTGGGCGCGCCGGTATGCGTGGTGTTTGCGGCAGCGCGCTGATTGACCCCGATGAACCAACCTTGGCTGCAGAACTTCGATCCCTTGGGCAACGCCTGGCTCTCCACGCTGGCCGCGGCCGTTCCCGTCTGCACGCTGTTCTACTTCCTGGCGGTGCGGCGATCGCCTGCTTGGCGGGCGGCGATCTATGCTTTTGTGGCGGCGGTGGCGGTGGCGCTAGTGGTGTTCCGCATGCCTGCCATCATGGTGGCGGGCGCGGTGGCCGATGGCCTGGTCTTCGGCTGGTTCCGCATCGCCTGGATCGTGGTGGCCGCGGTTTTCGTGTACGACATTTCGGTGGAATCGGGCCAGTTCGCGATCGTGAAGCAATCGATCGGCGACATCTCCGAGGATCGGCGCCTGCAAGTGCTGCTGATCGCGTTCGCATTCGGCGCGCTGCTGGAAGGCGCAGGCGGAGGCGGAGCGCCAGTGGCAGTGAGCGGAGCGATGATGATCGGCCTGGGCTTTCCGCCGTTTCAAACCGCGATGCTGTGCCTCATCGCCAACTCCGCGCCGGTGGCCTATGGCGGATTGGGGAACCCCGTGCGCACACTCGTGGCCGTGACGGGTTTGCCGGAGGCCGACTTCAGCGCCATGATCGGCCGCATTCTGCCGCTCACCACGCTGGTGCTGCCGTTCTGGCTGATTCGCGTGCTGTGCAATAAGCGCGACACGCTGGCGGTCTGGCCCGGCCTGCTCGCCTGTGGAATCACTTTTGGCGGAATCCAGTTTTTCTGGTCGAATTACATGGACGCCGCGCTGGTGGATATTCTGGGTGGAATTGGAACCCTGCTGTTTTTGGCGTTTTTCTTTCGCAAGGTCTGGAGCCCGAAGGACGTGTGGCGGTATAGCGGCGAAGGCGCGGCGGCCAAAAAAGCGGCGAGTGAGGCGATCACCCCCGGGCGGTTTCTGCTGGCCTGGTCTCCCTTTCTGCTGCTGGCCGGTTTCGTGGTGCTCTGGGGCGTGCCTTCCGTGACCAAAATCCTGGACACGGTTTCCTGGAAGCAACCGGTTCCCGGCCTGCATATGCTGGTGGTTCGCACGCCGCCAGTGGTAGCGAAGGCTTACGCCGAGCCGGCCATGTTCGACGTGTCGTGGCTCTCCACCCCTGGGACCGGAACCCTCTTCGCGGGGCTGATCGCCGGGCCGCTGGCGGGCCTTTCGTTCAAACGGACGGTGCTGGTGTTTATCGGCTCATTGCGCCGGCTAAAACTCAGCCTGGTGGCGATTATGGCGATGCTGGGCGTGGGGTACATTACGCGCTACTGCGGAATGGACGCCACCATGGGGATGGCGATGTCGCAGACCGGCGCGCTGTTTCCTTTCTTCGGGACCATGATCGGCTGGCTGGGTGTGTCGCTGAGCGGAACCGATGCGGGCTCGAACGCGCTGTTCGGCAGTTTGCAGGTGATCACCGCCAATAAGCTGGGGCTGAGCCCGATATTGATGGGCGCGGCCAACAGCGCGGGCGGCGTGATGGGCAAGATGATCGCGGCCCAGTCGCTGGTAATCGCGTGCGCGGTCACGGGGCAGGTGGGCAGGGAAGGCGATCTGTTCCGCGCGGTGTTGAAGCACAGCATCGGTTTGATGGTGGTGGTGGGGCTGCTGGTGATGATGTACGCGTATGTATTCCCGGGCGCGATTCCGAACGGTCATCATTACTGGAAATAGAGGGGAGGGATTTTTTATGAAGCGCACGTTGTGGGCGGCGGCGGTGTTGACCGTCACGGTTTGGCTGATGGCACAGCCTGTGCCACAAGCTGTATCACAACCAGGCGTCGATCCTCTGATGGAGGGATTCCGGATGGTGGAGGTGGCTTCGGTTTCCGATGCCATGGAACAGTTGTACGGGCAGAAGGGCTACATGTCGCACCAGATGCGGCCGCTCGCGCCGGCCAAGTTCGCGGGCCCGGCTATCACGGTACTGATGAAGAAAGAAGAGCACAAGGAAGGCTCCAAGGCATCGGAAGGCATGCTGGACGCCATCGACAACGCCAACCCCGGGTCGGTCTACGTGATGGTGCTGGAGGACGGCGCGGACTACGCGGGCATCGGCGGGTTGATGGCGACCGCGATGAAGTATCGCAGCCTGGCGGGCGCCGTGATCGATGGGTCGGTGCGCGATACACCGCAGATTCGCAAGCTGCAGTTCCCGGTATTCAGCCGCGGCGTGGCGCCTTCCACCACCATCAATCACTATCGCTTCGCGGGAGTGAATGTGCCGGTGACGTGCGCGGGCGTGCGCGTGAATGCGGGCGATATCGTCACGGCCGACGAGGATGGCGTGGTGGTGGTGCCGCGGGCCAAGGCCGGCGAGGTGCTCAAGAAGGCTCAGGCGCTGGACGATACGGAGCACAGCATGCTGCCGTTCATCGAGAAGTTTCGATCGATCAAGGAAGCCGTAGCCAAGTTTGGAAGGATTTGAAAGGAGGAGTGGCACGATGAAGTTGGCTGCCGGCAGCGGCGTGATTCTGGGTCTGTTGGCCCTGCCGGCGTGGACGCAGCGAATGGCGGCTCCCCGCTCGCCCGAGGTTGGTCCCGACCGCCGCGTGACCTTCCGCCTGGTGGCGCCGAAGGCCACGGATGCGATCTTGACGGGCGAGTTCATGGACGGCGGCAAGAGTCTTGAAAAGGATGACAACGGCGTTTGGAAAATCACCGTCGGACCGCTGGAGCCCGAGATCTACAACTACAATTTCACCATCGATGGCGTCCGCACCATCGATCCCAATAATCCCAACGTCAAGACCGGCTCCACCCCCAGCACCATCTCCAGCATTCTGGAAGTGCCGGGCGAGCGCCCCGCCTTCTATGACGGCCAGCCCGTGCCGCATGGCGAGGTTCACACTCACTGGTATCGCTCGAAATCGCTGAATGCTCTCCGCCGTCTCACCGTCTACACGCCGCCGGGCTATGGCCGGAACGCGCAGACCCGTTACCCCGCGCTCTACCTGTTTCATGGCGCGAACGCCGACGAAACCGCGTGGATCCGCCTGGGCCACGCCAACCTGATTCTGGACAACCTGTTCGCGGCCGGCAAGGCCAGGCCGTTTGTGGTGGTGATGCCATTTGGCTACGGCATACCGCCTGGCACAACGCAGCCGGCCGCGGCGGCACAGACGGTTCCGGACAACACCACGCTCTTCGGCCGCGATCTGATGGAGGATGTGATCCCGTTCATCGAATCGCAATACCACATCTACACCGACCGCGATCATCGCGCCATAGCCGGCCTGTCCATGGGCGGAGGCCAGTCGCTCGGTATTGGTCTGAACCACCTGGAGTTGTTCAGCCAGGTGGCCGGTTTCAGTGCTGCGCTGCGTCCCGCTGAATTTCAGAAAACTTTCGGCGCTCTGGCGGCCGATCCTGAAGCCGCCAATAAGAAGCTGCGCCTGCTGTGGGTCGGTTGCGGGAATCAAGACAGCTTGTTCGCCCCGGCCAAAAGCTTTTCCGAATTCCTGAGTCAACACAAGATCAGGCACACCTTTAAGGAAAGCGCCGGCGCCCATACCTGGATCGTGTGGCGCCGTTATCTGAACGAGCTCGCGCCCCTTCTGTTCGAGTGAGGTTGGGATGGCTGACGCTCAAGTGCTTGACACTTGCCTTGCCGCCTCCTAGGCTTAGAAGCGTATGGAAGTATATTTGACCCCCGATCAGGAGGCGTTCATACGCCAGGCCATTGAGACCGGCCGGTTTGACCGCAAGGAAGATGCGGTGCAGGAAGCTATGTCGCTTTGGGAGGGGCGCGAGCGGCGGCGGTTGGAAATGCTTGCGGCGGTCGATCGGGCCGAAGCGTCCTTGACGCGCGGCGAGGGGCGCAGAATCACGACACGTGAGGAAGTGACCCAGCTCGCCGACGATATCAAGCGGCGTGGCATGGCGCGGCTCTCCGCCGAGCAGAATATCCGCTGATGAGCGAGTTTCGCCTTTCGCCGGAGGCGGAAGCCGATCTGGACGGCATCTGGATTCACATCGCCCGTGAGAGCGGCAGCATCGATATCGCGACCCGCGTAGTGGAAGGCATCACCGAGCGTTTTTGGTTACTGGCGCGCTATCCGTACATGGGGCGCCGGCGAGACGATGATTGGCGCCCCGGCTTACGCAGTTTCGCCGCTGACGATTTCGTCATCATCCACCGGATCGTAGAGGATGACGTAGTGCTGATTCTGCACGTCGTGCACGGCAGCCGCGACATCGCCACGCTCTTCGGCCATTGATCGTATGAGGGTAGGAAATCTTCATGGATACGATGTACTTCGCTGCGGTTGCAAGAACAGCGGCCTGTGATTTGCCAAATAAGTTTTTACCCTGTGTGATTTGCCAAGTAAGTTCTTACCCGAAATTGGCTCCGTTCCGTCAAGACGCCTGAATACCCAAACATGTGGCCACCAGCACTCCGGTTCGGGCGAGCGCAGCGGTTGCTTCTCGCTGGCAGACGATTCATAATGGCCGCATCACCGTTTGTCGGTCGTCAGACCACGTAGGTGGAGTGTTCCCTGGCGGCCCGGAGGAATCATGTCTCGCATTGTACGGTGCTCGCTGATCCAGGCTTCCAATGCCGCGCCTCCGGACGCCTCGCTTGAATCCACCAAGAAGATCATGATCGACAAACACGTGGCCTATATCCAACAGGCGGCCGAGGCCGGTGCGCAGATCTGTTGCCTGCAGGAGATTTTCTACGGGCCGTACTTCTGCGCCGAGCAGACCACCCGCTGGTACGATTTCACGGAGCCTATCCCCGACGGGCCCACCGTACGGCTGATGCAGGATCTGGCCCGGAAGCATCACATGGCGATCATCGTGCCGATTTACGAGGTGGAGCAGGCGGGCGTGTATTACAACACCGCCGCGGTGATCCACAATGACGGCACGTACTTGGGGAAGTACCGCAAGACGCACATCCCGCACGTGGCGCCGGGGTTCTGGGAGAAGTTCTATTTCCGGCCGGGAAACCTCGGGTATCCGGTGTTCGATCTGGGCTTCGTCAAGATCGGCGTGTATATCTGCTACGACCGGCACTTCCCGGAAGGGGCGCGCGCGCTGGGGTTGAACGGCGCGGAGATCGTGTTCAACCCGTCGGCAACGGTGGCAGGGCTGAGCGAGCATTTGTGGAAGCTGGAGCAGCCGGCGCATGCGGTGGCTAACGGCTATTTTGTGGGCGCCATCAATCGCGTGGGAATGGAAGCGCCGTGGAACATCGGGGAGTTTTACGGGTCGAGCTACTTCTGCGATCCGCGCGGGCGAATCATCGCGCAGGCGGCGCGGGACAAGGATGAGGTGCTGACGGCGGACCTTGACCTGGACATGATTGCCGAAGTGCGCAAGACCTGGCAGTTTTTCCGCGACCGGCGTCCGGACATGTACGAGTCACTGGTTAAGGCATAGAGGTACAGGCGTATTTCAATGACAAAAGACGAAATCATTCTCGCTAATAAGGAATACCTGTTTCCGGCGGTTTTTCATTACTACAAGGAACCGCTGGTGATCTCGCACGCCAAGGATCAATATGTGTGGGATGCCGACGGCCATCAATATCTGGACTTCTTCGGCGGCATTGTTACGGTAAGCGTGGGCCATTGTAACCAGCAGGTGAATGCCAAGGTCCACCAGCAGATGGACAAGCTGCAACACGTATCCACGGTATTTGCGAATGAGCCGCAGGCCGCGCTGGCCAAGAAGATTGCGCAGATTACTCCGGGCGGCAAGCTGACGAAATCGTTCTTCACGAATAGCGGAACGGAGGCCAATGAAACGGCGATTCTGGCGGCGCGCTGCTATACGGGCAACACCGAAATCGTGGCGCTGCGCCACGCCTATCACGGACGCTCGGCCATGGCGATGACGCTGACCGGGCAATCCGCATGGCGCCTGGGGCCATCGCAGGCGGGGATCGTACACGCGCACAATGCGTACTGCTACCGGTGTCCGCTGGGGCTGACCTATCCAAGTTGCGAGGTGAAGTGCGCGCAGGATATGGAAGATCTGATCCGCACCACCACCAGCGGCCGGATTGCGGGCTTCATCGGGGAGCCGATACAGGGAGTGGCCGGTTTTGTGACGCCGCCCAAGGAATATTTTCAGATCGTCGAGAAGATCGTACGCAACCACGGCGGAATTTTCATCAGCGATGAAGTGCAGACGGGCTGGGGGCGCACGGGCGGGAAGTGGTTCGGGATCGAGCAGTGGGGCGTGACTCCGGACATCCTCACCAGCGCCAAGGGACTGGGCAACGGCAGCCCGATCGGGCTGACCGTGGCGAAGCCGGAGGTGGCGGATTCGGTCAAGGGGCTGACGATTTCGACCTTCGGCGGCAACCCGGTGACGGCCACCGCGGCGAAGGCGGTGATTGACTTCATCGAAGAACAGAATCTGCTGGCCAACTGCACGGAAACCGGCGCGTATCTGCGCGCAAAGCTGGATGAACTGAAGGACAAGCACGACATGATCGGCGAGGTTCGCGGCATGGGGCTGATGCAGGCCGTCGAACTGGTGGAAGACCGCCAGACGAAGGCGCCGGCCACCGCGCAGACCGCCATGGTGATGGAAGCGGCGCGCGAGAACGGGCTGCTTATCGGCAAGGGCGGAATGTTCGGCAACGTGCTGCGCGTGACGCCGCCCATGAACGTGGGGCGCACGGATGTGGATCGGTTTATCGAAGTGTTGGATAAGAGCCTGGCGGCGTGCAGCGCGGCGGTGGCGGGCGCCAGGGCGTGAGTACGCTGCCGGTCCCAGGTAATCTTGTTCCTGCAAACCTGGAGCGCTTTCCGGATTTGCATCCGGCGTTGAATTCGCAATCCGCGGTGGCCGAGGCCAACCGGTGCCTTTACTGTTTCGATGCGCCGTGCATGGGCGCCTGTCCGACCCATATCGACGTGCCGCGGTTCATTAAGAAGATCGCGTCGGGGAATCTGCGCGGCTCGGCGCTGACAATTTTAGATGCCAATATTTTGGGGCTGAGCTGCTCGCGGGTCTGTCCGGTGGATGTGCTGTGCGAAGGCGCCTGCGTGATGCTGCGGTATAACAAGAAGCCGATTGAGATCGGGAGGCTGCAGCGGTTCGCCATGGATGGGTTTTATGCAAGTGGGGCGAAGCTTGATTGGGCGAAAGACACCGGCGGCAAGACCGCCGGCGCTACCAGCGCTACCGTGGCTTGTATTGGCGGGGGGCCGGCATCGCTCGGCTGCGCGGCGGAATTGCGGCGGCACGGTGTGGCGGTTACGGTGTTCGACAATCGGCTGTTGCCGGGCGGGCTGAATACGTATGGGGTGGCGGAGTATAAGTTGCGGCCAGCCGACAGCTTGCGCGAAGTGGAACTGGTGCGGAATATGGGAGTGAAGTTCCGAGAGGCTGAAGTGGGCGCAGCGGTCTCGCTTGAAGATTTGGAGAAGCAGTTCGATTACGTTTTCGTCGGCGTGGGTCTGGGCGCAATGGAACGGCTGGGGATTCCGGGGGACCAGTTGCCGGGCGTGGTGGACGCGCTTCGCTTCATCGAACGATATAAGACGCTGCCGGATTTTCACGTGGGGCGCGCGGTGATTGTGATCGGGGCAGGGAACACTGCGATCGACGCCGCCAATGCGGCCGTGCGGCTGGGGGCGCGGGACGTACACCTGTTCTATCGCCGAACCGAAAAGGAGATGCCGGCGTTTCCGTTCGAGTACGACCACGCCAAGGTGGGGGGCGTGCGCTTTCACTGGCTGGCACAGCCGGTGGAGGTGATCGCGGAGAATGGGCGTGCGGGGGCGGTGAAGTTTGTGCGGACGCGGGTGGGCCAGCCGGACGCGACGGGGCGGCGGAATGCGGAGCCGGTTCCGGGCACGGAGTTCGAAGTGGCGTGCGATATGGTGGTGCCGGCCCTGGGGCAGTCGCGGCTCACGGGCTTGCTGGGGCCGGCGCGCGGAATTGCGTTGCAGGGCGGCTCGATCGCGGTGGACCGGCCGACGGGGCGGACCACCAATCCGAAGTATTATGCCGGGGGAGATTGCGTCAACGGCGGCCGTGAAGTGGTGGACGCGGTGGCGGACGGGAAGCGGGCGGCCTTGGCCATAGTAGAGGCACAGCGTGGCTGACCTGACTACTAATTTCGCGGGAATCCGGTGCCCGAATCCTTTCTGGCTGGCTTCCGGGCCGCCTACCAATTGCGGCGAACAGGTCATGCGGGCGTTCGATGCCGGCTGGGGCGGAGCGGTGTGGAAGACCATCGGGGAACCGATTGTGAATGTGTCGTCGCGCTACTCGTCGGTGGATTGGAACGGGCAGCGCATGATGGGCTTCAACAATATCGAGCTGATTTCCGACCGGCCGATTGAAGTCAACCTGCGCGAGATCGCCGAAGTCAAGAAGCGGTATCCCAAACATGCGGTGATCGCGTCGCTGATGGTGGAATCGAAGCGCGAGGTGTGGCACGACATCGTGAAGCGCTCGGAAGATGCCGGCGCCGACGGGCTGGAGCTGAATTTCGGATGCCCGCACGGCATGAGCGAGCGCGGCATGGGGTCGGCCGTGGGGCAGGTGCCGGAATACGCGTGCATGATTACGGAGTGGGTGAAGGAAGCGGCGCGGACACCGGTGCTGGTGAAGCTGACGCCCAACATCACCGACATCCGCACGGTGGCGC
>Ga0209847_1000477_pt1 | contig 16462 bp, 13 predicted proteins | sample OrgsoiDNA_201060_FD_185808 | JGI IMG/M metagenome (GOLD analysis project Ga0209847, IMG submission 185808) | Permafrost soil microbial communities from the Arctic, to analyse light accelerated degradation of dissolved organic matter (DOM) -... | ecosystem: Environmental > Terrestrial > Soil >... | reverse complement strand
TAGCCGCCGAAGGTGGTTTGGAACCTGCTCCTGCCAGCCGGTTCCGAGGGGCCCTCCCTCATCGATCAAGCAGTTACACACATTGGGCCCTCCTCGGCCCTTTGCGCTCGTGGCGCACGGTCATCAGCGTAGCGCGTGTATATCACCCGGCTCTTGGCACATAACGACTGCAGTTTCGCGTCCATTTCGTAGCAGAGTGCGTTTGACAGGCCGGGCGAGGTCGGCGAGCCGATCGTCAGCACGGAGTTCCGGCACACCAACTGGCAAAAAACCTCGACATCTGCGCTGTTCCAATTGGAAAACAGATCAGGGCGGTCTCCAATATAGTCTTTCAGATCTTTCTGCGTGATGGACGGAAAGAAATTCGTAAAATCCATCCGCAGGAGATAACAGCTCGCGGCATGCGGCCGAGCGTTATCTAGTATGGACTTGTTCCTGCGATAGGCGGTGGCAGCCTCGTGTACCGGCAAAGACTCGACCACGTTAAACAGAAGCCAGCGTTGAAGAGCCTTCAGCCTTTTGGATGGGTGGTGAATGATTCGCGAACCGCCAGTCCGCTTTGGAATAAGGTACTCTTTGTATTCATGCGACGCAGAGCGGGCCAACTTCTGAACAAAGACTTCTGCTAGCCCGAGCTCGCGGGCCATCCGCTCAATAATCACAATGCCTTCTTAAGCTGATCAAGCACCCTCTTGGCTTGGTCTATAGATAGGAGCACTGAGACATGGGCCGCCCGCTGGCTTTGCAGGTCCAGCCCGGGGCTCGCATGGAACGGCCGTTCCAGAGCATCGTGCGCCATGGGTGAAAAATACACTTGCTTCTGTTCACCAATCGTGATGCCGTGTGCTCGTATTAGGCCCATAGCCTCTGCGAGACCGATGAGGGTGTCAACTTTCGCCTCTTTTGCAAGTTTCGGTGCAATTCGGCCCACGTAGTATTTGATCATGTCAGGGGTGGCCGGATATATAACGGCTATCAGATCGCACAGGAAGAAAAGGAGGTGCTTCGGGCTTGAACCAAGATCTGACATCCCGACGGATCGCGATTTAGGGATTCTGGCGATCCGCTCCTCGACTTCCTCTACGGTTTCGAGAATTCGAGCCAGAGGGCCGTAGATTGCTGGCTTGAAATCCGACTCTCTGTCAATCCATCTCACTGGGCCAGTGGAAATGAACGACGGCTCCTTCTGGTAACGCTCATCGAGAATCGGCAACACTTTCCTACGCAAGGGGTCGCTTAGCGAAAATGCGCCCAGCTCGGCAAATGTCCCTGGACTCTCAACGATAATTACGACGAGATCAGCGAGTGCCGCAAGGTCAGCCTCCATCTTTAGAGCACTGAGATCCGACTGGCCGGCGATGTGCTCCCAGACGCGTTCAGCATAAAACAAGCCGAGGCTCGGCTGTCGTTTTCGGAGATACCCGCGGAGTGCGTCCCGTCTCGGGCTCGCCCTGGCACCGCAAAGAAACAGCACCGGCTCGACCCTTCTGAAGCGGTACCAAGGCGAGCGTAGACATTGGACCAAATACTCACGCACCGGTACGTATTTCGGGTGGCTAAGCCACGACGCCATTGCTCCTACTTTGAGCGTGCCCCGAAGCGCTGCGGGCGCGCAGGGGCAGAATGTGTATCAATAAGTTCGGGCCAAGCTGTACACCGGCCGCCAGTCGCTTTATGCACGGCTGAAATGCTAGGAGCCAAATAGATTGTAGTGCGGGGAATTATCAGAGTCAAGGGCCACAAATCCGCTACAAATCCGGAAAATCGTGTGCAAGCAAAATCGTGCCAGTGACAGGCCCCGAGCGGCCTTCTGGGAGATTACTCCTGGTATGTCCCGGTCAAAGAATCGTGCGGGCGCATACCGCCTTATTCGCATGGCTGCCGAGAAGACCCTGCCGTTCGGCGTGAACCAACGCCGAGGCTCAGGATGGCGACTGGCCGCCACTGATACGGTGGATCTCGCCTTTGCGCGCCAGACTCATGGTTCTCAGGAGGTCTGGCACCAACGGAAGGAGATCCGCAAGCCGATTTGACTTGGCTCGGAGGATCAGAATCGCGATGCTCCTACCCGCAAGGTTCTGCTCGTATTCCAGCCCCTTATCCATGGTCACAAAGATCTCGAAGCCGGCGCTCTCCGCCAGACCGAGCAAGGCGCCGTTTTTCTTGCCGGCGAGGCCTGCTTCGGGTACGGTCTGGCACTCTCGATCCGGCAGGCAGTACTTGAGCTTCCGCGGAATGCATTCGTCGAGGAGAATTTTCATCCAAGCCGGCCGACGAGCACGGACTTGGCAAGCTCCAATGCGGAGATGGCTGCTTCACGGGTCACGGTGGGAAAGTCGTCGATGAACTCGTCCAGGGTTTGCCCGCCCTCTAAGTAGTCCAGCAGCGCCTGAAAAGGAACACGAGTACCGCGGAAGACTGGGGTTCCGCCAAGAATATCGGGGTCTTTCACAATCACTTCGTAGCTAAGATTCACGCCGGGGCGCCTTTGGGCCAGTTGCCTTCAACACCAGTTTACTCCTGCGGGGCCGCGTCGCGGAAGTCGACAGAAGCGATGGACAGGCTGTCGCGATTGAGGGTCGGAAGCAGACCGGTGAACATTTCGCCGGCCGACGGCTTGGCCCACAGGACTTCGATTCCGAAGCAACCCGCCATGACCGCGATGAGGGCCAGGATGACGGCTTCGATGGTGCGGATGCCGAAGAGCTGAAACCAGAGCAGGAGCAGGGTATCGGCGGCGGTGATCAGCACGCCGAACAGGAGCGGGATGTGGAACAGCAGGTTGAGCCCGATGGCCGCGCCGAGAACTTCGGCCAGGTCGCAGGCGGCGATGGCGATTTCGCAAAGGCCCCAAAGCACGAGGTTGACCTGGCGGGGATAGGCTTCGCGGCAGGCCTGGGCCAGGTCTGGAGCAGGATGGCCATGGCGTTCGACATGACCAGTACCCACAGGAGCTGGTAGCCGAAACGCGCGCCGCCTTCCAGGTCGGTGGCCCAGTTGCCGGGGTCCATGTAGCCCACGCTGACGAGGTAAGCCGGGCCGGCAAAGGCGAACATGCGCTTCCAGAACGACACCTGGGAAGTGCCGACGGTGGAGTGAACGTCCGCCAGCGAATGCACGTCAGGCTTTAGCTGGCTTGGCGGGCTCATCGAACTTAACTATAGTTAAACAGGTGAGTGAGGGGAAGTCAACCGGCGCGGGCTAAAATATCGAGTGGGGGCGGCAAGAAGACGACGGCCGGTTGATCATGCTGGCTACAGGCAACCACACACAGAAAAACAATTGACTTCACGCCGAGGCGCCTTTGGGCCAGTTGCCTTCAACACCAGTTTACTCTTGCGGGGCCGCGTCGCGGAAGTCGACAGAAGCGACGGACACAGGGCGATTTCGATCAGCGCCAGGCGCGTCGCCCTTGCGCATCACCATGCCTAAGACGTTGGCGCGTCCGGCGCCCAGCGCGATGTCACTGCTTTTCGAGAATCGCAGTGCTCTTGGTTTTCTTGCCCTCCTCATCCGTTCCCTGCAGGCTGTAGGTCAAGGTCTTTCCGTCTTTGGAAAGCACGCCGTGACCCTTCGAATTGCCCTTACCCATCTTCCATGTGTGGTCCACCGTATTATCCTTGCGGACTTCCATTACGCTGGAATCCGGCATCCCGGTGATGGTATCCGTGCCACCCGTGGCTGTATAGGACCAGTTCACCGGTTGGCCTTTGCTGTCCGTCCCGCTAACGGTGACTTTTCCGTCGGCGCCGATGGTGACGGTTTCCGACTGCGGGGCCGGGCTCCCCTGGTATTTCGATTTGGCAACGTTAAGCTTCCACTCTCCGACAAATGGATTGTCTGCCGCAAGCGCCACTATGCCAACGAACAGCAGGGCGATCAGTTTCGTTTTCATCTGCGTCTTTCTCCTTTGACTGCCGAATTCCGTAACATCATACCGCAGTCTGAATGCCAGGCTAGGACGCCGTTCGGCCCAGCAGTCCGAAATGGGGAGCGGCTGCCAACATGTGGCGGTCGCTGGTCCAGACTTCCCGCTCACCCGATGCCTGGGCCGACATCAGTTGGATTGCATCGCCCGCCCGGAGGTAGATTCCGGCCGGCAGGATGCGCAGGCTTGCGCTCATACGGCGCAGCAGGCGATCGCCGACGGGGATAAGAGTCCAGAGCTCGGCCTCGCAATGCTTCAGGAAGACCTGCATGAGATCTTGAAACTGCCGGGCACTCAGTTCGCCCTCCCGCATATGGCGATGAAAGGCGCAGGCAACTTCGATTACGGACCACTCCGAGGAGATGAGCGAGTCCGCGCCGCGAATGGCAGCCCGGACCGCGGGCGAATCCGATTCGTTCAGATAATACTTGGCGATGTAAGCGGAATCCAGGTACATTTACCCGCGTTCTTTTACCCGCGGTCTTCTTCGATGAACCTGGTGCTGTCGCCTGAAAGTTGAGGAAAGGTCTTCCAGAATCGGGTCATGTCCGGCAGTTTGGGCTTGCGCCGCACCTTCGAGAGGGGCCGCAGTTCCGCTACGGGCTCACCCCGGCGTTCGATGACGATGACAGCGCCGCCGGCAGCGTCGCGAACCAGTTCCGAAGTCCGAATGTGCAAGTCTCGAATGGAGGCCACGTGCTACATTGTAGCATCGTTGTGGGAGGTGAGTGAGGGGACCTCAAGCAGCGGTCTCCCATTACCTCGTGAATCCGTTATCCTGGAATCGATGCGCATCGTGGCATTCCTCATCGCTGCCGGCGTTGCATGCGCGCAATCCTCTAATCCCGGGCAACTTTTCCACGACGCTGTGGCCGCACAGAAGCGCGGCGACGATGCGCTGGCGGTCCGCAAATATCGGGAACTCCTCAAGAGCTATCCGGATTCCCTTGAGGTGCGCGCCAATCTGGGGGCCGCGCTCGCGAAATTGAACCGCCACGACGAGGCCATCGAACAATACCGCGCGGTCCTCTCCAAGAAAGAGAATGCAGATCTCCGGCTCAACCTGGCATTGGCGTACTACAAGAAGGGTGCATTGCGCGACGCGGTGGAGCAACTCAACACGCTGCGGGCCGCGCAACCGAATGACGCGCGCGTCGCCACCCTGCTGGCGGATTGCTATACCAGCCTCGGCCAGGATGAAAACGCGATCGCCACCCTCAAGCCCGTGGAAGCCGTGCACCCCGACGATCTGTCAGTGGCGTGGCTTCTGGGGTCGGCGCTAATCCGGGCAGGCCACCGGCGCGAAGGCCTGGAACGCGTCGACCGCGTGGCCCGCGCGGGCAACCGTCCCGAGGCTTACTTGCTGGCCGGCCGGACCGCTCTCAAGATGAACGAGTTCGAGCGCGCCCGCGATGATGCCGCCGCGGCCGCGCGCCTCAATCCGCGGCTCCCTGGCGTGGATACATTACGCGGTACCGTGTTGAGTTACCTGGGTGATACCGAGGGCGCCGCGGCCGCGCTGCGAGTGGCTGTGGAGGCCGACCCCAAGGACTTTGAGGCGCAGCTCGGCTTCGGCGCCGTTCTGCACACCAACCGCGATTTGGCCGGCGCCCGCGAGCATCTGCGGCGCGCCCTGCAGCTCAAACCCGACTCCACGGTCGCGCGCTACGAATGGGCGCGGCTGGAGCGCACGGAGGGACAAGTGGAAGCGGCCGCGCGAGACTTCGAAAAGGTGGTCCACGACGATCCCGCATGGGCCCAGCCGCACGTCGAGTTGGCCGCTCTTTATTTCCGGCTGAAGCGCCAGGAGGATGGAGAAAGAGAGCGCGCCATTTTCGACCGCCTTACGGCGGAACAGCAGAAACCGTGACCGGAGCCGCGGATGGGAGATATAATCAGCCTATGCCAAAGGCTGGTGTTTTGCCGCTCCTGTTTCTCGCTACTGCAGCAGTCATTCCCGGCCTGGCGCAGGAGGCAACCCCTCCGCCGGTTGGACCCACGATTCGTGTAACCGCCACGGAGGTCGCCCTCGATGTGGCCGTGCGCGACAAGAAGGGCCGCCAGGTGAAAAACGTTAAGCCGGGCGACGTGGAAATCTACGAAGACGGCGTCCGGCAGCAACTTCTCAGCTTCCAGATGGTGCCGGGCCGCGCACAGGCGCGCCGTGAAGAGGGCCAGCCGAAGCGGCAAACAGCGGCGGCTTCCCTGCCCCTGCAGGTATTGAACACAGTCTGCATTGTTTTTCACAATATCGATCCGGTGACGCGGCCGCATGCCATTGAAATTGTCAAGGAATTCATCAAGACTAATTTGCCCCCGGAGAGTTATATCGGGATTTTCAACCTCAACGAGAAGTTGGTGGCGGTGCATGAGTTCACCAAGAACCGAGGTGAACTGCTCGCCTCCGCGTTCAATGGGGTAGCCTTGAATTTCTCCCAGGCCTCGGAAGCTCTGCTTACCGCCAGTCCGAACGTCGTAACCCTGAATATACAGGTAAATGCCGCCACCCAAGCGCGCACGGTGACGGAGGACACGACTGGAGGTGAGGTCGCCAATACGGTGATCGTGGGAGCGGACGTTTCGAACGGCATCGGAGCGAATCGCGTCCGCGGCGACGAAGTACGGGCACGCAGCGATTTCGCCAACATTACGGGCATGCACGAGACCGACAGGATCACCGCCTTGATTAATCAGGTTGGCACGCTGCCGGGCAAGAAGACGGTTCTGTTGGTGACCACCGGCCTGGTTACCACCGGAGATCCGGACTTGTTTCAGAAGATTTTGACCAATGCCAATAGCCATGGCATTACGTTTTATGCGCTCGACAGCACGGAAATGAACGGGATGTATGACACCGCTCAAGCCGGCAAACTGGCGCTGGGACAAATGGCATCGGTCAGCCAGCAACAGTCCAAAACCAACGCCAGCGCCAGCGTCATGCGCCAGAACAGCCGGCAGGGTGACGACACCGTCTCCGCCGTGCGGACCTCGGATATGCAGTCCAGCCTGCGCGCGCTTTCCGAAGGCACGGGCGGATTCCTGATTGCGAACACTAACGATTTCCGTAAGTCGTTTCAACGGATCGTGGAGGATCTGGACACGCACTACGAAGCTGTCTATCGATCCATGTCGCCAAAGTTCGACGGGCGGCTGAGGAAGATCGAGGTGAAGCTGGCGCGTAACGATTTGCAGGTGGAGAGCCGCACCGGTTATTTCGCCATGCCGGACCTGAAAGGATCCGCTCCGCTGACGCCGATGGAAGCCACGGCTCTGGCAGTATTGGCCGCCGAGCCCCGGCCGCACGCTTTCGATGTTCAGCTTACGGCCTACCATTTCCGGAAAGACGAGGCGAATGCAAACGCCACGCTGGCCTTCGAATTGCCTAGCGCGAAGCTGGGCGCTACAGCCGATCCGGCTCGCAAGATCCACAAATTTGGAATCTTCCTGCTGGCGCTGGTCCGCGATGCCAATGGGGAAGTAGTGGATAAGTATAGTCTCGACAAGCCTTACTACATCGCGGATTCCAACCTGGCAGCCGTCCGGGCCGACCAGTTGACCTACACGCATGTGCTCGACCTGCCGCCCGGCCGATATACCGTGGACGCCGCCGTGGTCGATCGCGAGGGCGCTCAGGCAACCGCCAAGACCGGGAGTTTCGAAATCCTCGCGTGGCCCAAAGGTCTGGCGATCAGCAGCCTGGCAATGGTGGAACACCTCGACTCGGCCGGCGCCCAGCCGGACGCCGCCGATCCGTTCACATTCCAGGGCAAGCACGTGGTACCCATGGTGCGGGCCGCGGTGAGTCCCGGTACCAAGCGCTGGGTCTATTTTGTGGTGTATCAGGACAAATCGAACCCGGAAAAGCCCAGTATCCACGTGGAATTCAAGAATGGCGGCAAGGTATTCGCGGATCAAACCGTGGCCCTTCCGGAGCCGGATGCAAGTGGCGCCATTGGCATGTTCGTGACGGCGGCCACCCGGCCGGGCAACTGTGAGTTGCGGATTACGGCGATGCAGGGCGGCCAATCCGCCACCGAACAGATCGCTTACCTGGGGGCCGCGCAGTAAGCGCGGTAAATTATGTCAAGAACCGTTTTCACGCTCGTATTGGCCGCGTTCGGGCTTATGGCACAAGCTCCCGCGCCGGGCCCTCTTGTCCGCCTCTATCCGGTAGCGTTCGACGCGAACGGGCAACCGGTCACCGACCTCACCGCCGACGACTTCAAGATTCTCGATCAAACCAAAGCACAGACGATTCTCGCTTTCCATAAACCCAGGAACGAGCCGGCTGCTCCGCACGATGTTCTGGAGTTCTCCAATCGGACCTCCGGTGTGGCGCCGCACGCCACGGTCATCCTCTTCGACATGATCAACCTGTCGGACGCCGATCGGCAGGAAAACTGGAAAGCCCTCGACAAGGCCCTTCCCCAACTCGAGTCCGGCGAGAACACATATTTCTATGTGCTCAACCTGGAGGGCGCCCTGGTCCCGATTCACGCCATGGGTCCTTCGGCGGCCGGCGATAAGACCTGGCCCCAGGGTGTGGCTGGCGCGTTCGATAAGGTCATGAAAGCCTCCAGCCACATCCGGCAGGTCCAAATCGGCGCGGAAGAGCAGGTCAAAAGGACCTTCAAGGCACTCGAGGATCTGGCCAACAAACTGGCGGCTTTTCCGGGGCGCAGGGATATCCTGTGGGTTGCCAACGGACTCACTACGGTGCCCGACCCCATGCTTTCCCATTGCAACGGCGATTGGGTTGAGTGCTCGCTCTACGTGCCGCACCTGGGGGTGACGCTGACGAAGGACGGCGTCGCCGTGGACCCCTATGTGCTCGTCGGGAACCTCAATCCGGACGTGAATTACAATATGGACCAAATGGCGCTGCTGACCGGCGGCCACTTCTATTCCCGGCAAGACGTTCGAGCCGTGGTGAACCAGGTAACCCAGGGTTCCCTGAGCGGTTATTCGATCTCCTACGATCCGGGGCCGGACAATTGGAACAGCAAGTGGCACCGCATCCACGTCGCCTGCGAGCGCAAGGGTGTCAAGCTGCAACTCAGGGAGCGGTATTACGCGCTGCCCGATTCGCGGCCGGCCCTGGAAAGGACGAAGGCAGTGTTGATGGAGGCGTTTCAGAGTCCTAAAGATCTGGCCGAAATCGGCCTGCGGACGAAAATCTCTCCCGCGGCTGACGGCAAGACGGGTATCCGCCTGGAGATCCGGATCGATCCCTCGGATCTGCGGCTGAGCGAGCAGGGTGGAAAGTACTCGGACGGACTCTATTGCCTGATCTCCGATCGCAGCGCCACTGCCCCGCTCGGGGAGCCGAAGGTGCTCGATCTCAAGCCCGAATTGACGGCGGAGCAGTACAAAACGGCGATGAAAGATGGCCTCCTCCTCACGCAAGACCATCCGGCCGGCGACGCCGTGCGGGAGGTCCGCGTGATAATCCTCGATCAGAGCACGAACGCGGTCGGTTCTGTAACCTTCCCGGTGAAGTAGACCGCGTACTGCACTTTTCACGTTTAGCTACGTACACATTTTTGGGCTCCGGAGGGACGTTACATGGCCGGTAACGCCGTTAACGGCGCCTTGAAACTCCGCAACCGGCCTAACCGATTCCTTTGGGACCCGATGCAACTCCAAGTGCTTCCACCATCAGTCCAGTCGAGGGCTCCAAACCAGTGTCCGGCTGTTTCCGCCGCGAATCCAGCACCCGTTAAACGTGCAGATAACGGTTACTTCCTCTAGTAGGAACATATTACCCTTGACTCCGACCGCTCACAGCTTTACACTTCTTCAGGGGTAAAATCCCGATTCCCAACAAAGTGAGGAGGGGGCAAGTGAGAAAACCATGTGAAGTGCCGGTCCCTGTTATGGACCGTCACGCCAATCCGGGACGATTTTTCTGGTTGTTGACGTTATTGGTCGCAATCGTAGTATTCACCCAACTGCCCGCGTACGCCCAGTTCGCGAGCGGTTCGATCGGCGCCACCGTCACGGACGCGACCGGCGCGGTAATTCCAGCAGCGAAAGTCGTCCTGAAAAACGAGGCTACCGGCGCGGTTCGCGCGAGCGTCACCAACAGCACGGGGTATTTCGATTTCCCGTCGGTTTTGCCGGGCAGCTATAGTGTCACGATCAGTGCGCCAAGCCTGCGGACGATTGAACAAACCGGCATTGTCGTGACGCAAGGGTCGACTTTGCGTCTGCCGGCGATTGTTCTTCAGGTCCAGACCCAAGCGACCGAGGTAGAGGTGGTTGGCTCCGCCTCATTATCCGTGCCGGTCGATTCCGGACAGTTGAGCCAGACCTTGAATCAGAGCATGGTCGAGAATATATCCCTGAACGGACGCGACGCCGCCGAGTTGATCAAGATCATGCCGGGCGCTTCCTCGGTTTCGGGATTGAACCAGAGCATGTGGGGCCAGGGAGCGGTGGCGACCTCAAGCAATAACGGGCCGATCGGCAACTTCTCGGTCATGGGGAACCCGCTCTACGGCGGCATGACGATGACGTCGGATGGCGCAAACCTGCTTGACCCGGGCAACCAGGGAACCCAGACCGCCAACATCAATCAGAACCAGGTTCAAGAAGTTTCGGTTTTGACCAATGCATTCGGCGCGGAGTTTGCCAAGGGGCCGGTCACCTTCCAGGCGATAGGCAAGAGCGGTGGCGCTCACTTCCACGGCCAAGGCTACTTCTACGCGCGCAACGGCGTACTGAACAGTAACGGATGGTACAACAACCGCCAGGGAGCGACCTCGCCGGACAACAGTTTCTACTATCCCGGCGGCGACATCGGCGGTCCGGTGATCATTCCGGGTACGCGCTTCAACAAGAATCACGACAAGTTGTTCTTCTATGCGGCGTACGAATACATGGACCAGCATCCGGCGGGATCCTTGTCACAGTATTTCGTGCCCACGGCGCCGATGCTGCAGGGCAACTTCACCCCGGCGTATCTTAATAGCCTGGGACCCAATTTCATTAACTCGGAATTCCTGGACTCGGCCAACCTGAATGCAGCCCTCTATCCGGGCGGCCAGATCCCGGCCAACGAGATCAATAAGAGCTCGCTCTCGATGTTGAACCTGATGCCTAAGCCGAACGTGAATCCCGTGACCAACCCCACAGGGGCCAACTACCAGACGTTCATTGGCCCGCCCGTGAACCGCTGGGAACTCCGCCTGCGCGCCGATTACAACATCAGCACCAACACCAAGTTGTTCGTTTCCTGGAACCACCAGCTTGAGCACGATAATAGTCCGCTTAGCGTCTGGTGGAACCTCAACGGCTCTTTGCCCTATCCATCGGCACAAAACGCCAACCAGGATTCCAACGTGTACAGTGCGAACCTGGTGCATGTGTTCAGCCCCACGCTGACCAACGAGTTCATCTTCGCGGATGCCACCTTCCTGAACCCAATCACACTCGCCAACCCCAGCGCGGTAGATCCCGCCAAGATTGGATTCTCGATGACCGGGCTGTTCCAGAACCCGTACACGCCCATGATGCCTAATACTTTCGGGTATGGCGGCCAATCTAACGGCGTCGTCGGTTTTGGCACCTACCAGTTTGGCGAGCCGTTCACGCCCGGCGGCAAGAACTCTTTCGGCAAACTGTCGCAGACGCCGCAGATCAGCGACAACGTGACCAAGATCCTGGGCGCCCACACTCTCAAGGCGGGCGTTTATTGGGATTACGCCCGCAACTATCAGACTAGCGGAACCCTGAGCGGCGGGACCAACGGCGCTGTGAATTTCGATGTCTGGGGGCCGTCCACCATTAACACAGGCAACTACCTGGCCAACTACCTCACCGCCCGCGTGCAGGGCTTCTCCCAGGACAACGCCGAAGCCGTGCAGGACATGAGGTATCAGCAGTACTCGTTTTTCTTCAACGACCAGTGGAAGGCCAGCCGCAGGCTGACGCTTACCGGTGGTGTCCGGTTCGAGCACATGGGCAATTGGGTTCCGAACGATAAATTTGGCTTAGCGGTCTGGAATCCCGCCACATATAACAACACTTCGGCGGCGGGCGCCTGGACGGGGCTGCAATGGCACGGCAACAATTCCTCCATTCCCTTGTCGGGCTTCCCCAATAAGCCGTTCTTTGTAGAGCCGCGCTTCGGCTTCGCTTACGACATTTTCGGCAATGGCAAGACGGTTTTACGCGGTGGCGCCGGCCTCTTCCGGTTCCAAATTGCCTACAACAATGCCAGCGCCGGTTACAACCAGCCCCTCGGCCTTGAAAACGTGAGTGTCAATGGACAACTATGCTGTGTGGGCTACAATTCCTTCCAACAGTTCACTAATGCGTTGGGTCCGGCTGGACTAGGCACCGGTATTAGCGCCCTCACAATGGGCGACAATTCCACGCCGAATACATGGACCTACAACGCCACCATCTCGCAGCGCACACCCTGGCGGTCGGTTGCCGAATTCCAGTATGCCGGCAGCAGGTCGCGCGATCTTCTGACCACCGGCGGGAACAGCGGTCCGGGTAACCTCGACGTCGCCCCGCTGGGCGCGTACTTTGGGAACAATCCGATCACTGGACAGAACCTCTTCGCGCAGGGCACGCTACCCAGTAACTTCCCGAATCTGAACGACTTCCTCCCACTCCACAACTACACGGGTGTGAGCTTGATCGGCCACCAAAGCTACTCCAACTACAATGCGTTTATCGCGACATGGCAGAAGCAGTCGGGCCGGGTTACCTTCACCGCCAACTACACGTTCAGCAAGAACCTGGGCTGCCGCGACGGCCAGACTTCGAACGGGAATGGAGACGGTCAAGCCGTGTGGCCCTACGGCTGCGCCCAGAACTATGGTGTGCTGGCGTACGACCGCTCGCACATCTTCAACGCGGCCTACGTGATCAACCTGCCCAATGCCGTGGGCAAGGAGAAAAAACTCCTGGCAGGAGTAACCAACGGCTGGGTGCTTTCAGGAATCACACAGCTGCAGAGCGGGCCACCGCTTCAGCCCAACACTGGCGGGTCGCTCAACGTATCCTGGCCGACCTCCATGCAACCGACGGATTTCCTGGGCACCAACGCGATTAACGTCACGGAGCCCCAGATCACTTGCGATCCGCGCAGCGGTCTGAAGTCCGGCCAATACTTCAACCCGAGCTGTTTCACAGCTCCGACTGGCGGAAAGGACGGGAATCTGATCTGGCCTTACATCAAGGGGCCCGCTTTCTTCAACAGCGACCTCGCGATTTACAAGGACTTCACCTTCAAGGAACACAACAAGATCGAATTCCGGATGTCGGCGTTCAACTTCCTGAACCATCCGCTTCCGCAGTTCGGCATATCCGGCAATAGCGATATCAACCTGAACTTCGCGCTTCCCAGCGCAAGCTCCTGCGGCAACTCACCGGCTCCGTGCGGTGTGAGCCCAACCAACATCAACGCGATTACCACCGGTAGCCCGCTGTACAAGAACAACGTGCCCCGCGTGATCGAGTTCGCACTGAAGTTTATGTTCTAAGCCTGGTCCGCCAGGTGTGGAATTTCAATCGAAGGGGGGCGGCTCAACCGCTCCCCTTTTTTTTATGGGCGACAAAACGACATGGCAGGCTGAATGCCTGCCCCACCGGCCCCTGTTTCGCCTGCCGCTAAGCCTACTAGTACTGTTGACAGCGCCTTGGACGTGCGCGCAAACGCCCAACAACCCACCATTCGAGGATGTGACACGGCGCGCGCAGGCTGCCCTGGACAGCCGCCCCGACGAGGCTATCCCACTCTACAAGCAGGCTTTGGCAATTCGTCCGGACTGGGCGGAAGGCTGGCTCTATATGGGAGGCGCCTTTTATCGGACGGGCCGCTATGCCGAGGCCACTGACGCTCTGCGGACGGGAATCGGGTTGGCTCCGGTGTTCGCGAACGGATGGGCTCTTTTGGGTCTGAGCGAGTCCCAACTGGACGATCCGGACCAGGCACTGGCCGATATCCGCAAAGGCGAGGACCTGGGCCTCGGCGGCAACATCCAGTTTGAAACCGCCGTGCGCGTGCGCGCCGCACAACTTCTGATCCGGTCCTCCGCTTTCGATGAGGCTCTAGCCCAGTTACAGCCGCTTTCCAAGTACCCTGACAATCCTCCTCCGGTGGAGGAGGCGATGGGACTTTGCGTGTTGGCTAGCCCGGACGAGGTGGGCCAGCTTTCGCCACACCGGCGCGCGGTGGTAGACCTGGCGGGCAAGGCAGCATGGTCTTTCGCCACACAGCATCCCGACGCAGCGGGGGCCGGCTACCGGCAATTGCTGATGCAATATCCCACCGAGGCTGGGGTGCACTACGCGTACGGCCTCTTTCTCCTCGAAACCGATTTAAGAGAGGCGCTGGCTGAGTTCCAAAAAGAAGTGCTCAGCAACCCGAAGCACTGGCCGGCGCTGTTGGTGATTGCGTCCATTCAGATCCGCCAAGGCACGCCGGAGAAGGCTATCGAAACTCTGGGCGCGGCCATGAAGGCCGTGCCCACCAAATACCGCTGGCTCTGCCGCCTCAATTTGGGGCGTGCCCATCTGGACGCCAATCATCCGGCCGCCGCCATTTCCGCACTGGAGAGTGCCGTCCGGCAGATGCCCTTGAGCGCGAGTGCGCACTTCTACCTGGCGGAAGCCTACCGGGAGGCGGGGCGTCAGGCGGACGCCGAGAGAGAAAAGACGGAATTCGAAAAGACGAAGGTTCAGCAGGACCGCCTCGGCGTGCCGGCCTTGCACCCATTCGGCATTTCGGGGAAGAACTGAAACCAAGGCTCCAGCCTGGCCGGTGTATAGTGAAGAGCATCTGGTTCGAATTGGGAATCCTGGTCCACCTGCGCGCCCGCTCAGCGGCCCGGCTGGCATTCAATTGGAAGGCGATGTTCGTTTGGTTCCTGTTTTCGGCTCTGGGAAGCGCGGTTCTCGGACCGATAACCTTTGAAGAGATCGCCGGCCGGGCCGGGGTCCACTTCACGACCAATAGCTCGCCGACCCCCTTGAGGCACCAGCCGGAGACGATGCCCGGCGGTGTGGCGCTGTTCGACTACGACGGAGATGGTTACCTCGATATCTATTTTGTTAACGGCGCGGAGATGCCTTCGCTGGTTAAGCGAGGCCGCCAATTCCGCAACCGGCTCTATCGCAACAACGGGAACCTTACCTTCACCGACGTTACAGAGAAATCGGGGTTGGGCGGCGCCGGATACGGTATCGGAGTGGCCGTCGGGGACTATGATAATGACGGGCGGCCGGACCTGTTCGTAACCACCGTCAAGGGGAATCAGTTGTTCCACAATAACGGGGATGGCACCTTCACCGATGTTACGGCCAAGGCCGGTGTGGGGGGCGACCTTTACAAAGGCAAAAGGATGTGGTCGGTAGCCGCCGCGTGGCTTGACTATAACAACGACGGTTTGCTCGATCTGTTCGTCTCGGATTACTGCCGCTGGAACCCGGACACGGAACAGGCCTGCTTCGCCAATGGTCAGAACGGCGCTCGAATCATCTGCGATCCGCGTTACTGCGATCCGCTTCCCAACGCGCTTTACCGCAACAATGGCGACGGCACGTTCACGAACGTCTCGGCCCAGACGGGCATTGCGGCACACCTCGGCCGCGGCATGGGCGTGGCGGTTGCCGATTACGACGGCGATGGTTACGCGGACATCTTCGTGGCCAACGATAACGCCGCCAATCAGCTCTTCCACAACATACATGGGGAGCGCTTCGAAGAGGTCGCCCTGGACGCGGGCGTGGCACTGGGAGAGGATGGAAACGTTCTTTCGGGAATGGGCGCCGATTTCCGGGATGTGCGGAACACCGGGCTCGCCGATATCTGGATGACGGCGATCGAAAAGCAGACGTTCCCCTTTTTCGGGAATGGGCGCCGATTTCCGGGATGTGCGGAACACCGGGCTCGCCGATATCTGGATGACGGCGATCGAAAAGCAGACGTTCCCCTTTTTCTGGAATCTGGGCAAGGGACAATTCACCGTCAGGACAGCCGCGGCGGGACTGGGGATGGATACCTTCGAGATGTCCGGCTGGGGGAACGGTATCGCGGATTTGGACAACGATGGTTGGAAGGACCTGTTTGTGGCGCGCGCGAACGTAGACGAAAATGTGCATCTATTTTCACCGCGAACGTTCGCGGAACCAAATGCGGTGTTTCGCAATCTTCGAAACGGCAAATTCGAGAACGTCAGCGCTACGGCCGGGCCTGATTTCCAGGTCCCCGGGGGGCACCGTGGGGCGGCCTTGGGGGACCTGGACAATGACGGCCGCCTTGATGTGGTGGTCACGGTACTGAACGGCCAGGCTAAAATTTTCCACAACACCACGAGGAACGGCAATCACTGGATACTGCTGAAGCTTCGCGGCGCCGAAAGTAACCGCATGGGAATCGGCGCAAAAATTCGGGTGACCACCGCCGACGGTTCGGTGCAATATAACCACGTCACGACCAGCGTGGGATATGCGTCGTCGAGCGATTCGCGTGTGCATTTCGGTCTTGGCGCGAATGCCGCTGCCCAGGAGATAGAA
>Ga0209847_1000472_pt1 | contig 16586 bp, 13 predicted proteins | sample OrgsoiDNA_201060_FD_185808 | JGI IMG/M metagenome (GOLD analysis project Ga0209847, IMG submission 185808) | Permafrost soil microbial communities from the Arctic, to analyse light accelerated degradation of dissolved organic matter (DOM) -... | ecosystem: Environmental > Terrestrial > Soil >... | reverse complement strand
AATCTTGCTGTGGCTGACCGCGTGGTTACTGTGGCGCTGGTTCCGCTCTGAGAAGAATAGCGGTGATGCGATGGCACGCTGGTTGCCTTTACCGCGTCTGCGCGTACTGAGTGTTCTTGGCGTGGCCGCTACCGTGGTGAGCGTTGTGATGCTGAGCCAGCAGCCGTTGATGCCGGTTTACGGTCACCTGTTGTGGAAAGTGATCACCCGCTAACCCTCTGCTTTAGCGCAGTGGAATGCCTAACACCTTGGCTTCTGCTGCGCTACCTTCGACCAACGCCTGCGTGGGTCCATCGTAATAAATACGGCCATCGACAATCAGCAACGTTCTTTGCGCCACGCGCGCTGCATCATCCAAATTGTGCGACACCATCAACAGCGTCAAATGGCGCTCCTGACAGACCTTGTCGAGCAAATTGAGCATTTCACTGCGCAAGGCGGGATCAAGCGCGGAGAAGGGTTCGTCGAGCAGCAAAATGGGTTGGCTACGTAATAGGCAGCGGGCCAGGGCCACGCGTTGACGCTGCCCGCCTGAAAGCTGCGAAGGCAGGCGGTCGAGGCAGGTTTCCAGCCCAACCTGATGGGCGATATCCAACAGTTCCTGCTGCTGCACGGGTGTCAGTTTTAATCCCGGATGCAGGCCCAGCCCCATGTTTTGGCGTACGGTCAAATGCGAGAACAAATTGTTCTCCTGAAACAGCATCGACACCGGACGCTTTGCTGGTGGGGTATGGCGGTGATCTTCTCCGTTTAGCCTGATCTCACCGCTGGTGGGCATCAGGAATCCGGCAGTTAAACTCAGCAGCGTACTTTTCCCCGCGCCGCTCGGCCCGAGGATCGCTACGCGCTCGCCTGCGTTGATTTGTAGATCAAAGCGCATCGGCAGATGTTCATAAAGATAAGTCAGTTTATTTAGCGTCAGCATGGCGGCCCGGTAAACGTTCAATCAGGGTAAACAGCAAGAAGCAGAGCAGTAGTAAAAGCAGCGCAGTAACCGCGCCATCCTGACTGCGATACGAACCAATTTGCTGATAAAGGTAGAAGGGCAGCGTGCGGAAGTTTTCATTGCCGAACAGGGCGATCACGCCAAAGTCGCCCAATGACAGCACGCTGGCAAACGCCAGCGCCTGGGTCAGCGGGCGTTTTAATGCGCTGAGTTCCACCCAACGAAGACGTTGCCAGCCGCGCATATCCAGCGATAAACACAGCGGGTTATAACGCTCGGCCACGTCACGCATCGGGTTATCCAGCACTTTGAGCGCGTAAGGCACGGCCATCAGCGCATTGGTCAAAATCACTAAAGACCACGGTGATTGCGGTAAACCGACCGTATCGCTGAGCATCAAAAAGAAGCCGGTTGCCAGCACAATACCCGGCATGGCGAGGATCAACATGCCGCTGATATCCATGGCCTGTGCCCAACCGTTGCGCTGACGCAGGCGAAGCTCGCGACTGCTCCATAACAGCATCATGGTCAGGATCACACACAATATTCCGCTGCCTGCGGCAATACGTAACGAAGTCCACAGCGCCTGCCATAAAGCCGATTGCTGCAACACGCTGAATACCGCGCGATTGGCACCGTCGGCGACGACTGCCAGCAACGGCGGCAGGATCAGCAGCAGTGCTAGTGCAATCAGTAGGCTGTCGCCCGCTTTTCGCAGGCGTGAATCATCAGGATTTCGCCACGTCTGAGCATGAGTGTGGCCGACTGGCAGGGCGCGGCTCAGTTGTTGGCTCAGTACCACCAGTCCCAGACAGCACACCAGTTGGATCAGCGCCAGACTGGCTGCTCGCGCCAAGTCATAGTCATAACTCAGTGCCTGATAAATGGCTAATTCGATGGTAGTTGCCTGTGGCCCGCCGCCGAGCGACAGCACGGTGGCAAAGCTGGCAAAACAGAGCATAAAGATTAACGCAGCGGCGGGAAGGATTTGTCGGCGCAGCGCAGGCCACTCGACAAAGCGGAATTGCTGCCAGGCATTCATGCCTAACTGGGCGGCAAGCTGGCGCTGCTCGGTGGCGATGTTTTCCAGCGCTTGTAATAACAGACGGGCAGCGAGCGGCAAATTAAAGAAGATATGCGCCAGTAAAATGCCTTTCAGACCATAAGGCGAGAAGCTGTACTCAAGGCCAAGCCATTGGCATAACTGGGCCAGCCAGCCTTGCCGCCCATACACGCTGAGAATGCCAAATACCGCCACCAGTACCGGCAGAACCAGCGTCATGGCGCACAGGCGTAGCAGAATTTGTCGCCCGGGAAAGCGTCGGCGAAACAGCGCTCGAGCCAAAAAAATCGCCGGCAGCACTGACAGCGCGGCCGAAAGCAGCGCTTGCCAGAAGGTAAAGCGGATCACATGCCATAAATAAGCGTCTTGCCATAACGACGGGCTCGTTAACTGCGGCGCATGACGCCACAGAGAACCCAGTGCCAGCAAAGCCACCGCGAGAATGCACAACGCGGCGACCATACCCGGCCATAGCCAGCGGGGGATCAACGGCTGACGGCGGTTTGCCATGCCTGAATCCATTGACTGCGGTGATCGGAAACCTCTTTCGCGCTGTACTGCAGGGAGGTGGCAGGAACCGTCAACTGGCCAAAGGCGGCAGGCAGCTCTGTTTTCACCACCGGATACATCCAGTTGCCGGTCGCAATGGTGTTCTGGAAACCGGCACTGGTGACGAATTTGATGAATTTCGTTGCCAGTTCAGGCTGTTTGCTGGCAGCTAACTGACCGGCCACTTCCACCTGCATGTAATGGCCTTCGCTGAAGTTCGCGGCGGCGTAGTTGTCTTTCTTCTCTTCGATGATGTGATAGGCCGGAGAAGTGGTGTAGCTCAGCACCAAATCACTTTCCCCTTTGAGGAACAGGCCGTAAGCCTCGCTCCAGCCTTTGGTGACAGTAACGGTTTTCTTCGCCAGCTTCTGCCACTCCTGCGGCGCTTTATCGCCGTAGACTTTTTGCATCCACAACAGCAAGCCAAGGCCCGGCGTACTGGTGCGCGGATCTTCATAAATCACTTTCCAGTTCTGCGGGCTGTTGATCAGCTCATCGAGACTTTTCGGCGGATTCTTCAGCTTGTTTTTGTCGTAGACGAACGCGAAGTAGCCATAATCATAAGGAACGAAGGTGTCGTTTTTCCAGCCGCCAGGAATGTCCAGCTTGGCATCGGTTTCCGGCGCTTTGGCAAATAAACCGGTTTGTTCTGCGGCCTGCAACAGATTGTTATCCAGCCCGACCACCACGTCCGCCTGACTGTTTTTGCCTTCCATGCGTAAGCGGTTGAGCAACGAAACGCCATCTTCCAGCGCCACGTATTTCAACTCGCAGCCGCAGTCAGCTTCAAAGGCTTTTTTGATAGCCGGGCCAGGGCCCCAGTCAGCAGCAAAGGAATCGTAGGTATATACGGTGAGAACAGGCTTGGCCGCGAAGGCCGGGGCGCTGAGCAACAGCAGGAAAGGCAGTAATTTCTTCAACTTTGCACTCCAAAAAGTAGTGGGGGCAAAGGATTTTGAGTAAGCATGAGCAGTCTCAAATCCCTCCGCCGGTATCAACCGGATCAGGTTCGACGGGTATAAAGTCTCAGCCTCTTAAACTTGCAATTAGCAAACAGTGGCACCCCGTTGAGAACGGTTGTCATTCTAGAGGCTTATGGCGCGTTGTGAAAGGGCGATTCGCTGTCTGGTGGTGCAAACCACGCGGATTTGAAGTCGAACCAGCCGAGGGTGTTCATGCGGACCCCGCGCATACTGCGTTGGCCTTGCAGCACCAGCCAGTGGTGGAACAGCGGATGAAGGTGATTATTAGCGACCAGTTTTTGCGCCCAGTCGGCCATGGTGAGTTTTCCTTCACGCCATAATGCGGCGTCGACATGGAGATCATCTTTGACACAGTGGCTGGCGAGCGGCAGTTCGAGCAGGGTGGCGAACAAGGAAAACTCCAGCGGAAGCGTGAAGTTGGCGCTGCCCAGCCAAAGGTCACTTTTCGCCTCGCCTTTGTGCCAGGTGGCGTAATCGACTACCTGCGTTTTTAGCGCAACGCCTTGGGCCGCCAGAATGGGTTGGATCGCATCACGGATCGCCAGATGTTCTGAGTGATCGCCGTAGTAGGTCAGCGTCAGTTCGCGCAGATTGGCCGGTTTGCTGTGCTCCTGATGCGCGCGCTTGTGGTGCCAGCGCGGTAGTAGGCCGAAAGCCGGTGACCAATAACGTTGATAAATCGCGTCGGCAGCGTGAAGCAGTGCGATGGGGCTGAGCAGTTCACTTAGCCATAAACAGGTTGCTTCATCGCTGCCAATGGGCGAGCGCTGATCATAAAGCAGAAAATAGCAGCCCTCTTCCAGGCGACTTTCCAGTTCGCCATTCCCAGACTCATCGGCCTGGAGCTGTACGCCAGAATGCACCAGATCTTCGGTTAATTCAGGCAACACCCAAATATTCACTTCATCGATTAATGCGCGAAAACCGAAATAGTCGTCAAAGGCACGAATGCGTAACTGCGTTTTTTGATTGCGCACCACCGAGTAAGGGCCGGTGCCCACCGGATGCCGTGCGAAGTCCGGCATCGACTGCCACTCTTGCGGCAAAATCATCGCGTGGACATTGCCCAGTAACCACGGCAACCATTGGTCGGCCGATGTCAGGTGGATATCAATGACGTTGGCAGCGGGGGAAGTCACGGAATCGATATGACCAAACAGCGGGTGGTCGCTCAACTGGCTAAAGGTGCTGATGATGTCGCCCATCGTCAGCTCTCGCCCGTGATGAAAGCGGATCGCGGGGCGTAAATAAAAGCGCCAATGGAGCGGCGTCAATTGTTGCCAATGATGAGATAAATCGCCTTGAAGTTCCCCATTTTCCTCATTTACCCGCGTTAGACCACTAAAGATCTGCCGTGCGATATGTGTTTCGGAACGACGTAGCATGGTGCCGGGTTGCAGAGTAAACAGCGAACGGTAGTACAGAACGCGCAGGATGTGCTTTCCCTGCCGAAAGCTGCGACCTAACTGGGAAAGCAGCATTTGGCGCACCGCTTTTTTATCCCCCACGAGCTGTACAAGCTGATCAATTTTATCCTCTTCCAGCAACTCTTCGGCACGCTGCTGCTGGAGCGCCAGCCCGGTATAGAGAAATGTCAGCGTCGAGCGTTTTCCCCGGCCAGCCTCGGCTTGCCAGTGCAGCCAGCCCTGTTCCTGCATGGTGTTGAGTAGGGAGCGCATATGGCGGCGTGAGCAGTTCATCACCTCAGAAAGCGCCTGCAACGTGGTATCGGTGGCTTCTCCGTGACAGCTTTGCCATAAACGGATGAACTGTTGTTGCAGTCGAGATGAAGGCATAAAAGAGGAACTCCTGACCTAAATTACATCAATTTATCTTTCCTCATATTACCCCGATACTGTTTAGCAACAAAGCCGCAATCCATCACCAAGGAGTCGTCATGAAACGCTATTTGAACCGTGGTTTTTATCAGCACTATTTTATGGCGATTGCGCAGAAAAGTGGCCTGAAATCGCGCGCCGAATGGTTGTCGTGGGTACCACAGGCCTACCGTCTGGACACCTTGTCGCGGTTGATGCAGTGGGATATTGACGAGATGAACGACGAGCAATATCGCCAACATTTATAAGCCGCTTTGCCTGGTCTGATTCGAGCAGAGCGGTGAAAACGATTTTCTGAGTAATGGTGTATTGTCACCAGCCAGTGGGGTAACCCACTGGTTTTTTTATGCTTCTATTTTAAACACCAACCGGTCTACACTGAACGTTGTTGTTTACCCGCCTTTGAACGTTCAGGGATGGCTCATGCTCAAACGTCGTATTAATTCGGTTTATGTCACCTTTCTCCTCGTCTCCTTGCTGTGTGGCATTGCCGGTGCATTGCAGGCCCCGACGCTCAGTCTGTTTTTGACCAATGAGGTCAATGTCAGGCCCTTGTGGGTGGGGCTGTTTTATACGGTGAATGCGATTGCCGGTATTGCCGTCAGTTTTATGCTGGCGAACCGCTCAGATAACAAAGGGGATCGCCGCAATCTGCTGCTGGTCTGTTGCTTAATGGCGGTGGGCAACGCGCTGGTTTTTGCTTTCAGTCGCGATTATCTGGTGTTGATCACTGCAGGCGTGCTGCTTGCGGCTATCGCAAATACGGCAATGCCGCAACTTTTTGCTTTGGCCCGCGAACACGCTGATCGCTCATCCAGCGAAGTGGTGATGTTCAGCTCGATGATGCGCGCCATGCTGTCTCTGGCGTGGGTGCTGGGCCCGCCGCTCTCGTTTATGCTGGCGCTGAACTACGGTTTCACCTTGATGTACCTGAGTGCCGCCGGTGTCTATGCCGCCAGCATCCTGATGATTTGGCTGTTTCTGCCGTCGGTGCCGCGTGCCGAGCAGCCGGTTGATCAGGTGGTGGTGCCGGTCAGTGCATGGCGTAATCGGGATGTACGGCTGCTGTTTTTTGCCTCCTTGCTGATGTGGACCTGCAACCTGATGTACGTCATCGACATGCCGTTGTACATCGCCCGTGATTTAGGGTTACCCGAAGGACTGGCGGGGCTGCTCATGGGCACGGCGGCGGGCATAGAAATTCCGGCCATGTTACTGGCGGGATATTTGGTCAAACGCTGGGGGAAACGCCGATTGATGCTGTTTGCCGTGGCCAATGGCGTGCTGTTTTATGCCGGTCTGGTGGTGTTTGAATCAAAAGTGGCGCTGATGCTGCTGCAAATTTTCAATGCTATTTTTATCGGCATTATTGCCGGCATCGGGATGCTCTATTTTCAGGATCTTATGCCCGGACGCGCAGGGTCTGCCACCACGTTATTCACCAACAGTATTTCGACCGGCATCATTTGTGCGGGGCTGTTGCAGGGGATTATTGTCGAGAATTTTGGTCACTATCCGGTGTACGGCGCCGCCACCTTGTTAGCGCTGGTGGCATGGGGTCTGATGTGGAAAGTAAAAGATGTCTGAGTTGTTTTAGGCGCAATAAAAAACCCGCGATGATCGCGGGTTTTTTTATCAAACAGTCTGGCGATCAGCGCATGAACGCAGGCTGTTTGCTTTCATAAGTAGAGATATTGGCTTCGTGTTGCAGCGTCAGGCCGATGCTGTCCAGGCCGTTGATCATGCAATGACGGCGGAAGCTGTCGATCTCGAACGGATAGCTTTTATCCCCGGCTTTCACCGTTTGATTTTCCAGATCCACTTCAAACGTAATGCCTTCGTTGGCCTCCACCAGTTTGAATAACTCATCCACTTGCGCATCACTCAGGGTGATAGGCAGCAGTTGGTTATTAAACGAGTTACCGTAGAAAATATCGGCAAAGCTCGGGGCGATCACCGCGTGGAAACCGTAGTCGGTCAGCGCCCACGGCGCGTGTTCACGTGAGGAACCACAGCCGAAGTTTTCACGCGCCAGCAAGATGCTGGCACCTTTATAACGCGGTTTGTTCAGCACGAAATCTGGGTTAGGTTTTTGGCCTGCGTCATCCAGAAAACGCCAGTCATTGAACAAGTGCTGACCAAAACCGGTGCGGGTCACTTTCTGCAAAAACTGCTTAGGAATAATGGCGTCGGTATCGACGTTCGCTGCATCCAGCGGGACCACCAGACCAATGTGTTGAGTAAATTTAGCCATGAGGGTGTCCTTAGTTCAATTCACGAATGTCAGCGAAACGGCCGGCTACCGCCGCCGCGGCGGCCATTGCCGGGCTGACCAGATGGGTGCGGCCGCCACGGCCCTGACGGCCTTCGAAGTTACGGTTGCTGGTGGAGGCACAACGTTCGCCCGGTTCCAGACGGTCGTTGTTCATGGCCAGACACATTGAGCAACCCGGCAGACGCCATTCAAAACCGGCTTCGATGAAGATCTTATCCAGACCTTCTTCTTCGGCTTGCGCTTTAACAGGGCCTGAGCCCGGTACCACGATGGCTTGTACGCCGTTCGCGACTTTACGTCCTTTGGCGATCGCCGCCGCGGCGCGTAAATCTTCGATACGTGAGTTGGTGCAAGAACCGATGAACACTTTGTCGATAGCCACGTCGGTCAATTTAATCCCCGGTTGCAAGTCCATGTAGGCCAAGGCTTTTTCAGCCGATGCGCGCTCTACGGGATCACTGAACGAGGAAGGATTAGGGATAACCTGATTCACCGCCATGACTTGGCCCGGGTTGGTGCCCCAGGTCACCTGTGGCGCGATGTCTGCCGCGTCCAAGGTGACGGTGGTATCAAATTTAGCGTCGTCGTCTGTTTTCAGGGTTTTCCAGTACGCGACCGCTTCGTCCCAGTCCTGGCCTTTCGGCGCAAACTGGCGACCTTTCAGGTAAGCAAAGGTGGTGTCATCGGCGGCAACCAAACCGGCTTTCGCGCCCATTTCAATCGCCATGTTACACAGGGTCATGCGGCCTTCCATGCTCAGCGCTTCAATCGCTTTACCACAGAATTCCACCACGTGTCCGGTACCGCCCGCGCTGCCGGTTTTACCGATAATCGCCAGCACAATGTCTTTCGCCGTGATGCCCACTGGCGCATCACCGGTGACTTCAATTTTCATGGTTTTGGCGCGGCCCTGCTTCAGGGTTTGCGTCGCCAAGACATGTTCAACTTCTGAGGTACCGATGCCGAAAGCCAGTGAACCAAAGGCGCCGTGGGTGGCGGTATGAGAGTCACCACAAACGATGGTCATACCCGGCAAAGTCATGCCTTGCTCAGGGCCAATGACGTGGACGATGCCCTGGAACGGGTGGTTCAGGTCATACAGCTGAACGCCGAATTCCGCACAGTTCTTGATCAGCTCCTGCATCTGGATACGGGCCATTTCGCCACTGGCGTTAATGTCTTTGGTCTGCGTCGAGACGTTGTGATCCATGGTGGCAAAGGTCTTGCCCGGCTGACGCACCTGGCGGCCCATCGCGCGCAGACCATCGAAGGCCTGTGGCGACGTCACTTCATGCACCAGATGACGGTCGATGTACAGCAACGGCGTTTCGTTTGGCGCTTCGTAGACGACGTGCGCATCAAACAATTTCTGATATAAGGTCTTAGCCATGTTATGCCCCTTCTGCCACGAAACGCGCGATGATATCGCCCATTTCGTTGGTGCCGATTGCGTTGCTGCCGTTAGCCAAATCACCGGTACGGTGGCCTGCTTCCAACACTTTATTCACTGCTTGTTCAATGGCGTTTGCCGCGTCATCCGCGCCGAGGCTGTAACGCAGTAACAGCGCGGTAGAGAGGATCTGAGCAATCGGGTTAGCGATGTTTTTGCCGGCGATATCTGGCGCAGAACCGCCTGCCGGTTCGAACAAACCGAAAGCCTGCTCATTCATACTGGCCGAAGGCAACATGCCCATGGAACCGGTGATCATCGCGCACTCGTCGGACAAAATGTCGCCGAACAAGTTGGAGCACAACAGCACGTCGAACTGTGACGGGTCTTTAATCAGCTGCATGGTGGCGTTGTCGATGTACATGTGGCTCAACGTGACGTCGGGGTAATCTTTAGCGATCTCGTTAACCACTTCGCGCCACATGATCGAGGTTTGCAACACGTTGGCTTTATCGATTGACGTCACAATGCTGCGGCGTTTACGCGCAGATTCAAACGCAATGCGCGCAATACGTTCGATTTCAAAACGGTAATAGACTTCAGTGTCGAAGGCTTTTTCATGCATGCCCTGACCTTCACGGCCTTTCGGCTGGCCGAAGTAAATCCCGCCGGTCAGCTCACGGACACACAGAATATCGAAGCCTTTGGCAGCAATGTCAGCACGCAGCGGGCAGAACTCTTCCAGTCCCTGATACAGACGCGCAGGGCGCAGGTTACTGAACAGCTTGAAGTGCTTACGCAGTGGCAATAACGCACCGCGCTCTGGCTGATCGTTAGGTGGTAAATGTTCCCATTTTGGGCCACCGACAGAGCCAAACAAAATCGCGTCAGCTTGCTCACAACCGGCAACGGTAGCCGGTGGCAATGGGCTGCCGTGTTTGTCGATGGCAGCGCCACCGACATCGTATTCGCTGGTAGAAATCTTCAGGCCAAAACGCTGACGTACCGCGTCCAACACTTTATAGGCCTGCTGCATTACTTCTGGACCAATGCCGTCGCCGGGTAAGACAGCAATATGATGGGTCTTGCTCATGTTCACACCGTTTCCTGATTGTTTTGTTTTTCGGTTTGCAGGCGCTGTTTTTCAATTTCTACCTGCTTGCTGCGCCAGATGCTGTTCAATACGTGGACCATCGCTTTAGCGGAGGATTCCACAATGTCGGTTGCCAGACCCACGCCGTGGAAGCGACGTCCATTAAAGGAAACAACCACGTCAACCTGCCCTAAGGCATCGCGGCCGTGGCCTTTGGCAGTGAGCTGATATTTGATAAGTTCAATCTGGTAGCCGGTAATGCGGTTAATCGCCTGATAGACGGCATCAACCGGGCCGTTACCGGTGGCAGCTTCTGTTTTGATCTCATCGCCACAGGCCAGATTGACCGAGGCGGCGGCAGTGATGCTTGAACCCGATTGCACGCTGAAGTTGTCCAGACGGTAAAACTCCGGTTCTTCCTGCTGCTTATTAATGAACACCAGCGCTTCTAAATCGTAGTCAAAAACCTGTCCTTTCTTGTCGGCCAGTTTCAGAAACGCCGCGTACAAGTGATCCATATTATAGTCGGATTCTTTGTAGCCCATTTCTTCCATACGGTGCTTAACGGCAGCGCGGCCAGAGCGGGAAGTCAGGTTCAATTGGATTTGATTCAAGCCGATAGATTCCGGCGTCATGATTTCGTAGTTTTCGCGATTTTTCAGCACGCCATCCTGGTGAATACCGGAGGAGTGGGCGAAGGCGTTTGAACCGACAATCGCTTTGTTGCCCGGGATTGGCATGTTGGTGATTTGGCTGACAATCTGGCTGGTGCGGTAGATTTCTTTGTGATTAATGTTGGTGTGCACGTTCATGTAATCAGAACGGGTGCGGATGGCCATAATCACTTCTTCCAGCGCGGTATTACCGGCGCGCTCACCGATACCGTTCAGCGTGCCTTCAACCTGACGAGCACCGGCTTGAATGGCGGCAATCGAGTTACCGACCGCCATGCCTAAATCGTCGTGGCAGTGAACGGAAATAATCGCTTTATCAATGTTCGGTACGCGTTCATACAAATTAGTGATGATTCCGCCGAACTGGGTCGGCGTGGTGTAACCCACGGTGTCAGGGATATTAATGGTGGTGGCACCGGCTTTAATCGCCGCTTCAACCACGCGACACAGGTTGTCTAACGGCGTACGACCGGCATCTTCACAGGAGAATTCAACGTCGTCGGTATAGTTACGGGCGCGTTTTACTGAGTGGATCGCCATGTCCAGAACTTGGTCGAACGAGCGCTTTAATTTGGATTCAATATGCAGCGTTGAGGTCGCCAAAAACACGTGAATACGGAAGGCTTCTGCCACGCGCAGCGCTTCTGCGGCGGCATCAATGTCGCCATCGACACAGCGCGCCAGTCCGCAAACGCGGCTGTTTTTAATCTGGCGGGCAATGGTCTGTACGGATTCGAAATCGCCAGGTGATGAAACGGGGAAGCCAACTTCCATGACGTCAACGCCCATTCTTTCCAACGCAATGGCAATCTGCAATTTGTCTTTAACGCTCAGGCTGGCCTGTAATGCCTGTTCACCGTCACGCAGCGTGGTATCGAAAATAATGACTTGTTCGCTCATGGTAAATTCCTTGTCTGCTTTACTTTCACGCCGTGCAGGTAAAAAAAAACCCGCGCATCGGCGCGGGTTTAGTGTCTGTGGAAGAGGAAATCAGTTCTGATTTTCGCCCACTGCCATACCGCGCAAGTGTTCTGCGTTGAGTAGTAGGCTTAGTAGACGAGTTGTCATTAACATGAGTTTCAGCTTCTCTTAAATTTGGGTTTGAATCGGAGGTATGTAAACCGATGGGTAAATTGATACGTGAATGCGTTCTCTATGTCAACCTTCCCCGTGCAGATGTGTGGTCATTGATTGAATATGATATTCGTTCTCATTTGGTGAAAAATTCTGCATAACACCGAAATGATGAAGCAATAGATTGCTTCATCATTTCGGTGGGAAGGCGTGAAGATATATCGCAGTAGTCTGCCAAATCATAGCCTATGATGGCTCGATAACTTATATTATTCAGCAGGTTAAAGGATATTAAGTGTCGCTTAATATATCATTATATTTTCGTATGTTGTGAGGGTAATTATTTTGTTGTCTTATTACATACGTTTTAAATGATGAAAGAGAAGGGATTCATAAGTTTGATGCGTTACTGAAATGGAATTCTGACTATTAGCTTGCTCTGTATGGTTTTCATAGTGGTTATATTATTAAACTATCATTTCAAACCCATTCATCCATTCGGAAAATAATATTGAATGGCACTCACTCTATTCATCAATATCTTACCTGCTTATTAGGCTATGTATATGACAGATTTATTAATCGAAGTGCAGCAAAGCGCTGCCAGCGCTGTTGATAATTTACGAAATGTGGATCTTAATCTTCTCACCGTATTTGATGCGGTGATGCAGATGCAAAATATTACCCGTGCCGCACAAATGCTCGGGATGTCGCAACCTGCGGTCAGCAATGCGGTTTCTCGTTTGAAGGTCATGTTTAACGACGATCTGTTTGTACGCAGCGGGCGTGGCATACAACCGACCTTACGTGCCCAACAACTTTTCGGGCCTATTCGCCAGGCGTTGCAGATGGTGTTAAATGAGCTGCCCGGCGCGGGCTTTGACGTCAGCAGCAGCCTTCGTCAGTTTAATATTGCAGTGTGCAGCCCGCTGGATATCAGACTCACGGCCAATATTTTCCATGCGTTGGAGTCAACTGCATCACCTGCCAGTATCAAATTCCAGACGGTGGTTCCTGAAGATATAGAACATCAATTACATTATCAGTCCATTGAATTTGTTATCGGTTATCGCCGATTCGATGCGCCGGGTTTTTGTAATCAAACCTTATTTACCGATGAGCTTGTATTGGTGTCAGCGCAAAATCATCCGCGTATTAGCCCGGATATGTCTGATGCGAAGTATCTTGATGAGCAACATGCGATTATCATGTTAGACAGATTTCACTCTTTTAGTTTGCCTTATTATGAATCTTCCTCACTCACGCCGTGTATTGGTTTTGAGGGTACAGATTTAAATAGCGTAATGAACGTGGTGTCCAAAACGAATATGGTCGCGCTTGTTCCTCGTTGGTTGGCGCAGAATAATGCGGGAATATTAAATTTAAATATCATTTCGCTACCCTGGATGAAAAACCAATTACCCTGTTATCTCTCCTGGCATGAATCTTCAAGTAAAGATAAAGGTAATATGTGGATGAAGGGATTGCTGGAGAAATCAGATTTAGGTCAATAGTCATTTCTGTTCGGAATATTAATAACCTTTACTTGGATGATTGTTATTTCCCACCTTCCATTAAATGTAAGTTTATACAGGGTAGTTTTTATTGCTGGTTAAATTTACATATTAGGTTTTTTGTACTGCGGCTAAAATCGCTTGGCGAAGGGTTTTAGCACAGTTCGAATTCGTAACATTTTCTTTCACCCCTTTGTGTCTTTTCTCATTTCCCTGCCATTCTTGGATCATAATTTGTTTTGTTCACTGCAGCAGACTCGGTAGACTGCGCAAATTATTGAAAACAGCAGGCAATCTTCTCATTTCTCAGCAGATGTTGCCGTGCGCTGTTCCTCCTTACCTCTGGCTTGTGGGTTATGAACATTACTTTGACTGACTATCATCTGATTTCACGTTTGCAACATCACCTTTCTTCCCAGCCGGACAATGTTGCTTTTCGCGAATGGTCTGTAGAACGCGAAAAAGCCATGACTTGGCGCGAAGTGGGTGAAGCAGCGGATCACGTGTCAGGCCTTTTATGGCAATTAGGCGTACAAGTTCAGGAGCCAATTGCGCTGTGCGGCAGTAATGCGATGGCTTGGACATTGGCTGACTTCGCCATCATGCAACTTCGCGCGATTACCGTGCCCATTTATGCTACCAATACGGCGGCGCAAACCGCCTACGTATTGAACGACGCTGATATTCGTATTCTTATTGTGCTCGAACAAACCCAGTTTGATGCCGCTCTGGCGTTGCGTGAACTTTGCCCGCAGCTCCAACATATTCTGGTGTTAGACGACAACGTGGATTTGCGTAATGTAGACATTGCGCGCCACGTCAATTCAGCGCCACGGCTTGATGCTATTGAATGGCAGCCTGTTAAGGCACGCAGGGATGAACGTCATCTCGACGATCTTTTTACGCTGATTTATACGTCCGGCACCACCGGTGAGCCCAAAGGCGTGATGCTTGATTACCGCAGTATCGCCACCCAATTGCAGCAACATGACCAACGATTAGTCCTGTCTGACCAAGATATTTCGCTGTGTTTCCTGCCGCTGGCGCATGTTTTTGAGCGGGCGTGGACTTTCCTTGTTATTCATAGCGGCGCGCAGAATGTGTATTTGCGACAGACCGATTTAGTCCGTGAAGCCTTAGCGGCGGTGAAACCGACGGTCATGTGTGCGGTTCCACGCTTTTATGAAAAAGTGTTCAGTGCGATTAATCAGAAAGTGGCGCACGCAAGTCTGTTTAAAAAGAAGATGTTCCATTGGGCGATGTGCTGTGGCCGTGAAAAATTCTTAGCTGAAAGAAACCATCAATCCTTGTCATGGTGGCAAAAAGGCCAGTTTGCACTGGCGGACAAACTGGTGCTCAGCAAACTGCGCGACCTGTTGGGTGGAAAACTGCGTTTCCTGCCCGCCGCAGGCGCGAGTCTGGATGATAATGTCATTTTGTTTTTCGAATCGATTGGTTTGAAAATCAAATATGGCTACGGCCTGACGGAAACCTGCGCTACGGTCACCTGTTGGGAAGAGCGCGATTTCCGGTTTGGTTCGGTAGGGACAACATTGCCTCAGGTTGAGGTTCGTATCGGCGAGGAAAGTGAAATTCAGGTTCGCGGTCCGACGCTGTTGCGGGGCTATTTCAATAAACCTGCGGAAACAGCGGCCAGTTTTACCGCCGATGGCTGGTTTAAAACCGGCGATGCCGGAAAGAGGGACGAACAGGGCAATCTGTTTGTCACTGAACGTTTGAAAGATCTGATGAAAACCTCGGGCGGCAAATATATTGCGCCACAACGCATCGAAGGCACATTGGTACAAGATCGCTATATCGAGCAGGCGGCGGTCATTGCTGATGCTAAACACTTTGTTTCCGCCTTGATCGTCCCTGATTTTAACGCGCTCAGCGAATACGCACAGGCTCACCATATCGATTATTTTAATCGCGAAGGCTTGCTGAAAAACGAGCAAATTCTGTCGCTATTTACCTACCGGGTGCGTGAAATTCAGCATGAATTGGCGAGTTATGAGCAGGTAAAGAAATTTGCCTTACTGACGACGCCATTCACGATGGAAGCGGGGGAGTTAACGCCGACGCTTAAACTGCGCCGCAAGATCATTGCTCAGCGTTACAAAAAAGAGATCGACACCTTCTATTGTGACTAATCTCACATTTCCGGCCCGGTGACTTTTTTTCGCCGGGCGAGGGATCGGCTGTGCCAGCGCTATCCTTGCCATTTCCTCTCCTTTTCTCATCCAAGTGATGAACAAAGCTGTCATAATTTAATGCTGTAATTTATCCCCCCTTCCTGATATTCCTGAGTAGTACCTTCGCTAACGTAGTGTTTTGTCTGGATCTGACCGAGACCGGCAGTGGGACACAAAAAAGACGTTGTTAGCGCCGCATTTTGCCGTTTGCCTGACCTAAATTCAGACGTTAAGGTATTGAGTTACGTTTACGCTATTAGATAAGAACAGCAGGGCTTAGCCCGCTTACCCGGAACGATGGAAATGAATTCCATTCTTCCTTTGAGTTGTGTCGTTATCCGTGCAGCTCGCTTATTAAAATAAGTCATCCTATAGAAAGAGAAAGCCTGGAGGCAAAACCATGGAGATGTTGTCAGGAGCCGAGATGGTCGTACGATCGTTGATCGACCAGGGCGTTAAACACGTATTCGGTTATCCCGGCGGAGCGGTGTTGGATATCTATGATGCCCTGCACACGGTCGGCGGGATTGATCATGTGCTAGTAAGACATGAACAGGGCGCTGTTCATATGGCTGATGGTTATGCCCGTGCAACGGGTGAGGTCGGCGTGGTGCTGGTGACTTCCGGTCCCGGCGCAACCAATGCCATCACCGGTATCGCCACGGCCTACATGGATTCCATTCCGCTGGTCGTACTGTCAGGTCAGGTCCACAGTTCACTGATTGGATATGATGCTTTTCAGGAGTGCGACATGGTGGGGATCTCCCGCCCTGTGGTCAAACACAGCTTCCTGGTGAAACGTGCGGAAGATATTCCGACGGTGCTCAAAAAGGCGTTTTATCTCGCATCAACCGGCCGTCCGGGCCCCGTAGTGGTCGATTTACCAAAAGACGTGGTTAACCCTCAGATTAAGTTGCCGTACGCCTATCCTGAGCAGGTCACCATGCGTTCTTACAATCCGACGGTGCAAGGTCACCGTGGGCAGATTAAAC
>Ga0209847_1000466_pt1 | contig 16718 bp, 10 predicted proteins | sample OrgsoiDNA_201060_FD_185808 | JGI IMG/M metagenome (GOLD analysis project Ga0209847, IMG submission 185808) | Permafrost soil microbial communities from the Arctic, to analyse light accelerated degradation of dissolved organic matter (DOM) -... | ecosystem: Environmental > Terrestrial > Soil >... | reverse complement strand
TGGTCGCAGCCGTGGTATGAGTCGGTGCGCGACGCGGCGACCTTGCTGGCGCTGGACGGCGACAGCGTCATAGACGGCTTCAACGCGCAGGCCACCGCGCGCGGCTTGCGCAACCACGCCGGCCTGCGGCTGTCCTTCGTGCCGCAAAGCGCGCTGCCCGACGGCACCGCGTATGAAGAGCACATCGGCGCCACCGGCTGCGTGCCCACGCGCGACAATCTGCACGACTTCTTCAACGGTTTGGTGTGGCTTGGCTTCCCGCTCATCAAACGCCAGCTCAACGCCTTGCAGGCCGCGCAGATCGCGCTGGCCGGCGTCGGCAAATCGCGCGGCCCCGCGCGTGACGGCGCCACCATTTTCGATGAAAACGCCGCGCTGCTGGTGGTGCGCGACAACGCCGACGGCGCCGCGCTGGTGCAGGCATTGCGCAACCATCGGTGGTCTGAAGCGTTTGTCGAACGGCGCGCCAGCTTCGGCGTGGACGCGCAGGTCTGGCTGTTCGGCCACGCGCTGATGGAAAAACTGGTCGCGCCGCGCAAGGCGATCACCGCGCACACCCGCGTCGTCGTCGCCGGCACTGACTTCTTCGACCTCGATCACGACAGCCGCCGCGCATGGCTGGACGCGCGCGTGGCGCAGGACCTGGCCGCGCACGGATTGAGCACCGCCGACTTCACGCCGCTGCCGGTGCTGGGCATCCCCGGCTGGTGGCCCGATCAAGACCAAGCATTTTATGACGACGCCACCGTGTTCCGCCCCAAGCGGCAAGCGGTGGCGCCATGACGCCGCATCGCCGGCAGAAAGCGCAGACATGAACAAGGTAATTCGCTGGGGTATTCTGGGAACGGGCAAGATCGCCAAAGCCTTCGCGGCCGGGCTGCGCGACACGCCGGACGCCGAGCTGGTGGCCGTCGCCTCGCGCTCGGCCGACAGCGCGCAAAGCTTCGGCGCGCAGTTCGGCGTCGCACGCTGCCACGCCACGTATCAGGCGCTGGCCGACGACGAGCAGGTCGACGTCATCTACATCGCCACGCCGCACCCCATGCACCACGAGAACGCGATGATGTGCCTGCGCGGCGGCAAAGCGATCCTGGTCGAGAAGTCGTTCACCGTGAACCGCCGCGAGGCCCTGGATATCATCACGCTGGCGCGCGAGAAAAACCTGTTCGTGATGGAGGCGATGTGGAGCCGCTTCATGCCGGCCATCGTCGAGGCCAAGCGCATCGTCGACAGCGGCGAAATCGGCGTGGCCTCGCACGTCAGCGCGGACTTCGGCTTCGCTTCCGATGCGGGACCGGAGCATCGTTTGTTCAATCCGGAGCTGGGCGGCGGCGCGCTGCTTGACCTGGGCATTTATCCGCTGTCGATGTCGTCGTTCTTCCTCGGCGCGGTGACGTCGGTGCAGGCGCAGGCGACGCTGGGCGCGACCGGTGTCGATGTGCAGACGGCGTTCACCTTGCAGCATGAGGGCGGCGGCATGTCGGTGTGCAGCTGCACGCTGCGCGCGCGCACGCAGTCGGAGCTCACCATTTCCGGCGACAAGGGTTTCGTGCGGCTGCATGACCGCTTCCACAACACTGAAGAGATTTCGGTCACGCTGGTCAACGGCGCCACGCGCACTTCGCGGACCATCAAGCTGCCGCACGTCGGCAACGGCTACGCGCACGAGGCGATGGAAGTGGGCCGCTGCCTGCGCGCCGGCTTGATCGAAAGCCCGGCGATGTCGCATGAGGAGACGCTGCGCCTGATGGGCGTGATGGATACGATACGTGCGCAGATCGGTCTGCGTTACAGCGCCGACTGATTCATCAGACTTTCAGGAACTCCTCTTTGCCGCCCAGCCAGCGCGCAAGGTGGGCTTCCACGGTGGCGGCTTTATCGGGCGTCGATTCGTGCAGCAAGTCCTGCGCGACATCGCGCGCCTGGTCGACCAGCCATCCATCCGTCTCCAGATCGGCGAAGCGCAGCATCGCCTGTCCCGATTGGCGCGCGCCGAGGAATTCGCCGGGGCCGCGTATCTCCAGATCGCGCCGCGCGATTTCAAATCCGTCGGTGGTCTCGCGCATCGTCATCAAGCGCTGGCGTGCCACGCCGCCCAGCGGACCCTGATACAACAGCAGGCACACGCTGGCCGCCGATCCGCGCCCGACCCGTCCGCGCAGCTGGTGCAGCTGCGACAAGCCGAATCGTTCCGCATGCTCGATCACCATCAGCGACGCATTCGGCACATCGACGCCGACCTCGATCACCGTCGTCGCCACCAGCACATGCACGTCGCCGGCGCTGAAGGCGTCCATCACCTCCTGCTTTTCGGCGGCCTTCAAACGGCCGTGCACCAGGCCGACCGCCAGATCCGGCAGCGCCTCGGCCAGCATCGCGTGCGTGTCGGTCGCCGTTTGCAGCTGCAGCACTTCCGATTCTTCGATCAGTGGACAGACCCAATAAATCTGCCGTCCCTCGACGGCCGCCGCGTGCACGCGCGCGATCACTTCGTCGCGCCGGTTCTGGTCGATGGCGCGCGTGACGATGGGACTGCGGCCCGGCGGCAGCTCGTCGATCACCGACACTTCCAGGTCGGCGTAATAGGTCATCGCCAGCGTGCGCGGGATAGGCGTGGCCGACATCATCAGCTGGTGCGGCACCGCGCCGACATTGCCCTTGTTGCGCAGGGTGAGGCGCTGGCCCACGCCGAAGCGGTGCTGCTCGTCGACGATCACCAGTCCCAGATTGGCGAAGTTCACCGCCTCCTGGATCAGCGCGTGCGTGCCGATCACCAGCTGCGCCTCGCCCGATTCGATCAACGCGTAGGCGGCCAGCTTGTCTTTTTTCTTCAGGCTGCCGGTCAGCCACGCGACCTTCACGCCCAAGGGTTCCATCCACGCGGCGATCTTGCGGAAGTGCTGGTCGGCGAGGATTTCGGTGGGCGCCATCAGCGCCGCCTGGAAGCCGCTGTCGATGGCCTGCGCGGCGGCCAGCGCCGACACCACCGTTTTGCCGCTGCCCACATCGCCCTGCAACAGCCGCTGCATCGGATACGGATGGCGCAGGTCGGCGCGGATTTCGTCGAGCACGCGTTGCTGCGCGCCGGTCAGCTTGAACGGCAGCGCGGCCTGGAACGCGGCCGACAGCGCGCCGACTTTTTTCAGCGCCGCCGCGCCCTTCGAGCGGCGCGCCCGCTGCGCGCGTTTCAGCGACAGCTGCTGCGCCAGCAGCTCATCGAACTTCATGCGCACCCACGCCGGATGCGAGCGGTCGGCCAGCGCGTGCTCGTCGATTTCCTGCGGCGGATAATGGAGCAGCCTCACGGCCGGCTCGAAATCGGACAGCTGCATATTGTCGCGCAGCGCGGCCGGCAGCGTGTCGGTCCAGTCGATGCGCTTCATCGCGTCGCCGATGGCGCGCCGCAAAATCGGCTGCGACAAGCCTTCGCCCGATGGATACACCGGCGTCAAAGAGGTCGGCAGCGGCGCGCCTTCGTTGACCACTTTATAGGTCGGATGGACCATCTCCGCGCCGAAGAAACCGTGCTTCAATTCGCCGCGCGCGCGCACCCGCGTGCCTTCGGCCAGCTGCTTGACCTGGCTGCCGTAGAAATTCATGAAGCGCAGTTGCAGGTCGCCCGTCTCGTCGGCGATGTGGACCAGCAGCTGCTTGCGCGGCTTGTAGCTGATCTCGTTCTTGACGACGATGCCCTCCACCTGCGACGACTCGCCGCCGCGCATCGACGCGTCGCGTATCGTCACCACCTGCGTCTCATCCTCGTAGCGCATCGGCAGATGCAGCACCAGATCCATGTCGGTGTGCAGGCCGAGTTTGGCCAGCTTGGCTTCGGGCGTGACGGCTTTTTTGACGGCTTTGGGCTTAATTGTGGGCTTAACTACAGGCATATTGAGGCGTTTTTCAGGCGCTAGCGTAAAATAGAGGGTTGGCCGTCGCGCAGCAACGCCGATATTGTACGGCGTGCGCAGGGCGCAGCCTAGTGTGCATCGTCGTGCATGGCGCCGGCCGTCCGCCGTTTTTTCTTTTACCAGCTTGAGAAGTCCGCAAATGTACTCGCTTTCCGATTTCGATTTTAACTTGCCGCCCGAGCGCATCGCGCAATTCCCGCTGCCCGACCGCAGCGCCTCCCGCCTCCTTCATCTGGACGGCGCGCAGCTGATCGACCGCCAGTTCGCCGACATCGTCGGCCTGCTGCAAGCAGGCGACCTGCTGGTGATGAACGACACCCGCGTGCTCAAGGCGCGCTTCTTCGGCGTCAAGGAAAGCGGCGGCAAGATCGAGGCGCTGGTCGAGCGCGTGCTCGACGACCGTACCGTGCTGGCCCAGGTGCGCGCTTCGAAGTCGCCGCCGCCGGGCTGCAAGATCCGCCTGGCCGACGCCTTCGACGTCACCGTCGGCGAGCGCGCCGGCGAATTCTTCACGCTGCATTTCGACGCCGATGTGTTTGAGCTGATCGAAGCCCACGGCCGCCTGCCGCTGCCGCCCTACATCGAACACACCGCCGACGAATTCGACGAGACGCGTTATCAGACGGTGTTCAACAAGGTGCCGGGCGCCGTCGCCGCGCCGACCGCCGGCCTGCACTTCGATGAAAAGCTGCTGGAGCAGTTGAAAGCCAAGGGCGTCAACTTCGCCTATGTGACGCTGCACGTCGGCGCCGGCACCTTCCAGCCGGTGCGCAACGAGGTGCTGTCCGAGCACCAGATGCACACCGAGTGGTACACCATGCCGCAGGAAACCGTGGACGCGGTGCGTGCCACCCGCGCCGCCGGCCGCGACGTGGTCGCCGTCGGCACCACCAGTTTGCGCGCGCTGGAATCGGCGTCGCAGAGCGGTGAGCTGGTCGCCGGCAGCGCCGACACCGCGCTGTTCATCACGCCCGGCTATCTATTCAAGACGGTGACGCGTTTGATCACCAATTTCCACCTGCCGAAATCGACGCTGCTGATGCTGGTGTCGGCCTTCGCCGGCTACGACGAAATCCGCGCCGCCTACGCCCACGCGATCGCCAAAGAATACCGCTTCTTCAGCTACGGCGATGCGATGCTGCTGACGACGCAGTCGCGCGCCGCCACAAAATAAGAACGAACCAGGAAAGAATCATATGTTGGAATTTAAACTACACAAGACCGATAGCAGCGGCCTGACCAAGGCCCGTCGCGGCACCGTCAAACTCAATCACGGCGAAGTGCAGACGCCGATCTTCATGCCGGTCGGGACTTACGGTTCGGTGAAGGCGATGTCGCCGGTTGAGCTGAAAGAGATCGGCGCACAGATCATCCTCGGCAACACCTTCCACCTGTGGCTGCGCCCCGGTAACGACGTGATGGCCAAATTCGGCGGCCTGCACGACTTCATGGGCTGGGACAAACCCATCCTGACCGACTCCGGCGGCTTCCAGGTATTCTCGCTGGGCGCGATGCGCAAGATCACCGAGGAGGGCGTGCATTTCAATTCGCCCATCAACGGTGATAAATTGTTCCTGTCGCCGGAAGTGTCGATGCAGATCCAGCGCGTGCTGAACTCCGACATCGTCATGCAGTTCGACGAATGCACGCCGTATGAAATCGAAGGCCGCCCGGCCACGCTGGACGAAGCGGCCAAGTCGATGCGCATGTCGCTGCGCTGGGCGCAACGCTCGCACGACGAATTCCACCGCGGCGAAAATCCCAACGCGCTGTTCGGCATCGTTCAGGGCGGCATGTTCGAGAACCTGCGCGACGAGTCCCTGGCCGGGCTGGAGGAAATCGACTTCCCCGGCATCGCCATCGGCGGCCTGTCCGTCGGCGAGCCGAAAGAGGACATGATGCGCATGCTGGCCCACGTCGGCCCGCGCCTGCCGGCCAACAAGCCGCATTACCTGATGGGCGTGGGCACGCCGGAGGACCTGGTGGCCGGCGTCTCCAACGGCATCGACATGTTCGACTGCGTGATGCCGACCCGGAACGCGCGCAACGGCTGGATCTTCACGCGCTTCGGCGACATCAAGATCAAGAACGCCCGCTACAAGGAAGAAAAGGCGCCGCTCGACGAGACCTGCAGCTGTTACGCCTGCCGCAATTTCTCGCGCGCCTATCTGCACCACCTGAACCGCACCCAGGAAATCCTCGGCGCGCGCCTGAACACCATCCACAATCTGCACTACTACCTCGACATCATGCAGCAGATGCGCGACGCGCTCGACGAAGACCGCTTCCACGCGTGGACGCTGCAATTCCACGCCGAGCGGGCGCGCGGCGTGTAGTTGTGCGCGTAGTGTTGTAAGTCTTGTAAAAAGATTTATGCCACCCACATGGGGCGGAGGTCTGGCGCGACCCGGCCAGTGCTAGAATACAGCGCTATTTTTTCTTTCGAAGTTTTTAAAACATTATTGGAGTCACCGTGTTCATTTCCAACGCTTACGCGCAATCCCCTCTGGACGCCCTGGGTTCTGCCGGCGGTTTTATCAGCCAATACGGCATCCTGATCCTGATGTTCGTGGTCATGTACTTCCTGATGATCCGCCCTCAGCAAAAGCGCGCCAAAGAACAAAAAGCGATGATGGACGCGCTGGCCAAGGGCGACGAAGTCGTCACCGCCGGCGGCCTGCTGGGCAAAGTGGCCAAGGTCAACGATTCCTACGTGACGGTCGAAGTGGCCAGCGGCACCGAAGTGGTGATCCAGAAAAACTCGATCACCATGCTGCTGCCTAAGGGCACGCTGAAGGCTCTGTAATTATTAGCTGACCTCAGCGCCCGGCCTTGGCCCGCAGGCCGCCATTGATCATGGCGGCCTGCGACGTTGCAGATCCCTTGCATCCGACGCCTCACATTGAACGTTGAACACTATGAACCGCTATCCTGTCTGGAAATACATCATCATCGTCGTGGCCATCCTGCTGGGTGCGCTGTACACGGCGCCCAACTATTTTGGCGAGTCGCCGGCCTTGCAAGTCACCAGCGGCAAATCGACCGTCAAGATGACTAGCGACATGGTGGCCCGCGTCACCGAGGCGCTGAAAAAAGAGAATATCCCGAACGAAGGCATCAGCTACGACGGCACCGGCACCTACACCTCGGTGCGCGCGCGCTTCGCCACGCCGGACATTCAGTTCAAGGCCAAGTCGGTGCTGGAAAAAGACCTCAACACTGATGCCAACGATCCGACCTACCTGGTCGCGCTGAACCTGCAGGCCAACACGCCGCAGTGGATGCAAAGCCTGCACGCGCTGCCGATGTACCTCGGCCTCGACTTGCGCGGCGGCGTGCACTTCCTGATGCAGGTCGACACCAAGGCCGCGCTGACCAAGCGCGTACAGGGCGCGCAGGCCGCGACCCGCAGCCTGCTGCGCGACAAAAACATCCGCCACGCCGGTATCGACCGCGTCGGCGACACGCTGGAAATCAAGTTCCGCGACGACGCCACGCGCCAGCAGGCCAAGAACGAGATGTCCGTTTCGATGGGCGACTTCCTGTTCACCGACAGCGGCGCCGGCGACGACCTGAAAATGGTGGTCAGCCTGAAGCCGACATCGACCAAGGAAATCATCGACCAGGCGGTCAAGCAGAACATCGCCACGCTGTCCAAGCGCGTCAATGAGCTGGGCGTGTCCGAGCCGGTCATCCAGCAGCAGGGCGCCGACCGCATCGTCGTCCAGCTGCCGGGCGTGCAGGACGTGGCGCGCGCCAAGGCCGTCATCGGCCGCACCGCCACGCTGGAATTGCGCATGGTCGACGACACCATCACGCCGGGCACCGAGCTGACGGCCACCGTGCCGTACAACTCCGAGCTGCTCACCGTCGGCAAGGGCGTGCCGGTCATCGTCAGCAAGGACGTGGTGCTGAGTGGCGATTACATCTCCAGCGCCACCGCCACCTTCGACGAGAACCAGCAGCCTGCCGTCAGCCTCGAACTGAATGGCGACGGCGGCCGCCGCATGCGCGACGCCACCCGCGAACGCGTGGGCAAGCGCATGGCCATCGTGCTGTACGAGAAAAAAGACAAGCCGGAAGTGCTGTCGGCGCCGCGCATCGATAGTGAATTGGGCAGCAAGTTCCGGATCACCGGCATGGGCACGCCGGAAAGCGCCGCCGAACTGGCGCTGCTGCTGCGCTCCGGCGCGCTGTCGGCGCCGATGGACATCGTCGAGGAACGCACCATCGGCCCGCAACTGGGCGCCGAGAACATCAGCAAGGGCCTGCATTCGACCATGTACGGCTTCGCCGCCATCGCCGTCTTCATGATGGTCTACTACATGATGTTCGGTTTCTTCAGCGTGCTGGCGCTGGCCTGCAACCTGCTGCTGCTGGTCGCGCTGTTGTCGATGATGCAGGCCACGCTGACGCTGCCGGGTATCGCCGCAATCGCGCTGGCCCTCGGTATGGCGATCGACGCCAACGTGCTGATCAACGAACGTATCCGCGAGGAGCTGCGCGCCGGGAACACGCCGCAGGCGGCCATCGCGGTCGGCTTCGACCGCGCCTGGGCGACGATTCTCGACTCGAACGTGACCACGCTGATCGTCGGCCTGGCACTGCTGATCTTCGGCTCCGGCCCGATCCGCGGCTTCGCCATCGTCCACTGCCTCGGCATTTTGACCTCGATGTTCTCCGCCGTCTTCATGTCGCGCGGCGTGGTCAACTTCTGGTACGGCCGCCAGAAGAAGCTGCAATCGATCGCCATCGGCACCGTGTGGGTGCCGGGCCTGTCGAAATAAGCCGGACCGCCGGCCCCACGCGCGACGTGGGACCGGCAGCAAACATCATACTCAGAGGCTCACATGGAATTTTTCCGCATTAAAAAAGACATCCCGTTCATGCGCCACGCGCTGGTCTTCAACGCCATCTCGGCGCTGACCTTCGTCGCGGCCGTGTTCTTCCTGATCCACAACGGCCTGCACTTCTCGATCGAGTTCACCGGCGGTTCGGAAGTACAGCTGCAGTACACCAAGGCCGCCAATCTGGAAGGCATACGCGGCACGCTGGAAACGCTGGGCTACGAACAGCCCGAAGTGACCGGCTTCGGCACCGCCCACGACGTGCTGGTGCGCCTGCCCGTCATCAAGACCATCGCCGGCAACCAGACCGCGCCGGTGGTGTTCGAGGCGCTGTGCAAGGTCGAGCAGGGCAGTGTGAAAAAAGTCAGCGCCGTCACGGCCAAGGGCGAGCAAGTGAGCAAGGACAGCTGCGTCGACGCGGCCGGCGCGCAGTTGATCGACTTGAGCAAATTCGATTTCGTCGGCCCGCAGATCGGCGACGAACTGGCCGCCAACGGCTTGAACGCGCTGGTGATGGTGATCATCGGCGTGATGATTTACCTGGCCGTGCGCTTCGAGTGGAAGTTCGCCGTCGCCGCCATCATCGCCAACTTGCACGACGTCGTCATCATCCTCGGCTTTTTCGCCTTCTTCCAGTGGGAGTTCTCGCTGACGGTGCTGGCGGCGGTGCTGGCGGTGCTGGGCTACTCGGTCAACGAGTCGGTGGTTATTTTCGACCGTATCCGCGAAAACTTCCGCAAGCAGCGTAAAGCCGGCGTGCAGGAAGTGATCGACAACGCGATCACCTCGACCATCTCGCGCACCATCATCACCCACGGCTGCACGCAGATGATGGTGTTGTCGATGCTGTTCCTGGGCGGCCCGACGCTGCACTTCTTCGCCGTCGCGCTGACCATCGGTATCTGCTTCGGCATTTATTCGTCGGTGTTCGTCGCCGCCGCCGTGGCCATGTGGCTGGGCGTGAAGCGCGAAGACTTGATCAAGCCGGTCAAGGAAAAAGACGAGACCGACGGCGCCGTCGTTTAAGCGTCCCGCGTCTCTATCTAAAAATCCCCCATCCGCACCGAACGCGATCTTGAGCGCGTTCAGGCGGATGGGGGATTTTTTTATAGGCTTGACGGCGCTGGCGGTGCGGTTCAAGCTGCGCATTCAATCAACCACATGGAGCGACGATGAGCCGCACCGGCCGACTGTTCCTGCTGATGGACGCGCTGCGCTGCCACCGCCGCCCCGTCACGGCGGCGCGCCTGGCCGAGCAGCTGGGCGTGTCCGAGCGCACCATCTACCGCGACGTGCAAACGCTGTGCGGCCTGGGCGCGCCGCTGGAAGGGGAGGCCGGCGTCGGCTATATGCTCAAGGCCGGCTTCTTCCTGCCGCCGCTGATGTTCGGCGCCGACGAAATCGAGGCGCTGGTGCTGGGCGCGCGCTGGGTCAAGCGGCAGGGCGACGAGGCGCTGGCGCTGGCCGCCAACAGCGCGCTGGCCAAGATCGCCGCCGCCACGCCCAAGGACCTGCGCGACGACATGGCCGAGACCAGCTTGTGGGTGCCGCTCGGCGGCCAGGATAACGCCAGCGACATCCACGTGCGCCCGGTGCGCGAGGCGATCCGCTACCAGCACCGGCTGCGCGTGGCCTACCGCGACGAGAAGGGCGCCGAGTCCGAGCGCATGGTGTGGCCGTTCGCGCTGGCCTTCTTCGACGGCCGCCGCCTGCTGGCCGCGTGGTGCGAGCTGCGCGCCGCGTTCCGCCACTTCCGCATCGACCGCATCGCCGCCGTCGAGTCGACCGGCGAGCGCTATCCGGCGCGCCGCCACGAGCTGCTGAAAAGCTGGCGCCGCGAGCACGACATCCCCGAAGACTCCTGACAGAAACTGTCGCGCCCCGCGCTTACGATGATCTCCTCATTCAAGCCACGGAGATCGCCATGCGACTGTACCAACATCCCCTTTCCTCCAACTGCCGCCGCGTGATGCTGGCCGCCATCCATATGGGCACGCCGCTGGAGCTGGCCGAGGTCGACCTGCTGCACGCCGACGACCGCCGCCGCCTGACGGAGCTGAACCCGAACTCCAAGATCCCGGTGCTCGACGACGGCGGCTTCCTGTTGTGGGAATCGTGCGCCGTCATGCAGTACCTGGCCGAGCGCACGCTGGGTCAGACGCTGTACCCGGATGACATCTGCGTGCGCGCCGATATCAACCGCTGGATGCTGTGGTCCTGCCAGCATTTCGCGCCGGCCGTCAGCATCTTCGTGTGGGAAAAAATCTGGAAACGCGTGATCGGCGTCGGTGATCCCGACCCGGTCGAGCTGGCGCGCGGCGCGACCGAGCTGGCGCAATACGCCGAGGTGCTCGACGACCATTTGTCCGGTCGCCAGTGGGTGGTCGGCATGGGTCTGACGCTGGCCGATTTCGCGCTGGCCGCGCCGCTGATGTACACCGGCCCGGCCGCGCTGCCGCTGGGCGACTACGTTCATCTGCAGGCGTGGTACGCGCGGGTGCGCGAGCTGGACGCGTGGAAGCAAACCGAGCCGGTCTGGCCGGCGTTGTGAAAGTCGCGTTTGTGTGTGTCATCGCACAGAGGCTGTCTGTGCGCCGGCTTATAGTGGGGCTGTCTCTTTCAGGACATCCCTAGTTTTGGACTTTGCCCGCTACCAAGCGGGCTTTTTTTTTACGCTCGTCAGCGGCGATGCCAGGCGCAAGCCTGGCGGCCTGCACCATCATTTCACGCGTCGCCACGGCGCGTGACAAAGTGTGACTATTCCCCTCCTCGCTTCGCGTATATTTTTGCCTAGTTGTAGCAATCGGCAAGCTGGCCATCCGCATCTCCACGCGCAGGAGTATCGCCTTGAACGACACCGTCACCTTTTATTTGAACGGCAAGCAGGTTCGCATCGACGACCCGGCACCGGACCTGCTGTTGATCGATTATCTGCGCTCGCCCGACGTGGCGCTGGCGGGGCCGAAGAAGCCTTGCGGCCAGGGCGGCTGCGGCGGCTGCACCGTGATCCTGTCGCATTGGGACGCGGACGTCGATCAGCCGCAGCACCGCGCCATCAACGCCTGCCTGCGCCCCGTGTGCGCGCTCGGCGGGCTGGTGGTGACGACGGTGGAAGGCACGGGCGCCGTGCGCAAGCCCAATCCGGCCTTCCTGCTGCACGCGGCCACCGCCTCGCGCGGCGGCGCGCCGGTCGGACGGACGGCGCCGGGCCTGGTGGCGGCCACGCTGGCGGCCCAGCACAAACACGCCGACGTGCAACAGCAAGTCGGCGTCGCGCTGGCGCAGGCGGCGCGGCACAAAGGCGTCGCCGTCAAGGTGCTCGGGCAGGTCGCCGTCCACCCGACCCAGCTTGAACACGACGGCATGAATCCGGTCGCGCACCGGCTGGCGCTCAACAACGGCAGCCAGTGCGGCTATTGCAGCGTGGGATTCGTGATGAATATGTCGGAGTTCATCGTCAATCATCCGCAGGCGACGAAGAAGGAAATCGAAGATGCCTTCGACGGCAATATCTGCCGCTGCACCGGCTATCGTGCCATCCTGACCGGCATGAAGACCTTCGCCTCCAACTGGACGGCGGAGGACGAGGCGCAGCGCATGAAATGCCTGGAGGACGACGGCTGTTCCGGCCAGCTGCCGGCCGCCGTGTCGATTCCGTTCCCGCTGCAGGCGCGCGGGCCGGCGCAGCCGGTCAGTGCGCACGGCGCGCACCAGCGCTGGCGCACGCCGACGACTCTGGCGGAACTGGCGCAGCTGATGCACGCGCATGCGTCGGCCGGCGCCTTGCGCCTGGTGCATGGCAATACCTCGTATGGCATCTACAAGGACGAATATCCGACGACCAGGCTGTTCGCCGACATCCGCCTGATCCCGGAGCTGAACGAGGCCGGGCGCGTCGAAGGCCACGCGCTGCGCCTCGGCGCCGGCATGAGCTACAGCGATGTGATCGCGCTGCTCGACGCCGAAATGAAAACGCGCCGCGGCGCCGACGAGACCAGCGCCATCGGCGCGCTGCAATTCATGGCGCGCCGCACGGCCGGCCGCATCGTCCGCAACGCCGCCTCGCTGGCCGGGAACACCATGCTGGTGCTGGCCCACATCGCCGACGGCACCGGCGAACCCTTCCCCTCGGACGCACTGACGGTGTTCGACGCGGCCGGCACCACCATCATTTATCTGGAACTCGATGCCGGCGGCGCTTTCGTCCAGCATCAGCACGGCGTTGCGGAACTGGTGCTGCGCGTGCTGGCCGATCCGGCGCTGGTGCGGCGCATGGTGCTGCTCGCCTACCTGCTGCCGCTGCCGCGCGAGAGCGACATCGTGCTGGCGCAGAAGGTCGCGCTGCGCGAAGTGAACGCGCACAGCATCGTCAACGCCGGCACGCTGCTGCGCTTTTCCGGCGTGGCCATGGTCGACCATGCGGCGCTGGTCTTCGGCGGCATTGCGCCGTATCCGTGGCACGCCGCGAACACCGAGGCGCTGCTGCGCGGCCGCGAGTTGCGCCTGGCCGACATGCCGCCGCTGCTGGCCGAACTGGAACAGGAAGTGCGCGCTGAGCTGCATCGCTGGGCCGCGCGCATGAAGGGCCTGCCGAGCGAGGGCTTCACCGACGAATACCGCGTGCAGCTGGCGCTGGCCTTCTTCTACAAGGCGGTGGTCAACGCGCTGCCGCAGCGCGGCGTGGCGGTACCGCCGCAGATCGCGTCGAGCGGCGAGATCACCTGGGGCAAATGGCCGGCCAGCGACGGCCGCCAGTATTACGAGATACAGGACTATAAAAAGCCGGTGTCGCAGCCCTACATCAAGATCACCGCGATGTACCAGACCTCCGGCCAGATGCACTACACGCAGGAGCTGCCGGTGCCGCCGCGCACCCTCAACGCGGCCTTCGTGCAGAGCACCTGCGCGCTGGGGAATTATCACTACGTCGTGCCGGGCGTGGACGGCCCGGCCAGCGCCGACCAGCTGCGCGCGCACCTGAGCGCCTATGCCCCCGATTTCGTCGACCTGGTCACCTACGAGAACATCAAGAACGGCGGCATCAACCTGCAGGGCATGGGCATGGACCAGCCGCTGATGGCGGTGCAAATGGTCAGCTACGTAGGCCAGTCTATCGCGCTGGTGCTGGCCGCGACCGAGCAGGAGGCTGTCCGCATCGCCGGCTACGTCACGCAGTGCTGCGTCGCCTACACCGACGTCGACTGGCCGGCGCCGTGGAACCAGCCGGTGATGACGCTGGAGCAGGCCATCGCCATGGACAGCGTGTTCCCCGACGCGCCGACGACCGCGCCGTATCTGTCGCACATCTGGAAGATCACGCGGCCCGGCAGCAGCTTCGACTGGACCAGCGACAAGGCGCCGCTGGACCGCGCCATCGTGCAGCGCACGGCCGACGTGGGCGGCGTGTCGTGCACGGTGGTCGAGAGCACGCAGCTCAATGGCGGGCAAATCCACTTCTACATGGAGACGCAGGCCTGCATCGCCGAGCCGGTCGACGAGGGCCGCATCCGCATGCAGCCGTCCACCCAGTCGCCGATGGAAATGCACCAGACCACGGCGATGGCGCTGGGCGTGAACTATCACCAGGTCGAGGTGAACGTGGCGCCGGTCGGCGGCGCCTTCGGCGGCAAGACCGAGCAGGCGCGCTTCGTCGCCGGGCCGGCGGCGGTGGCGGCGCGCGCGGCCAAGCGGCCGGTGCGGCTGGCCATCCCGCGCGACCAGGACACCGCCATGATCGGCAAGCGCCACGCCGTCTACGGCCAGTACCAGGTCGCGGTCGACGACGGCAGCAAGCGGCCGCAGGACCGCGGCATCATCCGCGGCTTCCAGACCAAGATGTGGTGCGACGGCGGCGCCTTCTACGACTGCTCCTACATCGTCAGCAACTGCATCCAGCTGCGCGCCGACAACGCCTATAACGTCGCCAACTTCGAGAACCAGATCGACGTCTGCCGCACCAATACCTCGCCCAGCACGGCCTTCCGCGCCTTCGGCGACGTGCAGGGCAAGAACATCATCGAGAACGCCGTCGACGACGCGGCCTACGCCATGGGCATGGCGGCCGAGGAGCTGCGCGAAAAAAATCTCTACCAGCGCGGCGACGTCACGCCGTTCGGGCAGGCGCTGTCTTACTGCTATATGCAGCAGGTGTGGGACTACACCAAGCAGGTTTCGGATTACGACGCGAAGAAAGCGGCGGTCGATCAATTCAACCGCGACAACAAGTGGCGCAAGCGCGGACTGGCGCTGATACCGGTCAAGTACGGCTCGGGCTACAACTGGCAGCAGCTCGAACAGGCCGCCGCCATCATCGTCGTCAACCAGGCCGACGGCACGATGGTGATCCACCAGAGCGGCGTCGAGATGGGGCAGGGCTTGTCGACGCAGGTGGTGCAGGTGGCCTCGTATGTGATGAACATCCCGATGGAGATGATTTATATCGACGGCGTCCGCACCGGCATCACGCCCAATCCGACCAGCACCGGCGCCTCCACCGGCACGCCGTACAACTGCGAGGTGGTCAAGCAGACCTGCCAGGACTTGCGCAAGCGGCTGATGGAATTCGGCTACCAGATGCGCGACCAGTACGGCGACGACTGGTGCCGGCAACAGGGCATCGATTTCTGGAACCATGGCGCGCAGGGCTGGGCGGCGCAGGTGACGACGGCCACGCGCACGGCGCTGGTGTGGCAAAACCTGGTGCAGCTGGCGTACGCGAAGCGCGTCAACCTGATCGCCAGCTTCACCGCCAAGATACGCGGCGGCGAGGTGCCGATTCCGGCCATGACCTTCAAGCCCATGGACCAGCAGCCGGTGGTGCCGGGCCTGCCCTTCGACGCCAACGCGAAGCTGGGCGGCGGCGTCGATTCCTTCGTCGGCTTCACCTATTCGGCGGCCTGCTCGGTGGCCGAAATCGACGTGCTGACGGGCGAGGTGAAGATCATCAGCTCGGACATCGTCTACGACATCGGCTGGAGTTTGAACCCGGCCATCGACGTCGGCCAGGTCGAGGGCGCGTTCGTGCAGGGCATAGGCTATCTGCTGACCGAGAAGCTGGTGTACGAGGAGGATGGGCCGGACGTGGGCCGTCTGAACACCGTCAACACCTGGCGCTACAAGGTGCCGGCGATCAGCACCATTCCGCTGGAGATGAACGTCCATCTGTTCCCGCGCAATCTGCCGTCGGTGGAGGCGATACCGGAAGACCCCAACGATATCTTCTCGTCCAAGGAGGTGGGCGAGCCGCCGCTGGTGCTGGCCAACAGCGTGTTCTTCGCGGTGAAGGCGGCGGTGCGGGCGTCGCGGCTGGAGCGCGGATTGGATGGCCTGTTCCGCTTCGATGCGCCGGCCACGGTGCAGGAGGTGCGGCGCGCGTGCGAGGTGACGGGCGCCGATTTTTCCTAGGGATGTTTGCAGCGCACTGCAATCGGCGTGGCGCCGCAACGGCACCACGCTTTCAAGCGTGTTGTTACAACATCAGCACCGCGTACAGCGACTCCACCTCGTGCGCCGATTCGCGCAGGATGCTGTCCAGCGTGCCGTCGCCGACGGCGAAGTCGATGGTGCGCGCGGCCAGCAGGCTGGTGGCGCCGGGCCGCTCATACAGCGGCGACAGCACCGGCGCCAGGTCGTTGGCCAGCAGCAGCGTGTCGCCCAGCGTTTCGGGCGGCAGCGCGCGCATGCCGACCCACATCGCTTCGACCGCCCGCGACACCGGCGCGGGCACCGCCAGCTGCCGGATGACGCCGCGGCCGATTTCAGTTTCGCCGTGCGCTATCCAGTCCTCCGGCTCGCCGTCCATGATGCCGGGGTAGAGTTCCGCGCGCGACAGCATGTAGAAGCCGCCCACCTCGTGCACGATGCCGGCGAACAGCGCGGTGTCGGGATCGACGTGGGTGACGCGGCGCGCGATCACCTGCGACAGCGCGGCCACGTGGGCCGTGTGCTCCCACAGCTGGGCGGC
>Ga0209847_1000465_pt1 | contig 16727 bp, 16 predicted proteins | sample OrgsoiDNA_201060_FD_185808 | JGI IMG/M metagenome (GOLD analysis project Ga0209847, IMG submission 185808) | Permafrost soil microbial communities from the Arctic, to analyse light accelerated degradation of dissolved organic matter (DOM) -... | ecosystem: Environmental > Terrestrial > Soil >... | reverse complement strand
GTAAGCGAGGCGTCTGGGCCGTCTGGACATAGTTAGCGCCAAGCTCCAAAGTAGTTCCCACTATTTTTTGGTGGGAACCACTATGGACACAGTGATCAATCCGGGTACGCGCAAAGGGCGTCCGAACTATTCAACTGACTTCAAGCGACGCCTAGCCGTCGCTGCTTGTGCAGCGAACGTTTCGGTATCGAAGTTGGCGTTGGCGCACGAGGTCAACGCCAATATGGTATTCAAATGGCGCCGTCAGTACCGCGCCGGTCTGTTTGGCGCTGATGCCGAACCGACGTTCCTACCAGTGACGCTGACCACGACGCCAGAGCGCGAACCGGCAGCGCCCCAAGCGGCGACGTCCGCCGACACCGGCATCATCGAGATCGAGATCGGCGACGCCATTGTGCGTTTGCACGGCGCAGTCAACGCCAAGACTCTGCGTGCGGTGATCCAGAGCCTGCGCGCATGATGGGCCTGCCGGCGGGCACGCGTATCTGGATCGCGGCCGGCTTCACCGACATGCGCTGTGGGTTCAACGGACTGGCCACCAAGGTGGAGGCGACGCTGGCTGACGATCCGTTCAGTGGCAATGTCTTTGTATTTCGCGGTCGGCGCGGCAATGTCGTCAAGCTGCTGTGGTCCAGCGGTGACGGCCTGTGCCTGTTCGCCAAACGCCTGGAGCGCGGCCGCTTCATCTGGCCGCAGGCCGAGGATGGCAAGGTTCATCTGACGCAGGCCCAACTCTCGATGCTGCTCGAAGGGATAGACTGGAAGCAGCCCAAGCGCAGTTGGCCGCCGATGTCGCTGTTGTAAACGCTGGCGCGAGCGCGTAAACTGCGCGCATGCCTATTGCTTCCGACTCCCTCCCCGACGATATCGCAGCGCTCAAGGCCCTGCTGCTGGCGCGCGACGGCGAGGTGGCGCAACTGCGCACGACGGTGTCGACGTTGGAGCAGGCGCTCAGTGTGCGTAGCCTGGAGATTGAGCAGCTCAAGCTGCAACTGGCCAAGCTCAAGCGGATGCAGTTCGGGCGCAAGTCCGAGAAGCTCGACCGCAAGATCGAGGAACTGGAAACCCGGTTGGAGGACCTGGTTGCCGAGGAAGGCGCCGGCGACCAGCAAGCGGGATCAACAGCGCCGCGCAGCAAGTCCGAACGCCGACCGCTGCCGGAACACCTGGTGCGCCAAGAGCGCGTGCTCGAGCCTCAAGAGCAAGCCTGCGCGCGATGTGGCGGCGAACTCAAGCCGCTGGGTGAGGACGTTTCCGAGCAGCTGGACATCATCGACAGCGCCTTCAAGGTGATCCGCCACATCCGGCGCAAAAAGGCTTGCGCCGGTTGCGACCACATCGCCCAGGCCGCCGCGCCGAGCCGCCCGATCGAGCGCGGCATCGCCGGCCCCGGACTGCTGGCGCAGATCCTGGTGGCCAAGTTCGCCGACCACCAGCCCCTGTACCGCCAGTCGGCCATCTACGCGCGACACGGCGTGGAACTGGACCGCTCGACGATGGCGCGCTGGGTGGGCGCTTGCGGCGCCCTGATGCGCCCTCTGGTCGAGGCCCTGCGGGCCTACGTGCTCGCGCCGGGCAAGATCCACTCCGACGACACGCCCATGCCTGTGCTCGCACCAGGTAAAGGCCAAACCAAGACAGGCCGCCTGTGGGTCTATGTGCGCGACGATCGACGCTCCGGCTCCACAGCGCCGCCGGCGGCATGGTTCGCGTACACACCCAACCGACAGGGCCTGCATCCGCAGGGACACCTGGCCAACTTCAGCGGCGTGCTCCAGGCGGACGCGTATGCCGGCTATGACCAGGTCTACGCCGACGGACGTGTGCGGGAGGCTGCTTGCATGGCACATGCCCGCCGCAAAATCCATGATCTGCACGTGCGCAAGGCCACCGTCACGACGACCGAGGTTTTGCGCCGGATCGGCGAACTGTACGCGATCGAGGAACAGATCCGTGGCCTGCCACCGGACGAGCGCAAGCGCATCAGGCAGGAACAGGCGCGCCCGCTGCTCGACGACTTGGAGCGGTGGCTGCGCGGCCGGCTGCTCACCCTGTCGACCCAGTCGGACACCACCAAGGCCATCAACTACATGCTCAACCAATGGCAGGCGCTGGTGTACTACTGCGGCGACGGGCTAGCCGAGATCGACAACAACATCGCCGAGAACGCGCTGCGCGGCGTCGCCCTGGGGCGTAAGAACTTCATGTTCCTGGGCGCGGACAGTGGCGGCGAGCGCGCCGCCGCCATGTACTCGCTGATCGTCAGCGCCAAGCTCAACGGCATCGATCCGCTGGCCTATCTGCGCCACGTGCTGACCAACATCGCCGACTATCCGATTAACAAGGTTGGCGACATGCTGCCATGGAATGTGGCGGGGCAATTACGGCCGCTGTCAGTTTGATTTAGCGCGATCAACTCGACGCTCATGTCAATAACGGCGCTGGCGTCACGCTTACGACGTAATGAGAATGCGGCGGTCGCATTGAGCCGTTGAAACTACCGCAGGCATTTCGAATAAAGGAAACCGCATGCGCTTCGATATTGTGGATTTACGCCTTTTCGTCGCTGTAGTTGAGGCGGGTAGCATCACACATGGTGCAACTCGCGTGCATCTTGCGCTGGGGTCCGCAAGTGGGCGAATTAAGCAAATGGAGGACACCGTTGGAGTTCCACTTCTCGCTCGCGAGCGGCTAGGCGTGCGGCCGACCGAGGCGGGGCATACTCTTTTGCGGCATGCCAGAACGACACTGGCGTCGATACAACGTATGACTGACGATTTGGACCAATTCGCACACGGTCTCAGCGGCACTGTTCGTTTGCTTGCAAACACGAATGCGTTGATGGAATTCGTTCCTATTCCGATCAGCCATTACCTTGTTGAGCATCCAAATGTCAATATCGAACTGGAAGAGAAGCTAAGCCATGAGATTATTGGTGCATTGGTTGAAGGTTCAGCCGATATCGGGATCGTTGCTGCCAGCGCGGACATCGGTGTATTGGAAAGTTTTCCTTTTGCGGATGACCAATTATGTGCGGTGGTTCCTGCTACACAAGACGTCTTCACGGCCGTCACGAAGATCCATTTCGTTGAGTTATTGGACTACAATTTTGTAGGCTATACAGCTGGCGCAGCGATCCAGATTTACCTCGAGGAGCAGGCGCGCGAGCTGCACCGGAGAATTCGGCAGCGTATACAACTGGGTAACTTTGACGCCATTTGCCGCCTTGTGGAAAATGGTGTGGGCGTTTCGGTAGTGCCTGAGTCCGCCGCCCGGCGCTGTGAGCGGACAATGGCTATCCGGGTGTTGAAACTTCAGGATGCCTGGGCTTTGAGAGAGATGCGTGTTTGCGTGCCAAGGCGTGATGGAATGGCCGCCTATGCCCAGCAGCTGTTGGATCATCTGATAGCGTTTGGTGAAAATGGGAGAGCCAAGCGCTAGGTTTCGAGAAACCCGAAGGCAGACGCCGAAAATGCCGCATTGTCTGCGATAGACCTCGTGAGTAAAGTGATGTCATGCAACATTACTTCCCGAGGCCAAAGCATCATGTCTACAGAGAAAGCCCGTTCCACAGCCGCCGCCCCGCCTCGGACGCGAAGCTGGCTTTTTACTCCTGCTACTCATCCAGAACGTTTCGTAAAAGCGTCGAGCATCGGCGCAGATGTCCTGATCGTCGACCTTGAAGACTTGCCTGTTTGGTACGCTATAGAGGAGCGGTAGAGTGGAGATTTTCGACGGGAAATTCCACATTGGATTGCGTCATTCGCCTAACGATGTGGTTCTGAGATAATGGTGTTCCATTGGCCAGACTCATTGCGAACTTGCTCATATTTTTGGCTTGTTTGACCACAGTACGACTCCCGATGCTTATGCGCTTCTCATCTTATGAATCGTTGAAATTCCTCTCTCGTTTGCCGATGTCAGCCAAAGGCGGGATCGAACGGGGCTTCCTATCGTCGCCGGTTGCGACGTAGGTTAGGGTCGCTTCGGTTATCCTCGTGTTGCCCTTGGAAGGTGATCGATCCGTCACTACATTCCAACCGTAATTTTGAAGACATGTGTTTTCTCTATGGGAAACTTTTGACTTGCTTTAAGGTGGGCACCATGAAAATTGCCAGCCTGTTGCAATGCAGTATTGCTGTATAGGTTCAAATATTAAAGTGAGTAGATCCAAAACAAGTGTTTGCCAAATGCGAATTCTCGCCCTCGATTTCGGGTTGCATGCCATAATTTCAATTTTCGGTCGGCGTTGAAATCAATGACCCTATGGACACCTAGATGCACCACTGGATGATACGAAGCATCGACACGTGGTTCGCAATGTCGGCATTCAAATGGCTTGCCTAGCGGATTCAATGTAGAAATCGGCGCATGCAGTTAATCAGCGCACCATTCATTTTTTGCACAACCACATGCACTACGATTTGACCGATCTCAAGGTATTTTTGGCCATCGCGGAAGAAGGCAACCTTTCACGTGGTGCGGATCGCTGTCACCTCGCACCGTCGTCAGTAAGTCTGCGGATGAAGGGATTGGAGAGCGCCACTGGTACGACTCTGCTTCGGCGCCAAGCACGAGGGGTGACATTGACGCCGGCTGGTCAAATTGTGGCCGAGCATGCTCGACGCTGCATCGCTCAACTCGAGCAAATGCAGGCTGATCTGCTACCTTTTGCACAGGGTCTTACCAATCGAGTCACTATATTTGCAAACAATAACGCCGTCAGTTCTTACCTTCCGGACGATCTTGCACGCTTTTTTGTGCTGTATCCTAGTGTTCGCATCACACTGGAAGAGCGCCTGAGCCACGACATAATTGCAGCAGTCGCTGCAGGGCGGGCTGATTTAGGAATAGGGGTTGTGGCTCTTGAAGCAGCACATCCAGACCTGGACTTCGTACCCTATCGAGAAGATCGACTTGTTCTGCTGACTTCCTCGCAAAGCGAACTTGGGAAGCGGGGCAGTGTAAGTTTCGTCTCTTGTCTTACCTCTCCATTCATTTCTCTGCAACATGGTGCCGCGCTGCACACGTTTCTAATGAATCAGGCGGCATCGATCGGCGCCCGACTTGATGTGCGTGTACAGGTATCGGGTTATCGTGCAATTGCTCGCTTGGTATCTTCGGGCGCGGGTATCGGCATTGTTCCGCGATCAGCGGTGGAACCTGACATCAGCGCCCCACTGAATGTAGTCGAACTATCGGATCAGTGGGCTAAACGCGACCTATATGTCTGTGTTCGTCGTCAACCCATTGAAAAGAACCACTTTAGGGATAGATTGATCGAGATTCTATGCAATCAAAATGGCGTTGTTGCATAAATCTATTCCTGGCAACGACTGACATTTACGCGCCACGGTTGGTGCTGCGACTGCATTCAGCCGCGCTGACCTGCATTCCATCGGAACCAACCGGCAATAATTGTGACTGACGGGGCGGCGCCGGCCAGCCACGGGCAAGCTCGCGCGGCCCCGTGCGGACACTATTTCAATAAGCAAGCAGGCCCAGAAGAGGGGCAGCCGCGATCGGCTCAAGCATAGCGCGTTTGAGTTCGCCCTGCACCTTCACGTACTGAGTTTGCGCAACCACCGCCATAAGGTTGAGCGGCTCACCCCCAGCTTCGCGGCAGCCCGCTGCCGGTCATGACCGCACTCTTGCATGACTTGCAGCACTCGGTCGCGCAGCGCCGTAGGATCATCGCGCAGCGCAGCGGCCTGTTCAAATAACTCTGGGCATTCGGTGCGCAGCCCGTCGTAGTGAATGTCGTCGACTCGCGCAAATTGAAGCAGGAACACCGCCACTCGCTCGCAGATGTTTTCCAGTTCCCGCACATTGCCTGGCCAGCGGTGAGCGATCAAATAGGGCAGTAGCGGGGAAAGCGTCTGCTTGGTATCCCAAGATATGCCGACTTTCTGGAGCGCACGCGCCAAATACATTTGAGCCAGCGGCGCGATGTCGTCGCGCCGATCGCGCAGCGAGGGGAGCGGCAGGCGCAGTGTGCTGACGCGGTAGTACAGATCTTGACGAAATCGTCGCGCCTCGATCAATTCAGGCAGCGGCTGGTGTGTCGCGGCAATGATACGGACATCGACCGGAATGGGCGTCGTAGCTCCTAGGCGTGTGATTTCCCGCTCTTGTAGCACCCGCAGAAGGCGCGTCTGAAGTGACAGCGGCATGTCGCCGATCTCGTCAAGAAAGAGCGTACCGGTATGTGCAGCCTCGAACAATCCTCGCTTGCCGCCGCGGCTCGACCCAGTGAATGCGCCTTCTTCGTAGCCGAAGAGTTCGCTTTCCAGTAGCGTTTCCGGGAAAGCCGCGCAGTTAATGGCGACGAAGGGGCGCCCGACCCGGGCGCTGTCGTTATGAATGGCTTGTGCGAACAATTCCTTGCCGACTCCACTTTCGCCGACGATTAGCACACTAAGGTCGGTGCGCGCATAGCGGCGCGCTGTCTCCACCGCGCGCTGGAGTTTGGCACTGCACCCAATCAGCGAGTCGAAGCTGTACTTCGCTGCCGTCTGATGGCTCCGCTGCTGCATTCGCAGGCTAGTGGCGGCCTCCTGAATGCGGTGTGCGTCGTATAGGGTGACGGTTGCGCCAACCAGATTGCCGTACGCACGGATCGGCGTGCGGTTGATGACCCAGTCGCGCTGTTTGAAATGTTGTACCGCGCCACGTTCCTCAGCGCCTGAATCCAGTGTGTCTTGCAACGATAGTTCGGGCTCTACGTGGTCCAGTCGCCGGCCCAGCAACGCTCCATGCAAATGACCAAGCAGCCGTTGCATTGGTGGGTTTAGCGCGATGATACGGTGTCTGCTGTCTACTGCCAGCACAGCCTCCTGTAGATTGTAAAGGACGCTGTTGAGCTGCTCGTACCGGTCGGCCTCCAACCGGGCCACCCGTGCCAGTTCCAGTCCGTCCTCGAAGCCGTTGCGGATGTTGGCCGGCGAATATGCGAGTAGCGCGCGCAATCCAGCCTGTTCGGCAAGCTCGACGATGAGGCTGGAGCCGATGACGACCTCGAAGCCGTCGCGGCGCAATGCGTCGATTCGCTGGCGGGCATCGTCAGGGGTCTGGTAGGCGTACTGTGCGACTTCCACGTTCAGCAGCTCGCGGACCAAGTCGAGTTCAGGAATGATGCGGTTGTGCACCACGATACCGATGCGGTTCGACACTTGTCGCGCCAATAGGATCGCCTGGAACAAATCAAAGCCACTGACCTTGATCGTGGCCACCGGTGCGTCGATCCCCATGTGCAAGACGTACGCATTTGAGCCAGCGCTGACAAATGCATCGACCACGCCGCGCTCGATCCGGTCTCGAGCGATCTCCAGGGCCCCGGCAAAGTTGGCATGCACTACTTCGATCTCGGCGCGGTCCATGAACTCAGCCAAGATCGGCATTGCAAGTTCATGGATGCTTCGGTAGCAGAGGAAGCAGAGTCGGAGCGGTCTGGACTCTGGGGTAGTTGTGGGTCTAGCCATGACGTGAATCCCTGTTCATGAAACATCATATTGTTTCACATGTGTCGCATAAAGCATATGGCTATGCACAGGTAAAAAAAAATTCCAATAAAATCAGCATGTTACACAACTGACAAAATTGGCACGGTCTTTGCAATAGAGAAGACAGGCAACCATCAAACAACGGATATCTACATGGACACGAACATGACCCTACTGCAACTTCTCCAACGACCAGAGATCGTTATCGCGCCCGGCGCCTACGACGCACTGACCGCCCGACTCGTTGAGCAAGCCGGTTTCCCGGCTGTTTATATGACCGGTGCCGGCACATCAGCCGCGCTGGGCTATCCCGACTACGGGCTGGTGACCATGACCGAGATGGTGGACAACGCGGGACGCATGGCACGTTCGGTCGGCTTGCCGCTCATCGCCGATGCCGATACCGGATACGGCAACGAGTTGAACGTGATTCGCACGGTACGGGAATTTGAATCGCGCGGCGTGTCCGCCATCCACATCGAGGATCAGGTCTCACCCAAACGCTGCGGCCACCTCGACGGCAAGGCGGTCATCCGTCGCGAAGATTTCGTATCCAAGATTCGTGCTGCTGTGTCGGCGCGGCGTAGTGCCGATTTCTTGATCATCGCGCGCACCGATGCCCGCGCAGTGGTCAGCTTCCAGGAGGCGGTCGATCGCGCCAACCTTGCGCTGGCCGCAGGCGCTGATATGGTATTCATCGAGGCGACACAGACGCTCGAGGAAGTGGCCGCCGTGCCGCGTCTGGTGAGCGGCCCCTGCATGCTGAACGTCGTTCCGGGCGGCAAGACACCAGCGCTTCGTATGGACGAGGCACAAGCGATGGGCTACCGCCTCGCCATCTTTCCGGTGCTGCTTTTCAAGGCTGTGGTCGAGGTATGCGACGAGGCGCTGGCCGCCGTGAAGGCGACTCAATTGTCGCCTGCCGGTCGCGACACGAAGATCCATGATCTGTTCAGACGCGCCGGCGCCGATGAATGGGACGCTCAACGTGACCAGTTCAAATCTTTCGAAATCCTTTGATCCTTTTCATGCATCGGAGCCAGCTGTGCCCAAGACTCTCTTCGACAAACTCTGGAATGAACACATCGTGCGCGACCTTGGCAACGGCTGGGCGCTTCTTCATATCGACCGACACTTGCTGCACGACCTGACCGGCGCGCCCGTGTTCGCCGAACTCGCCGCACGCGGATTGACTCCGCCGAACCCCGAACTCGTCTTTGCGACCCCGGACCATGCCGTGTCGAGCGCGCCGCAACGCACTGGCCATACCTTCGCCGGTGGCGCGAAACTGTACGACGCACTGCGCTCCGGCGCCCATGCCACTCAGGTGCGGTTCTTCGATATCGGACAGCCGGGCCAGGGCATCGTCCACGTGATGGCGCCGGAACTCGGTATCGCGCTGCCGGGCACTACAGTCATTTGCGGCGACAGCCACACCTGCACCCACGGCGCGCTCGGCGCCTTGGCCTTTGGCGTTGGCTCGTCGGAGATCGCACAGGCGCTGGCGACGCAGACCCTGCGTCAGCGCAAGCCGAGGCAGATGCGCATTCGCGTGGAAGGCCCGCTGCCTCCCGGGGTGACGGCCAAGGACTTGGCGCTGCATCTCATTGCCCGTTTCGGTGCTGCGGCGGGCACGGGATACGCAATCGAGTACGCTGGCTCTGCGGTGCGTGCGATGGAAATCGAGAGTCGCCTGACGCTGTGCAATCTGACGGTGGAATTAGGTGCCAAATACGGCCTTGTGGCGCCTGACGAGGCCGCATTTGCTTATCTGCGCGGCCGGGAGTTTGCGCCTCAAGGCTCGGCTTTCGACGCGGCGACGGCCGCCTGGCGCTCGCTGGCGACTGACGAGGATGCGCAGTTCGACCGCGACGAAGTGGTCGACGCGAATGAGATAGAACCGACCGTGACCTGGGGCACGAGCCCGCAACACGCCGTACCCATCAGTGCGCGTGTTCCTGACCCGCAAGCAGCGGCCGCCCCTGCGATGCGTGACGAACAGCAGGCGGCATTGGTCTACATGGGGCTGCAGCCAGGCCAGTTGCTTGCCGGCACGCCAGTGGACTGGGTATTCATTGGTTCGTGCGCCAACTCGCGGCTGTCCGATCTGAGAGAGGCTGCTGCCATCGTGCGCGGACGAACGGTGGCCAAGGGCGTGACCGCCTGGGTCGTGCCGGGCTCCGAATCGGTCAAGCGCGCTGCCGAAGCCGAGGGCCTAGACTGTATATTCAAGGACAGCGGCTTCCAATGGCGGGAGCCTGGTTGCAGCCTGTGCGTGGCAGCCAATGGTGAGCGCATTCCAGCCGGAGCCCGTGCGGTGTCAACCTCCAACCGAAATTTTGTCGGCAGGCAGGGTCCGGGAGCACGTACGCATCTGGCGAGCCCGGCGATGGCCGCGGCCGCAGCTATCACCGGCACCCTGACCGATGTGAGGACACTCTAATATGGAAACCTTTACCACCCTCACCGGGCGCGCGGCACCGCTGCTGATTCCCAATATCGACACCGACGTCATCATCCGTATTGAACGCCTCTCCGGTGTCCCACGGGCTGAGCTCGGCCGCTATGCCTTCGAGGCATTGCGGTACCGACCAGACGGCAGCGAAGACCCAGCGTTCGTGCTGAATGAGTCCGTGTTCCGCGGCGCCCCCATCGTCCTTGCTGGGCCAAACTTCGGCTGCGGCTCATCGCGTGAAGCGGCGGTATGGGCGCTGATGGGACTGGGCATTCGTTGTGTCATTGCGCCGAGCTTTGGCGATATCTTTTACGGCAACTGCGTTCAGAACGGCGTGCTGCCGGTCGTGTTGGACGAGCCGGCCCTGCAAGTCGTGACCCAAGCCTCGCGCGCAGACCGCACGGTGACCGTGGATCTGGTGCAGCAGCTGGTCTCGGTCGAGGGCAGCACACCGCTGCCCTTCGAGATAGATACGCTACGCCGCGAGCAGTTGATCGCCGGGCTCGATGCAATCGACCTCGCTTTGCTGGACCTCCCCGCGATCCAGTCCTGGCAGAACGCCGATCGAGCACGTCGCCCGTGGATCTGGAGCCCTGTGCGCAAATGATATCCAAGATACTTACCTATTCGACTCAACAAGGAGACGACATGCCCGGCACCCAATTACCCGAACAGATCGCCGTTCGCTGCACCCTGATGCGGGGCGGAACCAGCAAGGGCGTATACTTCCACGAAGCCGACGTTCAGCCCGCCGGGCCCGCTCGCGACTGGTTTCTGAAACGAATGATGGGCACGCCCGACGTGATGCAGATCGACGGCTTGGGCGGCTCGCGCCTTGTGACCTCAAAGGTCGCCATCGTCAACCGCTCGGCGCGACCGGATGCCGATGTAGACTACACCTTCGCCCAGGTCGACATCGAAAAGGACATCGTCGAGTACGACTATAACTGCGGCAACATCTCCTCGGGCGTGGGCCCTTTCGCGATCGACGAGGGCCTGGTCGAGGTCACTCATCCAGTGACCGTCGTTCGCATCTACAACACCAATACCGACAAGATTCTGGTCGCCAGGGTACCAGTTCTCAACGGCAAGGCGCGTGTGACGGGGGATTTTGCGATCGCCGGTGTGCCGGGTACAGGTGCCGAGATTCTGATGGATTATTCGGGCACTGTGGGCGCCAAGACCGGCCAACTCCTGCCGACTGGCCATCCCAAGGATGTCATCACGTTAGAGAGCGGCATCCCGGTGACCGTGACGCTGTGTGACGTGGCCAACCCGTGCGTATTCGTCCATACCCGCGAACTGGGCCTGACGGGCAGTGAATTACCCGACGCCATCATGGGCAACGTCGAGGCGATGGCGCGTATCCTCGAGTTGCAGGCCAAGGCCAGCCAGATGCTCGGCCTGACGCCCGACTGGCGCGGACTCGGTAACATTGGACTGCCACTATTCGTGATGGTGACCGAACCCACCGACTACACCGACATGAACGGCAAGGTACAGCGTGCTGACGATACCGATTTGTGCGCACGATTGTTGTTCCTCGGCAAATGTCACGAGAGCATGGCCGGCACCGGTTCGATGTGCACCGCTGCGGCTTCGCGCGTGCCCGGGTCAGTCGTGCACCAGGTGCTGACGAGAGATTCACGGACCAGTGATGTCATGCGCATCGGCCACCCGCTCGGCGTTATGGACTTGGTTGTCCAAGTTGACCCTGCCACCGCCAACACCCAACAACCTCACTTTTCTGCGCTCGGCTTCAGCCGCACGGCGCGCCGCCTGATGGACGGCGTGGTCTACGTGCCGAACCCGGCGCTCGAATCCTGACCTGGAGTAACGACATAACGACGCCTGTTGGTTGCACTGCTCAATGGGACCTTTGCGCGCACCATGGACTTCGACGACACCTATGTGCTGGGCGCGCTGCAACCCGGCGCGCCCATGATCCCAGCCGCGTTGACCGCGACCGAGCAAGTCGATGACGCCAGTGGCCGCGCGCTGCGCGATGCCATCGAGGTCGGCTACGAGGTTGTCTTCCGTGTCGGCGCGACGTTGTTTGCCGACAGTGTTTACGACCGAGGCTTTCACGCCACGTCGGCAGGTATCTTCGGCACGGTGGCGGCGGTTGGCCGCGCAAGGCGGATGCCGAGCGGATTGCCGAATGCCTGCACAATCTGAGCAATGAACCATCAGCAAAATATCTGATCGGTGCGCTACGTGCGCCGCAATAAAAAAAGAGCCGCTCTGCGGACTGACGAAAGAACATTATCGTACCCTGACTGAGCATTGCAACCAGCCGCATAAAATAGATAGATGGAGACTAGAAATGCCTACGATATCCGCATACAAAATTGAAAACTCAATACAGCAAGATCAGCAGTTGCAAAAGCCGACAAGATTTCGGTGGTTTGTACTAGCTTTCGGTTTTGTGGCTTACGTCATTTCTGGCGCCGACCGCGCTAATATCGGATTTGCCCTGCCTTTTATCCGCAAAGAATTTACAATGAGCAACACCGAAGCGGGAATGCTGCTGAGCTTGTTCTTTTCAGGATACGCGCTGATGCAAATACCAGGCGGCTATTTGATTAGCAAGTTTGGTATTAGAAAGGTGTTTTCGGTTTTTACGGCCCTGACCTCCTTGACCACCGGGCTAATAAGCTTTTCAAGCAATATATTCCAAATAAAACTGTTGCGCTTGGCGTTAGGTCTGGCAGAAGGACCATTGGCTCCATCTTTTTTCGGCTCGGTGAACAACTGGTTTCCGAGTAAAGAAAAGGGATTTGCTACAGGCATTCTGCTCTCTGCAGGAAAGTTTGGCCCTCTGATAGTGCCTCCCCTGTGCGCGGTAATCATCCATTTTTGGGGATGGCGGGAAATTTTTTTGGCTTTCGCGATCCCTGGCTTGTTTTTTACCATCATTTGGTATTTCATGGTGCCTGACCTCCCGGGTGACAGCCGGTTTTGTTCGCAGGCTGAAGTGGAATATATTCAATGTGTCACAAAAATAGATCAAAAAAATAAGAAAGGCCCCAGGTCTTATAAACTCGTCTGGTTGGATAGATTGATCCGCGCCCGCAAGGTCGAGCTTCTCGATACTTCGGCCAAGCTATTTACTTCTTGGGATCTCATCGGCAGTTCGTTGGGGTTGTTTGTCATTGCTGCCATTAATGCAGCCATGATGTCTTGGATTCCCACCTATTTGATCACGGTAAAAAAGATGGAAATCATGACTATGGCTTTTGCTGCAACAGCCCCATTTGCAGGGGCTGTCGTCGGTACCACGTTGGGTGGGTGGCTATCCGACACCGTTTTCGGGCGACGGCGCAAACCTCTTATGATTGTGGGTTCATTGTCATCGGCTTTATTAATGTATGCGCTGATCCATGCGCCTTCTGATCCTTGGTCGCTGGGAGGACTCCTATTTCTGGCGGGTTTCTTTGTTACTTTGGGATTTTCGTCTTTTATTTCTTATCCTATGGGACTCGCAACGAAAGAAAAATACCCGATTGCTATGGGCATTCAAAACACAGTTGGCCAGGCAGGCGCCTTTCTAACACCCATCGGCATAGGCATGCTTTTGGATAAATATAATTGGGATGCTGTGCTTGCTTCTCTGGCTGTTGCTTGCGTTGTATGGTTTTTACTTGTGGTGACAATTGTTGAGCCAGTGGATGATCCGTTGGTCTAGACTAGCCTAGAAGCGCTGATTAATTCGTCAGAGGCTGCCACTCCTTTGCAAACAGTCAAAACACGACGATGCGATGATGTAGTCCGAGCCGCAAACGCGGTGCTGATGAAGATTGACACATGCATGTAAAAATTGCCTTTGCATTGTAAATATCCTTGCCCCGCGCAAACAGAATATTCGGAAATTACATGCAAAGCGATGAAAATTTCAAACATCCGGACTTGTTGTCGAAACCGGATCTCAAGATCGACTATAAGGTTGACCGCGAAAAAAAGATTGTATTCGTCACTTGCTAAAATTTTGAATCGAGTCGATTTTTATATTTCGTCCGTCTCGGCCAATTGTGCGCAACCATCGATCTGGTACCGTTGGAAGCAAGTTATTTTAACTTAATGGCGCCATTCAATCGCTCCATGATCTCGTCCGGCACTGATTTGTTACAGGCAATATAGGGCCTTTCTCCGGTTTGCACATTTTTTGGTGTCAATATATGCAAAAAACTTGATGTGTCCGTACTTGCCATAAGATATTCCGCTTCTTCCTTGGTCTCAAACATAAAATCGGCTCGATTTCCGCGCAACATCAATGGCATTTGCAAATATTCACTATCCGTGTATACGATGATGGGCTGATATTTCTTGAGCAAACCGTCAATTCTTGCCCCATAGGAATAATTTCCTTTAAAAAGTACCCTGACGCCTTTAGTTGCCAATACGGCCTCTAGCGTTTGGTTTGAAGGAATTGAAAATTGTGTTCGCGCGAGTAATACCACTGGAATGTCACGATAAATAGCGTTTGTAAATTTCGCGATTTTTTCTCGTTCTGGAGTCTTATACCAAGAGATTGCGCAGGTCATTTCAGTGGAATTTTGAAGCGATTTCCATTGGCGATTTACTGACGTCCGATCCCAAACCACTGACATGCCGGCTGTCTTGAATAATTGCTCTACGGGAGTAGCAATCAAACCTCGTGCCGAGCCATCTTTCATCTGTTGTATGTACGGTGGGCGCTCCACGAATTGCACGCGGATGACATTTTCCGCCCATACGAATTGTGGGAACGTCACAACACACAAAACAAGGAGGCAAGCTGCCCACCGACTCATGTTTTCACCGTTCCTCGCGGAATTTGTTAATTGCGGCGCAATCACGGAAAGCTTCATCTTAACCGGCTTGTCGAGTGATCTCTTAGGCAAGGGGCTCTTGGCGGATTTGGCAACGGCGCCTCCTCGATCGAGGCCAGACAGCTGCAACAGTGTCCTTTCCAACACTTCAACGCGTGCATAGAAATGGGCGACGGCCTTATCAGCGTGTTCGATTTCTGCCTCAATCGCAGCTTTTGCGGATTCGAGATTTAACATTTCATTTTTCCTCGTGGACTGTCATTGGAATTTGTATTGGAAGTGTAGCATTTCATGCATCGGCAGATTGGGCGGCCTTTGCTCGAGTCGGATCACACGCCAATGATGGTATACCGCGCCGCCGACGGTATCTGCGCCACGTGCTGACCAACATCGCCGACTATCCGATTAACAAGGTCGGCGACCTGCTGCCATGGAGTGGGGCGGGGCAATTACGGCCGCTGTCAGTTTGATTCAGCGCTATCAACTCGCCGCTCATGTCAATAACGGCGCTGGCGTCACGCTTACACACCATTGATCCCGCCACGCGATGGTGCGGCGCCTTGGTCGAAGCGAACGCCCGGCGCGGCTTGGCGCAACGGCGCGATCGATGTCATCGGCCAAAGCAGCCGGCAGGACTGGAAGAAGGGCTGTGGTTATCACCGGCGCTCGCTGGCCGAGACACTGATGTACCGCTTGAAGGTACTCACGGACAGGAACTTGGCAGCGCGCACGATTGGCGCCCAGGCCACCGAGATTGCCATCCGCGCACGTGCTCAATCGCATGACCTCGCTGGCCCGCCCTCAGTCCATCCATATCGCGTGAATTCATAGGGGAGGGGGAGTTTTCGTTCAGACTCGATTTATGCAACAACGTCGCGCAGAACCGAGACTGCGTTGGACGGTGTGGTTAGCTTGCTTTGGTATTCTTTGTCAAAATAATTCGTAATCATTTTAAAACCTCGATTAGTAATTGGTCTCTGCCTCAGGAGAATGTCCGCGCTTGTAAATCAGCATGGTTCTTTCAAATGTCATGACGACAATACCGTTTTGGTTGATTCCTTTTGTCTCGACAGTGACAATCCCTTGTGTAGGACGACTGTTCGATTCACGTTTGGACAAAACCTTCGATTCAGCATAGAGAGTGTCACCTGCGAAAACGGGAGCCGTTGCCTTGACGTTGTCCCACCCAAGATTGGCCACTACTTTTGCGCTTACCGTGCGTACGCTCATGCCGGTGATCAACGCAAGGGTAAAGGTACTATCGACCAAAAGCTTCTTCCATTCCGTCTTTTCTGCGTAGGCAGCATCGAAATGCACCTGTTGCGTATTCATCGTCAGCAACGTAGTCCAAATGTTGTCGGCGTCGGTGATGGTACGACCAGGACGATGCTCGTAAACATTCCCTGGAATGAAGTCCTCAAAATACAATCCAGAGGTTTCCCGAAAGCGATTTTCTCCAATTTTGCGATATGCCGAAATTTCGGTACTCATTGCGTTCTCCATGAAAAACAGTGTGTGGCGAGTTAGAGCGAGCGATTTGCAACGACTACAGGGCAGAAAGGGCTTCGCGGGCCTCTCTTGCGATCGCCTCATCGACCATACGCCCGTCAACGACACCCGCACCGCGTTCCGATGCCTCAATGACACGCTTTGCCCAGTCAATCCGTTCTTTTGACGGTGTGAAATAGGTATTGATCGCGTCAATATGCGATGGATGAATCGCCGCTTTTCCCTGGAAGCCGTTTTTTCCGGCAAAATTAAGATCAAACCGGAGTAAATCTGCATCATGCAGCGCAAAGCATGGCGCGTCGATTGCTTTGATGGACGCAGTTGCGCAAGCCATCGCTACATGGCAGCGCGCAAGCTGCAATGCAAGGGAATCCGGTTGCGCGCGTACGTCGGAGGCGAAATCTCCCGCACCGAACATAAGTGCCGTAACCGATGGGGATGCCATTGCAA